>Ga0126383_10003321_pt1 | contig 10627 bp, 12 predicted proteins | sample PanSoiMetPlot_35_FD_96882 | JGI IMG/M metagenome (GOLD analysis project Ga0126383, IMG submission 96882) | Tropical forest soil microbial communities from Panama - MetaG Plot_35 | ecosystem: Environmental > Terrestrial > Soil > Tropical forest > Bulk soil | place: Panama | collected 2016-02-17
CATCCATGCAGGCCTGCATGATACCCAACGGTCCAGCCGCGAGTACCACGCGTTCGTAGTCTAGCCCCGACATCAGCACGTTGACGCCGTTGCCGACAGCTCCCAGCACGTTTTCTTCCGGTATTTCGCAGTCGGTAAACACCAGCTCGCTTGTATCGGAGCCTCGCATGCCGAGCTTGTCTAGCTTCTGCGCCGGCACGAATCCTTTGAAACCTTTTTCGACGATGAAAGCGGTGATGCCTCTTGCACCCGCGGTGCGATCGGTCTTGGCGTAAACCACCACGGTGTCTGCAACCGGCCCATTGGTGATCCACATTTTCGAGCCATTGAGCAGGTAGCGATCCCCCTTTTTGTCGGCGCGCGTACGCATCGAAACCACGTCGGAACCGGCCCCAGGTTCCGACATCGCCAACGCACCGACATGCTCGCCAGAAATTAGTCGAGGAAGGTATTTGCGCTTTTGCTCTTCGCTGCCATTGCGGCGGAGCTGATTGACACAAAGATTGGAATGCGCGCCATAGGAGAGGCCGACCGCCGCGCTCGCCCGCGAGACCTCCTCCATCGCAACGCAATGCTCGAGATAGCCAAGTCCGGAACCACCATATTCCTCTTCGACCGTGATCCCGTGCAGGCCAAGCGCTCCCATTTCCGGCCACAAGTCGCGCGGAAATACATTATCGCGGTCGATGGCCTCGGCACGCGGGGCAATTCGATCCTGCGCAAAGCCGTTCACCGTCTTGCGCAACATATCGACATCGGCCCCGAGGCCAAAATCGAAACCTGCCCAGGCATTGGGGATCATGCGCGGCCTCCGCTCGCACGCTAAACTCTATAATCTAGATATCACGATGTCAGCGCCTCGCCTGCCGTTCTATTTGGCCTGCGCCAGAAAGCTCGTCGGTGCCTCGGCAGGAGCGGGTCTGGCGAACGGGAAGCCCTGCATCCCGCTACTGCCAACGACCGGCGGGGCGAACGCGGCGACAAAGTTCTTGTAGATCTTCAGGTTGTCGACCGGAAGCGTTGCCGATACCGAGGTTGGAACGTCCGGCTTGTCGATCAGGACGCCCTCGGTGATTTCCAGGACAAGGTGGGATGGTGCGCCGCTTCCCGCCAATGCCGAGCGAACCAGTTCGACGACAGTGCGGTCGCGCACCTGCAACGGCGATAAATTCGCCGCGACATCGAGAAATTGTGTCTATCAAGCCAATTTGTCCAGCCACCGGAATGAATGACGCGGCGGCTGCGCAAAGCCGGCATGTACGCTTACCCTCACGGTTATCGACCCAGTGCGGGCACGAAATCGATTCGATAACAGTGTGGATGATCGTTTCAACATAGTGCTTCCAAGCCCGCGATAGCAAGAATTGTGAATGATCGGTCGCGAAGTCGCCAGAACCCATTCGGCAGGGTGAACAGGTGGATAACCGCGTTACCGCAGGCCGAACCACAAGGTAGCAATGCTCAGAAACGAGAAAAAGCCCACCACATCGGTCACCGTGGTCACAAACGGGCTGGAAGCCACGGCAGGGTCGATCTTGAGCCGGTACAGAGCCAGAGGAATTAGTATTCCGCCCAGCGCTGCCGCGACCAGGTTGCAGATCATGGCGAGTCCGATCACAAACCCGATACCGGGGACCTTGAACCAGACATAGGCTGCAGCACCGGTGATGACCGCAAAGGCTATACCGTTCAGCAGACCGACCATGACTTCGCGCAGGATGACCCGCCAGGCGTTGGCATCGCTTAAATCGCGCGTCGCCAGTGCCCGCACCGCGACTGTCATGGTCTGGGTCGTGGCATTTCCCCCCTGACTTGCAACGATCGGCGCGAGCACAGCCAGGGCTACCATTTTTTGCAACTGGCCCTCGAACAAGCCAAGTACCGCCGACGCAAGAAACGCGGTGGCGAGATTGACGAGTAGCCAGTTGAAACGCCCGCGCGCAATGGTCCAGACCGAGTCGGACAACTCCTCGTCGCGCGTGATGCCGCCAAGGGCGTGAATATCCTCTTCTGCCTCCTTTTCGAGCACGTCGGCGACGTCGTCGAAGGTAATGACCCCGACCAGGCGATCGCTCGCGTCGATGACCGGAGCCGCCACCCAGTCGTAGCGTTGAAACAGGCGCGCTACTTCCTCCTGATCCTGCGTCGCACTTACACGTGGGCGCTCATTCTCCATAAGCCGAGAAATCGGCACCGGCCGTTTGCTGCGCAGCAATCGATCCAGCGGTACGGCACCGAGGAAACGTCCGTCTTCCCGCACTACATAGAGTTCATAGAAATGGGCGGGGAGTTCAGTCGTCTCGCGCATGTAATCAATTGCCTGACCGACGTTCCAGTCCGGCGGCACTGCGATAAATTCCGTCTGCATTCGTCGGCCGGCGGAATCCTCCGGGTATTCAAGGCCACGCGTGATCGGAATACGTTCGGGCGGAGGGATCTGATCGAGAATCTCGGCCCGTTCTTCTGTCGGCAAATCTTCGAGAATCGCCACCGCATCATCAGATTCGATCTCGCTAACCCCCTTTGCCACTGTCTGTGGGGGCAGTTCTTCAAGGATCTCCTCGCGAACCGTGTCGTCGACCTCAGTGAGAGCGGTGAAATCGAAGTCAATACCTAGCAATTCGACCAGTCGCGGCCGCTGTTCGGCGTCGAGCGCCTCGATCAGCGCGCCCATATCGGATTCATGCAGGCCGCCGACCAACGCGCGCAGAATGGATGCGTCTCCGGCTTCGATCCTGCGCGCGACACTTTTGACGAAGGTCTTACGGATGGAGCCGTCCTTGTTGCGCGGCAGTTGCGCAGCTTCGGCGTCGTTTGCGTCTTTCTGATCGAGCATGTTCGGAGCCTATCCGTCGAAAGAATGCGTGCAGCTTGTACGCTCGCCTTCATGTGGGAGCAAACGCTTAAAGTGTAAAACCCTGAGTTCGAGCATGGGCTTGCCGATGGCCAAGCGTTGCGGTCAATTGCCCGCTCCTGACCAACCATGACCCGCATCCTCCTTCTCGTCATTGCTGCAGTTATCACTCCTTGCATCGCTGCGGCCGCGCCCTGCTCTGGGGATCCGGAGACGCTCGGTACCGAACGCGTGATAAAAGTCGATTCCAAGAGCACGCCGCGGGTCGGTCGCAAGCAATTTCCTTCAACCCTGCCGCTTGGTGCCAAGGAACTCGTGCTCACTTTCGACGACTGGCCCCTGGCCGAGGACTACTCCGAAAGTCCTAGACGCCCTCAAAAGTGAATGCGTGCACGCGACTTTCTTTCTGTTGGGAAGGAACGCGGCGGCCTACCCCCAATTGGCGCGGCGAATCCTCGCGGACGGACATACCGCCGGCCATCATAGTTATTTCGCATCCTCTGCTTAGCCGTATGTCGGCCTCAAAGGCGGAGGCCGAAATTGACCGAGGCATCACTGCGGATGAGCTCGCGCTTTACGGCGGACGACGCGCGACGCCCGCTACCCCTTTTTCCGGTTTCCAGGATTCGCCGCGAATGGTTTCCTCCTCGATCGTATGAGCGAGCGCGGATTCGTCGTTTTCGGAGCCGATGTCTGGGCGAGTGACTGGGTGCACATGGGACCGGAGCAGGAGCTGCGTCTCATTCTGTCACGCGTCGAAAAGCTTGGGCGCGGCATCGTGCTGTTTCACGATACCAAAATACAAACCGCCCAAATGATGCCCGCCTTTCTGCGCGAGCTGAAAAGGCGCGGTTTCCGCGTAGAACACGTGGTCCCAAAACGAAGCACCAATCCCTGAGAACGTCGCTTTTTTACCTCATCTAACGAAAGCCGTTGAAAAAGAGGTCGTGCCGAGTTCACAATGCGTGATCATCTCTTAATGTCGCCTGATACTGTCGGGAGCTTCCAGCGGACGGTGCGAGGTCAGGGCTTGATGCGTAGTGCTGTGGCTTTTCTGGTTCTTTGTTTGGTAGCTCCTACCGCGGCCTCAGCGGAGTCGTGCCCTGGCAACCCGGATGCATTGGGCACTAGCCGCGTTCTTACAATCAGCCCGACTGATTTCAAGCGCATCGGCAGCATGCAATACGCACAGACGCTGCCGCTGAAAGATCATGAAGTGGTGATTACTTTCGACGACGGACCAATACCACCGTACGCCAACGCTATTCTCGATACACTGGCCTCCCAGTGCGTCAAGGCTACCTATTTTTTGGTCGGCCAGATGGCGCAGGCCTATCCGTCGATTGTTCGGCGCATCTTCAACGGCGGCCATACCATCGGCACGCATAGCCAAAGTCACCCCTATCGTTTTGAGCGACTGACAACGCAGAGCTTCGAACGACAGATCGATCGCGGTATTGCATCGGTCGACGCCGCACTCGGCGATCCAAAAGCGCTTTCACCTTTTTTCCGGATACCGGGTCTCGGCAGAACCGCTGCGATCGAAAAATACCTTGCCTCCAAGTCATTGGTGACCTGGAGCGCAGATGTCGTGGCGGATGACTGGAAGCGCATTGGCGCTCGCGAGATCGTGCGTCGCGCGATACGGCGGCTCGAAGAAAAAGGCCGTGGGATTCTGCTGTTGCACGATATCCACCCCGCCACCGCGTCGGCGTTGCCGACCCTTCTCAAGGAACTCAAGGACCGCGGTTATCGTGTCGTACAGGTCGTAGCGGAAGGCGAGCGTCCGGGGTCCGTGCCTGAACTGTCAGCGTCCGCGGACAAGGAACCTTTACCGCGTTTCATTGAGAAAAATACCTCCCATAATACGACTGCAAAGGCCGCGTCGCGCCACCGCGTCAAAAAACTCGTCAGCGGCAAACGCCGCAAGCCAACGGTCGCGACTTGGCATGAGCAGGACTCCAGTGCCGCTGCCAAGAACTGGTTCCGAAGCCAGTATTAGACCTGTCGGCGTCAGATTGGCTCCTTAAAACGCGCGCACCATTTTGGTTTGAATCGTGCTGCTAATTTTGGGGAGCAATTGATTTTGCAGGATTCAGTCACGCAATCCATGAGCTCTCCACTGCTCTCGTTTGCGCCAGCAGGTGCTGCGGCGCTTGCTGCCGGAGACAGATTGCCTCTATTGGGAGTGCCCTGAGGAGCGGCAGGCGCGGTCTGGGAACTGGCTTGGTTTGCAAGAGGCCCCGGCTTGGGTTCCTCTCGATGAAACCAGCCACCCGATGATGAACACCCCGCGAGAATGAGGAGGAACAGCATTTTGCCCAACTGTCTCATTTTATGCCTCATATCAGTTGGCGGCGCGCGACAAGTTGTGTGCGATGATATTAATGCTCGCACAATATGAACGCGAAAGCCACCATCACTCGCTGCTACGGAATGTCCATGCTAATTTTAATGGACTGTGGAGGTCGTAGCACCGAAACGCCAATGGCACCCTTTGGGCCACCCCCATCCTTGGCCGGTGGAATGATGCATAAATCTGGGTCACGTTCCTTGCTCGTGCGCGTTTCCTAGCGCGCAAAAGGACCTGTTGCTTCATTCGTCCACGCTTTCCGACTCCTCGATAAAAACGGTCATGGTCACTACATAGTCCAGGCTGCCGCGCGCATGTTCAGGACGCCGTCAACTTAGCAAATACCCTGTTTGACCTGCGCTTCGAAATTGTTTTGCGATGTTGTTGCCTTGGCTGTCCTGGGTCGCAATCTGATCAACGACCCAGACAATCGCTCCACCCGAGGTGAAAATGCCCGGCAAAACGCCCGCGACAAATGGAATGGTGTCTTCCCTATGTATTCGGCAGCTTGTGCTGCTGCCTAGAGCAACATGGCAATCAAAGACGCCAAGATTCATGAAAGTTCTCAATAAAAAAAATGGCGCTAACTCTGGCCGCTTCAAGCTCGGAAATGGGTGAAATCAGCGGCGAGCCAGGCGGCGCCGATTTGCTCGCACCTTACGTCGATATACATCGGATGCGGATTTCGTCGCGGCGGTTATTCCCATGCCCGAAAGTATTTTGCCGGCGGCAGCGGCTTGGGCCTGCGCGATTGCAACGGTTTTCTCCGTGATAATCTTTTGCGCTTCACGTTGCGCTAAGACGCCGCCCGAAGCGAGCCGCATCAGACGCAAGGCAATAACGACGTTCGCGTCCCATCCGATTTGGGCAAGCCGGAAATACGCATCCCAAGGATTGAGCACAACCTAATTTCCGACAATGTCAGTTGTCTCGGCGTCGGTCTTGGCGTCTTGGTCAGTTGTCTTGGCGTCGGTCTTGGCGTCTTGGCCGCGCTTTGTCGTCTGACTGTTTGCATGAAGCGCCTTAGGACGAGGCGCTGGCAGTTGCGTGTCCTTCACACGGTCCGATAAATCCTGCACGCGCGGGTTTCGCGGCGGCAAAGGGACTTCGTCGGGTCCATCCCATGCCAGCAAGCCAACGGTCTCTTGGCATGGCGCCTGCCGCGGCAGCTTCACCGCCGGACTGCCGGTCTGAACGCCGGTCCATGTCTCCGCCGGCCAGCTGGTGATCGTCTTGACGTAGGCTTGCGTCTCTTGCGGCAATGGGCCCTTTTTGGCGAGCCAATCCTCGATGCGCTTTGGGCCCGCATTGTAGGCAGCTGCAGCCAGACCAAGGTTGCCAAACTTCTTGGACAGATCGCGCAGCAGGCGTGCCGATTCCGGTATCGCTTGCAGTGGATCGAACGGATTATCGAGGCCCCTATCGGCGGCGGTCTCCGGCATGAATTGCGCGATGCCGAGCGCGCCAGCCGAGCTGATAGCGTGAGGTCTGAAGCTGCTTTCCTGATATAGCAGGCGAATAAAGAAATGGGCAGGCAGATCGTTGCTTCGTGCCGCCTCAATGAGCGTGTCGCAGATTTCCTCGCGCGAGCGGTAGATAACCGGTTTGAGAAGCGGACGAAGCAGCGCCAGCGGCAATATTACGGGTTCGAAGCCTGGCGCCAAAGGTGTGTCGATGTCCGCCGGTGGTTTGGTCGAAGGCACATCGATTGTCACCCGAACCGCATCACGCAGTGCAAGCATCAACAAACTCCCGACGACGGCACCGGCGATGCTCACTGAAATGACGCTGTCAAAGCCGAAACGCGTTCTCTGTACGATCATATCGCTCAGCCAGCCAACGATGAGACCGGCGAACAGAATAACGAAAATAATGAAAAAACCCTCGCCCGAGAAATACATCGGCCCTGCCCTGCTGGGTCCGGAATATTTGCGCTTCAGCATGACAAATATGAGGCAGAGAACGCGGACAGACGCCGGGTCGGACCCGCAGCTTTGAACAGGCCACATTCGTGGTTCCGATCGTGTGCCCGGCAGCGCCCACGCATTGTAGACATCCATCTTACGCTGACTGATGCTCATTTTTGGTACAAGCGCTGACATCGTGCAGAAACTCATGACGGAGGGGCATTTTTTCCTGCGCGGTAGCATCGCACTCCAGCACGAATCCCGACTCACGCTTAAATTGCGTCGGAGATCGCGTGGTCTGGGACGGATGTCTTGGGGAGGGGATGAATGACGTTGCCACGAAAAAGGCGACGCCATGAGTCGTTTGGTACGCTGACAATCATGGAAAGCCGGGAGTGGCCGTGACGTCCGTCGTCCAGACCGCGCAATCGACGCGTTTTGTCTGTCGATCGTACATGGCTGTCGTGCTCGTGCCCGAACCGCCAATTGTCGAGTGGGTCGCCGAGCTTGAACAAAAGATCAAGGACGCTGGACATTTTCTTGCCGCCTCGCCAGTGGTGCTCGACCTGTCCGCCGTAAAGCTGAGCAAGTCCGCGATCACACACTTGGTGGCTGAACTGAACCATCGCGGCGTCCGCGTCATGGGCCTCGAGAATACCGATCCCGCCGCGACCGGCGAAGGTCTTCCGCCTTTGGTACGCTCCAGCCGAGGTGTGACTACAAATCTCGGTGCGCCCGAAACGCCCGTGTCACAGCCGCGACCCAGACCCGCCACTCTTCTGCTGGACAAGCCAATACGCTCGGGCCAATCGATTTTCTTTCCGGATGGCGACGTGACCGTGCTCGGTTCGGTAAGCTCCGGCGCTGAAATCGTCGCAGGCGGGTCTATACACATTTATGGCGCACTGCGCGGCCGAGCAATGGCGGGATCGAGTGGCAATGCGCAAGCCCGCATCTTCTGCAGCAAAATCGAAGCCGAACTTTTGGCAATCGATGGATACTACATGACTGCCGACTCGTTGGATCAGGGCCTGCGCGACCGGGCGGTTCAGGCGTGGCTTGAAGGCAATGAGCTGAAGATCACCGCATTGGAATGATATCAAACACCCCAGGAGATGCAGACAATGGCTAAGGTCGTAGTAGTTACTTCCGGGAAGGGCGGCGTCGGGAAAACCACGTCGACTGCGGCCCTGGGCGCAGCGCTGGCGCAAATCGGACAGAACGTCGTTATCGTTGATTTCGACGTCGGCCTGCGAAACCTGGACCTGGTGATGGGTGCCGAACGGCGGGTGGTTTATGATTTTATCAATGTGACGCAGGGCGTTGCCAAGCTTTCGCAAGCCCTGATCCGCGACAAGCGCCTCGACAAGCTCGCATTGCTTCCCGCTTCACAGACGCGCGACAAGGACGCTCTCACCGAAGATGGGGTACTGAGCGTGATTACCGCGCTCCGAAAGATGTTCGACTGGGTCATCTGCGATAGTCCCGCCGGCATTGAGCGCGGCGCCACGCTCGCTATGCGCTTTGCGGATGAGGCGATCGTTGTCACAAACCCCGAGGTGTCATCGGTGCGCGATTCCGACCGAATTATCGGAATCCTCGACGCTAAGACGGTCCGAGCTGAGCGCGGCGAGCGTGTCGGCAAGCATTTACTCATTACTCGCTACGATCAGGTGCGTGCCGCGCGGGGCGAAATGCTGACTATCGACGATGTGCTTGAGATTCTTTCCACGCCGCTCCTCGGAATCGTTCCAGAGAGCGAACAGGTTCTGCGCGCTTCCAATCTGGGCTCGCCGGTGACGCTTAGCAATCCAGGCAGCGGCCCTGCGCGTGCTTATTTTGACGCCGCTCGTCGGCTTATGGGCGAAGATATTGAAATGACCATTCCGACGGAAAAACAGAGTTTGCTTGGCAAGCTGTTCGGGCGGAGAGCGGCATGAACTTGTTCAACCTTTTCAAGCGTAGAGGCTCTGCTCCGGTGGCGCGCGATCGTCTGCAAATTTTGCTCGCCTATGAACGCGCGGGGCGAGGCTTTCCCGATCTTCTGTTCGTCTTGCGTGAAGAAATCCTCGCCACCGTCGGCCGGCATGTCGAAATTGATCCCGAGCGCGTGACTGTGCAGATGGAGCGCGGTGATAAAGTTTCGACCCTCGAGGTCGATATCGAAATTCCCAATACTGTGCGAGCGCCGGCAAGCGGAACCCGGAAAAAGCGGGCGCCGTTGCCGGCACCTCGTCCGGTATAGTAATCGGCGCTCCGCCGTGCTGACCCTACCGCATTCGTGTGCGATCGATCCCGAGACTGTCCATCTATCTCTTTTGGATTGCGTTTCGTCCTCGCGCGGCGTGCTTTCGCACAGGTACGGCTGGTGATGCGAAAGATCCATACGCTGAAACTGTCTCGTCACTCGGGTATATCGTGGACACTCAGGATTTCGTCATACGCAAACAGCATCAGACCGACGACATTCTTCTAGCGACCGTCTCGAACTAGGTCGGGCCTGGGTTTGTCCAAGTTCGGCTCTGAGAGTTCTGGGTCTTTGAGACTGACTTCGCTGTACAACATGTTACCCCTTGTGCGCTGGCTCCTTGGCATTGCCCCCACTCCAACGATGACGCAAAAAGCAGCAACGGCAGAAACGATCTGCGGGGGCCATCCCAACTTTTTTGCCAATTTAGCTACCTTGCCGAGTACCGAAGCCCCAAAAACGCTACAATTTGAGTTAGACAGAGCCTCGTGACACCTGCCACCGTCCGTTACCACCGAATTGGGTTTGCAAAAGTGAGTTTTGGGAGAAACCAGGAAACTGCTAAGCCCGATCGGCGTTAAGAGCGATGGAACTTTCAGTACCCATCCGAATCCGTTCCGTTTCTGTGGGCGGAGAAAGGAGAAAGAGATGGCTCACGCCCTGACATACATGACAAACCCGGAAAGTTGGAAAAGCTGGACGAGCCGTAAAAAATTACCTTACCAAGGTGTTGTAAAGCGGGATTGGGTCCCAACGGGACGTATCGACTTCGCAACTCACCTTGACGGCAATGGCGCAGATGCCGACCAACCAAGTGAATTCAAACTGCTCGTAGAGGAGCGAAGAATTGTCGAAAGCATCGCTGGCAATGAAAATCTGGAAATTCAATGGAGGCTTGCTACCCTAAAGGAGGCAAAAGCCGTCGTAACTCAATACCACAAATACCTATCGGAAAACTCGCTCATCAAAACTGTATTCGACGAGACGGTGTCGTTGCCTCCTCCAAAAAAAGCCCAGGGACATCCTTCGAACTAGAATCTGGATTTAAACGCGGTTCGAAATGATACTGGTGGTTAGCAGTGGATTCCATGAGGAACCCATTGCGTATAAGCGTATCAGTGGCGTTTGACTTACTCTCCGAACAATCCCATGAGGGCGCCAAAGAGAAAATTACAATGAAAGCAATTATGAATTCTCAGGATGGTGCGGTCGAGAGGAAACGGCCAGCGTTCAGCGAAGTAACTGAAAAACGTGGACTTTCGGAC
>Ga0126383_10003322_pt1 | contig 10627 bp, 10 predicted proteins | sample PanSoiMetPlot_35_FD_96882 | JGI IMG/M metagenome (GOLD analysis project Ga0126383, IMG submission 96882) | Tropical forest soil microbial communities from Panama - MetaG Plot_35 | ecosystem: Environmental > Terrestrial > Soil > Tropical forest > Bulk soil | place: Panama | collected 2016-02-17
ACTCACGCAGCTTCGGCACCTGCTCTCCTACGCTTCGCGTTTCGTGTTGCCACTCACGCGCAAGGCTGGCTTCCGGCTGGCTGGCTGGCCTTTACCGGGAGGGTGTCGAACCCTCTGGATCACTACGAAAGGTTTCAGATCACATGGTCATTCCCCTTTCCTGTCCTCCTGACGCTAGATAGCTGCCGTGCCGGCGCGATGGCCGCGACGGCGGAGTTGGGCCACTTTCGGACTCATGCACCGCAGCAAAAGGGGTCTCATTCGATCACCTCGTCGGCGCTGGCCGGCGATGCGGCAGGTATTTCGAGGCCAAGCGCCTTTGCCGTTTTGAGATTGATCACCGGTTCGAAGCGACGGATGACCCGATGCCGTCGACCATCCGCAACAGCGCGCCTCGTAGTAAGCGTAGGGTTCGGCGTCGTTTTGCTTGCCGATCTCGATCAGGCGAGGATGCGCGGCGCTGCAGTAGCCTTATCACCTGTATTTGGCGTACCCGTCGGCTCGATCAGCAGGATGTGCACTTCCCCACGCGCCACGGGCCGGTGCTCGACGCCCTTGGGCACAACAAAAACCTCGCCAGGGTTGAGCGTGATCGTGCTATCCCGCAGCTCGATGTCGAGCGTACCTTTGAGCACAAGAAAAAAATCGTCCGTGTCTTCATGCTTATGCCAGTGGAATGGCCCCTCGAGCTTAGCCACCATAATGTCGTTGTTGTTGTAAGTCGCAACTGTGCGCGGGGAGAAAGGGTCAGTGAACGTCGCGAGCTTTTCGGCGAGATTTGCGGGTGCTTTCATTGCGTTTGCCTGGTTGGAGGGTTCCTCAGTAGTCAACCGAGTTCACGCTACGCCAGTCTAATTAAGGATAGCACGCACGTAGTTAGGACAGAAGCCTGCCGTGCTGCAGATCGCGACCAGGCCGATGACTGAAACGGGTCAAAATGAGCCGTGCCACTCACTTCGTCGGCAGGCAGGTCTACCTCAGTAAGCGGACCCGCTGGGCCGCTGGTCGGCACTTCGGAGTCGGGCCAGCTGCGGACTCATGCAATGCACAAAACCGACCACCTGAGCGACCCGGTTCCCATGCGCCCCCAGCCGCGATAGGCTCACGCGAAACAAGCGCGGATGATCACCAATGGGACGACGGGAGTTCATCGCAGGACTCGGCGGCGCAACGGCGTGGCCGTTCGCGTCGTGGGCGCAGCAGGGCGAGCGCGTACGGCGCATCGGCGTGCTCGTGCCGGGCGACGAAAACGATCCTGTGGCGAAGACTCGCCTCTCTGCGTTCACGCAAGCGCTTGCGGACTTGGGTTGGACCGACGGCCGCAACGTGCGGATGGACCTTCGTTGGGCCGGCAGTGACACCAATCGGATACGGGCGCTCGCGCAGGAGTTGGTCGGCTTGCAACCCGACATCATCGCGACAAGCACGAGCCCGGCGACCGCTGCCGTCCTGCGGGAGACGCGGACGATCCCGATCGTCATGGTGAACGTGGGCGATCCCGTCGCCGGCGGCTTCGTCGCGGCGCTCGACCAACCGGGCGGGAATATCACCGGCTTCGGCCTCTACGTAGCCTCGCTGGCAGGCAAGTGGCTTGATCTGCTTTCGGAGATCGCGCCCGGGCTCAAGCGGGCCGGCATCATGTTCAATCCCGACACCGCTCTCGTCTCGATTTTTATGCCCTCCTTTGAGACGGCGGCCCGGTCACTCAAGGTCGCGCTAATCACTGCGCCTGTTCACAGCGACGCGGAAATCGAAACGGCCATCACCGCCCTTGGGCGCGAACCGGGAGGGCGGCCTTGTCGCCATTGCGGATGTGCTCACGGGCGCGCATCGCGTCGATCATTTCGGCGGCGGCACGAAACAACGTACCGACGGTCTATCCGCTATCCGAGTTTTGCCAGAGACAGCGGCTTGCTCTCCCACGGAGTCGACCGGGTAGACAACTGGCGTCGCGCCGCTGCTCATGTCGATCGCATTCTGCGCGCCGCGAAGCCCTCGGAGCTGCCCCGTTCAGCTGCCGACCAAATTTGAGATGGTCGTAAACCTCAAGACCGCCAAGGCGCTCGGGCTTGCGGTACCCCCATCGATTTGCTTCGCGCCGACAAGGTGATCGAATAGCGAAGGGCTCGATGACCGCTGCAGAGAACGAACCCGCTATCGCGGGAGGGCGCCGGGCGTCGATTTGCCTGCGGCTTGGCACGGTAACTGTTCAGCCGGGTGCACGATCTGTCTTCAGCCGCGAATACTCAATGACATACCGGCCAACGATCGGACGAAGGACGCATTCCAAATTCGCGAAGAGTCGGACCGGCTCATCCAAAGCCTCCGACGCGCAGGCCTCGATCAGTGCGAACCAATGAGGTGGAGCTTGAATGTCCGTGCGGGTTTCATTCTCAACCGTTCTCACGTTTGAAGCACGCGAGCTGGAAACAGCGATATGAGCGCCGGTAATCATCGGGAGGCGGCAGATTTCATATGTCAGGTCCTGCACAACGGTCCTGACGGACGAGACCCCAGAGTTTGGAACCGCAAATCGCACTGTCGCCAGCGCGCCGCCCGGGCCCGGCCCGGCGGTCGCCAGAACGCGTGCCAATCCGCGCGACGTATCACGAAAGGCTGCGGTCACCTTGGTGGTCCACGGCGTCGGCGCGTTGAGCCGGTTCAAGTAGTCTTGGCCAGTTGCCACTTCGAGCGATTCCAGTTCGTAGAGAGTAAAAAACTCGGGATGCGTGGTTCGATCGATTGCACGGTAGCGCCGACCCCGCAGGAAGCCAGGGATTCCGATTCGCTCCGGCATATGTTCCGACGTGTGCCAGGCGTAGAAGTCGGCACGCGCCTCTTCCGAGATTCCGTTCCAGATGGCTATTACGCCTTGGCCGCAGAGCATCGCGACGAACTCACGTGCATGATTGCGAAAACAACCGAAGTTGCGAAGGGTCGGCTTGATATCCCGCTGCGCCCTGTTCGAAAGCCGCCGCCGACGCCATGAAATCCTCTATTTCGTTTGCGCTATAGCCAAGCTCTGCCAGCACTTGACGGGTGTGCTCCCCGTGAGCAGGCGCGGGACGTTCGGCCTGGAGCGGTGTAGCGCTCATTTTGAGCGGCTCGACGACCACCCGGTAGCTTCCGCCGTAGTTGGCGTCGATACTACGTATCACGTCGCGCTCGTTTGGATCGGCGAGTGCGTCGGCAAGCGAACGGACAGCGACGACCCATGCTCCAGTCGGCTCGGCCAGACTGATCGCCTGCCGACTTGTCATCGACGCCAGTGCGCCGGAAAAGTAGCGTGCCACTTCGTCACGTTTGACGCGCAGGTCGTGCTCATTCAGCCATGGCTCAATCTTGTCGAGAATCCCATAGGCTTGTGCGAGCTTTCTTACCGTCGGTGGGCCACCGAAGGTGCTGATGACAACTGCCCCGTCTGCGGTCGAATAGGTCCCATAGGGCGCCGCCTGGTTGACGTGGGCAATTCCTGCGCAGCTGCGCTCTGCTCGAGGATCAATATTGAGAACGTACGAAGCCTCCTGCGCCATCAAATAGAGCGCGGATGACATCATGGCAGCAGATATGCGCTGCCCGACGCCCGCGAGATCACGATGGCGGAGCGCAGCCAAGATACCGACCAACCCCTGCATCGCGGTAAATCCGTCGATGATATACGCGCCGACCGGGACGGGAGGGCCATCGCCGCGCCCGGTCAAGCTTGCGAGGCCGCACAAGGCTTGAAGGAGGAGATCTTGGCCCGGCCGATCACGCGCCGCCCCATCGGGATCATAGGCGGACAGGGAGCAATAGATGATCTTCGGGTTGAGTGCGCGCGCCGCCTCGTAGCCGAGGCCGAGCCGTTCCATGACACCGGGTCGATAATTTTCAATGACGACATCGGAATCCGCGATCAATCGCCGAGCGGCCTCGAGACCTTTCGGTGTCTTGAGATCGAGCCCAAGGCAACGCTGATTGCGATTGGTCGCGAGGAAATATGGGCTGATGCCCTGGAGCAGGCCGTCGGGATGGCGCACCGCGTAGCGATTCACGTCCTGTTGCGGGGCCTCGACCTTGACCACGCCGGCACCGAGCGCCCCAAGGTATTGAGCAGCGATTGGACCGGCGGCGAAATGGGTAAACGCGGCGACGCGAATGCCCGACAGCGCGGTTGTCATCAGGCAATCTCCTGCTTGAGATGGCGCGCGATAATCATGCGCTGGATCTGATTCGTTCCGTCCCAGATCTGGTGGATCTTGGCGTCCCGGAAGTGTCGCTCGAGGCTGTATTCCTTCGAGTATGAATACCCCCCGAGAATCTGCATAGCGTTCACGACGTTGCGGACGCACATGTCGCTGGCAAACGTCTTTGCCTGCGATGAGGCTATGGTGAAGGGCTGCCCGGAGTCGCGCAGCCATGCGGCGCGCCAGATCAACAAGCGTGCTGCTTCGATTTCGATCGACATGTCGGCCAGCATGTGATGGACCGCCTGAAAGTCGAAGATCGACTTGCCGAATTGCTTGCGCTCGAGGGCGTAGGCCAGCGCCTCATCCATCGCAGCCTGCGCGGTGCCGACCGCCATGGAGGCGGCGCCCAGGCGTCCGGCGCCGTCGAGACCATGCAGGACAGCCGGGAAACCGCGATCGCCGCCGAGCTTCGCGTGATGGGGAATGCGACAATCCTCAAGGAAAACGGGCGCGGTACCGAACCCGCGAATCCCCAGCAGCTCGAGCTTCTTGCCGACGACCAGACCCGGCGTCGTTCGATCGACGATGAAAGTCCGCACGCCCTTTGATCGTTGCTGGCGATCAATACTGGCGACCACGATGAAGACGTCGGCGAGGTCCGCGCCCGAAATGAACATCTTCTGCCCATTGAGAATGTAGCCTTCGCCACACTCGGTCGCGGTGGTTTGCACGGAGGCCGCGTCGGATCCCGCGTTCGGCTCGGTCAGGCAGAAGCTGCAAAGGCTCTCGCCACGCGCAAGCGGCGCAAGGTATCTTTGCTTCTGCTCCTCGGTCCCCAATGCGGAAAGATAGTGAACCATCGACTCGGTCAGGGTGATGCCGTTCGCGACGGCCGAGGAGCCCTTCGTGATCTCCTCGACGACGATGCACCAGGTGAGCGTGTCGAGCCCGCCGCCGCCGTAGGCTTGCGCTCCGGTCATGCCGAGGAAACCAAGTTCACCAAGGCGGTGATGCAGCTCCCAATCGAATTCCGATCGCTCGTCGATCCGTTTGGCGCGCGGCGCGATTTCATCGCGCGCGAAACGGCGCGCCACGTCCCTGATCTGCTGCTGTTCGGTTGAAAGCTCGAAGTCCACCGCGGCTATCCTTTGACGCCGCCGGCACCAAGGCCCGCGATGAAGTATTTCTGCACGGCCAGGAAGAGCAGCACCGGCGGCAAAGTGAAGATCGTTGCGGCCGCGAGAATCTGGTCCCACGGGGTGACATAGGCCCCGATGAACGACGCAAGCCCAACCGTCCCAACCCATTTGCTGGTGCTGGTAACGATCGTGCGCGCGAACATGAACTCGTCCCAGCCGGCCAGGAAAGTGAAGATGCCGGTTGCGACCAGTCCTGGCAGCGCGATCGGGACCGTGACGCGCGTCAGAACGCAAAGCCAGGACGCGCCGTCGACGCGCGCAGCCTCCTCGATCTCGAATGGAATTGAGTCGAAGATCGACTTCATCATCCAGATCACGACGGGCAGCGAGAACGCAAAGTTTCCGAGAATGAGCCCGAGCAGGTTGTCGGTCAGGCCGAGCTGAATGAAGATCGTGTAGATCGGGATGATGAGCACGAGCGGCGGCATCATTTGCGTCGTCAAGATGACGAGCGCGAGCATTCGCTTTCCTCGATAGCGAAAGCGCGACAGACCATAGGCCCCCGAGACACCCGCGGTCAGCGCCAGGATTGTCGAGACAGACGCGACGAGGACTGAGTTCCACAACCAGAGACCGACAGAGGTCTGTTCGAGAACCGTGCGGTAGCCCTCCAGCGAATACGCGGCCGGCAAGAGATGCGGCGGATAGGAGAAAAGGCCCTGACCGGTCTCGACTGAAGTCTTGACCATCCAGAAGAACGGAAACGCGACGGACACGAGCAGGAGCAGAAGCGCGGCATAAAACAGCGCTTCCCAGGCGAGACGCTTGACGGCGTGCATCTCAGGCATTGCCCACCTCCTTGCGATACGCATAGGCAAGGTAGGCAACCGAAAATGCGAGCGCGATCAGAAGGACGATGACGCCGATCGCGCTCGCGGTTCCGAGATGGAAGAACTTGAAGGCTTCAAGATAGCTGCGGATGACGATGGTCTCGGTGCAGCCGGCCGGACCGCCTTCGGTCAGCAGGAAGATGATCGTGAAGGCGCGCCCGAACGTCCAGATCGTGATGAGCAGCGTCAGCATGATCGTCACGTTCCGCAACCCCGGGAGCGTGACGTACCAGAAACACTGAATGGGACCTGCGCCGTCGACGCGCGCAGCCTCGTAGTGATCGACCGGGATGGTCTGCAATCCGGCAAGAAACATGACCGTCCCGAGTGGAAAGAGCTTCCAGACCGAGACGGCGGTCAGGCTGGTCAGCGCGTCCGGGCAAGCGAGAAGGAAATTGAGCTTGGACGCGCTGAGGCCTGCGTTCTGGATGAGGTAGTTGAGAACGCCGAATTCATAGTCGAACATCCAGCCCCAGATCAGGCCGGCGGCGACGTAAGGCATCGCCCACGGCAGGATGAACATCGCGCGCACGAGCGGCCGGCCAGGGAAATTGCGATCCAGCATCAGCGCGGTTGCAAGGCCGACGGCCCACACGAAGATCACATTGCCGACGGTCCACAGAACCGAGATGCGCAGGACGCGCGGGAAATAGTCGCTCGAGAGGATTCGCTGGTACTGCTCAAATCCGACGAACCGGCCAACCGCGCCGACCCCGTCGGCGTGAAAGCTGATGAAGAAGGCATGCGCCATCGGATAGAGCGAGACGAGCGCGAGCGCGAGAAAGCTCGGTGCCAGGAAGAAGAAGGGCACGAGCCTCTCGCGCGTCGACCAGTCGATCTGCCAGCGCCTCATGGACCCGTTTGGATTCCCAAAGTCGCGCAGCGTGGCGATCTTTGGCCCCGCCATCAGGCTTTGCGCTTGCTGGCGATGAAGGTGGTGAGCGCCTTCTGCAATCTGTCGGCCGTCTCATCGACCGACACGCCAGAATACAGCATGCCTTCGACGTGCTCGACGACGATCTTGGCGATCTCGGCCCCGTATTGCTCCGCGCCATGCGGCGCATAGGAGGCCGCGCTCAGCGCGGCCTCCTCGAAGGCCTTGAACCATTTATTGTCAGCCGCAAAGCTTGCCGGGATCAGGCCGACCCGCCCGGGCACGGTCTTCCCGACGGTGACGATGCGCGCCTGGATATCGTCCTTGAGCATGCGCATGAGCAGCCGCGCGGCGAGATCCTTGTTCTTGGCAGCCTTTGGAACGCCGAGAAAGACCGTGATCGCGGTGGTCTTTCCGCTTGGAAACGGCAGCGGAATTGCATTGAGATGCGCGAAGGTGTCCTTGTTGCCATTCGCCACGCTCGCGGCGAAGAACGCGCCGGTCGCATACATTCCGACCTTGCCCTCGACGAAGAGCTGCCGGTAGGCATTGACCTCCATGCCGCGGGGGATGAGTTGCTCCTCGTGCAGCGATTTGATGAACCTCAGTGCCGCGACCGTTTCAGGCGCGGTCGCATTCGGCTTGCCGTCCTTGAAGAAACCGCCGCCAAAGCCGGCAACGATCGGCATCATCTCGATATAGGCGACCGCAGTGTTGCCCGGCTTTGAGACTGTGGCGTAGCCGAATTGCAGCTTGTCCGGCCGGCGCATTTTCCGGATGGCGGCCTGAAACTCCTCGAAGCTCTTCGGTGGCTCCAGCCCGGCCTCATTGAGCAGCTTCTCGTTGACGAAGAGTGCGCGGGCGTTGATCTGAAACGGAACGCCGTAGATCTTCCCGTCTTTCTGCGCGAGCGTGCGCGTCGGAATCAGCTTGTCGATCGCGATCCCAGCCGCAGCGTAGTAGGCATCAAGCGGCTCGAGCAGGTTTGCCTCGATATAGGCCCGGATGTCGGCGTCATACATTGTCGCGACATCCGCCGGATTGCCGGCCGAGATGTCGGCGAACTGCTTGTCGAAGAACACGGCCTGCGGGACGGTGATGTTCTGAACCGTGTTGCCCGGGTTTTCCTGCTCGAACAGCTTCTTCAGCTCGAGCATGATCGGGGCATTGTTCGCTTCGCCCCATTGGTGGCTCGGCCAGGTGATGTCGGCCGCACCTGCCGGGACCGACAGGGCAACGGATGATAAGAACGTCGCCGCGACCGCAAGGCGCCTCAGGACAGTCTTCATGATCTTCTCCCACCGTTATCTCTCGGCGATCCATGGCTGCCGGGCGTGCCGTCCCGCCCTCTGACGCGTGGGCGCCGAAACACCCCGCTCATCGGCATTTTCTGATTGACCGCAATGCATTGCGGCATTATCAGTAATATCGTTCTATCTGGAACGGTATTCCATCAACATGAAGATTGTCAATTCCCTCATCGAAAATGCCCTCACGGTGCTGTCGCTGTTAGCGACGGACGCGCGAAGCATGCGGCTCACCGAGGTCGCAACGCGATCAGACCTGCCGCCGAGCGGAGTGCACCGGCTGCTCACGACGCTTTGTGGGCTTGGATGGGTCGAGCAGGATCCCGAGACGGACTTCTACCGGCTCTCGATGAGATTGCCGGTTCTCGGCCACCGCTTTCTGGCCGGCGCCCGCATTCCCAATGTCTGCCAGCCGGTGCTGGATCGCCTTGCCAAACAGAGCCGCGAGCTTGTCCGACTGGCCGTCCTCGAGAACGAGAATCTGACAACGATCGGTCACGCCCAGGGAGCGCAAGGCAGTCTGATCTGCCAATCGCGGGCGTTTCCCACGCTCCCATTGCACGTAACCGCGAGCGGCAAGGCCTGGCTCGCAACTCTTCCAACCGAGGAGGCCTTGAGGCTGGTCCTTTCGGCGGGCCTCGGCAAGCCGCAGGAGTTTGGACCAAAGGCGATCACGACAGCCGATGCGCTGTTGAAGGAGCTCGCCCTCACGGCGAAGCGAGGCTTTGGGCTCGCGGTCGAAGAGGCAGAGCCCGGCGTGTCCTCGGTTGCCAGTGCCATCAAGCGCGACGACGGACAGGTCGTTGGGGCGATCGCAATCGTGGCGCCGGCCTTTCGGCTCCAAGGCAAGCGCGTCCGCGAGTTGGCCGAGCTCGCACAAGCGGGTGCAGCCGAGCTCGCCGACGTCTGGCCGCTGTGCGCTCTGACAAGCGGCGAGTTGCATGTGCAGCGGCTCGCGGCATCTTGAGGACAGCGCTCAAGATGGACGGTGATTGAAGTCGGAATGGAGATAATGCGTCTCGTACAGATCGGTCTCGGCGAATGGGGTCTGAACTGGGCGACAGAGGTCGTTCCCCAAGTTTCCGAAGCCGCCGTTGTTGGCTGCGTCTTTCATGATCCGCGCCGGGTGGCCGAGACCCGCGCTCAATGGCCCGACCCGAAGGTGCCTTTCTTCCCTTCGTTGGAGGATGCGATTGAGGAGACGGATGCCGACGGTGTGCTTGTGCTGACGACGACTGATGCCCACGCCTCGCTTGTTGGGAAAGCGCTTTCCCTCGATTGCCATGTTCTCGTCGAGAAGCCATTTGTTCGGGCCGTCGAGGAAGGCGCACCCCTTGCCAAGACCGCTGCGAAGCGCGGCCTGATCCTGATGGCCAATCAGAACTTTCGCTTCTTTCCTGCTGCTCAGCGCGCTGCGGAGATCATCCGTAACACGGAATTTGGTCGCCTAGCTTCGATTACGATTCACTTCAGCAGGGCCATGACCTATCCGAGCGCGGATCGCGCGCAACGCCATCACGAAATGCATCAGCCGATGATAGTTGACCTTGCGATCCATCACTTCGATCTCATGCGCATGGTCGTCGGTGCTGAGCCGGTCTCGGTCTACTGTACGGGGTGGAGTGTTGCGGGCAGTGCCTTTCGCGATCCCGCCAACGCGACCGCGGTCGTGACCTTCGAGAACGGGGTGGTCGCAGCTTGGCACGCCAGTTGGGAGGGGCGCGGCGATCAAACGACGTTCTCCGGTAATTGGTCGATGCAATGTGAAAAGGCCAGCATAAGTTGGGCTTGCCGCGGTGATCGTGACATCAGTCTGAACGGTGATCGCCTGAGTGTTGTCGATGCGGCCGGCGTGTCACGGGTAGAGATGCTGCGGAAGCCGCGACTATTTGGGCGTGCCGCCGCTCTCAATGCGTTCGTGATCGCTGCAACCACCGGCAGGACAGATCCATCTTTCCCTGGTGGTTGCGACAATCTTCGGAGCATCGAGCTGATGGAGGCGGCACTGCGGTCGCATCGAACTGGGGACGTCATCACTATTCCGCGACAGCCGCCTTCGACGCGGATCGCATCTGGCGTGCTCCCTATGTGAACTGCGGCTCAGAACTGCGATGAAGATACTTGTAACCGGCGGCTCAGGCTTTCTTGCGCGGCAGTTTATTTAACTTGCCAATCGAGGTGCTCATGAGGTCGTCAGCTACGACATCGTTGCGCTGCCAACCAATATTCCGGCGAAGTCGATCCTTGG
>Ga0126383_10003323_pt1 | contig 10626 bp, 8 predicted proteins | sample PanSoiMetPlot_35_FD_96882 | JGI IMG/M metagenome (GOLD analysis project Ga0126383, IMG submission 96882) | Tropical forest soil microbial communities from Panama - MetaG Plot_35 | ecosystem: Environmental > Terrestrial > Soil > Tropical forest > Bulk soil | place: Panama | collected 2016-02-17
AGCCGACCGGAGACCGGGTCGATGTGCTCCGGCGGCGGCGGCAGCTGTCCGGTGGCGAAGTCGTAGCCGCAGTCCTCGCAGAACAGGGCGTCGGCAGCGTTGCTCGCCTGGCAGTTCGGGCACGTCGTGGGTGTGCCGACGGCTGGGGCTACCGGCCTTGCCGGCACGGGTGCCGGGGCAGGCGTGGGCTCCGAGCGCACCGTCGGTGCCGGGTCGAGCGCGGCGCTGGTCCCGGGCTCGATGGGGGTGCCGCACACGTCGCAGAAATCGTCCGTTGCAGACGTGTGCCCCTGCGGGCACGTGCTCGTCATGACGGGCGAACCCGCGAGGTCTTCGTCGAGCTGGTGTCCAGGGCCATCTCGTCTAGTTTCGAGGCGTCCCGCTTCAGGCGGACCGTGCCGGTGCCGGCGTCCTCGATGTCGACGACCTTCGCGAGGCGCTGTGTCGCTTCCTCGTTGCCGGTCTCCGCGGCGAGCTGCGCGGCGCGGCCGAGCTTGAACGTCGCCGTGTCGGTGTCGCCCGCGGCCTTGGCCGCCAGGCCCTCTTGGATGACCTCGGCGAGTTCGGCCTGCCCCGTGTAATGGGCGACAGCGGGGTTGATGCGAGTCGTCAGCTCCGTCTGGTCGGACCACAGCGCCTTGACCAGGGCCTGCGTGACGACCTGCCCGGCGACCTCGATCTGCACCCGGGCGACGAGCTGCTCGGCGCCGATCGGCTTGGCTTGCACCCGGACGGCAACGTGATAGTCGCGCGACTCGTCGCCCCAGGCGCCGGTCGGGTACTCGGTGACGAGGGGGGTGACGTTCACCCGCCGGTCAGTGAGGTCTTCGATGGTGGGCGCGACCTGACGCACAAACAGCAGTTCTGCGCCCTGTGGCGCCCACACCTTGAGCTTGGCGTCGGCCACCCCGCGGCCCATCGCCGTCTGCATCATCGCCTGGAAGTCGGCGGCCATGTCGCGGGGGTCGGCGATCAGGTCGACGGTGCCGAGCAGGGCGGACGCGATGCCACGCAGCTCGCCCACGTCCCAGTCGGCGCCCACCCCGCGGCAGTCGCACTGGAACTCTCCGGTGACGGTCTCCACTGCCGTCCGCAGCCGCTTCGCCGTCTCGCCCTCGTTCTTGCCGTCGGTGAGCAGGATTGCGTGGCGCTGCGTGGCAGGCGCCGCCTGGAAGTGCTCGTACGCCGTGAGCAGCCACTGCCCGATCGCGGTGCCCCCCTGGGGCGTCAGGCGACTGACCGCGTCCTTCGCAACCGCTCGGGTGCGTCCGTCGGCCTGGACCATGCCGGACGCCGGGTAGACCGGCTGGGCCAGTCCCACACCGGCGATGACGGCGAACCACGTCTCGTCGGCGATCTCGTCTATTGCCGCCGCTGCTGCCTGGCGCGCGGCGATGATCTTGCTCTGCGGCGCGCCCATCGAGCCCGAGCAGTCGATGATGATCGCCTCCGCGGCCCCGCCACTCTCACCGGCATGCCCGGTGCCGTGCGAGGTCACCGTGACGATCGCGTGGATGTCGGTCGCGCCCTCGGGCAGGTACTCGTTCTGGAAGACCTGCGCGGTCCAGTCGGCCATCAGGAGCTGTCTCCAATCCGGGCGATGGTAACGGTGATGTTGTCGCGGCCGCCTTGCTGGTTGGCCCACTCGACGAGTGCCTCAGCGCGGGCCAGTGGCTCGGACGGCTGCTTGTCCAGAAGCGATTGAAGGGTGGCCGCGTCCGAGCAGTAGTTCCATAACCCGTCGCTGCAGACGAGCAGCCAGCCCGGCCCGGTCGCGATCGTCGTCGCGGTCGTGGCGTCGACGCCGGGCGAGTCGATGCCCAGCCATCTCGTGATGGCGTGCGCCTTGGGGTCGGCCTCGGCGACGTGGCGCGGGACGCCCGCCTTGATCTGCTCGGTGGCCCACGAGTCGTCGACGGTGAGTTGCTCGGCCGAGCCGTCATCAGGCAACCAGTAGGCGCGGCTATCGCCCACATTGGCCGTGACGATCGCCGCACCGTCGGCGATCGCGGCGACGAACGTGCACGACGGCGGGCTGGGGTCGTCGTTGGGGCCAGCGGCTGCGGCGGCCTCGTCGGCCGCCAGCGCGGCAGCTTTGGCCTGCAGTGACCAGTGCTGCAGCCGCTCGTCCGAAGACCCGTTCGGGCGCTCGGCCGCGGCCAGCAGGTCTCGGGCGGCGCGTGCGGCGGCGTAGGCGGCGGCGTCGCTGTTGGCAGCAGTAGTGACTCCGTCGCATACGACCAACGCGGTCCAGCCGCCGTGTGCCGCTACGGCGAAGGCGTCCTCGTTGCGGCGGTGGATGCGGCCCCGGTCGCTGACGGCTGCAACGGTCGGGGCGGGCTGCTCGGTGACATGCTCGCGTCCGTTGGAGGCCCGCACGCCGCACACCGTGCACCAGCCGTCGTCGCCGACGGCGCCCCCGCACTCAGCGCACAGCGGGACCGGCGGAGTGTCCGGCTCGGCGTGCAGGCTGATCATGTGCGTGCGCGCAGAAAGGTCGCGTGCGGGCGCTGGGGCGCTGGCTTCGGAGGGAGTCAGGGTCGCCCCGCAGTTCTCGCAGAACGCGAAGTCGGCGGCTACGGCCGCGCCACAGCCGGGACACGTCATACGAGGGTCCGGGGACGGACGGCATTGGCCGCGTCGACGAGCCGGATGCGTTCGGCCCGATCCGACGTGAGCGCGGCGAGCCGGCGAAGCGCCTGCTCGGCGCCGGCTCGAAGCTCCGGTTCGGTGGCCGGTACGCCGGCGACCTTCGTCTGCGGCTCAGCGCCGGACCGCTGGACGTGATCGAGCGCCCGCGTCAGCACCTTTGCGACGAGCAGGTGGCGTTCGCGCGGGTCGACCGGCACCGCCTCGATCGTGGCGGCCGCGTCGGCCAGCGCCGGCAGCCCCTTGTCGCTATCGGCCAGGATGTCGGCACGGGTGCGCCGGGCCGTGACGTATGCGCCGCTGGTCGGTCCGATGAGATCGAGCGCGGCGAGCGCGCCGTCGACGTCGCCAGTTGCGAGCGCCGTCCGGGCCAGCCCAAACGCCGCCGGCGCGACGTAGTTCGCGTCGACTGCCGTGCAGATGCGGTACAAGCCCTGAGCCAGCTCGCGTTCACCGCTCAGTTCGCAGGCCAAGCCGAGCGCCAGCTTCGGGGCGAGTTCGCCGGGCACCTGGCTCAGCACGGTGTTGAACGCGGTGGTGGCAGCGGTGGCGTCGTTGCGGGCGAGCGCGGCCAGGCCGGCGAGCCACACAGCTCGCCACTCCCACGGGTCGGCGGTGAGGATCTGCTCGATCGTCGCGTCGGCAAGCGCGTACTGGCCGGCCTCGATGGCGGCGCGCCCCTGGGCCAGGCGCACCTCGACGCTGTCATACGGTGCGTCGGCCAACGCGGTCAGCCGCTGCACCGGGTCGTCGATCGAGACGCTGGCGAGCCATGCTGCGGCGGGATCAGCCGGGTCCGGATGCAGCTGCGGCAACTCGTCCCACGTCAAGGTCGAGCCGGATGCGGCCGGCGCGCCGAACAAGACCGAAGGGGTCGACTGGCGGGCCGCCCCGCCCGGACCGTCGCCTGCGACGACCTCGCGCAGCACGGCCAGCAACTGGTCGCGAAGTTCGTCCGCCGACTGAAAGCGGTCGTTCGGGTTTTCGGCCGTCGCCTTGGCGAGCACCCGGTACAGCGAGTCGTAGCGCTGGAAGATGGGTACCTCGTCGACGGGCGGCAGGCTCTTGACGTACGTCGACTGGTAGCCGCGGAACTCGAACAGCAGCACCGCGAGCGTGCGGCCGATGGTGAAGATGTCGCTGGCCACGCTCGGGCCCACCGTTGCGATCTCGGGCGCCTGGAAGCCGACCGTGCCGTAGATCGCACTGTCGTAATCGTCGACCCGGCGCACACCGCCGAGGTCGATGAGCTTCACCGTGTCGCCGGCCTGAATGAGGTTGTCCGGCTTGAAGTCGCAGTACAGGAGCCCCTGGCTGTGCAGGTAGCCGAACGCGGGCAGGATCTCGACGATGTAGGCGATGGCCTGATCGGGTGGGAACGGGTTGTAGTTCCCGTTCTCAGCGGCCATCCGTGCCTTGAGCAACTGCTTGAGCGAGCTGCCGCCGACGTACTCCATGACGGTGTAGCCGGCGTTTTCGTACAACGCGAAGTTGTAGATGTTGACGATCAGCGGATGCTGGACCTCGGCCAGGAACTGCCGCTCGGCGACGGCGGCCTGGTAGGCGTCGTAGTCGCCGGTATTGAGCAGGCCCTTCAGGACCGTGGGGCGGTTGGACACATTGCGGTCGCGGGCCAGGTAGATCCAGCCGAGGCCACCGTGTGCGAGCGCGCCCAGCACCTCGTACTGCTCGCTCACCACGTCGCCCGGGTGCAGCTTCGGCTCGAACGAGAATTCGGTGCGGCACTTGGGGCAGAAGCCACGGGAACGCCCGGGCTGGCCGTCGCGGGATCGCCCGACGGGCGCGCCGCACTTGGCGCAGACCCGCCTGTCCTCTGCGACCTGCGGATCCTTCATGATCACCGAACGCGGGTCCGGCACCGGCGCCGGCGGCACCGACGTGATGCCGGCACCCAGGCGCTGCGAACTGGTACGCGTCGAGCCCAGGCGACGGGTCGGCCGGGTAGCACCCGCGCGGGCCGATCCGATGGGCGAGCTGGACAGCCGCGCGGCGCTGCTCGTGCGGGTGGTGCCGCTGCGCGCGCTCGGGCCGCTGGTCGCGCTCGGGGCGCTGGTCGCCGCCGGCGCTTCGACCGGGCTGCCGCAGACGTTGCAGTAGCCGTCCTCAATCTCGCCTGTACAGCCAGGCTGTGTACACCTCATGGCGTCTCCACCTGGGGTTCCGTCGCCGGAATGGCGCCCACCGCCACCTGGACGGCGTGCCCGTACGTCTCGACCAAGCCGCGCGCCGCCGCAATATCGCACGGCGCCCGCCACAGCTCGGCGCGGGCGGCGGTGAATTGCGCGTCCAGCCCCGGGTCCTCGATCAACCCGGCCGCCGCGGCCTTGGCCCGGTACGCCTGAGCCAGGCCCCTCAGCTCGGCCCGCTCAGCGAGCGGTGCGGCGAAGCGCCGCCCGGCCTCGGCGAGCGCGGCCGCGGCCTGCTGGAGCCGGGCCTGGTAGGCGTCGAGTGCGGCGCGGGCGGCGGTCCACGAGCCGGGGACGTCCGCGCCGTCCGGAACTGGCGGAACCGGCCCGAGCGCCTCGACGTCCGGAACGCCAAGCCGGGGCGGGTCGGCGATCTTCTCCCGGCAGCGCTGTGCCGTCTCGCGCACCGCGGCGGCGGTGGTGGTCAGCTGGGCGATTCGGTCGCCGAGCGTCGCGGCATCGCGGCTGACGGACGCGCGCAGTGCCGTCTCCTTGATCAGGTCCCGTTCGAGCAGTTCGGCGGCATCGGCGATCCGGCCGAACTCGGCGGCCAGCGTCTTCCCGTCCGACGCCAGCGCCGTCTCGAGCTGATCGGCCAGCGCGTTCGCCTCGTCGACGCGGCGCTCGAGCGTGGTCGCGAGGTCATGGCAGCGCACCAACGTCTCGCGCAACGGGGCGATCCGGTCGGCGGCACCGGATCCGGCGATGGTGTCGGCGTCGAGCCGGGCCGCCAAGCGCGCCTCGAGGGCGGCGGCCAGTGTCGTGGCCTCGCTCAGCGAGAACGCCGAGGGGTTGCCCAATGCGTCGGGCAGCCGTCCCCACATCAGCTGGGCGAGGTGGGCGAGTTCCTTGTCGCCGACCCGGCCGCTGTCCCAGGTGGTGATCAGCTCGTCCGTGCGCCGGCCGATCGATTCGGAGAGCGACAGGGCCAGGGTCAGGTCCGCGGTGAAGGCGTCCGCGGTGGACGCCACCTGCGTGCGTCGGTCGAGCGCGTCCAAAGCGCTTCGCAGGTCGTCGCGCCAGCGGCGCAACTCGTCGAGGTAATGCAGCACGTCGCGTGGCGAGGCCGGCGACGTCAACGACCCGGGCGGCGTCGGCGGGCTGGCCAACGCGACGGTCATGGCAGGGGCCGATCGAAGTTCGTGGACGGCGGATTCGGCAGCGGACCGGGCAGCCACTTGTGGTAGATCGCCGCCCACGTCCCGTCTTTGGGGTCGAGCCACTTCGCGAGCAACGCATTGACGTAGCGCACGAAGTCGACGTTGGCCTTGTTGAAACCCAGCCCGTACGGCTCGTTCGTGAACTTGGGGCCGACGATCTGCGCGTAAGGGTCCTGCGCGGCGAAGCCGTTCAGCACGGTGTTGTCCGAGACGATGCCCTCGACGGAACCTTGCTGGAACAGCACCATGCAGTCGCTGATGTTGTCGACGATCACGCGCCGTACTTGGGGGTACAGCGACTTGACGTTCTCGTTGCCGGTCGAGCCCTTCGCGGTGCACACCTTTCTGCCATTCAGGTCCGCGATGTTCTTGTAGGGCGCGTTCTTGCGTACCAGCACCTGCTGGCCAGCCTGGAAGTACACGGTGGAGAAGGCGATCTGCCCCCATCGGGCGCAATTGATCGTCATGATGTCGGCGACGATGTCGACCTTGCCTGATTGCAGGTCGGGGATGCGCTGGGCGAAGTTCTCCACCACGTACTCGACATGGCCACTCGCCGTACCGAAGATCGCCTTGGCCACCTCGTTGGCGACGTCGATGTCGAAACCCTCGATCACGCCCGTGATCGGGTTGCGGTGCCCGAACAGCAGGTTGTCGGCTGCGACGCCGGCCCTGAGGACGCCACGGCTCTTGATCTTCGCGACAGTGGCCGAGTCCGCCCACGACGCGCCCGGCGCGTACGACGCGACGCGGGACTTGTAGATGTTGTCGTCGCAGCCCGGCGCCGGTGGCGCGCTCGAACTCGGGGCCGGGCTGGACGATGACGGCGCGACTCTCGGCAGCTGCGGCGTGCTGCCCGCACCGCAGCCGGCCACCAGGACCGCGGCGGCGAGCACGCCCAGAATGACCCGTCTCATCGATACTCCCGCAGCCTCGGCGCGACGCCCAGACCGGCGGCAATAGCCGCGGCGACCCCGGCGATCAGCCCGATCCACGCGAACGCCGGCAGTGGGCTACGGGCGCTGCTGAGGTTGTGCCGTAGCTGCGCGGATCGCCGATCAAGCGCGGTCCCCGATGCGTCGGAGAAGTTCTGGAACACGGTGTTGGCCTGGCCGGTAGCGAGCTTGACGGCGTCGTCCCAGTGGCCGCCGTCGTCGGCGGCGCGGACCCTGGCATGAACGGCGAGGTAGTCGCGGAACCGCTCCTGCGCGGCCTTTTCGTCGGCACCACCCCGGCGGGCCGCGTCATCGAGAACAGCGCTCACGTTGGCCGACAGGTTGTCGAAGCTGGCGTTGTACGCCTGTCCCTGGCCGCGGGCGATCAGGGCAAGGCTCTCCGCGCTCTTCGCGTCGAACGCGTCGATGCGGGCGGTCGCCAGTCCTAGGGTGGCGAAGTATGCGCCGCCGCGCGTGTCCTTCGCCTTGCCCTGGCTCCAGGCGAGAACGCCGGCCACCGCGACGCCGATCACGAGCACCAGCGCCGTGGCGATGACCAGCGGCGGATTGAACGTCCGGCGCGTTCGCACGCTCAGCCACACTTGCGTGACGAGCAACACCACCAAGGCGATGACCAGGCCGGCTACCAGCCACGCGGTGGCGCCGGCGCTGTCCGAGTAGGCGTGGTTCACGCGCGCCTGCTCGGTCTGACCGAGGGCGGCGAGCGGCGGTAGGGCGTCGGAGCGCAGCAGATTGGTGGCCTGGCGCAGGTACGCCGCGCCCAGCGGGTAGCCCAGCCGGTTGTTCGCGCGGGCCGACTCGACCAGTCCGGTGTAGCGGGTGATGACTTGGTTCACGTTCCCGAGAACCTTGGCGTCAGCGGTGCTGTCGTTTGCGGCGTCGGCCAGAGTCTTCGACGCGGTGGCGATGCCCTGCTCGTACGCGGCCCGGGCACTCGGCGGCTCGAGGCCGCCGACCAGAAAGGCGTTGGTGAGATTCGCGTCAGCGAAGACCAGGTTCGTGCGGATGCTCTGCACGCGGACCAGCTGAGCTGCATCGGCGCGCGCGTTCGCCAGCGCGTTTGCCCGGGTGGTGGCAGCCACGAACGCGAACAGGCCGAACACCAGGCACGCGAGGACGGTGGCGATGCCGGCCAGCCGCAATCGTCCCGGCGTGCCGGCGAACGCGTTGCGTGCGGCCCGCACGACCACCTGGCGGGTTTGCGGCGGGGCCGCAAGAGTGCTCGTCATGTGCCTCCCCCCGGAGGATGCACGGTACTCGGTAACGCGCCCATATCGTCAGGGGTCAATTCCCGCAGTTGGGCAACGGATGGGTCGTGGATCTCGCGTAACCGCCATGCCTGCCGAACGACTGCCGCCTCGAACAGGTTTCGCACGAACCGCGCGTTGCCGAATCCGGTGTCGCGCGGGGTGAGCGTAAGGATCAGCCGCAGCCGCTCGACAGCCTCGGCGGTCGGCGTGAAGTCCGCCTCAGACGTGATCTTGCTGAAGATCTGGACGAGCTGCTCGTCGGTGTAGTCGTCGAACGTGAGCGTGAGCCGGAACCGGCTGGCCAGCCCCGGATTGGCCTCGATGAACTCCTGCATGGGATCGGGGTATCCCGCGACAATCACGACGAGTTCGTCGCGGTGGTCCTCCATCTGCTTGACCAGCGTCTCGATCGCCTCGTCGCCGAACTGATCGTCGGCGAGGCCGTATGCCTCGTCGATGAACAGCGCGCCGCCGATTGCTTTGCCGCACACGTCGGCCGTCTTGAGTGCGGTCTGGCCGACGTATCCGGCGACGAGCGACGAGCGGTCGCTCTCGACGAGCTGGCCTTTCGACAGCACGCCCAGTGCCCGGTAGATCTCGGCGACCAATCGGGCGACCGTCGTCTTTCCCGTACCAGGGTTGCCCACGAAGACGAGGTGGCGGGTGATCGCCGGCTCCCGCAGCTGAAACGCCTCGCGCAGCTTGGCGACGCGCAACACCTCGGCCTGGTGGCGCACCTCTGTCTTGACGGTATCGAGCCCGATGAGCGCGTCAAGGTCCGCGAGCAGCTCGTCGACCGTCCGCGCCGGCGGCGTCTCGGGTTGCGGCGCCGCCAGCAGCGGGGTATCTGACGGCGTGCGGCCAAGATCAGCCGGCGGTGCGGCCGCGGTCTGCGCCGCGGCGATCACCGAGGCGGCGCCCACTGCGGACAGGCTCGGCTCGCCCAGCGAACAGGCCGCCGACGCCAGCTCGGCCAGCGCCGCCGCGTATGCCGGCGCGTGCGGATCGCTGCGCGCCACGAGCCGGGCCAGTACCGGCGTTGCCCGCGTGGTGAACGCCTGCCCGGCGCGGGCGGCCGCCTGGAACCCGCTCGTCTGCCCGCCGAAGACCGCCGTCCATTCGGTGGCCGCGCCGGGCGCGCGTTCGGCTGCAGCCGCCGCGAGCGCTGCCGCCTCGGCGGTCGCGCTCGATTCGGCCTCGCCGGCCGCGACGCCGACCGCCGCCAAGCCGTCAACCGCGGCGCGAACGGCGTCGACGCTGGTCATCGCGATCTGGGGTCGAGGGCGAGCGCGCCGGAGCCGAACTTCTCCGCGAGGAATCGTCCGTGCGCGATCAGGGCGTCGGCGTCGGCCCGGCAGACCGCGTCGAAGACGTCGTCCATTTTTGAGCCGAGCAGGTCGAGCTGGTCGCACAGCACGGTCAGCGACGTCTTGCCGTTGCTGACCGGACGGTGGTCGGCGAACGAGCGGGGTAGGCGCAGGTAGGCGTTGACCGCCTCGGGAAGGTAGGACGTGGCGGTGCGCACCACGGTGTGTGCAGTCAGGCTGCCGGGTCCGAGGTTGCCCAGCCGTGGCACGGTCTCCCGGACGACACCGGCGACGCGGTCGACGCGGGCCACCACCATGTTGGGCACCTTGCCGACGATGGCCGCCTGCAGTCGATCCAGCGACTCGAGGATCTCGTCGTCCTCGGACGGAGGCGGCGCTGCGACGGGTTGCCGCCTGAACAGCCGTGCCAGCCAGCGAAACACTCGGTCATCCCGCCTGGGCGAATCCGGCAGGGCTCGCAGCGCTTGCGCTCATCGCTTATAGCGAGAGGTTGAGGTCGTTGGAGCCGGCCTGGTTGCCGTCGCTGACGCGCACCCGAGCGACGTACGACTGCGCCTTGTCGATCTCGCCCTGCAGCGTGCCGATCGTCTGCTTCATCGAGTCGAGCGCGGCGACCTTGAACGTGTCGATCGAATCCATCGCCTGGTAGACGTTGTCGAACGAGCGCTGCAGCGACTGGATGCCGATCGTCGACTCGGCCGACTGCTTCTGGATCGCGACGCCCTGGGTGGCGAGCAACTGCGAGGTCGACTCGATCAGGTTCGCGGTGGTGGTGTTCAGCGCCGTGATCTGATCGAGCACCAGCTTCTGGTTGGCCAGCGCCTGCGCCACGATCACCGCGGTCCGCAACGCCGACACGGTCGTCGTGGTGGCGCGGTCGACGCCCTTGATCAGCTCAAGGTTGTTCTTGCGGACCAAGTCGATCGCCAGATAGCCCTGGATCGAGACGGCCAGTTGGGTGAGCAGGTCCTGGTGCTTCTGCCGCACCGCGTAGAGGACATCGTCGCGCAGTACCTTGGCCTTTTCCGCATCGGAGAGCTGGGCGATCTTCGCCTCCAGCGCCTTGTCGAGATGAT
>Ga0126383_10003324_pt1 | contig 10625 bp, 12 predicted proteins | sample PanSoiMetPlot_35_FD_96882 | JGI IMG/M metagenome (GOLD analysis project Ga0126383, IMG submission 96882) | Tropical forest soil microbial communities from Panama - MetaG Plot_35 | ecosystem: Environmental > Terrestrial > Soil > Tropical forest > Bulk soil | place: Panama | collected 2016-02-17
ACGATCGCGCAATCCGCCTTTATCAGAGCCTGTTCGGCCCCGAGCGCGTGCTCGTACTTGCATACGAACAGTTTCAGTCCAACGGCGCGGAATTTGTGAAGCGCATTGCTTGCTTCGCTGGTGTTACCGCGCCCGATGCGTCGGGAGCCATTTCTCTACTCGCAAAGGTGGAAAACCGAGGGATGACCAGTGTGCGACTTATGCTTCGACGATCGCTAAACCACCTCGCGGCCAAGCCCACGACTCTCAATCCTCAACCGTACTTTGCCTCTCGCCGCGCTGCGGGGACGGTCGCTAGCGGGGCAACGATCTTGGCATCTGTGGTTCCTCAATTCCTCAATATGCGCATGGAACTGGCGTTGCGGAGATATGTAGCACTAGCTGCGAAAGACCAATATGGAGCAAGCAATCGCGCCGTAATAGCGCTGACAGGCTTACCGCTCGAAAACTTGGGCTACACCTTAGGGTAATTCCGATGAGTAATTCCGATGAGCTGCGTAAGGTGGCTAGTCCCTAGGTTTTTACAGTTGGGATGCCCACGGTCGGGTACCACTCTGCCGCAGCGACTGGTCAACGCACACCCGTTGATAGCGATTACGCCCGCGGAGACGCACGGCGAGGACATCAGGTATAAGTTCGCGACGCCGGCGAAATCAAGATGTGACCGCGAGTGGGGCGACGATTACGCGAAGATGGACCAAGATAGCATACCCTGGTCCGAAGCGAGGGCCCCGGGGTAGGGCGGAACACGCTTGCGGAAGTGCTCTTAAGCGCACCGACCCTGACACAGAGCAGGAGCAAGGCATAAAGAGGGCTTAGAAGATTCTTCCCAATTAGCTTCTGACGGGACCTAACAGGGACTACACAGAACCTCACGTCCTTGAATTGTTAGATGCGTGTAAACTCAATCGGTTCGGTAATTTAGGAAGTAGCAGACGCCGTTCCTAAGTCGGGTGGTCGGCCAATTCCGCCACTTTCGAGTGATTCCATCATACGGTGCGGCACGTGCCAGTTTGATGCTAGGAAACTTTGGGGGCAGTGAGTCTGGAACTGCGAGCGCGTAATCCAAGAGCGCTGACGGCGCTTTCCGCCAGCGTGGCTGGTAGCGTTCGATAGAGCCGCTGGCGTAGGTTCAAATAGCCCTGGGCTCCGGAAAACATGTCACACATGAGCTGGCGGAATCTTGGACTAAGTTCAGTGAACTGGACCATCCGTTCCGTTACCGACTCGCCCATCCAACGACCTGTGAAGAAACGGTCCGCAATGCGCGCCGCCATCTCTAGTTCGTTTAGGAAATCCTTCTTGAGGCGTGCGGGGTAAGTTTCGGGGGCACCTTGCAAGAGCGATTCGCTTAATAAGTCCGCGGAGCGCAACGCATAGTGCAGGCCCTCACCGGTGATGGGATCGGTGAAGCCAGCCGCATCGCCCACCATTGCCCATCCAGGTCCGGACACAGCCGCGTGGCGGAGAGTACTCAGTCGGAGAGCGGGGAGTACATGCGCGTAAAACTTGCTGCCTGCGAACGGAAGTCCCCCTGCGGTCATTGACTTCTCCAGCAAGGAGCGCAACTCGGCTGTGCTTAGACCATTCAGCTTGCCGCAGATACCCGCAGAAAAATGATTCGCACGAGGAAAGATCCAGATATAGCCGTGCAACCCGAGTAAGAATTGAAGCTGCATCGTTTGGCTTGTACCCGGAATGTAGTATCCGGCGGTGACCATGAGGTCGCCAGCGGTGAAAGGCCTAGAGAACTGCGCGCGAAAGGGATTGCGAGCCCCGGTAGCTATGATCACGTACTCGGCCTGCATTTCCCCGTCCGAACCGCGTAAGCGCCAAGACCCATGTGTTCCCGCGATGGAGATAACGCGAATCTGGCGGAATTCCGCGCCAGCCTGAATGGCCAAATCCAAAAGCAACCCGTTGAGCACGCGCCGAGAAAAGATCGCGATCGGCTGGTCGAGCGCAAAGTGCACGCGGCGTCCACCAGGGCTGACAATTTCACACTGCGATACCCAGTTTCGTTCAATCTGAGCATCAGCCAGGAACGGATATTGCGCGATGGCCTTGTGGGTTATGCCGCCACCACAAGGTTTCTCCCAGGCCATCTTTTCGTCCAAGAGAAACACGCGGCGTCCAGCTCGCGCCAATCTCGCTGCTGCCAGCGAGCCGGCCGGACCGGCACCAATTATTGCGACAGTGGAGCGTCTCATTTGTGCGCCAGCCTAATCATGTCTTTCGTTCGCTGTTACGTAATGATAAATGGAAACTACCGATGTTCGAAGTGGTGGTGACACGACATCTGCAGTCGCCCTCATGTTTCCACTGGCACCGTTCGAAACGCCGCGACTCGGATGTCCTCACCGGCCTGGTGCCTCGTCAGCACGACAGAAACCGGTCTGTACAACAGTGAATCCAACTGGCACTGATGGCCCTCGGAAGAATAAGCACTGCTATGCGACAATTCCCCTTGTTCTGTTCGGTCTTCCGTGGCCGTCCGTAGGCTCTGTTTTTCAGGCACGAGCGAGTTTGCCAGTAGCTTCATTGTGCCCCGGACCGGCGTCCACGATTTTATCGGCGTTGACCACTCGATTTACATATGGGATAACCTGTCCCCGGAGTTTCCCAGACTTGGTGGTGTTCGTCACCCGCCACTCGATTAGCCACGGATCAAAGGTACTTCGAGTTCCGCTATCAATAGTCCAGACGGCATTCCCGGACCTTTCGGGACACAAGGTTCCGCAACAGCGGGTTCGAGAAATGGCAGATTGGATTTGACGGCCTGATTTCCTCTTCTCAAGGCCATTTTGACGCCGCACAGTATCTCCGGCAGTTGCAATAAGAAATGCAACCAGCCCCTGATCCCGTTACCACACTTCGAGCTTTATTCCCGCTTGGAATCGGCCGATCATCTGCTAACATCGGACGAGCAATGAGTAGTTGATCGCCCAACTCCCGCTTCGGGGCCACGCCAGAGAATCGGATGAACAGCGATGGCGTCGAAATAGTTGGGGTGAGATCCGGTCTGAGTTCGAGGTGGTCTCCAAATATTCACCGTGCTGCTGATGATGCTAGTGACGAAAGCTTCCTTGCAGAACGTTGCAGTCTCGGCGCCGGTCGAGGAAGTCGGCCAGGAAAGCCCGTCAGTCCTCTTGCCATGCGCCGTTCCGACAACTGCGAACACCCGCTCCTGATGCGCGACTAATGGATAAGGCCGGAACAAAATTTCTTCCTGTCAACCGGACACTGCCGCGTTCGCACCAATCCCGGAGTCAAGCACAGAATTGCCAGGGCAGAAAAGCCTGGGCTAAGGCGCAATTGCCGAAAGCGGTAACGCAAGTCCTGAACGAATCTTGCAAGACGCTTCCGCCTCGAGCAGCGCGGCACTGCTGTTCGATCTGCGTGAGCCCGCCATGGCTCGAATGGCGGAGCGGCGCGCCTCTTCAGCGGACATGCCTTTCGCACTGTTTTCGTTGATCTGCTGCTCAAGATGCACGCGAAGCTCTTCTTTCATTTCTCCATTTGCCTTATCGAGATGCAAAGAGAAACGTGAAGGAGTAGAACCATTGTTCGATGTTCAACGCGGTTTTCTTTCTCGATTACCCAACCATCCAGCTACTTACATCTATCTATTCGGACATGCTGCTGCGTTTCGGTGCCCGCTTTCGAATCGCCGGTATGTAGAGCAGAGCACTATCAGGGGCACAGCAAGAAAGACTGAACTGCATGTTAGCAACACTGGTTTCGATCGTACCGGTAATGACAACGCTCCCCTAGCCTTCGGTCAAGCTTCTACCACCTGGAGGTCGCCTGAACACCGCCCGCATAGCCTGTAGTGCCACGCTGCTTGCGAACGGTCAGGTCTTGGCTGATGCGGGCGATAATTTCACCCGAGCATAACGGCGGCGCTGAAAAGCCTCCCAAACCAGGTGTCCGACGCCCGATCGCAATCCCCGATCGGCAAGTTGACATCAAGCTATTTCCAAGGTAGTCTTCGTGAAATTCATTTGTGAAGCTCTGAACTTTTCTCAACTTTGAGCGCCGCTTCCGACGGAGATTCTCACGATCATTATCCCTAGGGACACCGGAAAGAGTAGTTATGCTTCACAAGGGACGAATAGAAATTAAAGGGAAAGGGCCTTTTGGTGTTTTGTTTTGGTCTGAAGAGCGCGAACCCTGGATGACGAAGAAGCTCGGCTTTTACGAGGCGGAAGACACAATCATGTTCCTGATCGATCCACTCCTCCTTCCTCCGCAGGAAGCTTGCAGGGTCGTCCTCGATGCCATCGCAAATGGCCGTAGTGTCAGTCAGGAAGTGACGTTCTCTGACCAGCAGCTGCAGGGCATCTTTGGCCCGAATCTCCACCTGAGCAGCACTCGTATTGCAAGCTAAGTGCTGACCGGTTCGGCACCTGGCCTTTTCGGCCTGTGTGGTTTGGCGCGACCAAACACGATCTTCAGCATGCCGGCTTGCCATCTGCTGGCTTCTCAAACCGCGGAATAACCTGAGCTGCGGGAACCAGAGCTCGCAATGAAACGATATCTTGTGACCGGGGCAGCGGGCTTTATCGCAAATAAGGTAGCTGAACTGCTATTGTCACAAGGTCACACCGTCATCGGCCTCGATAATCTCAACGACGCATATGACCCCCGTCTAAAACACTGGCGCTTGAACCAGCTGCGGAGACGGTCGAAATTTTGTTTCCACCAAATGGACATCTGCGATTCCAGAGTTCTCGAAAAATTTTGCTCGAAAGAAGGTCCTTTTGATGCCGTTATCAATTTGGCGGCCCGCGCCGGAGTTCGCCAAAGTCTAGAAGCACCAGAACTCTACGTAGAGACAAACGTTAGCGGTGTGCTGAACCTTCTCGAACTCTCACGCAAACATGCTGTGACAAAATTCGTCCAAGCTTCGAGCTCGAGTGTATACGGAGCAAACGAGGTACGCCCCTATCACGAAGATGGGGACACCACCCGCCCTTTATCCCCGTACGCGGCAACCAAGAAAGCGTCTGAGGCATTGTGCTACAGCTATCACCATATTTATGGTTTGGATATTAGCGTTCTCCGCTACTTCACAGTGTATGGACCCGCAGGCCGGCCAGATATGCTGCTGTTTCGCTTGGTGCAATCGATCTACGAGAGCCGACCCATTAGCATTTTTGGTGACGGAACCCAGGAGCGGGACTTTACCTATGTGGAGGATATTGCGCGCGGCACAATAGCCGCGCTGATACCCCTCGGTTACGCTATTTTCAATCTCGGCTCGGACCGGCCCGTAAAGGTGCGTGAATGCATTCGAATTGTCGAAGAACTGTCGGGAAACAAGGCCATTCTGCAATTCAAGCCTGCCCAAGCCGCTGACGTACCGGCTACATGGGCCGATATCTCGCAGGCACGTCAGCGCCTGGGCTGGCAACCTGAAGTCGCTTACCAAGAGGGATTTAAGAGATCAATCGAATGGTACAAAGAACAGCGTGGTTGGGCACGAGACATTAAGACTGAATAGGTCGGCTATGCGCGGCTCCGTTGTTCCCCTCTCAGTCGATCAGAAGTAATACCGAAACGAAAAGTGTTGGTCCTCGCCGGCAATGCGGAATTCCCGCGCCCGAGGAATGGGGAAGTCTCGATGTCCGCGTAGTTATTGGGGTAAGTGTGATTCAGAACATTAAGTCCAAACTGTAGTACGAACACTAGCAACACTTTGAGAAGGGCAGTGAGCGCTTAACCCCCAAACAAAAGGACGACCAACGAGTGCTAGCCGATCCTGACCACTGAGCCCTTCTGGGATGTTTCAAACCTAAACCTGAATTCCTGTTCTTTATAAGGGTCCAGGAAATGTTGGCGGGTGAACTAACTTCGGTGAAAAGCTCAAGTCGAGCATGAATACCGCAACCAAAAAAACAATTTTGCGCTTCTGATTAGAAGTGATTAGTTGAGGATACTCGATTGGAAAAGTCGGATTACTAAGATCTTTTCTTGCGACCGGACTCTCTCCTGCAACTTACCACGATTGGCCTTTCGAATGAACTTCCGACACCTTGCATTTTGTAAAGTTTTGTATAGGATGATTGTAGTTTATTTTTGCCCGCCACGACACCCTGTAGCGTGTACAGCCACCTGGACACGTGTCATCGCCCACTTCACTAAGCTTGGGGACGATGCTAGTGAGTACTCCGTTGGTGTTGAAATCCAGGGGGTAGAGGTATGCCGCGGCGCAGCGACTTTGGCGACCAATACGGAGAAGGCTTCTCGTGCGTCTCCGGACAGAACGATGCCGTTAGCATAATGACCTATTCTCACGATGGCTATGGTCTCGGCCATATGAGAAGAAACAGCACCATCGCAGCTTCTATTGTGCGGCAGATGCCGCATTCGAGCGTGCTGATGCTAGTCGGCTGCCCGGTCGGGGCGTTTTTTGACCTACAACCGGGAGTTGATTTCATCAAAGTTCCCTCGATCATCAAAGTCGCAGCGGGAACATACCAGCCTCTGGGGATTCGCGTTACTTCTGACAGAGTGAGGATGATTCGTGCCGCGACCATCGCCACGGCTGCTGAGGCGTTCCAGCCTGACATACTGCTAGTCGATCACGTACCTACCGGAGTTTGGGACGAACTCCTGCCTACTTTGCACAAGCTGAAGGCAAGCAAGAATCATCCCTGGATTGTCCTCGGCATCCGAGACATTATCGATGCCCCTGACGTTGTCCGCGAACTCTGGCATAGGGAGGGCACGTTCAAGGCTATCAATACGTACTACGACGATGTCCTTATTTACGGTTGCCCGAGCGTGTTCGATGCAAGCTTGGAATACGGGCTTTGCAACGAAGTGCAGAAGAGAATTACCTACTGCGGGTACGTGTGCGCCCAGCAGCCCCACAAGAGCAGAAGCGAGATGCGGCAGGACCTCGGGATAACGAAGGACAAACTAGTGCTAGTGACCGCTGGTGGAGGACACGATGGCTACCCCATGATGCAGGCCTGCATGGACGCTTTCCGGCTCATCGGCAAGGAACCTCCCTTCGAGGTCATTTTCGTTGCGGGTCCACTCATGGAACACGGCCTTAAGAAGTCTCTTCGAGGGCAAGGAGCTGAGCTGAATATCCGTGTGCTGAGCCATGTTCATGAAAGCTTGGGTTACTTGGAAGCCGCCGATCTGGCAATCACAATGGCCGGTTACAACTCGATGTGCGAAATTCTGAACCTCAAGAAAAAAGCCTTGGTGATCCCGCGAGAAGGGCCTAGGGCCGAACAAAGGATGCGTTCTCGAATGTTTGCCGATCGAGGTATTGTCGATGTGCTTTACGCCAATGAGCTTTCCCCCAAAAGGTTAGCAGCACGTATTGTCGCGAATTTGACCGATTCCAGTGTTCCGGACGAACTAGGCATTGATACTGACGGCGCGAACTACGTTTCTCGGCTGTTTGCCCAGCGCACCCGTCACGACTTCAGACCGGTCTGTACTAGTGCAAGTGCGGGTATAGAGGGGCACCTCCCGCTGGCTTCAAAAGCTCACGCAAATATTTAGCAGTGTAACTACTGACAGAGTTTAGGCATCGATGAGGACTGCGGGCGTGACTTCGTATTTCGATGTTATCAGCGCACTGGCGATTGATTTAATCGGTACCCTCATCTACAAACCTACGCCAAGCTATGGAGCGGCCGCAGATTTTCTTGCCCAACACGCAAGCCATGTCACACCAGACGGATTCTGCAGGACGTTTCAAAGGCCTCACTGGGAGCACTCCATCGGCAACTATGAAAAAGATCGGGAGTTCTACTCGGCATTTCTCGCTGATCTTTTTCTAACATATGACCCCACGGTGGAGGCTCTTACTGACACCTATGAGGCGTTGACTGTCCATCCTCCCAGAGGGGAATGCGAGAAGCTCTGCGCCTTTTTGGGTTTGGCTTTCGACGATGCCATGCTTCACTTCCATGTGGATCGAGCCAAACCTGACCTGGGGCTGGAACTGAAGCGGCTACCCGTTATTCCCGGCTTGCGAGACTGGCAATCTCAAATGTCAGCCGAGGAGCGCGAACGGTTTGACGCGACAGCCGGCGAGCTTCTTGATGAATTGCATGACCCGCGCGCCACTCCCCGCCCCAGAGGTATTGGACCAAGCGGCGAGTGTTCATTGCTCGCTGGCCGAGAACCTTCGTGCGCGCGACTAGCGCATGGGGAAGCGAATGAGAGTTCAAAATGAGACTTCAATTGGACAAGATCAGAGTACTGGCTGTCGACTTGATGGGCACCCTGGCCAACACCGCCGACAAGACTTTCGCGGTCCGTGGTTCACAGTACCTGGCCGAGAATGGCTACGACATTTCGCCTGCCAGGTTTCGGACTCTCTATCGAAAGCGCTATCTGGAATACTCCATGGGAAACTATGCCAGCGACCCAGAATTCTATTCGGTGCTTTCTGCCGATCTATCGAGCCAAGGACCGCAGCCTTGGTTAGAGGTGCTTACCGACATACGGATTCAGTGCAGTCCCCCGTTTGATGACGCTCAGCCTTTTCTCGAGCAGGCGAGCCGAACTCACAAACTGATACTGTCGTCAAACCATGTCGGCGAGTGGGCGAGACGCATGCTCCTTGATTACCATTGGCAAGATTATTTCCAGGCGGTTGTGGTTTCCTCAGAGTGCCGTTTCCGGAAGCCATCGCGAAACTTTTTTTTCGAACTCTTGAAAGTTTCTGGCGTGACATATCCCGCTGAGATACTCGTCATTGGCGATTCCCTGGTTAACGATGTCTACGGCGCGACTCGGGTGGGACTGCATGCTGTTTTTATGGACCGGAACAGCGAGGGCCGAGAGCAGGAATTGCCAGAAACCGTACCTTTCGTTCAATCACTCGATGAGCTTGCAGAGCGCGTCCTAGGCAAGCAGCTCGTTGCGAGGTAGAGGATCGGCCATGAATCCTTATGTCTTCATCGTGGGGTGTCCGCGCTCGGGAACAACCTTGCTCCGTCACATTCTGATGGCACATCCACAAATAACGATCACACCCGAGTCGCATTGGATCCCCGTCTGGTTCGAGGAACGAAAGGGCTTAACGCCCGACGGCATGGTAACTTCGCAGCTGATTGGCCTATTGCTCGAGCATCCCAGGTTTGCTCGATTGCGCATAGGACGAGAGGAGCTTGCGGGGCTGATGGCTGACGGTCACCCTCTCTCCTATTCAGCCTTCGTTACGGGGATCTTGGACCTTTACGGGAAAAGGAAACACAAACTGTTGGTCGGAACCAAGACGCCCCAATATGTCCGGCGCATGCCTACTCTCCATTCCCTCTGGCCGAGAGCCCGCTTTGTCCATCTTATCCGTGACGGGAGAGACGTATGCTTGTCCTTCGCCAATTGGAGCAAGACACCTCAGACGCGGCTAGCGTGTCTCCCAACCTGGAAGGATGACCCGGTGTCGACCAGCGCGCTGTGGTGGGAATCGAATGTGCGGCTAGGACGTGAGTCGGGAAAATCGCTTGGACCCGAGTTGTACTATGAGGTTCGCTACGAATCGCTGGTTGCTCATCCTCGAGAGGAATGTGAAGCGCTCAGTGCGTTCCTGGGCTTGCCGTATGACGATGCCATGCTCCGCTTCGACGAGACGCAGACGAAAAGGAAGGAGCGGAGGCCCATCACTCCCGGTCTACGAGATTGGCGAACACAAATGTCGGGGGATGACGTCGAGCGGTTCGAGGCAATGGCCGGCGATCTGCTCGACGAACTGGGCTGCCCTCGAGCCTTTCCGCGGTTGAGGCCCGGAAGACTGGAAGACGCCTCGAGAATTCGTGCGCGCGTGGAGGGAGGAGTGGAACCGGAGGCGAGCCAATGAGCAACCCTTATGTGTTCATCGTGGGATGCCCGCGGTCTGGAACGACCTTGCTCCAGCGTATGGTCAACGCACACTCCGAAATAGCGATCACGCCAGAGACCCATTGGATCCCTCGATTTACCAAGAAGCGCTGGGGCGTAAAGCGCGGCTTGGTGACTCCGGAACTGATTGCCCGATTATTTGAACATCCCGGCTTCGTCGCCTTAAGCGTTGGCCGGGAAGAGCTGGTAAAGCTGATGGGAACCGGCGAACCCATCACGTACTCGTCTTTCGTCTCCGGTATCTTCGACTTATACGGCAAAGCTCAGGGTAAACGTCTGGTTGGAGATAAGACCCCGGGTTATCTGCGCAGGATAAAGGCGCTGCACACCCTTTGGCCCCGGGCGCGATTCGTCCATCTGATTCGGGACGGTCGGGATGTGTGCTTGTCCATGGCGAACAGGCCGCTGGAATATCCGAAGCCCGGAGTTTTCGATTCCTGGGCGGAACACCCAGTCCCCACCGCGGCGCTATGGTGGGAGTTGAACGTGCGGCCTGGTCGGGAGGCCGGAAAGACACTCGGACCAGAGCTGTATTATGAGATCCGCTACGAGACCCTCACCTCCAATCCCCTTGAGGAATGCGCAAAGCTCTGCTCGTTTCTCGGCGTGCGGTACGACGACTTGATGCTTCGGTTTCATGAGGGCCGAATAGGAACCAAGGCGGAGCCGGGCGGGAAACCTGCCTGGCAGCCCATCGCTTCGGGTCTGCGGGATTGGAAATCGCAGATGCTTGCCGCCGATGTCGAGCA
>Ga0126383_10003325_pt1 | contig 10625 bp, 16 predicted proteins | sample PanSoiMetPlot_35_FD_96882 | JGI IMG/M metagenome (GOLD analysis project Ga0126383, IMG submission 96882) | Tropical forest soil microbial communities from Panama - MetaG Plot_35 | ecosystem: Environmental > Terrestrial > Soil > Tropical forest > Bulk soil | place: Panama | collected 2016-02-17
CATCACCGCGGCTCGGGTAAGCCCGGCGGTAGGCGTCGTAGTAGCTGTACATCTTGCCGGCGCTCCAACGGATCGCGTAGTACGGCCCGAACGCCTGCAGCCAGGTGACCTGCTTCTGGGCCGAGCTGTTGATCTGAGAGCACGAACGGTCTACTCCGCGGTAGTCCGGGTAGTAGATGTAGTAGCCCAGCGCACCCATGTCGAGCGCCGACTCGAGGTTGGTCTCCCCGCGCAGGTAGTGGTTCGGGATGGAGAACTCCTTCTCCGCCGCATCGATGACCGGAGTGAGCAGCGCCCTCGCGTCACTGGTTCCGATGGTGCCGTCCACATCCAGCGGCTTACCGGTCTCGGGATCCTTGGAGACGCCCTGGAACTTCTTCACCGCGGCCATCGTGGCCGGACCGTAGATGCCCTTCTCGGTATTGCTCAGCGGTCGCAGGTAGCCCAGCTGCACCAGGACGAGCTGGTAGCCATAGCTGCCGGCACAGGTCGCCCAGGCATCCAGGCTGACCTCGGCGTTGGTGCCGATGTTCGGCTTGCCCTTGATGTACTCATAGCGCCAGGAGCCGTTCGCCTTGCCCACGCTGTTCCAGGCACCCCGACCATGGGCCGGCAGCTTGTTGGCGGTATCGATGAACGACTCCGGGTCGACCTGAGTGCAGAGCATCAGAGCATCGTCACTCTCTGGTTGACCACGACCTCACCGTAAATCAGTCGCTGCCGCTGGTTACCGGCGTACTCACTGCCGTCGGAGACGGTGACGAACAGGTCGTACTTGTAGACGCCGGGGATCAGCGCCGCGGTCACAGTGTCCTCGATGTGCAGCTGGAGCAGCCCGATGTCGCTGCTCACACCGATCTCTGGGATGACGCCGTCGGGCAGCTCCTCGTCTGGGGTGGACAGGGAGAGCTGGGTGGCTCCGGCCATGTTCTTGATGTCCAATCGACATGGCGAGCGCACCTTGTACGGCTCATCGAAGTCGTCGGTGTAGATGACCTGGGCCGACCAGTCCTCGCCCTGGTCGATCTCCATCGGTACGTAGGCAGCTCCCATTACGGCAACTCCGTCATCTTGTTAGCGATACGACCTCGATAGCCACTAGCCAGCCCCGAGGTCTTACCGGTCTTGAAACCAGCTCGTCGTGCTGAGCTGTCCCTGCTCAGCAGCTCAGCATGCTGCCGCCGCGCTGCTCTGCCGCTGATGACCTGAGACACCCGCGCATGGCGCATTCTCGTCTCCACCCGCTCCTTGAACGCGCGACCGCTCATCGTGGCGAGATCGCGAGTCGATGAGTGCTTCGCTCCGAGCTTCCCCATATTCGCCTTGCTCCGCAGCAGTCCGCCGTAGGAACCACCCCCACCAGCCTTGACCGCACTCGGCAGCCCCTTGCTGACTTCACCATGCTCAATCCCGAACGCACTCTTCATGGCTCCATCGTCTCCGTGCTGGCTAGTCGTCGCTGGCGGCTCGCAATGCCGCGATGTAGGCGTCTTCGTCCTCGCCGACTACCAGCACCAGGTTCTTCTGGACGACCGGGTCGACCTGCTCCAGACCACAGATCTTGGCCCGCTGGTTGATGATCTTGATACAGGAGTCGATGGATTTCGGGTCACCCATCATGGCCGCCGGCCAGGCCGCCGCCTGCAGCTTGTCCAGCCTGAGCAGCTCCTGGCCGAGAATGGACTTACGGTCCATGTTCGCCAGGTACGCCGCGTCGTAGGCATAGCGCTCCTCGAGCAGCCGACAGACATCGCGGTCGGAGGTCAGGCCCATCACCTCCGCGATCTCAGAGAGCGACTTGCCGCCCACCCTCAGCTCGTACGCCTGGGTAGCCCGCTCCCAGGCCTCGTTGCTGTGCTGCTTGCGGACGGGCAATCTCTTCTTCCCCGTACGGGACTCGATATCGGTCACCCTGGCCATGACGGAACGCCTCCAGTACTTCATCCACGGTGGTGTGGCCATTGTCCACCAGCTTGAAGATGCGCCGGCGAACCCGACCAGATGTGCCGGCCCAGACGCCGTACTCCTCGCGACGGGTCAGCGCATGATGTAGGCACTCGTAGAACACCGGACAGACATCGCAGAGCTTGGCCGCCCTACGCACCTGGTTGATGCTCATGGTGGGTTGGCCGTCTTCGTCCCCGAAGTAGTAGTCGACCCCTACCCCCTTGCAGTGCGCCTGCTCGTGCCAGGCCGGGTAGAGGTCGGCGATGTGGTAGCTGACCCAGCGTTCGTTCTCGGCATCCGGGACACGCTGTCCCGTTCTGTCCAGGAACGCCTCGAGGCTAGAGCTGGAGCGATCTGGCCCGGTCGAGGACGACGATGCCGTAGAGGCCGATGCAGACAGCGTCGTACCGGTCCTGCTTGTGCTCGCCCTCACACAGCGGAGCATATGCCGGATGAGTCACATCTATGTAGTTACTGATCTGATCTTTCGTGGCGTTTCCGTTCCCGACCACGTCGCGCTTCCACACCTTGTTGTCCACCAGCTCGACCCGGACGCCAGGCAGGATGCTGGCCAGTACCGCTCCCAACGTCTGGGCCAGCCCGATCGAGTACTTGTGGTTGTTGCCCACGATGACCGACTCCACGAACACACAGTCGGTCTGGTAGCCATGCACCGAGGACTGGGCAAACATCCCGATCGAACGCAGCTGAGTATGACGGGACACGTTCTCCTCGGCCTCGAACACGTTGGTGTGGTACAGGCTGAAGCCAGCGTCACCATCGGTGAAGGTGGCCACCGCCAGCTTCCGGACACCCAGATCGATGCCGATCAGTGTGGTCACGAATCTTCCTCCGGCCAGTACTGGATGACGATCTCATCGTCGCACTCGACACATCGATACAACTGGTAGTACTCCGCTTCCTTACGTTTGGTTGCTTCCGCGAAGTACGCCTTTTTCCCGATCGGCCGATCGCTCTGGACGTGCCGGTGCGGCACCACCCTGACGTTCTGGACTCGCTCGGCCGTAGCACTGCCGTTGAGAGCTCGACCGATCAGATCGACGATGTACGCCGAGCGCGGTACTAGCCCACGTTTGGCCTCAATGGACACTAGTGTGTCATAAGGCACACTGATGTGGAGCCTCGTTGTGTTCATGTACACAAGCTAGCACACCGATGTGGAGCCTTGTTGTGTCCATGCACACACGTTGACACAACAAAGCACACTCGAAACATTCCTCTAGTACTAAACGTTGCACTATCCCATTCTCCCGTCCACCCACCCCTACTTTATTGGTATCGTCTAGTCCTTTGTCAAGTATGAGTTTCTAGTGAAGTTAACGTTGCCCATGGGAACCGACGGTTGTTAGTCGTTACCGAAGACCCTGGTCACTGGATAGATCTCATCGTCCATGTAGTCACCGAAGCCCCACCATGGTTCACCGTCCTGGGTGTTGCCATAGATCTCACCACCGATCGGACGGTCTGCTTGGTCGATGAACTGGAGCTCTTCCAGGAACGGTCGGTGGATAGCACTACCTGCTGGAGCCAACAGGTTCGGTCCATCGATCACCGCCAGACCGTTGTACAACGACCCATCGATGATCCGGTCCACCTTCCCCTGGCCCGGTGCACCTGGTGGTACGTCTTGTTCTCCACCTAACGTCTGTCCCTCGGTAGGGAACAGCACCCAGTCCAACTGCCACTCGTTGCCCCAGTGGTTGATCAGCAGGTCACGGACCCAGTTGTCCTTCAGGTTCAGGTTCCAGTCCGCCACCACCAGGGCTCCGGACGGCTTCAGCTTGTTGATCTGGTACGTGACGTACACCGACCAGTTGTGCAATGAGGACAGGTACGCCAGCTTCCGCATCGCCCATTGCTTGTCTGGTGTCTGCCAGTGACCTTCCAGGTTGGGCGGGAGATTGGTAACGCTGACCAGCAACGTGTACTTGGAGTCGGTACGACGTAGTACCACCGTGCAGCAGTAGATCGGTCGAGACTTCTGTCCACTCAGCCGGTAGTAGGTGTCGTTGGTCAGCTGTTTGACCGCACCGTAGATACGCCGCCAGTCCGACATGTGCCAGAGCACCGCACAGTTGTCGCTGTTGTCATCCCTGGGCGAGTTGTAGTACCCCCAGCCCTGCTCGGACAAGGTGGCCGCTGCCTGGTCGTTCTGCACCTCCGTAACGGTGATCACGCCGGCCTTGGCCCGCCACTCATCCATGTCGGTCTCGAGCTGTTCGGGGGTACGATCAAACCGACTACTGCAATGAATGTGCCTAAACTGCGGAAAGTAGGTCATTAGGTACTCTAGTAGTGAGATGCCGCGGATGCCGCTTGAAGTGCATCCTGATCGCTGCCTCGTTGATACCCAGCACGTGAGCGATCTCGGTATTGGTCCAGCCCTGCTCCTGAGCCCGTGCCACCATCGTCCAGTAATCCTCGTTCGCCTGGTCACGAGCCATCCGTGCCGCGGCCAGGATGTCCCTGGTCAGGGTCGTCATCCCTCCCCATTTCCTGAGTCGTAGCGTTGTTCTGTCAACAGTCTCTCCTGGGTCAGCCGTCGACTGCCCAGATCGGCCATCATCTTGGCCATCTCGATGAACGAGCGCAGTGGTCCGGTACGGAACTTGTAGTACGGACTGCCCCTAATGACCCGTCTGTTCAGTTCCTCCCAGTGGATGGCCATCTCGATCTCCTTCGCCCGCGCGTAGTACGCCGCCGCGACCTCCATCAGATCCAGCACTCCGTCCAACGAGTCAGGTGGGTCGGCTCGGCCGAGGATGATCGAGGTGTAGCCCGCGAACTCGTCATAGATGTCATCAATGTCAGGCAGCCCGGCCGGCGTCTCCACATCGGTCAGCCGACGACTGAACCTGGTCGGTGCCATCACGGTGGGAGTGACCCTCACCGCGGACTCCTGTCAATCACCGCATGTCGGACGAGCACGGTGATCTCGTTCAGGTCGATGTGGATCTCGATGGTGTGGTCGGGATCGATGTCCAGCAGCTCGCAGACCTTCATCAGAGTCTCGATGTCGATCACCTTGAGGGTCATGCCACCTCATCCCAGTCCCGGATGCCCAGACAACGGTCCCGGAACGGGCAGTACTGGTACTGCCAGCCCTCCTTGTCGATGCATTTGCCCAGCGGCTCATACAACGTTCTGGTCAGCAGGTTGACCCACAGGTCACGTGCGGTGTCGACGATGTCATCCATCGGCAGCTCATCGCGGTGCACGACGATCTCGGTGTACTCCTGATTGTCCTTGTTCTCGTAGATGAACACACCCTTCTCACGCCCGGTGGACAGCAGATAGGTACCCATCTGGAACAGATGCTCGTGCTTGGGACCGAATGTCATGATCGAGCTGAACCCGTGGCTGCTGATGCTTTTCAGCTCCACGACAGACTCGTCGTACGCGATGCCGTCCATAGTGCCCACCAGGCCGTAGTGGTCATCTCTGATCGGCACCTCGGCTTTGGTCAGCCAGCCCTCGGTCAGGCCGGCCATCTGCCAGCGCAGATGCATCATCACACCGTTATGGCAGCTCAGCGTGCTTTTGGGCGACTTGGCCAGCTTGGGCATCCCGAGGAAGACGAACTGCTGATAGCGTGGGCAGCTGCCTAGAGAGCTGGCGCTCACGGTGCCCTGCCTGACCCGATCGCTGGACCGAGCCAACTGGGCAGCGGCAAAGTCCAGTGCCTCGCGGGAGTACCGCGGGTGGTCATTGTCGGCCAGCCAGGCATCGTGACGCCGGCTCACCACCAGGTCGGTCCTGGTGTGCTGCACCGTCTGACTGAATTTCACGCCGGCCTGCCATAGTGCTCATGCAGGTACTCATCAGGCCCGGCGTATACCGGCACTCCCATCACGGTCTGCACACTGCCCCTGATCATCAGCCCGTTGTCCTCGCCCACATGCTTGTGCGCGTAGTCGTGGTGTTCACGACACAAGTAGATGTGATGGTAGGTTTCTCCCGCTTCATCCAGAATTCGTCCACCCCGTGCCCTGGTCAACTTGTGGTGCAGCTCGGCTGGCTCGCGTCCGCACTGGATGTACAGCGGCTTGAGCCGATCAGACAGCACCATCGCCTCGCACCGTTTCATTGATCCTCCTCACCGTGATCAACATGGTCAGGCAGCCCGAGTCGTACAGCTTGCCCAGGATGCCGGTCAACGACTCGGGTGAGCCGTCGTACTCCTTGTGCCCCGATACCGCCTGGCTGGCCGCCTGACTGACCAGGTCGTCCAGGTCGTCGTACGGCTGTCGTTCGGCAAGCTTGTCTGCGCTGATCGCACCCACCCCAGCGATGCTGCGCAACCCCTTCCTGATCGCCTCCCGAGCGACGTCGCAGGTGTAGCCGGCACCGCTGCGGTTGATGTCCGGGGCCAGCACCTTGATGCCCCTGCGCCTGGTGGCCCGCAGGTACTTGTTCTCCTTCGCGCTGTCTCCGCTCGAGGCGACATCGAGCAGCGCGGTATGGAACTCCAGCGGATGCTGGCTGGCCAGGTAGGCGCAACGATAGGCGGTCAGCCCGTACACCGTAGCGTGCGCCCGGTTGAAGCCGTACTCGGCGAACCCGGCGATGGCATCGGCCAGGAACTGCTGGTCCGCTGCGCTCATCTCGATCTCCGCGCAACGGTTGGCGATCCAGTCCTGGTACGACTCGATCACGTCGCCGGCACTGTCGATGTCCTTGTTGCTGGCCTTGACCGCCTTCAGGAATGCGGTCAGGTTGTCCGCGTCCATCCCCAGCCCGCGGAGTACGTCGATGACCTGCTCCTGGTACAACAGCACGCCCTGGGTGTCCTTGGTCACCGCCATGATTAGGGGATGCCGTAACGGGGTAGCAGCCTCACCGTGCTTGCGTTCGATGAACGCACGCGTGGCACCCGTCCGCATCACCGACGGACGGAACAGCGCCATCGCGGCGATGACATCACGGATCGAGGTGGGTTGGAGATCGCGCAGGCCACGCATGGTGGCCCGGCCCTCGAGCTGGAAGATGCCCTCGGTGCCACCGGCCCGGATGAACGAGTATGTCGCGGAGTTGCGCAACGGCATGTTGTTCAGCTCGGTGATGGGCATTCCGAGCATCCGCAGCGTGCGATCCAGCACCGTCATGGTCTTCAGACCCAGGGCGTCCAGCTTGACCAACCCGAGTTGCTCGATCTGTTCCTTGCCATACTGGGTCACATAGCCGTCGACCCCACCGGCCCGGGTCATCCTGGCCATCGGCACCAGTCGCGCAAACTCATCCTCGGAGGAGGTGAGCACGATGCCAGCCGCATTTGTGCCCATGCCCTTGTATAGTTTGCGCTCCGATAGTGCTGATAGCATCTCCTTGTCGCCGGCGGGCATCTCCAACCAACTGGATGCCCCGTTGTCCTTCTTGTGAGCGGCGGTGAAGTACCGGACGCGAAGAGATCCTCGCTGGGACTCGCCGAACTCGTCCTCGGCCTCCGCCAGCGAGTAAGTGGCCCACGATCCGATCTGATGAGCCGTGAACCGGATGTTCAGCATCTCGAGTAGCTCGTCACGACGGTCGTGGGCCACGTCCAAGTCGATGTCCGGCGGCTTGGTCCGGTCCTTGGAGAGGAAACGCTCGAACCTGAGATCCCACTTGATCGGGTCGACGTTGCTGATCCCGAGCATCCAGCAAACCAGAGATCCGGCCGCGCTTCCACGGGTCTGGAACATGATGTCGTTCGATCTCAGCCAGTCGGTCACGTTGGCCACCAACAGCATGTAGCCGGCCATCCCGGCAGCCGCGATCACGTTCAGTTCCTCATCCAGCCGTACGACGTAGCGCGGTGGGGGAGTACGCGGTGCGAAGTGTCCCTCCAGCGCCGCTCTGGTGCGGGTGACCAGCGCGTCGTGTGGATGCTCGACTATCTGCGGAACCGAATAGGCGTAATGGTCAAGCACACCGATCTCGAGTGTGTGTCGACCGAGGAGATCCGCCAGCCCTTCCATTCCGGCAGCAAGGCGACGTTTGCTGTGATGATCGGCGATCCATCGGTAGTCCGACAGATGGAAACCATCGCCGGGGAAAACAGCGTCATCCGGGTCGGGCCCGAACGCGATGAGCTGCTTGTACCCATCGTGCTCGTCTCGGTCGGAGAGTCGGAGGTAGTGGCTGTCCTGGGTGATGACGACCGGCAGACCAACAGTCGCTGCCAGCCCAACAAGCGCATCAGCGAGCTGGTCATCGTCGGTCCCCTCATCGTGGACGATGTGGTGATTCTGCACCTCGACGTACACCGAACCGGGGAACCACGACGACAGCGAGTACAGGTACTGCAGGGCTGCCGGCTCCCCGTGTTGGAGCAGGGTTTGAACCAGGTACCCGAAGTAGCACCCGGTGGTCACCGCCAGCCCCGTAGTACGTCCGGTCTCCGCGAACTCCGCCAGCATCGCGTAGTCGCAGAGAGGCCGATGGAAGAAGTTCCGGTGGGTGGCCGTGGACAGCGCCACCAGGTGCTCATAGCCCTGCGTGGTATATGCCACCACACCCAGGTGATACATCGTGGACTTGAAGTCCTTGCGGGCCCGGTCGATCTTGTACTGGGCGGTGTCCGGCACGAAGTACAGTTCTGAGCCCGGGAACGGTGCGATGCCGACGTCGCGGCTGGCCTTGTACAACTCCACAGATGCGGCCATGTTGCCGTGGTCAGTGATCGCGAGCGCGGGTTGGCCCAGCTCGGCTACCTGGGCCACCATGTCCTGCACGGTCGGCATCGCGTCGTTCACCGAGTACCGGCTGTGTGCATGTAGATGCCAGAACGGCGGGGTGGGAACGATCCTCATCCGTGGCGTCGGGATGATCCTCATGACCGTCTCGTTTCGCGTGAAACATTGGAGGTGGGTGAGGCCGGGAGAAGTCAGTAAAGCCGGCCCCACTCACGTCTGTGTGTGGTCAGCGCTGGCTGTTCATCAGCCAGTCGACGACCTCCTTGGTGGTGCTGAGCTCGGGCGGCGGGGCATGGCCGGTGTCCTTCTCGATCAGGTCGACCAGGGTGCCGTACTGCATCGCACGCAGATCGGCCTCCTGGTACTCCGGCTCCTCAAAAGGGGGCTCCTCCTGAACTACCTTGATGCGCCGTGGAGCCGCCGTAACGGCCTGCTTGACCTTCCGTGCCACCTGAGCCTCGCTAGGCCGTCCAGCGGCCGTCTGTGGCTTCCCAGAGCCATTCCCCCAGGCGTCTTCCCATTGCTGGGCCACCATCGCCTCGATGTCCTTGAGCTCGTAGCGGCTCAGGTCGATCTCGGACTTCATCCCGCCCTCGACGTCAAAGTCGTAGCGGTCGCCGGCGGTCTTGTACCTAGTGATGGTGTAGTCGCGGTCGGTGATGGTCTCCAGCCGGTCGTACCGGTTCTGCAGCTTGTCGGCTACCGCGCTGGCCACCTTGAACACGTTGACGTAGTCAGCGCCGTTGTAGCCCTGCAGCACGTTGAACGCGATACGACGACTGGCCTTGGACTCCCGGTCGTTGCCGGAGTTGCAGCCGATGCAGTCGTCCTCACCGGTGCACGGGTAGGAGAACCCGCCCGCGTTGTAGTGCTCCCAGTAGTACTTCCAGTCGTCTGGCTCCTGCAGGATGCGGAACGTGGTGTCCCCGTCGCGCAGGTACTTGATGTAATCGCCACCGGCTGCCCGTCCCGGCTCCTCGGCTGCCTCGGAAGCCGTCTTGGTGAACCTCAACTCAAACACCTACTTTCTGGGCATACCGCCGCTCGGTGAAGCACTGCCTGCACTGTCGCCAGCCGTTCTTGCTGACGTAGGTGTTTTCGGGCGTGTACTCGTGGTTCTTCGGGCAGTGCGTCTTGGCCTTGTTCCTGGCCGGGATGGTCTCCCCGGCTAGCACGTTGCCTCCGATGGTCGTAATCCGTAGGTGTTCGACGTTCACGCACGCTCGGTTACGGCACAGGTGGTCGATCACCTCGCGGGGATAGTCCGGATAACTGCCGTACTCCAGGAACCACGCCACTCGATGGGCGATCTGCAGCTTTCCCTGGACGTACAGCTGTCCGTATCCATCCGGGCGGATGGTGCCCGACCAGGGCACACATTCACTCATGTCTTGCTCCTCATCTGTTCGACAGTGGCCTCGATGGTTTCCATGACGCTGGCGTTGACGTGGCGGATTGCCCTGGTCCTGGCCTGGTCGCTGGTCTCTTGTGGCCTGATCTTGGTGATGGCTTCGTACTTGACCCAGGCCTTGTCGCGGCCGACCTCGATCTGGTGAGTGATGCCCACCGTGATCTGGTCGCCCTCGTACACCTCAGTGGCCTCGGTCCCTCTCGTGGTGACTTCGTTCATCTAGCTGACCTTCCAGATCCTCATCTTTCTGTTGGTATGTCCCGTCACGGTTCGACCGGTCCACTCCACCAGATGGAGCCGACACAACTCCTTGCGCCGGGTTCGCAGACCGCTCGGACTCTGCGGGTTGTTCGGGAAGTACTTCGGGTACTCCTCGAGTAGTTCTTCGTCGGTGCACGGCCCGATCAGTTCCAGCGCCCGGAGCACGTATCCACGATTGGTCTGCACGTTCGGTGTCACGCTGGCTGCCGCCTCCCAGGAGGTCTCCGGGTCGCTCGGCCGGGCCATCGGGACGATCTTCATGCCCGACGCTTCCGGTTGATTCGTTCCCCGAAGTACTCGGCCAGCTCGTC
>Ga0126383_10003326_pt1 | contig 10624 bp, 7 predicted proteins | sample PanSoiMetPlot_35_FD_96882 | JGI IMG/M metagenome (GOLD analysis project Ga0126383, IMG submission 96882) | Tropical forest soil microbial communities from Panama - MetaG Plot_35 | ecosystem: Environmental > Terrestrial > Soil > Tropical forest > Bulk soil | place: Panama | collected 2016-02-17
ACGCCAAAGATTTGAAGATCCGGCATCGCCGCGGGTATTACGCGCCTCAGGGATAATCATCCTGGGAGCGCGCGCTCAACGGCATCGAGTTGGTGAGTGAAGATACCCGCTCGCAGACGACCGCGAGATGAAGTTGCGCCTGGCTTCACGTTGGCTTGCGAGGTTATGACCATGCCAAATGCAATCTTCCGCATCTTTGCGCTCTCGGCTCTGATTCTCACGACATCGTTTCTGCTTTATGCGCCAGCGCAGGGGCAAACCTATTCAGCAAATGGCGCGCCAATTGAAGTCAGTCTCCTGCCGGAAAAATCGGTCATTATGCTAGGCGAGCCGATTCACCTGTCTTTCATCGTCCGCAACCTCTCCGGGACCGATCTTCACTTCAGCGAAGGGGGCGATTATAGAAATCGGTTGGGAAGACCTGAAAGCTATGATGTCAGAGCTGTCAGAAGCGACGGCAAGCAAGTCCCCAAGCCGGAAATTCTGATCGGTATGGGTGGGCTGATCGGAGGTGTGGAGGTCCCGGCTAGCGGCGCCGCAACTCGCCATCTTTTCCTGCCTCACTGGGCGCCGTTTGAAGAGACGGGAATTTATACCATTACTTGCAAAAGAACTCTTGACTTTCTTGGCCCAGAGGGATTGCTCTCCGTTGGAATCTCTGTTCCTGTAGAAATGTCGGTTCAGATTAAGGTCGTGGAATCAAATCGAGAGAAGATGGGCGAAATTATCGAGAAGTTTGGCGTCGAGATGCTTGACGAAGATGATGAAAAGGCGCGTCTGGCGTGGCTATCACTTGACTATCTCAATGATGAGCGGGCCATTCCCCACTTCGTTAAGGCGATTAGTTTAGGCAACGAAAATTTGGCGCATTTGTTCGTGCGTTCACTCGGTAAATACAGTTACTGGGCCATACGATTGAATGTTGTTCACGCTCTCGGCGGACTGGGAACACCTGAAGCAATAGAAATTTTGCAAGAGATGTCGGAAGATGAGAACGAAAATGTCAGCCGAGAAGCCAACAAATATTTGTCCGGCAAAGAGAAAAACTGAATCGGAAGAACAAGGAGCAGGCTCTTATCCTGCTCTGTACATATACTCTTTCTTCTTCGCGTATGAATAAGCCGTGTAGGCCGAGATTATGTGACAGACCCAGCCCAACATTCCTCCAGTGCCGATCCATAAGCCCGGAGTGATGATCAGCCAGAAGATTCCGCGCCAGAATGAGCCATTGTAAAACTGGCCGACGCCGGGAATAAAAAAGCTCAATACCGCCGCTGTTCCAGGGTTTTTCATATTACCTCCCAGGTTTGAGTGATATAATTGCGCCCGCTTAAACGGCAAATTCTCAGCCTCAAGTTGTAACAAAGAGAATCTGCCTGAGCAAACCGATAAGGCTTTACGAAGAAATGGCGCTTGCTGTTCTGATACTTAGCCGATGACAGCAAGGTCGAACGTGAGTCACCAACGTTGAAGACTCAGCTAGGAGAAAAACCCATGCGAACACTCAAATTCACCTCATACATTTTCTCTGGTCTGGTCTTGATTTGTCTATCACTGCTGTTGCTCAAGGTCGAGCCTCCGAAAGTGATAGGACAGACTCAGGAATCAACTCAAAGTTTTCCTCCCGATCTGACTCCTTACGTCAGACCGGCCATTCCCGAAGATAAAAACCCGGTTGTGAGAGCGACGCCGACGCCGACACCGCCGCCGCCGGGATTGAGAGTTCCGAAGAGACGTCAACTTTCAAGTCAGTTTTCCCTCTCGACCGCGCCGATCTTCATCCGCGACGCGGTGGTGAGCAATATCGATACGACTCTAAACGCCACGGACATGAGGGGAGACACCGAACCGACCATCGCTGTCAATCCCGCCAATCCGAACGAGATTGTGATCACGGCTTTCTCAGGAGGTTGGGCGCCAAACGCTCCGTTGTGGCATTCGACTGACGGAGGCGCGACGTGGGCAAAACAGTTTACGATCCCCACGCCACCCGGCGTACAGATTATGAGCGGTTCTGTACTCTGCCCCTGTGACCAGGTAGCTGACTATGGAAGGGGCGGCCGCCTCTCAATCACCTTCCTTGTGGGCAACACCGACGTTCACACAGGCACGACGACTAATCCCGCGAACCTCCCCGCCTGGAACTGGTTGGTGATGGGAGGCGTCACGCAGAGAACCAACTTCACGGGGATCGGGAATTCTGACCAGCCCTGGTTAGAAGTGAACCGCAACCCGATGACCGAACCTGAGGATGATGTTTACGTCGGTTACGACAATTTCAACGGGGGGCCTAACATGCAGGTCTCTGTGGCGCGCGGCACAAATCCACCCAACTTCATCATTGACAATCAGTCGGGAACCTCGACCGCCACGATCAATCCCGGTCACCGGCTGGCCGTTGATCCGCGCAACGGCGCCGTTTACAGCCTGTTTCAACGATCGACGGGCGCGGGCGCCGGAGGATCGAAGCGGATTGATTATATGCTCAACCGCTCGACCGACGGCGGCGCGACATGGAATCTGAACGGGATGGCCATGGGGATCACGGTCGCCAGCGCCGACAGCACGCAGCCGCAGCCGAAGTTCGGCACGGTCAATGCGCTGCTCGGAGGCGTGCTCAGCGCCACGGTCGATCCGACCAATGGGGACGTCTATTACGTATTCGGCAATCGGGACAGCGTCACAGGCAACAACCGTTTGAGCATCGTCCGTCTGACCGATAACGGGGCGGGCGGATTGACGATCGGAACGCCCTCTTTCGTCTCCGCTCAAACGCAAGCCGCATTGCCCTCGGTCGCGGTTACCAACAACGGCACAGTCGGAGTCCTCTTCACGACTTTTGACGGATTCGGCGCGATGAGCGGATTGCCGGTCTTCACTGCGCATCTGGCGCTGAGCAGTGATCGTGGCGCGACGTTTACAGATCGCGTCCTTTCGACCTTCCTCTCAGTCACGGGGGATAACGGAAACGCCAGAGAGCGAGTGCTCGGCGATTACCAGCAAATGAAATCCGTGGGGAATACGTTCTTCGGCGTTTTCACCGGCAACGGAGTTCCTTTCGGACGCCCGTTCGCCAATCATGACCCGATCTTTTTCAGGATCGCCATTGAACCCGACATTCAGCCGCCGAGCAGCGTGACATTCGCCGACACCTGTGTCGGCACAACGGGCACGCAAAACTTCATGGTTTGCAACAACGGGGCGGCGGACCTCAAGGTGAATTCGATCACTTCTTCGGATTCGCAATTCTCGGTCGCGGCGCCGGCGGGCGGGTTCCCGGTGACCATCGCCTGCGGCGCTTGCTTCACGTTCCAGGCTCGTTTTACGCCCACCAGCGCGGGAGCCAAATCAGCGACTCTGACCATCGCAAGCAACGACCCGGATACTCCGTCGGCGATGGTCCCGGTGTCGGGCGTCGCGAAGAAGTTGCAATCCATCACCTGCCCGGCCGACATGACAGTTGTGACGGCGAATCCTGGCGACATGAGCGTAGTGGTCAATTATCCGCCGCCGACCATCGTTGACAGTTCGTGCGCCGTGAGCGTCGTCGCGTCGAAGCCTTCCGGGTCGAGTTTCCCGTTGGGCGCCACGACAGTCACAATCACCGCGACCGACGCGGCGAATCAGTCGGTGAGTTGCAGCTTCAAGGTCACGGTCTTCGATGTCTGTCTGCAGGACGACGCGAGCGGCGACGTGTTGTTCTTCAACTCGTTCACCGGCGATTACAAATTCATCCGCTGCGGGGTTGGCGGATTTACGGCGACCGGCAAAGGCAAAATCACCAGAGTCGGCTGCCTGATAAAGCTGGATGACGCGAAGGTCCACGCCACTCTGGATCGCTGCATTATCGCTCCGTTGAATAGAGGAAGCGCGACCTTCAAGCCCAATCCGATTGCGCCTGTATTCCTCATCAACGACAGCAACACTAAAGACAACACCTGTATGTGTCCCTGACCCATAACGGCGCGGCCTTAAACAAAGATATGACCGAAGGGGAGCTCATCTCGCCCTTCGGTCATATCGGTTACGAATTCAGAAAACCGAGCGTTTTCGCACGCTCTCCTTCGTCGCCAGAGTGAATCGCGCTTCGATCGGCCCCCCCTCGACAATCCTCGCCCCGACGTAAGCGCCCAGCGCCGGGCCATGTTTGAACCCGTGACCCGATCCTCCGCCGACCAACCACACATCGTCGAAATCGGGATGGCGGTCAATCAGGAAATCGCCGTTCGACGTGTTCTCGTACTGGCAAACGCGCGATTCGACGAGCGGCGCGTCCGCCATCGCCGGGAATCGTTCGGCCAGAAATGCGCGCGCTTCACCGAGCAGATCTTCAGTCACGACGCGCTCCGCCGTGTCAGGATCGATCGCCGCGCCGTGGCGATCGAGCGCGAGTTTGAAACCGCGATTTTCCAGATCGGGCAGGCCGTAGATTTCGGCGCCGAAATCTATCCACGTCGGCATCTGCGGCGGCGCGAATCGCGCGTCTCCCCCTGGAACGCCGAAGTAGTAGACCTCCTGGCGCGTCGGGTGAATTCGATCCCGTAGCAGGGCCGGGAAAAGTTTCGGCAGCCAGGGGCCGCAAGCGAAAATGAAAACATCCGCGCCGATTCTCGAACCGGCGCGCGTAACGACTTCATTCAATCGGCCTGAGCCCGTGGGCGCGACAACTGATTCGATCAGATAATCTCCGCCGTTTTGCGCGACGAAATCCGCCACCGATTGAACCGCGCGGCGGGCCATCAACGCGCCGCTCATCGGTTCGTAAATCGCCCATGTTATCTCTCCGAAATTGATCTGCGGGTAACGGCGCTCCAAATCATCGCGCCGGAGCCGCTCGAAATTCACGCCGGCTCTTTCGAGCGTCCGCAGCGTCGCCATGGTGTACGGATCGTTTTCGCGGGCCATCCATAACACGCCAGTGCGGCGAAAAAGCTCCGGGCGTCCGATCCGCTCGAAGAACTCCCGCCAGGCCGCCAGCGAGCGATGAGACCATCGTGTGTAGATTTCATCTGCGCCGTATCCCATCCTGATGATGCGCGATTCGTCGCCCGAACTCGCGCGATTGTTCGCCGCGCCGTAAGCGTCAATCAACGCGACGCGCAATCCCGCCTGCTGTAAGTGATATGCGACCCACGACCCGAAAACCCCGGCGCCGATTACGGCCGTGTCGTAGCTTCTGCTCATGTGTCTTCTCCGAAAATCCCCGGGGGCGTCATGAATTGGACTTATAAGTCTCAGGAGACCTATAAGTCCAATTCATGAGTGTCGCAACCGCCTCGTTTGAGACTATAATTGCGGCGATCAGCGACGATTCGATCTATAACTTTACCGCTGAAGTCAATTTTCATACATTGCGAAAAACGTTGCGATGGCGGTTCCGGTCATGAACATTTTGAATCAGGAGCTCGAGCGAATCCTAAACGCGGTCGGCGCCGCGACTGACGACGAAAACCAACCGGCGCGTGACACAGGAGTTGAAACAATCTTTCGTGACGGCTTCGCGATGCGTCTGGCGGTGACCGACGCCCTTCAGCGTAACGCGGAACAAATGAGCAAAGACGAGCTGATCGAATTCCAATTGGCGCTGAACGCAAGACTCGATGAGTGGCTATCAACAAGGATCAGCCGCCTGATCGGGCGCCGCGAGCGGGCGCTGGCCGATCAATCCGAACGCGACCCGGTGACGGGGCTGCCCGGTCGAGCGGCTTTCGACCGAAAACTGCGTGACGAGCTCGAACGCGCTCGCCGTTATCGCCGCGAATTATCCATCGTCCTGTTCGATATCGACCGGTTCAAATCCGTCAACGATCAATTAGGTCATCCGGCGGGGGATCGCATACTGGCGCAGGTCGCGAGCGTCTTGAAATCGTCTTTGCGGCAGAGCGACGCCGTCTTCCGCTATGGCGGCGATGAGTTCGCCGCCATCTGTCCTGAAACCTCAGACGCCGCCATAACCCATGCCTTGCGGAGATTGGAATCGAACATGCCGGCCTGGCGCATCGAATCGGGGCTTCAAGGACATTGGGCCGAACACCCGGATATTAGTTGGGGCGCCGCGGCGTTTCCGGCGGACGCCGTTGAAGAGAATGAATTGATCGCCATAGCGGATAAGAGACTCTACGCCTGTAAACGGGCGCATCACCGCAGCGCCGCCGCGGGGATATAATTGTTCAGCCCTTACATAACGGCTGTAAAAAATGAATTCCCAGTCGACAAAACAGCTCAACCTTCGCCCGATATACGCAGTGGTGGCCATCGGCTTCACCTTGCTGGTGGTTCTGATCTGGTGGATCGGAATGAGAAGCTCCGCGAAGCTCAGCGAGATCAGCGTCAACGCGAAAAAAGGCACGAATGAGTACATGGATCGTCTGAGGCTGGCTCTCAACATACAGGAGGCGGCGACGGAGGTCGTGGCGGAGTCGCGCGTCTATCGCGCTCGACAGGGCATGAGGGTTCCGGTTCCACCTTTCGCCGCCAGACTCAAAACCGCGAAGAGGAGATTTCAGGATCAGATTGAAGAAGGGAAGAAAAAGTGGAGCAGTCTCAAGGAACATGAAACGCTGACCGAAGAAGAGCTGACCGCCTGGCGCGAGGTTGAAATGGCGTCGCAGAAATTCCTGGATAATCTGACCGAGGTCGAAAATTCATCCAATGAGGAAGATTCGACCAATGGCCCGGAGCCGGATCAGCCGAGCGAGCAGGTTCAGAATGAGCAGGCTCTGTCCGTCAAGAACATTAAGCTGCGCGGCAACCTGGATGCCGCGACTAAAAAATTGACTGATGCGGTAACTCGGGTCCGGAACGAAATCCTTGACCGAATCGTCACCCAGCAAGAAACGGCCGCCAGTGAGGTCAACCAGACCACCCGGATAACGTTGCTGCTAGGCCTATTCGTCGCCACGCTCACTTTGATTTTTGCGCGAAACCAGATCATCCAGATCCGGCGGGCCAACCGGCAAGAGCAGGAAGCGAAAGATTTTGCGCGTTCGATCTTCGACAGCCAATCGAACGACATCATCGTCGTGAATAACGACGGCGAACTGATGGCTGTCAATCAGGCGTTCCTGAATCATTTCAATCTCCCGGCCCCGTCGCTGGTCTTGCAGGATTACCGGGCCGCGCTCGCTCACCTGCCGGAAGTCGCGGCGTTTGTCGGGAAGGCGCTGGCGCAACCGGACGATAGTTCGAGCCTCCGCGAACGCATCGAAGCCAGGCCTCAATCCGATTATAACGGTCAGAACGCCGCCGACATGCGCTTATTCGATGTTTACACGTCGCCACTGACTATCGGCGGCCAACCGGGCGGTCGCGTGGTGGTGATCGTGGACGTCACCGAAGCCGAGAAGGTGCGCGAAGAGCTGCGGCGCAGCCGCACTCTGAGCGCCGTCGGCCAGATCACGGCCACCGTCGCGCACGAACTTTACAATCCGATCGGCGCCGTCAAACTCAATCTGGACCTATTGGAAATGCAGATCGTCACCGACGGCGAGTTGAAACACACCGTCGGGCGGCTCAGACGCGGAGTCGAGCACCTTTCAACCATCGTCATGGATTTGCGTTACCTGACCCGGACACGCGACCCCGAACCTCGAACAACCGACCTGAACAAATTGCTCGATGAAGTCGTCGAGCTGGCGAGCGACCGGCTTGAACGCTCCCGCATTTATGTCGAACGAAATTACTTCCAGCAATTGCCGCAGGGAGAATACGACCCGCAGCAATTGCGAAAAGTCTTTCTCAACCTCCTCATCAACGCCGTCGAAGCGTCGCCTCAGAACAGCGACGTCGAATTGCGGACCAGATACGTTCCCGACAACGGCGCGTCCGCCCCCGCCAAAACCAATGGAACACGGGGGGCGCTGGTGATCAGCGTCATTGATCGCGGCGTGGGAATGTCGGCTGAAACTAAAAGGCGCCTGTTCGAGGCTTTCTACACTACCAAGCGCAACGGCACCGGACTGGGCATGATGATCACTCAGGAGATCGTTAAAAAACATGGCGGCAAAATGGAAGTGGAAAGCGAGGAGGGAAAGGGAACTACGGTGAGCGTCTATTTGCCGGTGTGAGGAAGAAGGAGGGACCGCAGAGATTCCGATCATCTCTGCGGTCGCCGCCTCATCTCAAACGGAGATCACCTCAATCTCAGGATCGACATCTTCCTTTAGCATGTATTCAATGGCCATCATCGTTCCGCCGATTGAACTCGGGCAACTTCCGCAAGCGCCCTGATAACGGATCAGCAGTTTTTTGTCGTCCAACCCGATAATCTCAAGCCCTCCGCCATCGCCCGCCAATCCCGGTCGGACTTTTTCGTCGAGCACCTGATTGATGCGGTCGAGCAACAGATTATCGCCGGGCGTGTAAACCGGCGCCTGGGCCTGGGCGGGATGATCGGAAACGGAAGGCGCAGACCGAATCGGCTCCGCGAGTTTTTTGAGCATTTCCTCCCAGCCCACTTCATCCTCTTTGTTGACCGTGATGAAGCGATCCATGTAAAAGACCGAGGTCACATTTCCGACGTCGAACAACGCCGCGGCCAGCGGGTCCGCCTGCGCCGATTCCGCGCTCTGAAACGACCGCGACGCGCCACTGGTGACCGGCTCCCTGAGAATAAACTTCACCGCGTTGGGATTTGGCGTATATTCAATGTCTGCAATCTTGGGCATTTCTCTTCTCCTATTTCTTTTCTCCTGTTTCTCTTCTCCTATTTCTTTTCTCCTGTCATGATGCGTTTCGGTCAAAGTGATTATAGCAATGCCGGGAGACCGATCAAACATTAAAGACTCCGAAATTGTGATTGACTTCGAGCGGCCTAATTGTGTTTAATAAACCCTATCAGTTTCGGTACATGGGTACTCTCGCTGTGATTTTTGAAGTGACAGCTGCGTTTGGTTTTCTGGAACGTCCGCGCCGCTTGACTCCTACATCGCTCGACCTTGAGGGACGGCATCGCGTGGTCAAGCGATTGGCTGCGCCATCGTTTAAGTCCATCGCCGACTCTTCGATGCGTGGGTCAACAACCACTTCATCCAGCAGGCGCAATTCGCGCCAACGCACAATTCGTCCAAATATTGGCAAACCTCATCAAGATTGTGCTTTTGTTCCGCAAGGGCGCTTGGTGAGGAGCGGAAATGTGGAGGTCACCCTGTTCGATTTGCTGTCGAGACTTGTGTGACGGATCGATTACCGTTCAATCACATCAGAGATCAGCTATGAAGTATCCGGCTATTCGTAGCGCCCCAACACAACAATCCCTCAGATTGATTCTATAACTTGCTGGATTCCAGTGACGGCGCGACTAGTTTTGTCGTTGGTTGATACTCATCGATGCTTCGTGCATTTTTTCGTGGGAATAGGCGTTATTGAATCGATAAACTCGCTCGACGGGCGGAGACCACGCTCTCCCGTGTCGAATCAGAGGCCTCAATGAGTGAAATGATTGAAACGAATAACTCGAAAGCATTGAATCATGGCAATGACACCTCGGCGAAGTACGGAGAGGAGATAGACCCTTCTCTAACCGGTCTGCCCAGCACATCTGCCGGCCACAAAATCAAGAGTGTTACCGCGGAATTGGAGAAACGACGGGCGGAGCTCATCGCCCTGGCTCGAGCGGCGGAGATGAGGGCGCGCGAGGCTGAGGAGAAGTGTGAGCAAATCGAAAGCAAGCTGGAGCGTGAAGCGAATCAACGGCTGATGGCCGAAGATCGGCTCAGGGATTTGGAGGATGAGCGCCAGCGACAACTGCAAGCGGCCGAAATTGAGAGCGCGAAGACCCTCAAGGCGACGCTGGAGCGGGAACATGAGGAAGTGGAAGCCAGGCTGAAGGAGGCCGAGGAACGAGTTGAAGAAGCCGAGAGTAAAGCCGGGAGACTGGCGCTGGCATTGGCGGAGGCCGAACGGGGGCGGGCCGAGGCGGAAACCCTTGCTCAAGTCGCAAGGGATGACGCTCGTGAAATCGAATCGCTTTTTGCCGGGGCCGAATCCCGTCTAAAGGAGGTCGAGGGCCGTCTGACGGAGGCCGAGGCGCGGGTGACGGAGGAGGCCGAAGCGCGCAGGCTGGCCGAGAGGGCCTTGCTCGAAGCCCAAAGCAAAGACGAGGCCGCCGCGATCGCCATAGCGAACGCCGAGATTGCGACGCTGGCGTTGGCCGAGGCGAATCAGAAGAAGTCTGAAGTCGAAGCCGCCGCGCGTGTCGCCGAGGAGAGGCGTCAACAAATCGAGACCAGGCTTACTCAGGAACTCGCCGAGGAAATTGATCAGCGTTCACTCCTCGAACATCGGCTCCAGGAGTCGGAGGAAAAATCCCGGGAGCAACAGCGGGACAGGCAAACCAAGGAGTTGGAGTTGTACGAAGCCCTGTTGTCCTGTGAAGAGATGGAAACCCGGCTGAAGGAAGCTGAGAGTCGCCTGATGGACGCCGGGGCCGTGACGATCGCATTGACTGAGGCGAATCAGAAGAGGGGCGAAGCCGAGGCCGCCGCGCGAGCCGCAGAGGAGAAAGCGCGTAAAATCGAAGCGCTTTTGATTGAAACGGAGGCCGTCGCCCACGAAGCCACAGAAAGACACAATGCCGCCGAAGCCAAGCTGCAGTACGAAATTAAACAGAGGGCCTCGGCTGAAC
>Ga0126383_10003327_pt1 | contig 10624 bp, 18 predicted proteins | sample PanSoiMetPlot_35_FD_96882 | JGI IMG/M metagenome (GOLD analysis project Ga0126383, IMG submission 96882) | Tropical forest soil microbial communities from Panama - MetaG Plot_35 | ecosystem: Environmental > Terrestrial > Soil > Tropical forest > Bulk soil | place: Panama | collected 2016-02-17
CACTATTAAATTGTGCGATTCTTACCGCCTGTTTTATATGCCAGCATCTTCCGATGTGGCGAAAACGGACAACAAAAGCGGTTTGCGCGCATTGGGGAAAGTGTTCAACGTCCAGCACCAGAAAACAGAGCTGGATTTTTCGGAAGTCGTGTACAACATCGAAACGATTCGATATAACGAACAGGACTGCCGGTGTCTTTACGAAGTCATTGAAGCATTTTTTGAGCAAACCGGGGTGATGTCGGAAACGTTTGCCAGTCATGCGTTAAAGATTTGGCGGAAAGAATTTCTGAAACAAATTATTTGGAAACCGCCGTTATTCGTGTGTGAGTTTGCGCGTGATTCTTACCACGGTGGACGGGTTGAAGTATTCAAGCATTTCGCGGAATTGATTCACGCCTACGATGTGAATTCGATGTACCCGTATGTCATGCAATTCCGAATGCCAACCCGATATTTAGGACAATCGAAACAATTGCATGACGATTCCAAGAAATATGGATTTGTCAATGCTTCCATTGTTGTACCTGATGACTACATACCCACACTACCGCATAACCTGGACAAACTCTATTTCCCGGTTGGTGAAATTCAGGGGACATGGACGGTTGAAGAGCTGCAGGAAGCGGAACGGCGTGGAACCCGGATAAAGAAAGTACATCAGGCATATTATTTCGAAACCGATTGTATTTTTGGGGAGTATGTCGCGAAACTGTATCAGCTCAAGAAAAATGCCACATCCGAAGCAACCCGGTTGATATCGAAAGGATTGCTTAATGCCCTTTATGGAAAGTTTGGACAAGATCCTACCAAAAAAGTCTACTGTTTAGAATCACAAGCGCCACACGGAGCACATATCATTTTGGACCCTTCCGGGGTTCCATCGGGGTTTGCTTATTATGAACGTACGTCACATGCAGCATACTTACTTCCTCATTTGGCGAGCGCAGTCACATCTAAAGCACGATTGCACTTACTCACGAGATTGGACACTGAAACTTATTATTGCGATACCGATTCGGTGTTTACCTCAAAAATGTATAGCCCGTCTAAAGAGCTGGGGGAGTGGGGTGAGATAGGTGACGGGGAAGCACGATTCTTTCAACCGAAATTATATCAATATAAAGGCACGTGGAAATCCAAAGGGTTGGGTAAGGAAACCCGTATTGACGACTACATTGCCGGGAACCCTGTTACTCTCTCTCGTGCTCGTTCGATTAAAGAAGCATTGCGGGATGGTACCCCCGCGTGCGCCCATACGACGATTACCAAAATGATGAGGGAGTCGCGTCCTAAACGTGCATGGGTGGATGAACAAGAAACAAGACCGTGGAACGTAAAGGAGTTAGTTAAATGAAAACAGAAACAATGTATAGATGTGGATACATGAAAAAGAAACTCCCCAATTACCGTTCCGATAATAAGCATATTTTTATTAAAGGGTTTTGCCGCAATTGCTGGCATAGGTTTGATGTTGCTTTTCCATCAGGGGACGCTACAGGTAAAACTCTTGTTTCTTTACGGGAATGGATTGGTTATCTAATTCGGTGTTGTGCACACCCCGATCCCCGTTGGTAATACCCATTCATACCCGCATAAGTGCTTGACAAATAAGGGTTTTTGTGGTCTAATGTTCCCTATGTAGGACAAATCCACTAGTAGTTTTACGGAGAGGAACACTTACCGGAATGAACCCCAACCGACAACAACCGCCGTTTGCGGGAATGAAACCGAAACCCACACCCGCCAAGATCGTTATTGAAATTGTCGATCCTGTCAACGTGACTAGTAAATTAACGGTACAGGGCAACCTCACTAAAATGGGTGTTGCTATGATTCTTGCATCGCAACTCAATGTCCTATTACCCAACATGTTTGCGGAAATGATTAAGGGTGCAAGCGGGGTAACGGATGCTGCAGGAAACCCGGTACTGAAAGAGGTACCCGATACTTTCGACATCCAAACCGAAGAACAACCCGAAACGGCGGTCATTGAATGACTACCCGTCAACGTAAGGGAACCCGCAAAACTACCACTATTGTTGAAACCCCGGTTGTTGAAAACGATTTAGGGGAAGAAAATCAACCCGTAGGTGAATTCGAATTATCGCTGGAGCAAGTCCAGGATCTTGAAACCCTGAATAATGTTCTAGAACAGTATGGGGTTGAAGAGGGTGTGCTGTTCAAAGTTTACCAAATCGTCAACGGTATCCAGCGTTACAAGTACGAAAACCCCAAGCTAGACGAACAGTACATCCAACAGCATTTAGGCGGGGGTGATTTCGTTGCACGATTGTTTATCAATGGAAAGTACAAACGCTCTATCAATGTCGCTGTAGATGCGCTGGAAGAAACCGACAAACCCAACGGTGGCCGGGATTCCCATTCGGTTTTTCTTGAAAAGATGCTGATGGCATTACTCATGAAAGAACACCAACCCGCCGCCGGAAATTCCGTCAACGACTTGGTACAGGCATTGGGTTCTTTGGATGCGATGCGCGGGAAACAAGAAACCGCAATGGATACCTTTATCAAAGGTATGGAAATGGCCGACCGTTTCGGTGGACGGGGTGACGGTAAATTCGATTTAAAACGAGAGCTAATTGACATTGCGAAAGATAACGCACCCGCTCTTATACATGCGGTTAATTCCGGGTTAGCTTTGCGCGGGGGTGGTCCTATGCCCCCAGCTCCCCCGCCACAAAACGCCACCACTGCACCAGACCCGAACCCGCAACCTACACAGGAACAATTGGAGCAACAAATGAATTTCATGTTGCGTTCAGCTATCGGGATGCTCAAACAGCAATGTGCGGCACAAGTCCAGGTTGAATCCGTTATTGATTTGGTCATGGGGAATTTCACCAACCCCCAATATCAACCGATGATAATTCAATTCGCCGCAATGGATTTTCAGGATTTGGTAAAACTAGATGCTCAAATCGGAAACGTCCCTTTCAACATATGGTTCCAATCTCTCCATGACGGACTACGATCAGCGCTTGCGTCCCTTGATACAATGGGGGACGATTCCGGGGGGAGTGCTGGGGACGTCGTTGACATTGGACGTAATGGCAAGTCTAGCGCGAAGCGGAATTAACGATGCGCGTCCTATCGCAATGGATATTGTTGCACAAAGTCGTTGCGGTAACGCTTCCGATTGCATTAATACTTTTGATAGGTGGTTACGCAATCATTTTGTGTATCGCGGGGAGCAAGAGGAAGTTTTACGGACGGTTTCATTTATGGCCAATGATTTGAAAACCAAAGGGACAATGGAAGGGGATTGCGACGACATGACCATCATGTCGTGTGCCATGTTTCTTTCCGTTGGGATTCAACCCCGCATGACGGCCATTAAATCGCACCCGGAAGAATACGATCACGTCTTTTGTGAAGCACTGGACGAAAAAGGAAACTGGATTCCGGTTGACCCAACGGTACCTTACGGTACCCCTTACCATTATTTCGGCATTGCATATCAGGCGGTTTAAATGTCTTACGAATTAAATCAGCAACAGATTTCGGATTTGTTAACCAGACACCCCGAATATCAGCAATTGATTCAACATGCATTGGCTACCAACACATGGCCGAATGGGAACCCGGTTTGCTCCGTTGCTGCATCAACATGGTTTCCTAACTTGTTTCCAGGTTCACCTACCGCGATAGGGTACAACGTCCAGGATGAGGATTACGGAAACATCACGTTAGCGTGCGATACTTCAGGAGTGATTCATTACAATGCCGATAGTCCGGTTTTGGCGTCCGTGATGAATGCGGGACCGTATGTGTCCCCGACCAATCCTACTCCTTCGGGTCCAGGTTGCCCCGGTTGGTCCAATATCGGTTCTGTTAACGACTTTCTAGCATGTGTCGGTGATTTGGGAACCACTCTAAAATGGGGTGTGATTGCGTACATTGGTTACCTCGTCTACAAAGAATTGAAATGAAAACAAAAATCCAGTGTAACGAATGTGGACGCAAAGTGCGTGACAATTGGGAATCGAAAACCCACCACATTATGAAATATCATCCGACGTTACCGTTAATTCGCATTGCTACCACGATGTTTAGTCCTATCGTTTTCGAAAAGATGGGGGAACGGTTGGGGGATGCGTTCAAGAGGTTGGTAAGCAATGGCTAGCATGTTGGAAAGGGGAGCGTATACCTTTCATGGTTCGTTCACATCGAAAATTGCAGCAGCGAAGAAAGAAGCAAAAACCCCCGGTTCGTTCGTGTACCAGAAAGACGGACGGTACTACGTCCTCAAACCGAAAGTTAAGAGAAATTCACGTACACCCGCGAAAGTGGTGTCCCGTGTGTCGAAAGTTCGTCGTTCAGGGATGCGTAGTAATCCCGGAACATTGATCTATGAAAAGATTACCCGGATTGAAGGAACAAAGGGAAAAGGTTCGCAATTCTCCGGGCAAAAGTTTTTCCACAATTTCAAAAGACCTTATCCCCAAATGTGGGGTTTGTCGGACGGTAGTTTACTCATAAAATCACGACGGAGCTGAAATGGACAAATCACTTATTGCGATGGTTACCGCCCAATTAATGGGGGGTAGCCACCCGGATCAAATTCACGAAGTCAACGTCCCCCGGTTTGTCAAAATGGCCATTTCCATTGTTAACGAAGTGGAGAAACAAACCCCTAAAGAATCCGAAGCATAACGGTTTCGTTTCGATAACCTAGGTTTGCCCGTTCCGGTAAACGGGTATAAACCCCAAAGTAAAGAAAACGCCTAACCCTGTTAACAGGCGGGGATAGGCGTTTTTCTTTTGGGGGAAAGGAATTAAAGACATGTTGCCTATGAAATCCGGGGGAACCCCGATTAATCCGAATCGTACCGCATTGAATGCAGGTGCAAAACCGTCATTCGGTACCAATCCCTTTACTAGTTTCGGTGGGATGCGCGGGGGATTTGATCCGGGTATGCCCTACGCTATCCCTGGATTAACCCCGTTTATGAACGGTATGAACGGAATGAAAGGTTGCGGGTGTGGTCCGGTTGGGGGTTGCGGGTGCTCGGGTGCTTCTGGTTTGGATGGTTACGTCAACAATGGGTATGGAAACCCCACGTTTTACCAAACGGGTGCTGGTGGGGGTTTCGGCAAATTGGGACAATCCCCTTCCCTGGACCAAATCATTCAAAATACCACTTCGTGGTTGGGTTCTTTTGCCACTTCGCAACTACCCGCCACTGCAGCGGTACCCCCCGGTTATGGAACAACGGGGAACATCGTTACCCAATTGATAAACTATGCCCCTTACCTTTTAATCGGGTATCTGGCATTCAAAGCATTGAAGTAGGTTTACATGAGAAACAAACCTTTATGGGATGTCTTCGACGGTGAACCCTTCATGGAAAATCCCGCACTTGGGATACTCGGGTTAAACAACCCTAAACGACGAAAGAGAGGTTCGAAAATGGCAGTAAGACGTAGACGGCGGGTACACCGTCGTGGACGAAAACACACCGCTCGCCGGTCTACTCGGCGGGTATCTTCCCCGGTTCGTAGACGACGGAGAACACACCGCCGCCGCCGCAATTGGGCAACATCCGGCAGTGTCATTCCGGCATTGGTGGGAACCAATCCACGTCGCCGACGTTCACGACGGAGAGCGAACCCCGTCCGTCGTCATCGGAGACATTCGCGACGGAATCCCGCATTGTTCGGGTTTGCCCTTCCCCCCGTGAAATCGGTTCTTTTCGCGGGTGTGGGGTTTGCGGGTCCGTCATTGGTAACGGGGTTCCTGAATTCCACCTTCCCTACGGTTATGGCTCAAACAACCTCTATGGGAATCGCGGGAAAGTACCTCGTTAAGATTGGGTCCGTTTTGGGTTTGGCATGGCTCACCCGCCGCTTTGTGGGCTCCAACGAAGCAGCAATGGTCATGGTAGGTGGGGGTGTGAATATCGCATTAACCGCCGTCAACGACTTTGCCCCTGGATTCCTTCCGGCAAACCCGTTGGCTACGTACCTTCCTAACCAAATGTCGTCCTATGTCGGAATGCGTGGTCTGAAGGGTGGTCTTGCTGCTCCCCCGCTCCGTTCCGCCGCTTTCTTCCCTTCGGTGGGTGGCGCGGTCATTCGTAATGGCGCTTATGGGGGTGTGGCTCAACGCTTCCTGAGATATTAACTTCCAAACATTCGAGGAACATCTTACCGGGGGTGTTCCCAAACCGTTAACGTTCATTTTTGAGGATTACGACTTTGAATCAGGCAAACCAGATTAACAACCCCATACCCCCGGAATGGGAAAATTACGTCACGCAATCCCCGGTTGCATTGGAAGTGATTCAAGATACGCTTTACGATACGTTGACGTATACATCTGCGTCTACCACATCGTTGACGTTTTTCGTTGAATCCATTGCCACCGTTAAAAACGACATCACGAACTTGCAGCAACCCGGAATGTTACCGAATCCCGAATCGTTCCTCGTTCAAGCGGTTCGTATTTTCGTCAAGTGGACACCCACTTCCGCCGCCACGTTAGCCGCAAACGTTGCGAACGATATCGCGCTATTGTTCAATACCGCGATTCTCACTTTGAAATTCGGTAACAAAACCTACGGTCCTTTCCCTGCTTGGATGATGTCTGCAGGTGGTGGACCCGATATCCGGTTAAGTGCGAACGCCACCCCGCCAATCATCACATCTTATGCACAATTGGGTGGTCCGTTGTGGGCGCTGTTCCCATCTCTCATGATTGCTCCGTTGCAAGCATTTCAGGCGGTTTTGTCCTGGCCTACTGCAGCGGTTACGTTGGGAGCTGGAAACCCGGCGATTTCCCTTGTTTATGAAGGTCAACGCGCTAGGGCCGTTAACTAGTTCCTGATTCTCAATTTCATAGAAAGGGGGAATCACTAATATGTACGGTTCAAGTCCAGTAGAATTGCTCGCAACGGATGCGATGTTGCGCGGGTTGATTTTTTGTAATGCCTATACGTATAACGCGGATTTTTTAACGGGTACGTCACAGGCTATCCCCGCTAGTGCAACCTCAGTGCAACAGGTGGTTCAAATCACTTCGGAAGCGGATTTCGTCGTGCAACAGCTTTCCGCTATTTGTTGGGGTGCTGCTGCAGGTACCTTGCTACAAGACCCGGACTATACGATTCAGATTGCTATATCGTCTGGACGTCCGTGGTTTAACGCTCCGTTATCGGTTCGCAACGTTGCAGGTATGTATGCGGTTGGGGAAATTCCTATACCGCTTCCTTTCCCTCGTTTGATTCCGTTGAATTCGACGTTAACCGTTACGGTTACCAACCGGACGGCTACCGCTGCCAATTTGTTCCAATTGGCGTTAATCGGATTCAATGTCTATTATCAACCGGGTGGATCGCGACAAACAGTGTTTCACGCGCTGTAGCTTTTTCTTTGTGCTGACAATTGGGGGTTGTACTTGTTCTCCAACCCCCATTTTTTCGAGGTTTCAGGCATGAAAAGTTCAACTCTTTTGTGGATACTTGGCGGGTTAGCCGCCTACCTCTATCTGTCGAAACAACAGTCCACCCCGTCTATGGTGTACCCGCTTAGTTATGTAGGACCATTACCACCGGGTGGTGTTTACGGTAATGTAGGTGTCATTACCGCCGCCGCGAATTATGCCGGGGACATTTTTAGAAATGTCAACGGTTCTATGGTTCCTATTGCTGGACCATCGAACCCCGCAACCGCTAACTACGGTTTGCCTGTCGATCAAGGTACACCCTTTAATCCAAATACCATGACGGATTACTCGGCGGGTGTCACCGGAGATCCTTGTATTGATAATCCGGGTTTGTGCGATGCTAACGGCAATTTTCAATGAATAAAGATACCTGGATTTTAATAGGTGCTGTTATTGCACTTAGTGTCGCGGGTGCTGGGGGAGCTGTTGCCGTGAATGCTGTATTCGGAAACCTGAACGCTACCCAAATTGCCACACTTGCACAAAATGCCGGGTTCTCAGGACAGGATTTATTAACCGCCGTTTCCGTTGCTTTAGCCGAATCTTCCGGTAACCCCAACGCGCTTGGGGATGTGGGCATTGGTCAAGGTTCTTTCGGTTTGTGGCAAATCAATTCCCTTTATCACCCGGAATATGGTCCCGATTTCACAGTTTTATACGATCCACAAACCAACGCGAATGCTGCATACGCTATCTATAGCCAAGCGGGGAATCGGTTTACCCCGTGGTCTACGTTTAAAAACGGGATGTATGCAAAGTATCTTCCGGGTGTTCAATCCAGTATAGGAGTTGCTTAACATGGCATGGGGTGAATGTACCGACGATTCGGGAAACCCGCTACCCGTTCAGAGTTTGAGCTATCAGGCGGGTGGTAATGATGTTGACGTTACCAAGTGGGGAGCACGACGGATTAACCTTTCTATACAGGATGTTCAGAAGACGATTCAGGAAGGTTTGTCCATGGGTCCAATCGTTCCCTTTAACATTTCAGGCGGAAATGACACCGGGGATCGGGTGAAATATTACTAATCATGCGCCCACCAATTGAACAAACTTTTTCAACGCTTCCCTTGGCGGTTCCATCTGCGAACGCTATCCAGTTAGCCGCTGCATATGGAGTGAATAATTTTATTCAATCCATTGCTATTTGTAATTTTTCGGCTAATGCAAATTCTGTTTTTCTTGGCGGTAATAACTCCGTTACCACGACATCCGGTTATGAAATTCAACCCGGTAGTGGCCCCATTTTTCAAATTCAACAAACACGAGAATTGTACGAAGCGGAAACCCCATTGCAAAATCTGGTTCAATTGGCCAATTGCGACACGAAACCCGCCGACATCTCGATTCCTTTGATTGTTTGGAACCCGTCTAACATGTGGATCATAGCCGCTACAGCACCTACGAACATTGTCGTTATGATCTTTAACAACGTGTACTCATGACAGTTAGTATTTACAATCCGAACCCCGCTGCAGGTGGTGTCCGTTTGGCTACTTTGTTTTCGGACCCATTGAACAGTCAGTCCTTTTTTAGTAAAAACTGGATTGCTCCCACCATTGCCGATTTCCAGGTTGCTCCACCGGGTGGTATGGCGTGGGGAAATTTCAGCATCGTTGCGAGTAAATTGTCTATGGGTGTCGGTGGTCCTGCAGGTAATACCAATACTCTTACTACCGCAGCGGTACCCCTTCCCATGCAGAACAATTCTAAGATTTTTAACGCGGGACAACAATTTGCGCAATGGACGATAGGTGCATTCGGTGTTCCTGCAAACCAATCTTATTTCTTGTCCTGCTATCTGGCATTTACTCTTAATGACGGTACAGGTACGGGTGGTCATGATTACACCATCACGGGTTTAAACTTTGCCAATGGTTTGAGTACCGCAATCAACCGCGTTAATACGGGTGTTGCCGGGTTTACCACATTGTTAGCACGGGGTACCCTACCTATACCAGCCGCAAATGATGTTTGGCGCATGTCTCTGGATAGTGTCACCACCCCAGGTACCACCATCATTAAAACCACGGTTAACGGTGTGCTTGTGAACACCACCAATGATAATGGTGCAGGACATAGCACCTTCGGTACCCCTGGAATCGTTCTAGTTAACGGTTCTGTCACTGCGGGGGATGTCCTTTCCGTTTCTAACTTTTCTTGCGGTTTGGGTCTTTAAAGGGGAACTATGAATTATTATCTGATTCAACCCGATGGGTCCAGGGTTCAAGCGTTAGGTTGGCAAGACCTACAGAATGCACTTTTGAACGGTACCCCCATTGTTGACGATACCGGATTTATGTATGACAACGGTATTAACCCCGGTTCGGTTATCTCTGTTGCCGGGGGTTACCTCATGAAGGGTTGCCCGTTGAATGTGCTTTGGGGTGTTCCCATGTCCTTAGCACAAGCACAAGTTCTCGTTCAAAATGCCCCTATCCTTTCCCGCTATCCTACCTGCCTGAATACCGCTAAGGCAATGGTTGCCAGTGCAACCCCTTCCGCAGCTCCCACACCTACGGGGGTATCCAATGCCCCCGGACCTACCGCCGTTCCTTCCGGTGGGAGTGGCGGGGGTGGTGGGGGTGGTTATACTTCCGCCGCTGTTGCCACAGCTACAGCTCCAAGTATCCCTAACGCATTGCCTACGGGTGTGGGTTCTCAGGTTGGGGGAACTACCCTAACCTCTCTTTATCGTTTTATTCTTGCGGTTGGCGGGGGTTATGCCACGGGTGCCAACCGACAGGGTTGTAGCCAAACGAATTCGGCAATGTGTGATCCTCAGTTCTTTAATTCTTTAAAAGACGCTATTGATTACGCTTTGACCAATGGTGAAATCCCCTACAAGGTTCTTACCGCTAACGATCCTTGGGCGTTAATGGCGGGTACAATGGCGATTAACCCCGCTCAAATCTATAATGCCGATGGTTCCCTTGGTTCTGAGGGATTGTTTGGAATCCCGTGGTGGATATTGATCGCGGGTGCTGCAGGTGCATACATTCTGACTAGGTAATATGGAAACGACGACTAAGCGCGTTTTGATTTTTGGGGGTTTGGTGTACCTACTCTTTCGAGAGTTTGGAACCACTTCAGCTGCGTTTCAAACTGGTGGTACACCACCCCCTACCCCTTCCGGTGTTCTTCCCCCGGCTATTA
>Ga0126383_10003328_pt1 | contig 10624 bp, 7 predicted proteins | sample PanSoiMetPlot_35_FD_96882 | JGI IMG/M metagenome (GOLD analysis project Ga0126383, IMG submission 96882) | Tropical forest soil microbial communities from Panama - MetaG Plot_35 | ecosystem: Environmental > Terrestrial > Soil > Tropical forest > Bulk soil | place: Panama | collected 2016-02-17
TCTCGCATTCGCAGGTAAATCGCCCGCCGCATCGGCATCTTCGACCGCATCGCACGCAGCAGTTGCATCCTCAGCAGCAACGGTCGAGGCGCCCGCACCAACCATCGTGAAGCGTTTGCAGACCGATGTCGCTTCGAGCGCCTTGCTCTTCGGCGAGCCGGTGGCTTCCAGCCCGCGCGCCACAACGCGAGCACGAGCCGCCATCGCGCCGCGCCTCCATAGTGACCCGGCCAGCAAGTTCAAAGGCTATCGGCCGCCGGACGCGGCTACGTCGTACTCGAAAGCTGTCATCCAAATCGCCCCGCCTGCGCCTCGCGCCTCTGCATCCCGCCGTGTTCTTGACGCGCTGCGCACTCTGCCTTGGTTCCCGATAGCAGCAGCAATTTATCTGGGCGCCGCCGCGTTTCTTCTTGCGCGCATCGTCTTGGGCGCGTTTCTTGCCCATCGTCTCGTCGGCTCCGCGGAAACGATTGCCGACCCGCGTGCGATCCGCATTCTGCTCCGCCAGCTGCGCCTGCAAAAGGTTTCGTCCTCGCCGCGCCTTGCGGAAAGCGACCTCGTATCCGTTCCGGTCACCGTGGGCATTTTTCGTTCGGTGATTTTGCTGCCGTCGTCGTGGCGCACATGGGAAGACGCCGTGCTTGACGCCGTCATCGCGCACGAAGCCTCGCACATCGCTCGGCACGACGCGCTCACCCAGCGCCTAGCCGTATTACATCGCGCCATTTTCTGGTTCAGTCCGCTCGCGTGGTGGCTGAATCGCGCCGTCGTTCAAATCGCCGAGGAAGCCAGTGACGAAGCCGCGCTCGCCTCCGGCGCCGACCGCGCTTTCTACGCTGAAACTCTTCTCGGATTTTTCGCGGCACTTTCGCAGGATTCGCGCCGCGTCTATTGGCAAGGCGTCTCGATGGCCGCACCAGGGCAAGCCGAACGCCGCCTTGACCGCGTTCTCAATTGGAAAGGAGCCGTCCAAATGCGCATTCAGAAATCGCTTGCCGTCGGTCTGTTGTTGTTCGGTGTTCCCGCTGTACTGCTGGCTGCTGCAGCCCGTCCCCAAGCGCCTGCTCCGGCACCCGCTCCTTTCGCGCCAGTCGCTCCTGTACCTCCTGCTGCTGCCGTGCCCGCGCCATCGTTGCCAACGACTGCTCCAGCGCCATTGCCCATGACCATGGCTGCGCCACCTCTTCCCGGCACGCCCGCTCCGGCCTGGCAAGTTCCCGCGCTTCCGCCGCCTCCGCCGGACACCGCATGGACCGCCGCGGTTCCCTATAACGATGGAAACTTCCTCAGGCTGCAGCAGACGCCTCGCCTGCAGGACTTGGCCGACGTCGAGAAGCAAATGACCATCACCATGAACAACATGCCGCAATTCGAGTTCGAATATTCCCAAGCGCTCGAGAATCTTGAAAAGCAGCTCGCCGAAGCCCGTACGAAAGATACGGAGATGCACCCTCAGGTGCAGAAGCTCGAGGCGGAAATCGCGCAACTTCAGGCGCAGATGCAAGCCCAAGCCGCTGAGGAGGGTGCGATGCAGGCTCAGAAAATGCAGGCCGAGCAGCTGGGGGAACAGGGCCTGTATCGCGTCCAGGTCAATCCAACGGTGAAGATTGAGGGCCTCGCGTTTTTCCGGGGAAACCGCTTTGTGATCGTCTCGAATAGCTCGCCCATGTACATGTCCGGCGACCCGCAAGACCTACAAGAAGCCACCAGCCTGCGCGCCAAGATCAATGGCGACTACATCTGGTTCCAGCGCGAAGACAAGTCCTATGTAATTCGCGATAAGGCCACCGTCGAACAGGCAAAGGCGCTCTTTAAACCTCAGCAGGACCTCGGCGAACAGCAATCCGCGCTAGGCAAGCAACAGTCCGATCTCGGCAAGCAACAATCCGATCTCGGCAAGAAGATGCAGGATACGCCTGTCACCGTGCCCGATATGTCGGCCGATATGCAAAAGCTTGAAGCCCAGATGAAGCAGCTCAATGGCAGCAACGCCACTCGCAAAGACCTAGGCGACATGCAGCGTCAGCTAGGCGAACTCCAGCGCCGTCTCGCCGAAGCGCAGCGCCCGGCTAACGACCAGATGTCGCAGCTCGGCCAACAAATGCGCGATCTCGGCGAAAAGCAACGTGACCTCGGCGCGCAGCAGCGCGACCTGGGCCGCCGCCAACGCGACGCCGCCAACGAGGCTAATCGTCAGATGAAGCAGCTCCTCGACGACGCCATCTCCAAAGGCACCGCCCAACCCGAATAACGGGTCGACGGTGAGTCGACCCAGAACTCGGCGGTAAGTCAACCCAACACTCGCACGGCATAGTCACCGTAGAGTTTGGCGATAAAGTCGAACGGCAAAGTCGGCTGCGCCGCGTCACGCTTCTGCCCAGACGCAACGCATCCACCTCGGCACACTTCCGCCACCCCGGAAGTGTGCCGCTCTTTTTTCTAGGGCGTGACCTGCCTTTCGATAGAACCCCGATTTGTGTCGATTGGACGGTCACAAGATTTTGTGTCATAGCATAAGTTTGAGGTTGAAATCCTCAATGCAATCGGTAATCTGACAATTGGAAACCAGGAGCGATAGCCACGGTTAAAGAACAAAGAAACGGCACATCCCATGACGCCAAAGCATGCCGGGAAACACCGTTCGGATCAGGATTACAATAAGTCTCTGCGAGTCGAAGTCTGGCCTTTGGATGCACGGCGGGGTAAGGCGTCGAGCTATTTCCTTACCGGCGACATTTCCCTCAATGGTTTCTACCTGGAAAGCAAGACCCCAATCAAACTTGACGAGTCCTTCAATTTCGCGGCATTGATACCGGAGGAATTTTCAAAACGAAAAAAGGATCTGTTGCGGGGTGTTGCCAAAACAAGTCACAGGGGCTTTGACCCAAGAACGAAACAATTCGGTCTAGATGCGATAGTAGTTCGGGTGGTTAAGCTGAGCGCAGACGATGTGCCGGAACGATCCGGCAGTGCTCCCAAAAGGAAAAACACACGACCACGGAAGTAGCGGCGGCTGCCCCCCATCGGGCGCCGGTCCAGCAGCATGCTCAGGCTTTATCTTCTTGCCCTAAATGATCGCCCACAAAGCGCGCGCCGACATTCGGCGGAACGCCCACCCCATGAGCCTCTTGCCTGATCATTAGACCCGCGCTTCGAACCTCTACACTTACTTTCTTCCAATTCGGAAAGGCCTGCGGAGATACGTCCCTGGTGTTCTCAAGAAGACGAATTATGTCTCTTCGTCGGAGATCCAGCATCGTCAACAAGTGGGCCAAAGATTTGGCATCCCCGTCATACCATTCCTCCGGAATGTCTGATGCAACTTCGCGCAATGCGGATAGGCTTAGCTCGCTATGGAGCTTCGAAATCCACGGTTGGAATGCCTCGATGCCGGTAATTCCTGAGTAGACCCCGGTATCACGATAAATTCCATATAACGGGCCGTCTGGGAAGTTCCAATACTCGCCGTTGAAACATGCGCCCTGATCTATCACAAATGCTCGATAAAAGTAGCCCCTTTTCTCTCTCGACAGAACGATTTGCCGTCTATCTGTGTTGCAGACCCATTTATCAAAAACCAACATCCCGGCAAAATCGAAAAGATTCCGGACTTTGATCTTCCCGCCCGCCAAATCATCGAAGGCAAATAGAAATGGGCTTTTGCGCGCAGGCCATGCGCTAAGAAACCGACTCCCGAAGCACGTCCCGGGATGACAGGGTACATTACCCCTGGCTAGCTGTATGTTGAGGGCTGGCACTTCTTTGATGAATCTTTGATCGACCACAACAATCGCAGTTTCAGAGACCAGCAAATTCAACCGTTCGGCTATTTTGGTGCCCAGAAGCTCGTTAGCCAGGATTCGCTTGCCTTGCGGGTTGTTCTGAAACTTCACAATATAAAACTGACCGTCTGAACAGCGAAGCAAATGCGGTTGAGAGCCGCCGCGCAATCTGCGCACGTACTCCACCGCGAAGACGCGGCGTAACATTTCGCACCCCTCCTCAGCGTAATTTCTCCACGCTCTACGGGACCCTAGCTGCGGCAGGGCTGAGGTTTTCCGACGCTAGATATCCTCGGTGGTAACCACGAGTGAGTCAGCGGGATACAAAACGAACGCAACAACATAAAGATAAAGGCGATCCGGTTTTCATTGAGATTGGAACGGCAAAAGAGGTTTGTATGGACATGTGTATGCTCCGTTTTAGAAACATATTTCAATATTCGTTGCGAGGCCGTCCGCCAAGACGGCCCCTCGCCCGCCTTGGGTGGGGACGAAACTCTTTTGGTGCGAGGGCTTGTAGCATCCGCTTAACTTGCAGTCAATCAGTATTTCTACCTAAGCTGAGCACGACTCGCGCGTTGCAATCTCCGCTAAATGTCTGAATCGTTGGACATCCATTTCAAAATCTGCCCCGACCATCCCATTGTTCCGTAGCGGGATGCATTCCCGAGGGCATGGTCCATTTTGGAACCGCAAAAGAGCCTCAGCATTCCCCTTTTCTCTCTATCTCCCTTCAATTCAGTCTTGTTCGAAATGGCACAGTTTATGCATTCCCTCTAACGAACGGCGTTAGCCGGAGCGATTGGCGGACGCCATTAAATTCTTCCGACACATTCGCGTCTGACGCGGCAGGACGCTCTCTTGCCTCCACGTTGGACGTGTGTTCGGTGACTGCGGAATGGAGTCAGATTCATGCGGCCTCGAATCAGAATCTACGAAGCGGTGGCGGATGCGGTTCGCATATTTGAGGCGACCGCCCAGGAATTGCATGACCAATCTCCAGATCAACCGCATGCTCCTGTTCTCTTACACGAAATTCGGGTCAGAGATACTCGTGGAAGGCTCTTGTATTTCGGTATCGGAGCGTTGTGCCAGATATTTTTGGTTGCGTTCTTGGGTGCGATATCGGTTCTATTTCCGCAGAGATCTGCACCGATACGCCGGTATTTGATCTCTGCGCTCGAACCTGAGCCGTCGGAATACATTCCTCCCCAAGTCCAACCTCCAATCGTCGCGCGACCCCATGCCGAAACACTCCCAGCTTCTGCGCCGTACCAACAAACTCCTACCCACGTGCCAGTTTTGCAGCTAGCGATAACACGCCCAACCGCACCCGCTCCTAGGAAGGACATTCACGTCAATCCACTCGACTTGGTCGCCAGTTCAACGGACCTTCCTCCAACGCCAATTGTATTCACGGCGATCCCGATTCTCGCGAAGCCACACGAACCAGTCCAAACTGGCGTTTTCGATTCCGCCGTCGCTGCTGGCAAGTTCACCGTGACGACACGTGCAGGTGTGCTGGAAGGGGCATTTACGAGCGCATATGGCGGCGCACTACAGAAAACAAGCGCCACTCTGAACCGGACGACCACCTTTGTTCCCTTCGAAATCTTAGAACTGCCGAAGCCCGTCTCTACACAAGTCGCGCGCGACAAGGAAATTACAGGTGAAGTAATTTTACAAGTTGTGCTGTCCGCAGATGGAACCGTGCAAGTTCAGCGAGTAGTTCAGAGTTTGGGATATGGCCTGGAGGAGTCAGCCGAAACGGCGACTCGCCAGATTCGTTTTCGGCCAGCCTTGAAAGACGGAGTGCCGGTCGATTCGACCGTATGGGTTCATGCGAAATTTCACCCGGCGGATTAAAGCTACTGACATGTTTATTCCTCAGAATTTTATAAAGCGAGTATCAATAGCGAAGCTCAGGACTTTGAGGCCGTTCACAACGGCGCTCATTTTTTGCGTCTTCGCGCCTTTGCTGTTTGCGCAAGAAAAAACAGTCGTGCCAATCACGAAGCTTTCCTTCTACGGACCTGTAGGCAAGATTGACTTCGGTTCCGGCTTCTGTCTCGACCCGGAATGCCGTTTCATCGTGACGAATTATCACGTTGCTAAGGCAATGGGGAAACGGTTTTCAATTCAGCGTGAACCCGTTGTAAGCACCTGGCTAGACTCAGGACCCGATGACAAGGGTGCAACCGCACTGGGTTATAACCCGCTGCATGACTTAGCCATCGCAGAGGTGTGGCACGGCCTGTCTAAAAAAGGCTTTCACGGGGTAGGCTATAACATAACATCCGCTGAAGATTTGGCGATCGGACAGGATGTCGACATTTATTCATACCCCCTCGAATCGAATCCAAAACGCACGCTACTGCACTTCAAGGGGAAATACATCGGGGTGCATCGAGACGGCCTTTTGGTCTTTTCTTACCAGCCGAACCCACAGCATGTCAGAGGAGGCGCAAGCGGCGGATTGATTCTCGACAACAGAGGACAAGTCCTCGCTGTCTTGTCTGAAGTCGGCGTGGATAGGGGTGAATCGATCGTTCTTGGTGTCCCCATCGAGATCCTCGCCGCCTTTGTCAGTAGGGTGCAGCCATATCTGGCGGCGCGGATTTTCCCTCAAAGTGTATTCATACCTCCGGTCCAGCCGGATTTCTACCCGGCGTGGGCACCTGAGAGAACGTACTTTCAGGACGTGCTGAAACGTCCCGTTGAAACTCCCGATATCCAGCTGTTGCGTGTCAAGGCGCAGGCGGTGGTGGACAATATGCGCTCGCTTATCGCTGTCCAATCATACGAATGGGGCAACGGGAGTGCGGCGAGCGATCCGCAAGCTGCGGCGGCATACGAGGTAAGGCAAATCGAGGGATACCAACGCTACCGCGAATATCCAGACGGCAAACGTGAAATGAAGTCCGTGCATTGGCCCTATTTGAATGTGGCTATCGACCCGAGTGATGCTTGGTCACTAGCCCCAAAGGTGGTCGCCCGAGAATACAACCTTAAAATTCGCCGGATGCCTGATGTTGATTGGAAGGGGCAAAAGCTACGTGTGTTCCAGTTTTTTGGCGCGAAAGAGGACAACGTTTGCGAATTTGACGATCAAGCTGATTATGGCTTCTTTGTGACGCATCACATAGGAGTCTATGACTGCTATGGAGAGGTCTGGACAGACCAAGACGAAAACATCATGCGTGTGTCAGAGGCCTTCCAAATATCTAGCCTCCCTTGGTCGCAGGACTACCGCCAAGAGGTCACCTTTACATGGATTGATATCAACGACGTGAGATCACTCGTTCCCGCCACGATCTCCTCCCAACTAGAGGAAAAATCCAGGGTCTATTGGTGTCGAGGGCTATTCACGCATTATCAGCAATTTCAGAGCGAGGCGCGGTTTGCATCTTCGGCCGCAACGCAGTGATCACGCTTGATCTTTTCCCGTAGGGAAGAAGAGGCCATCCAACCAAACAGAACTGTTCACCCCGTGACGATACTATCAGCCGCTACTGTGACAAGGTGTGTGACACCGCCTGATCCTCTGTTCTGCAATCTGCATCGTCACCCATTTCTCGCCGACTAGACGCAAAATTTAATCTCACCGTAATGTATTCTCTACAGAGTCATGGGAGAATTATCATGGCGGTATTTTCGCCCGGTTTCCCGGGCGAGCCGAGGCGGGCCACCTGGCGTGGCGTTGAGGCTCTTTGACAACTGAATAACGAAATAACGGGAGGGGTGAATTGGGTGTTCACCCATAACCAGCCTGCCCGCCGCCTGCTCATTGTGGCGAGTGGCGGGTCACCAATTACCACTCACAATTTCTAATCGAGAAGACCCGATTAGAAATGCCCCTAACCCTTGTTCTTTCAACAAGAGCGGGGGCAACGATATACTAGACGCACAAAGGGATTTTGTTCGATACTGCTTCTCGCCGTGACAGGGCTATTTTTTCTTTGGGGTATCATAGGTGGCAAATCCGGCTTCGCCTTGGTTGATGGGACATGGGCCGAATTGCTTAGACCTGCGAAAGTACATGAAGCACGCCGGGACAACCTCCACTTTTCCAAAAACGTCCCTGTAGCTGAAGGCTTCGAAGATGCTCAAATACCAAGTACCATTCTGAACCCCATTCCAATCTACTTCTCGGAATTCTACGTGAAACTTCCTAGTATCGCCCGGACCGATCCACGGGCCGTTCTCTGCTGGAATTGGCTTGAGGTTAGTGAGCGGCGCTGGTGGCACACGACTGTCTCCTATTCCGCGCGCCTCATTGATTTGTTGGGCGACGGTAGGTCCGACATTTTTAACTACAATATCGCCGCTTATATCGGCCATCCCATTTCCAAGATCGTCGATCTGGGGAGTAAAATCAGCGACAGTCAACTTGGCGGCGTCAAGAATTTCACTGTCTTCGAGCTGGCGCTGCATCGTTTCCCACTGCTTCTTGGCATATTTAACGTAATAACATGTCAACACAACAATTGCGACGGTAGCCAAAGCGGTTACAACACCATGGTGAGCCTCTATGAAGCTCGCGCACCACTTGACACCTCGCCAGATTGTTTCAATAGGCCGCATTATGTTGGAGCTACTCTGCTTGCTATCGCGGGAATTGCCTGCTTTATCTTGGCCGCTGGATGCTGGAAGCTGGCCAGCCTGAGTGACGATTTGCGCGGGGGAATTTTCTTTCTCGGGAGCCTCATTCCTCTTAGCCTTTGCTTTTTGTCGTTCTACTTTGCCCTGGGAATGATTGGACTTATGGTCGAGCCGTGTGCGGCGTAGGATACTTGCAAAGGAGGAAAGCTTTGCCAAAATCCACGTCCAAAAAGAAAAAAGAGTACGTAGAAGGCCCGAAGGCTCAGGAGAATTTTGAGAAGGCGATGAAGACATTGTTTCGCGCTCCTAAGCCCAAGAAAGGCAAGGATTAGGCCACTTTGCGGCGGCCGCGTCCCTGCCTAGGCTTGGTGTACGGCATCGGTCCCTTTGCCAGTCAATTGCTTATAAGTGAGGCGTCTTCCAGCAATATGATTCATCGCCAAGAAAAATCGGTCCCTGTCGGTCATCGGTCGCTGCTTCGTCGCCCGGTTGTTATAGCGAAACGCCTGTTCGTCCAGATACCGGAAAAGATGGAACGGTTCGACTGCAACGTAGGTTCCTTTGATGCCACGCTTCAACAGCGACCAAAAGTTTTCCAGACCATTCGTGTGAACCTGCCCACGAACATAGCTATGCGCGTGGTCGATCACCTGATGCGCGAATTTCTCATTCAGTTCCCAATAGGACAGGAAAGCGTCCGAGTAAACCGGAGTTCCCGGCACGACGTGCTTAATGATTTCGCCTTGCAAGGCCCGCTTGCGGCGGTTCGGAACGGCAAACGTGCGGACCTCTCCGCCGCGCTCCAAGATTCCAAAAGCAGCCGCCTTATCCTTTGCGACGTTCCCCGTAATCACCTTGCGACGACGCGCCGGATGCATGAACCGCGCCAGTCCGCCGATGAACGTCTCGTCAACTTCGACCTCTTTACCCTGTCCGCCGAGTTGCCGAAGAAAACTCCTGTTTTGCATCGCAAGCCGGATTCGATGCAGCATGAACCATGCAGACTTTTGAGTAATGCCAAGGGCGCGGTGAATCTCGTAAGAGCTAATCCCGTTCTTGCAGTTGCAAATCATCCACACGGCGATAAGCCACTTGTCCATACCAATGGCCGAATCCTCAAAGATTGTCCCGACTTTGATCGTGAACTGCTTCTTACACCCTTTGCAGTACCAGAGTTTGCGCGTGGAAATGAACGAGTGTTCCACCGATCCGCAGCGCGGGCACATAACCTTGCCCTCCGGCCAGCGCAGCGAAACAGCATAGTCGAATGTGCGTTGCGGGTCAGAAAAGTAGGCTATTGCCTGTTGCAGCGTCTTGGGGAATGGAAGAACTTGAGCCATCGAATTATCCTTTCGATAGCTCAATCCTACGCTAAACATCCTTGTGTGTCAAGTATGTTGTTGCCAGAGCGGGGATTCTAATCGAGAAAAACGGGGAATATTTCGGCAAGCTAACGGGGAGCTTTCGCCCATAAAAAACGCCCCGATTTCTCGGGACGCCTTGGCAGGGGACGCGCTACTTAATCTCCATCACTTCTTTTTCTTTGGCGGCGGAGAGGTCTTCCATCTTCTTGGTTTCGGAGTGGGTGAGCTTCTCAAGCTCGTCGAGCGAGCGCTTTTTGTCGTCCTCGCTGATCTTCTTGTCCTTCTCGAGCTTCTCGACGGCTTCCTTTTGGTCGCGGCGGATGTTGCGGACGGCGGTGCGGTGATTCTCGAGCACTTTGTGCAGATGCTTGACGAGCTCCTTGCGGCGGTCTTCGGTGAGCGGAGGAATCGGAATGCGGACGATCTTCCCGTCATTGGCCGGATTCAAGCCGAGATCGGACGTGCGAATCGCCTTGTCGATCAGCGGCACGGCACCCGGATCCCAGGGGGAGATCACGATGCTCATCGGGTCCGGCGTGCTGACGGTGCCCAGCTGATTTACCGGCATCGGCGTGCCGTGATAATCGACGCGGATCGCGTCCAGCATCGCGACGTTGGCGCGGCCCGTGCGAAGGCTGGTCAACTCGCGGCGAAAATCTTCAACGGCCTTTTCCATCCGGATTTTTGCCTGCGCCAGAGCTTCTTTGCTTGTGGCGATCTCAGCCATTGAAAGAAACGCCTCCAGAAAATTAACGTCTAAAGCTGCCCGCCTAAAAATCGAGGCGGCCGCTACAAAGCGAAACCAACTGCAACAGCAAAGGCTGCTCACCGAGACGTGCGCGAAAACCGCGCGCAACGGTGGCCGCTACGAAAGCA
>Ga0126383_10003329_pt1 | contig 10623 bp, 15 predicted proteins | sample PanSoiMetPlot_35_FD_96882 | JGI IMG/M metagenome (GOLD analysis project Ga0126383, IMG submission 96882) | Tropical forest soil microbial communities from Panama - MetaG Plot_35 | ecosystem: Environmental > Terrestrial > Soil > Tropical forest > Bulk soil | place: Panama | collected 2016-02-17
TGAAGAACTAAGATGGGCAGTCGCATAGTTTCCACTCCTTACTGAATTGCGAACCCCGCTGCCCGTGCCTGCTCCTTCCAACGTTCCTCGTTCACGCCCATCACCAGGAGCCACAGGCAAAACAGAATTTCCGCGACCGCAGAGGCTGCCAGGAAGGGAAACACTCGGTCCGCAACCGCAGGCGCAAGAAAGTTCGCGAGACTATTCACCAGGTAAAACACACCTTCAATCGCCAGCAACACGCCAATTACACGCGGTAAGAACGTGGATCTAATGATGAGGTACGCCATCGCGAAACAGTCAAACCCAAAAAACACCAGGGCGATCGCGAAGCCATGTTCGAAAAGCTGAATCGAGACGTAAGACGCAGCCTGCAACTGTTCCGGAGAAAATGCGCTTAGGTGATGCCCACCGTTGAGAAACAGCAGGGGCGCATAGTGACCCAGCAGACTGACGGCTTCAATTACAGTGGATAGAAGACCAAAGCCCAGATCCAGTAAGGCAACAGTTCTGTTCACAACCTTGAACAAGTCGTACAAGAGAAGCGCCAGAGGAAGGTTACACACCAGGTAAAAGAGCTCAACAACGAAGCCCCACCGGTACAGCATCTCGTGCGCCATGATGTTCTGCGCTGTCGCCGCAGGATCTCCATGTACCACCAGCTTGCCGCGAACCACAACCTCGGCAAAGAATCCGCCGACGATTACAATCAAATACAACAACCCGGCAATTCTGGCCTTCAAGCGCGGAGACGCTTCCAGCGCCCAGCCATTCAAGACAGCTTCCCCAGATGCCATGCGGTCAGTGCTCCCTGTCTCGATTCATCGGCCTGGACAAGTCATAAAAGAGAGCCGTCATCGCGAGATAGCAAACCGTTGCGATGATGTCGGCCGTGAGAGCCACTCTGCCATGAAAAAAGAGAATGAAGGCTCCCATCAGTATCGTGAGCAGGTAGTACAGAGCAACAAAACTGCTCCGATACCGCGTTGCGATTTCCATGGTGATGTGCGTCATATGCCAACCTCGTTTTCAGAACTACAGAGGGCTCCGATAGCGCCGCATCCGCACCGCCCCCGCCAGGCACAATGCCGTGAAGAGCAAACCCGTCCACAAGCCCGGGCTGAGCAGAAAGTGTCCCGGGGTGATGTGCGTCATGGGATTAATGGGCCAGTCCTTGGCCGGCGCCACGGCCGCCTCATCTCCCGAGAGCCGGTATCCCAACATCTGGAAAAAATGCGCAGTGTTGAAGAACAGCTTCTCCAGCGCGCCGATCACCAGCACCGGGATCGCCGCCCACAGAAATGCCGCGCGCTTGGCCCAGCTTGAAACCAGCAGCATCCAGCCATAGAAGGGCGAATGCCATAACGAATGCACCGCGATCAGGTGATAAAAAAGCATGAACCACATCTGTACGGGCAGAACCTGTGCCCACAAAGTAGTGACACTCTGTCCGGTCGCCGCTAGTACAGCACTGTGGATGAGCAACATGACGAAGTGCAACACAACCGTGACCGCGACCGTCACCAACGGAAGAATGACAAGTGGAATGCACGCCTTGGCCAGTACTGCGGTCACATCGGAAACGGGCAGCGACTTCCAGAACAGAATGCTGCGGTCCCGGCGCTCATTGTAGAGAGCGCCCAGGCAATAGGCCGCGCCGACGAACATTGCAACCGCCATTAGAAACCCCGATGCCATGTCGTAGGGCTTCGCCAGGGTTTCCTGCATTTGCATACCGGCCATCTCCGACACCTTGCGCATCGTGCCTGCAAGATGCGGCGCGGTGACAAGAAAGCCGACGAGGAAAACGACTGCGGTGGCGAGGGGCGCCAGGTATATCGAACGGTATTCCCACAATTCCCGCCGCACCGACCAATACAGCAGCCGCATCGCTGGAATTGCGGCAGGCGCCACCACCACCGCTCCGACTCGAGACTCCGGTATGGCATTCGATTGAGTGCTCATGAAACCGCTCCTTGGGCTTTCTCATTTCCCAACAGGGCAACAAACAAATCCGCAATGCTTGGCGTACGTATCTCTCCCAGCGCCGACAGCTGACGCCGGTCCGCGCGGTCGAACAGAAAGATGCTCCGGCCCAGCGTTTGCCGCTCATGAATCGGCTTGAGCGACCGCGCCGCCTCGACTTTCTCGGAGCCTACTTTTACTTCCGCGTACCGCGACTCAAACTCGTCCATGCTGCAATTCAAAACAATCCGTCCGCGATGGATGAACATCAGATCGGTCAGCACATCCTGGATCTCGTCCACCTGGTGCGTCGTCACCACAAGCGTGCGGCTGTGATCGAAGTAGTCGTTCAGCAGGGAATCGTAGAACTGCTTGCGATACAGAATGTCGAGCCCGAGCGTAGGCTCATCCAGCACCAGTAACTTCACATCCATCGCCATCACCAGCGCGAGATGGAGTTGCGCCACCATTCCCTTCGAAAGCTCGCGCACTCTGCTGGTCGTCTTGATATCGGTCTTTCTCAGAAAGCCTTCCGCTTTGCCACGATCGAACCTCGGATGCACGCCCGCGACGTAGTCGAGCGCCTGCGAAACCCCCATCCACCGCGGCAAGACCGCGACATCGGCAATGAAGCAGACATCGCGCATAAGTGCATCACGCTCGCTCCATGGATCCCTCCCCAATACCTTCAGATCTCCCTCAAACGAAGTTAGTCCGAGGATCGCGTTCAGTGCCGTTGTCTTACCCGCCCCATTCGGTCCGATCAGCCCCAAAATCCTGCCCTCATCGACCTGCAGGTTGACGCCGTCCAGTGCGACGGTCGTCCCGAAGCTCTTGCGCAGCCCGCGTGCTTCTATGCATGCCATGGCTCAGCTCTCCTCCCGTCGTGTGTCTCTGCTTGCCTTGTCAACTAAAGGGACCTTCGACCCCGCAGCCTTCGACGAATTCCCGTTCTTCGCTGCGTCCAGCAACTCCTCCGCTTTCAGTCCCAGCCGCTGCATTGTGGCGTACACCCGCGGCCATTCTTCGTCCAGAAATTTCTGGCGTTCCCCGCGCAGCAACAAGTCTCTTGCTCCGGCCTTGACGAACATACCCAGGCCTCGCCGTTTCTCCACCAGTTCCTCATCCACCAGCTCCTGGTACCCCTTCAGGACCGTGAGCGGATTGACCCGATACTCTGCCGCGACGTTGCGCACCGAGGGCAGGGAATCGCCCTCCTTGAGCACGCCCTCCAGGATCATCGCGACGACTTGATCGCGAAGCTGGCGGTAGATCGGTTGATTGTCACTCCACTCGCGGTCCATGGTGGTTTCCCGATTGCTTCAGCTGTCCATCTTCCATCTACTTCGCCCGCGTCAGTTCCATGTGCGCATGCATTGGTTTGTCGCCCGGCATCATGAACGTCCAGTCTTCAGCGTGATGGTTCGCATCGATGATTGTGAATGTTGAGTGCTGCATGTGCCCACGATCCAGCGGCCCCGAAACATCGACAAAACTGAAGTCGAACACCTTTCCATCAGGGGAGCCATTCGCTGACATTCTCGGTCGGTTCCCGGCGTCGCAGTAATGGACCAACGCCAAGTGGTCGCCATCAAGATAGAGCATCGTGACTGGGTGATCGTACTTTGTCGCATCCAGTGCCGTGCCTGCTTCCTGCATTTCGTGGACGAGGGCGTTGCCGCGGGAAGTCACTCGCAGGGAAACATGGATTGGCTTATCCATATTCATCCCGGGTAAGGCGGGAGTGAGGGTCACTGCTCCTTCCCAGTCGCCCGCGAGGGTCTTTAGTTTATCGAAGGATTTTTGCGCGTCCGACTGCCCGAACGCCGCCGTAGAGAGCGCGATCACAACCACCCAAATCGTTAAGCGAACGCTTTTCATGTTGCTTCTCCTTAAAGTCGTAGGTGAAGTCAACGTTGTCACTCTCGCGCGCGAGCTACCCGCGTCGACTGCTAGTGTTATAGTAATGTATAACACTAAAGTCAAGACTTTTCTTTACCGTGATATGTGGAAAAGTATCCTCCCCCCGGGGTTGAATAATCGGGGGATCGGGCAGAACAGAAGAAATATAACTGTAATGTATTCACCCAATTATGCAGACGAAGACAAAATGGCTGGAGTAAGAAGTTGACTTGTGGAAAACCCGTTGGAACAAATAAATGAAGTTTCCCGGAGACCCTTCTGACAATAGCCCGGCGCTTCGAGGACCGGGGGAAGTCGGAAATCTGAGCGCGTGCCGGAGGCGCGCCCCGATGTTTCTCAACAGACCCGAACCAGGCGACTTGGGGAGCCGATTGAAGTTCTTCTTCTCCGGCTCCCGCAATCGAAGGCGTAACGGGAGCGTTAAGGTATGCTCGCCAACGATCCAGCCGAGATGTACCAAATCCGTCCGCTGAAGTTGAGGTTGCCGTCCGACGTGTCGTCGCCCACCCACAGATTCCCCAGCCGATCCAGCATCACCAGATTGCTATTGCCACCCACAAACGCAAAGGTCGACTGCACACCTGTGTCTGGATTGACTCCACCCGTTGCCACCAGATGCGTCGCTCCGGTCGAGATCGTGTAACGCCAAACACCCTGTCCGTTCACTGCCATGTAAATGCGGTTCAGCCCATCGCTACTCACTCCAACATGTGCCGTTCCCGAGAAACCGTCAGAGATCGCAACTCCGTTGCATCCACCAAGACAGGTAGAAGCCACTGCATTCTTGATCACCGCCAAGCCAGTGCTCGTTCCGAGATATAGATTCGTTCCAGCAAAAGCCAGAGATCGAACCGGACTCCCATTAGGCGCGGTGCCGACCGACTGCACAATCTGGCGTTTATCCGAGGGATCGAGAGTAGGATCCACGATCCGTACCACGTTCCCGTTTTTCAGAAACCCGACGTAGAGATTCCCGTCAGGCCCCAGCGCGATCGACGTTGGTTGATTGCCAGCGAGTCCAGCGTTCGGCACCAATAGTGCACTAGGCGTTACGACTCCCGAAATTTGATCGATGGAGATCCGCCACACTCCCGGAAACGTCAAACTTCCTTTTTGCCCCTTCGCATGATCGTAAGCGGCGACGTACACCGTAGTGTTTCCGTCGTATGCGATCTGTCCCACGTGACAAAAGAGGACGCACAGCGACGTGCCGCCTAGGCTGCGTGAGGTGTCGCCATCAAAAACCAGATCGCCGCTATTGATCGGATCCGGATTGCCCGGATTCGCCGGTTTGTAGTGACGGAATCCGTTGACGGCATCGCTAGCATAGAAGTTGTTCCCGACTACCACTCCGCCGCCTGGAGTGTTCGGAGCAGGTACTTGTCCTTGTGGCAGATTGAATCCCGCACGCTGAGTGGCGTTCACCTGTGCTGAAGCGGAGAGGAAACATCCAAGCAAAACCGCGGCTGCGGCGAATACGGCCCGACATCTCTTCATGGTTACCTTGGTCCTGGAAACAGTCGCCTGCTTGGCAAGCGGCCTGAATTTGACAACGATGGACGTAACGTAACCGAGCCCAGAGACAAATTGTCATGACACTGTCAACATCGAGTCAACACTTGTTAAATGCATTTTTCCTGCAGATATTTTCAACACCACAGCGAGCCTATTAATTAGTGGTCCAAGTTTTTGTCGAAAGAATTTGACGGGCTCGTAGAACCGACCGCGCAATCGCAATGCTGTAAGGAAATCGCGACGCTCTCAACTGAACCGGCTGCCCCGCGTTTCGCGGCGTTCGAAGTTCGAAGCGTGGGAACCACGAACCGCGCCACCAGACGCACCCTACTTGCGGGTATACTCCCCGCGATAAACCATGTTCCAAGTTGCGCCGTTGTCCGCAGACTTCTCCCATGTCTGCTCAACTTTATCCGCGCTGGCCCGCACGATCTTCACACGATTGAGAACAGTTTCTCCATTCGGACCGTGGCTCGTCCCCTGAAACTCCGCTGTTCCCGCAGACACTTTTCCCTGATTGAAGATGTGCACACGTCCTTCATTGTCGGCGAATATTCCATACCAACTGTGATCGTCGGGACTGTACGCGAATATTGTCTTTCCGCTGTGATTCCGCGCTCCATCCCAGCTCTCAACGATCATGCATTGATCAAGCGCCAGTTCGACTTTGCTCGTTCCCGCCGGCGGTCCACCATAGCTCACCGACCAATTTCCCAACCAGTAGTCGAACTGCCGGTGCTCACCACCTGCACACGGCTTCGCGTCGTCCGCATAGGCCACTACGGGCACTACCATTGCAATACCGGCGATCAGAAGACCTGCACTGATTATTCGCGCTAGAAGACTTGTTCTTTTGCTCATCGCAACCCCACAGAGAAATGAGTTGCTTCGACTTTACGGTTTGCGGCTCCTGCGTGCTTTCGATATTGTGTCAATCGATGTCGCAAAAGGGCCAACGTCCGATCTTCGATCGCTCACGAGATCGTCTTTCTCACATCACAACGCTGACGTACGACTATCCCGCCGCATATGTCGTGCCTCTGCATTTTCACGATCGCGACCAGGTCGTCTACGCGTCACGCGGAGTCATGACGATCCGAACCGGCGCGGCCACTTGGGTCGTTCCCACGCACCGCGCCGTCTGGATTCCCGCCGCCGTCCCGCACACCATCACCATGTCAGGCGTCGTTGCCATGCGCACGCTCTACCTGAAACCAAAACTCGCGCGCGTGTTGCCCCGCAGTTGTTGCGTAATCAACGTGTCGCCTCTGCTGCGCGAATTGATCCTGCACGCGTGCTCGTTCCGTTCTCTCAAGAAGACCATCCGCTGGCAGCGGCATCTGATCGACACCGTGATCGATCAACTGGAGACTGTGCAGATGGTCCCGCTGCAACTTCCGCACCTGAATGATCCGAGGGCGGTACGAGTCGCGCAGATCCTAGCCGCTGATCCCGGTAATGCGCAGTCTTTGGTACAAATCTGCAGGCAATGCGGTGCCAGTCGCCGCACCGTCGAGCGCTTATTTCAGGAAGAGGCCGGTATGACCTTCGGCAAGTGGCGCCAGCAACTACGCCTCATGCACGCCATGCGACTCCTGGCCGAAGGTGCCAAGGTCACGCACGCCGCTCTCGAGGCTGGATACAGCACGCCCAGCGCCTTCGTCCACATGTTCCGCAACGCCCTCGGCACCACGCCCGCGATTTATTTCCGCGGCGCCGCGGCCCGATCAAGCGATGCATAACAATCATGCCCCCATCCTCCGCTCCTTGGGCGAAGGGTATTCGCTAATCCTCATCCGCGTCCGAGCTAGGGTTCTGAAATGACGCCTGAAGCTCGCGGGCTACGCAGTGGAACTCGGGCGAATCCGACTCGATCGCTACAAGCTCATGGCACAACTCGATAATCCGATCGTCCAGACGGCGGGAGGGCACCAGAGCATCTTCACAAAATCCTGTCTGGCAGGTTGATACAGAGTTCTTTGTATCACTGCACGGTTTTCGGTTTTGAGTCCCAAGTTTCAGGCGTATATTTGCGCCGCGGGCACGCTCCCGGCCGTGCCGCCTTGTCCCCCCGACATTTGAAAGGTACATCGGAGTTATGGGCCCCGACACCATCCAGGTCGAGGTTCGTCATGACGGATCTTACGAGTATCCTCTTCTGGTTCTCGCTCGCAGGACTCACGATTCTGGCAATTCTCAGTTATCGAAAGTCGAAGAATCTCTGACATCTCTTGATGTGGATCGCCCTGCTCGCCCTTTGTGGCGGCACTTACTTTGCTGTCTTCCAAACACGGTGGCACATTTCTTCGAAGGGCGAGCAGCTTAACCAGACCGGCTTTGTCATCGTGCTTTACGCCTGCATACTGCTTGGAATGGCTTCGCATTATTTCTACACCCTGCTTCTGAAGCCCAAACGTGACCGCGATCCGTTTGACATAGGCAGCCTTCTCGCCCCGGTATTCGCTTCGCCCTTGGTCTTCATTCCACTTCTCGGGGCCTTTCAGAACTCTCAAGTCGATCTGGCAAGTCTCACCCTGCCGAAGATGATGGTTTTCTTCGTCGCCTTCGAGAATGGTTTCTTCTGGAAGGAAGTCGTCGATAACCGCCGAAAGGAGCAGGCCCATGACCACTAGTCGCGTTCCGATTCGGCGCAGTGGGCTTGGCTCAACTGGTGTGGTCGCCCTGTCGCTGGTCTTTTCTCTCTTCTCGCATCCTGCTCTGGCGCAGAACAAAGAAAAGCTGCCTGACGGCGTCGAGCACTATTACTTTCCTGCAACGGCCAACGGCGACTCTTATCTCAGTAAGCTTTTTTCCCAGATCTACGATGTTGTCTTTACCACCAAGAGCTTGCGGCCCTTCGGAAGAAGTATTGCTTTCCTCGCGGGTGTGCCTCAATACCACAATCTCTCTCCGCAATTGCCTTCGGTACACAACGACCTCGCGCAGATGCGCGACTTTCTCTTAAACGACGCTCATTTCGACGAGGTCTAGGTCGCCGAAGGCGACCTCGTCAATCGCGACTTGATCGAGGGCTACATGAAAGGCACGCTGCCCGAGAAAATGCAGAAGAACGATCGCTTGCTCTTCTACTACTCCGGACACGGCGGCGACAACAACGGCGGCACGGGGTACATGCTTTTCAGCAATGCAGAAAAAGGAAAGTTCTGGGGGAACGAATGTCCTCGCCGTTGACTCCTTAAAGGACTGGAGCCAGGAACTCCCCGTCCAGCATGTCCTGTTCCTTCTCGACAGTTGCTCCTCCGGATTAGGCATCGTCCCCAAAGGTGATCAGGATGCCCGCGTCCTGCTGCTGCAAACGCTTAGCGGCAACGGTAGCCGCACCATAATTACCGCTGGCACTGCTAACGAAGCGACCTATGCTGAAGATACTCGTGGGAAGATCGGAAATAGTTTCTTTACCAAGGCCCTGCTCAATGCCTTCAAGTCGCGCTCCCTGGCTGACCAGAAAGATGGATTCATTGCTATTACCGATCTGTACGCGGGGATTCAGACCGAGATGGCGAAATTCAGAGCCGATTATGGGAAGTCCACAACGCCTCGGCTCACAACTCTTCAGGACTCGGATTATCGCGGTACCTTCGTCTTCCTGAATCCTCAGACTACCGCCGCAACCCTCACCGACGAGCAGGCCAAAGCTATGGGCGTGAAGGTCGTTGCCAAGGGTGCAACAGACGCTGCTACCGTGAACGAGCTTGGAGCGGGCATCATTGAAGTTCACGCTGTAAATGGCGGAAGTCTAGCGCTCGACGGTACAGAGAGCGGTTTCATCGCTCCCGACGAAACCAGACAGTTTATGCGCCAGCGTGCCGGAAAGCACCGCGTTGAACTCAAGGGCGGCGCTAACGAAAGCAAAGAAGTGAACGTAGAGAGTGGAAGTATTGCTTATGCCTACTTCGGCCTTAAGTCCCCGATTGACAGCACGGGCAAACTCCCGGTAGGTGGCCTCGAGGTGCAGTCTACTCATGATTTGAGTGGTGACGTCTATCTCGACAACCTCAATGTCGGAAAGTTACAGCAGAATAGTGCTCTACTCGTCCAGAACATTATCGCGGGAATTCATGAGTACCGCATCGTCGGTTTTACACAGAGTGAGGTGAAGAAAGCTGAAATCAGAGCCGGTCAGATTACTCGTGTTGTGGTTGCTCCGGCCCCACCCATGGGTCTGACAGCCACAGTTAACTAGGAAGGCGTGATCTAAGGTTTACCGCCCCTACATTCGTTAGGTTTCTCCGTACTCGACAATCGCTAGCACGCCGTGCAGGTCGCTCGCCGATGCGATCGTGCTAACCAGTCTCCGCTCGGAGAACGACTCGAAAGTTGGCCGCCTTCGCTCTAATCCGCGCTCGGCGAACTCTGCGGATGTTCTCTGCGATCTCGGCGGTTAGGCTTAGCAGTGAGGTTTGTCCATCCCTTGACAACTGCGCACTCACATCGCTACAATTAGCACTCGTTATGACCGACTGCTAATAGCAGCATCTACCCATTAAGAATCATAGGGATACAAGCTTTACTCGAAGCACATCAACTTCCAACTATTTGAAAGGAGTCAGAACCATGGCGAAGTTTTCACCGCTTCATGATCGCATTCTGGTGCGTCGTGTGGAGGAAGCTAACACCACCCGCGGCGGTATCATCATTCCCGACTCGGCCAAAGACAAGCCGCAGGAGGGCGAAGTCATCTCCACCGGAAAAGGCCGCACCAACGACGAAGGCAAGACCTTCCCCCTGGCCGTCAAAGAAGGCGACCGCATCCTGTTCGGCAAGTATTCCGGCACCGAAATCAAGATTGACGGCGAAGAGTTCATCATCATGAAAGAAGATGAAGTCCTCGGCATCCTCACCGGCGCCAGCACCCCGGCCAAGAAGGAACTCGCCGGCTCGAAGAAGTGACGCCGTTTAGCGGGCGTCTGAGCCCGCTGGCGTCATCCTGAGCGCGTTTTTTGCGCGAAGGATCTCGCGAGTAGCGTAACCAGATTTAGCTAGAAGCCAGCAGCTAGAAGCTCTTGCTCATAGCTCGCGGCTCAAAGCTCACAGCTCATAAGGAGATTACAGCAATGGCAAAGCACATCGTTCACGGAGAAGAGTCGCGTCAGGCGATCCTCCGCGGCGTCAACCTTCTGGCCGACGCCGTGAAGGTCACACTCGGCCCCAAGGGCCGCAACGTTGTTATTGAAAAGAAATTCGGTTCGCCGACCATCA
>Ga0126383_10003330_pt1 | contig 10623 bp, 9 predicted proteins | sample PanSoiMetPlot_35_FD_96882 | JGI IMG/M metagenome (GOLD analysis project Ga0126383, IMG submission 96882) | Tropical forest soil microbial communities from Panama - MetaG Plot_35 | ecosystem: Environmental > Terrestrial > Soil > Tropical forest > Bulk soil | place: Panama | collected 2016-02-17
AATGGAACCGCTGCCAGGACGCGGGGCGTAGTTTCGCCGAGGGAGCGCGTCTCTTGAAGGCCGAGCATCCCAACAAAGCCGAGCTGATCGATGCCTATGGCGACCGCTTTCACGAAATGATGCCCGGCCCGATCGCCGGCTCGGTCGAGATCCTGGCCGATCTGAAGTCCTCGGGCGTCCCGCTCTATTGCCTGACCAACTTCTCGGCCGAGACCTACCCGCCGACTTTCGAGCGCTTCGAGTTTCTGCGCTGGTTTCGCAGCGTTGTGGTTTCAGGCGAGGTCGGGGTCATCAAGCCTGACCCCCGCATGTTCGAATTGCTGCTCGAGCGGTTTGCGATCGATCCGCAACGCGCCGTCTATATCGACGATGTCGCCGCGAATGTGGACGCCGCCCGCCCGTTCGGCATTCACGCGATTCATTTCACGACGCCCGCCGCCTTGCGCGCCGAGCTCGTCGAACTCGGGCTGCTTCCCCGGCAGCCCGCGTCGTCTTCGCGATGAGAACGACTGCGGTATCGCTCGAAATTCGCGAGGTGAGCGTCCTCTATGACGCAAATCAGGTGCTCGATCGCGTGTCGTTGAGTGCGGCCGGCGGCGAGTTTATCGCGCTTCTGGGCGCATCGGGCTGTGGCAAGACCACGCTCTTGCGCGCGATTTGCGGCTTTGTCGGCCTGGCCAGCGGCTCGGTCCTCGTCGGTGGGCAAGACGTAACGCGACTGTCGCCGGAAAGGCGGAACATTGCGATGGTGTTCCAATCCTACGCCCTGTGGCCGCATATGACGGTCGCGCAAAACATCGGTTACGGTCTCAAGCTGCGCCATGTCGGGCGCGCCGAGATCGGCGCGCGCATCGACGAGCTGCTGGCGATGCTGCGGCTCGACGGGCTTGGCGAGCGCAAGGTGACCGCCCTTTCCGGCGGGCAGCGGCAGCGCGTCGCGCTCGGCCGCGCGTTGGCGGTCAGCCCGCAGGTGCTGCTGCTTGACGAGCCCCTGTCCAACCTCGATGCCCGCATCCGCGAGGATGTGCGGCACGAGATCAAGACATTACAGCAAAGGCTCGGCATCACAACCGTGCATGTCACGCATGATCGCCAGGAAGCGATGGTCATGGCGGACCGCATCGTGATCCTCAATGCCGGGCATATCGCCCAGATCGGCGCACCGGAGGAAATCTACAATCGGCCGGCCTCGCCGTTTGTCGCCAGCTTTATGGGCGCGGCAAATATCGTGCCTCTGCGGTTGCGCAGTGACGGTAGCGGTCTCAAGCTTGAACCCGAAACGCCAGGCAGGCGAACTGCGATCGATCCCGCTGTTTTGCCGATCGAAAGAGCTGGGGATTGCCAAGGCGCGGTGTCGTTCAACGCGCATTTCCGCAGCGAAGACGCGCGCCTATGCGATCCGAGCGCCGTCGCCGAGGGCTGCCTCGTCTTGCTTGGCGAGATCGTTCAATGCTCCTATCCGGGCGGCTTTTATCGCTACGGGGTGCGTGTCGGGGCGGAACAGCAGTATCTCGTTGACGATGCACGTCGGCTCGCTCCGGGCGCTGCGATCGGCATCGCCTTGCCGCTGACGGCCTTACATTTTTACCCGCAACATAACGTGCAGAATGGCAATGGGTAGGGAGGCAATCATGAAACCGATCGGCATTTTGAGCGCCGCGCTGCTGGCTCTCGTGCTCGGCACTTCGGTGTCGGCGCAGCAGAAAGCGACGCTCAATCTCGTCACCGCTGGCGACCAAAATATGGTCGATTACGTCAAGGACTATCTGGCGCCGATATTCGAGAAGGAGCATCCCGGCGTTACAGTGAGGGCAGTCGGCACCGGCCCGGGCGACGCCGGTTCTCAGAAGATCTACGAAAAACTCGAAGCCGAGAAAGACAATAGCAGTTGGGATATCGATGTGGCCGTGATTCACCAGAAAGCAGCCGGCGAAATGGTGACAAAAGGGCTGCTGGCTCACTATCTGCCGGATTTACCGACTGGCAAGCTCGTCAGTTCGGAAGCCGCAAAGCGAGCGCTCGGCGCCAATGTCGATGGCTACGTGATCCCGATGTTCAACAGCCAGACGGCGATCGCTTACAACACGGCGATGGTGAAGGACCCGCCCGCGACCTATGCCGAGCTCGAAAGATGGGTTGCGCAAAACCCAAAGAAATTCGGCTACAACGGTATCAAGGGCGGAATGTCGGGCGTCAGCTTCGTCGTCGGCTGGGTCTATGCTCATACGTCCGACGCCGACCGCCTGATGAAGGGACCCTACGATCCCGATAGCAAGAAGGGCTGGGACGACGCGCTCGCGAAGCTTGCCGCGTTCAACAAGAATGTCGTGTTAACGCCGGGCAATGCCGGCACACTTGATATGCTCAATCGTGGCGAGATCGCGATGGGGCCAGTCTGGGTCGACATGTTCTACACTTGGCAAGCCGACGGCAAGATCCCGCCGACCGTAAAGCGGGCCGGGCATGCCGGGCCAGCCGATGTACTATGTGGTGCCGGCCAAGGCGGCGAACCCCAAAGTTGCCGAGGAATTCATCGCGCTGGCGACGAGCCCGAAGGTGCAAGCCGACGGCATCGTCAAGCGCTTCAACTGGTATCCCGGCATCGACGCGGCGGCGGTCAAGGCGCAGCTCGACGAGGCGACCTGGCAGAAATTGTTCGTCGATGTGACGCCCGAGGATCTCGCGACGAAGGGAAAACCTTTCCCAATCGCGCCATATTTCAACGACATCCTCGAGAGCTATGAGCGCAAGGTGCGGTAGCCGATCGCCACTGGAACCCGCATAAAGTCAGGGCCGGGATCCATTTAGCAGCGCCTCGACCTTGCCCAAATCGGCCTCGATCTGCAGAAGCGCAACCGGAACCGCTGCGCCACGGGATCCCCGATCATCCCGGTTTTCACCGGGATCTACCGCATCGGCGGGCGGACGGGGGGAGCATCCGGCTCTGCTGCTGCTCGTAGCGCCGGCATTGACGATGGTGCTGGGGCTGTTCGTCTACCCGCTGCTCTATTCGCTCGTCTCCGCCTTCACGACGGCGGACGGCGCGTTCGGCTTTGATAATTTTGCAAAGACCTTCGAGCTGTACGGCACCGACATCCTGTTTACGATCGTCATCGTCACCGTCTCGACCGTGCTGACCGGCGTCCTTGCCACGCTGATCGGCGGCTATCTGGTGCTCGGCACGCAGCCGGCCGCGGTCGCGACGCTGAAATGGCTCTACCGTTGGCCCTTGTTCATCCCGTTCATCGTTGCCGCGCAATGCATGCGCACCTTTCTCGCAAAAAACGGCATGCTGAACAACGCGCTCGACATGCTGGGGCTCGTCGATATCTCGAACCTGTCGGGCCTCCTTGATTGGCGCGGCATCATTGTCACCTTCGTGTGGAAGGAAACGCCGTTTGTCGCGCTGCTCGTGTCCGGCGCGATGGCGGCGCTCGACCGCGCCGGCATCGAGGCCGCTCGCAATCTCGGGGCCGGCAACCTGCGCATCCTCGTCGAGATCCTGCTGCCGCAGATCGCCGGCGTCATGACCGTCGCGCTCGTCCTTGCCTTTGTGACGATGCTGTCGGTGCTGTCGGTGCCGATCATGATCAGCGGCGGTTCGCCGACGATGATCACCGTCGACATGGCGTTCCGGGTCAATTCCTACAGCGATTACGGTGTCGCCAACGCCCTCGGCTTCATCTCGTACCTGATCGCCGGCGTCGTGGCTTGGATCTATGTCCGGCACAACGTCGCCGGCAAGGCGGCGGGGTGACGTCGGCGCTCGGATGGCTGTGGCGCGGCAGCGTGCTCGGCCTTGTCGCCTTTGCGATTTTCGGGCCGCTCGCCAATCTCCTGCTGTGGGCGTTTGCCATCCAATGGTACTACCCCCACAAATTGCCGCTTGCCTGGGGCTTGCGCTACTGGGGTGAGGTGTTCAAGCCGACCAGCGACGCTTTCGCCTCGCTCGGCACCAGCGTTCTGATCGCGACGATCACGGTTGTCGTCTGCCTCCTGCTCGCGATCCCGGCCGGGTATGCGCTCGGCCGCGGCCGTCTGCTGGGGCGCGGCTTGATCCTGCTGATCCTGCTGTTGCCGCAGGCCTTTCCGAGCGTCGCGATCTACTTCAACATCGCACGCCTTTTCTATATGGTTGGGCTCAACGGCACGATCGCCGGCGTCGTGCTGGTGCATGCGGCGCACGGTCTCGTGATCGCGGTCTGGATCGCGGCGGCGGCGTTCACCGCGGTGGATGCGGAGCTAGAATTTGCCGCCCGTAACCTCGGCGCCTCTGCCTTACGCACCGCATTGACCATCACCTTGCCATTGGCGGCACCCGGGCTAATGGCGGCGGCAATCTTTGTCTTTCTCGAATCGCTCGATGAGTTTACCGGCACGTATTTTGTCGGCGTGCCGGATGTTACGACCTTGCCGCTAATCATGTTCACGGCGAGCCTCGCCGGCAACTACCAGATCGCCGCCGTCACCGCCTTGATCCTGTTGGTCCCCTCGATCGCCTTCATGCTGCTGATCGAACGCTTTTTGAATACCGAGGTGCTCGCCAAAGTCGGGTGATCACAATTTGATCGCGCGGCCGGTGCGCGCCGATTCCACGGCAGCATCGGCTAGCGCGAGCGCGCGGATCCCCTCCTTGGCGCCAACCAGCGGCGCCGCGCCGCTTGAGAGGGCGGCAATGAAATGATCGAGCTCGCGCCGATACGCTTCCGCATAGCGTTGCAGAAAAAAGGGTAGCGGCTTGTCGCTGACGACGCCCTCCGACCCGGAAAACACGACTGTGCTCCCGACGACATTCTCGGCTGAAATCCCGCCCCTCGACCCGAGCACTTCGATGCGCTGGTCATACCCGTAAACAGCGCGCCGACTGTTCGCAATCTGGCACAGCGCGCCCGATTTCATACGCAACGTCACGATCGCGGTATCGACATCGCCCGCCTCGCCGATCGCCGGATCGACCATTACGCTTGCCGTTGCAAACAGCTCAGCCGGCTCCTCGTCCAATAGCCAGCACGCCATGTCGAGATCGTGAATCATCATGTCGCGAAACATGCCACCCGAACGGCGCACGAACTCGATCGTCGGCGGCGCCGGATCGTAGCTCGTGATACGCAAGATCTCGGGCTGGCCGATGCGGCCGGCACGGATCTCGCCTTCGAGGCGCGCAAAATGCGGGTCAAAGCGGCGGTTGAACGCAACCATCAAAGGCACCCCGCATTGCTCGGCCACGGCGGCACAGGCCACGGCGCGGGGGCGGTCGAGATCCAGCGGTTTCTCGCACAAGATCGCCTTGCCGGCGCGGGCAGCCGCCTCTACCAGATCGGCATGGGTGTCGGTCGAGCTCGCGATCAAGACCGCATCGATGGCCGGGTCGGCCAGCGCTTCCGTTTGATTGCGCAGAACTGCACCGTACCGTCCCGCCAGTCGTTCCGCCGCTGCTCTGTCTGTGTCGACGATCGTGTTCAGTCGCGCCTCGGGATGCGCGGCGATGTTGGCAGCGTGGATCGCGCCGATGCGCCCGGCACCAAATTGGCAGAAGCTGATCATGCCTGTGCTTTCGATTATGCTCTGTGTCACAGCAGAATACAGCAGAGGGGCCGAGGATGACCACGATCTCCCTGACGATGGCCCAGGCGCTCATCCGCTATCTCGCAGCGCAGGCGAGCGAAGTCGATGGCCGCGAGGTTCCGTTGTTCGCGGCCGTTTTTGCCATTTTCGGTCATGGCAATGTCGCTGGAATCGGCGAGGCGCTGTACGACATGCGAGAGCGGCTGCCGACCTTGCGCGCGCATAACGAGCAGGCAATGGCCCTGGCGGCGATCGCCTTCGCCAAGGCCAGTCGGCGTCGCCGCATGATGGCCTGCACGAGTTCGATTGGCCCAGGCGCAACAAACATGGTGACGGCGGCGGCCGTCGCGCATGCGAACCGCCTGCCGCTGCTGCTCTTGCCTGGCGACATCTTCGCGAGCCGGCGCACCGATCCGGTGTTGCAGCAGATCGAGGCGTTCGGCGACCCGACCTTCTCGGTCAATGATTGCTTTCGGCCGGTCTCGCGCTGGTGGGACCGCATCACCCGACCGGAGCAGATCCTCGAAAGCCTGCCGCAAGCTCTGCGCGTGCTGACCGACCCGGCTGACTGCGGGCCGGTGACGCTCGCCTTGCCGCAGGACACACAGACGGAGGCCTACGATTATCCCGAAGCCTTTTTTGCTCCGCATTGCTGGAGGCTGCGCCGCCCGCCGCCCGATGCGGCGCAGCTTGCCGATGCTGCGGCCGCACTGATCCGCGCCAAAGCGCCGCTGATCGTCGCCGGCGGCGGCGTGCATTACGGGCTGGCCGCCGTCACACTGGCGGATTTCGCGGCGCGGCATGGTGTACCGGTCGCCGAGACGCAGGCCGGAAAGGGCGCGCTCACCTGGGATCATCCCTGCGCAGTCGGCGCGATTGGCGTCACCGGCGGCAGCGCCGCCAATGCGCTCGCTGCCGAAGCCGACGCGATACTCGCGATCGGCACCCGGCTGTCGGATTTCACGACCGCGTCTCGCAACCTCTTTCGCAATCCCCAACTTCGGCTGATCCAGCTGAATGTCGCCCCTTATGACGCCGTAAAGCACAGCGCCCTGCCGCTCGTCGCCGACGCGCCGGCCGGTCTCGAGGCGCTTGGTCAGGCGGTGGCGGGATGGAGGACGCCTTCTGTCTGGACCGCCAAGGCGCACCGGCTCACCGCCGAATGGAATGACGCGGTGACGCAGGCGACGGCACCGTCAAACACCGCGATGCCGAGCGACGCTCAGGTGCTGGGCGCAATCAATCGCACCGCCGAGCCCAGTGATATCGTCGTCTGCGCTGCCGGCGGGCTGCCGGGAGAATTGCACAAATTGTGGCGCTGTCGCGAGCCTGGCGCCTACCATGTCGAATACGGCTATTCCTGCATGGGGTACGAGATCGCCGGCGGGCTCGGCGTCAAGCTGGCTGTGCCCGAGCGTGAGGTCTGGGTTCTGGTCGGCGACGGCTCCTATCTGATGATGAATTCCGAGATCGCGACATCGATCACGCTCGGCAAGAAGCTCAACATCATCGTACTTGACAATGGCGGCTTCGGCTGCATCGACCGGTTACAGCGCGCTTGCGGTAGCGCCTCGTTCAACAATCTGTTTCCGGGCGGCTCCGGCGTCGATTTCGCTGCACATGCGGCGAGCCTCGGCGCTGAGACATACAAGGTAGCAGGCCTCGCCGAGTTCGAGAGCGCCTTGCCGGAAATGCGCGCCGCCCGGCGCACCTCGGTCGTTGTCATCACAACCGATCCGGCTCTCAGCACTAGCGTCGGGGGCGCTTGGTGGGACGTGGCCATCCCCGAGGTATCCGGCCAGCCCCAAGTTGTTGCGGCTCGTGCTAACTATGACGCCATCCGAAGGCGACGCCCGACTCAGGACTAACCAGTGGATTTGCTCAACGCATACCCCAATGTCGTTCACAGGGTGACCAATCGGCGCTAACGGCGGCGCCAAGCCGCGATCAGGCGCGCGGCCGGGACAGCCGACTTACCACATGTGCCATCTATCAGGCATTGTCTTTGGGAAAGGGCCGCTTCGGGTCAACCGCGCCGGCCTGCGCCCATCGTGAGCGCACCCGCTCAACGCCAACAATCGGACTTCCCGACGGTGGTCGCCTCAACTGAAGTGTTCCTATCGGCCGGCCTTGTCGAGGATGCGCCGCGGATTATGATGTTGGTTGCGGACGCTATACGGCAGCTAAGGCGTTCGTCGAAAAGGGTGCCTCGGTCTTCGTGAACTGGACAGCCCGGCTTGGATCGCGGATCGGATCTGGGCTGTCGCGCGTTGGCGTGTGAACCTCTTCGAGACATGCGGAGACGTGAAATGGCGCGAACCAGCACGGCGGCCCGATCGACCATCCCGGCGCCGGGAAAGATTCCGATCGTGCTGACCATCAACGGCATCGCGACGCAGCTCGAGGTTGCGCCGTGGACGACCCTACTTGATGCGCTGCGCGACCATCTCGACCTGACCGGGACCAAGAAAGGCTGCGATCACGGCCAATGCGGCGCGTGTACGGTGCTGGTGGACGGTCGGCGGATCAATTCCTGCCTCACGCTCGCCGTGATGAAGGACGGCGCCGAGGTGACCACAATTGAAGGCCTGGCGACAAATGGTGTGCTGCATGCGCTGCAGCAGGCGTTCATCGATCACGACGCGTTCCAGTGCGGCTACTGCACGCCGGGGCAGATCTGCTCGGCCGCGGGCCTGATCGCCGAGGGCAAGGCGAAGAGCTCCGATGAGATCCGCGAACTCATGAGCGGCAATATCTGCCGGTGCGGCGCCTATCCCAACATCGTAGCGGCGATCCAGCAGGCGATGGGGCAATCATGATCAATTTCCACTACGCCCGGGCCACCGACGTCGCCGACGCAGTGCGCCAGATTGCCGCCGATCCGAGGGCGAAATTCATCGCCGGCGGCACCAATTTGATCGACCTGCTGAAGGAGGACGTCGAGCGCCCCTCGCGGCTGATCGACATCTCGCGGTTGCCGCTCAAGAGCGTCGAGGAAACGGCGGAGGGAGGATTGCGTATCGGCGCGCTCGTGCCGAATTCCGACCTTGCCTATCACCCGCTGATCACGCAACGCCATCCTATGCTGGCGAGCGCGATCCTGGCGGGCGCGTCGGCGCAGCTGCGCAACATGGCGACGACCGACGGCAATCTTCTGCAACGCACGCGCTGCTACTACTTTTACGACACCGCGACGCCCTGCAATAAACGCGAGCCCGGCAGCGGCTGCTCCGCCATCGCGGGCCTCAACCGCATGCACGCGATTCTCGGCGCGAGCGAAGCGTGCATTGCGACGCATCCCTCCGACATGTGCGTCGCGCTGGCCGCGCTCGACGCCACGGTGCATGTGGCCGGGCCGGCGGGGGCGCGCGGAATTGCGTTTTCGGATTTCCATCGGCTGCCAGAGAACACGCCGCAGTGCGATACGAACCTGCAACCGAACGAGATCATCACGGCAGTCGAGCTGCCGGCGCGGGGCTTCACGGTAAATTACAGCTACCTGAAAATCCGCGATCGCCTCTCTTATGCGTTCGCGCTCGTCTCGGTTGCGACCGGGCTGGAGCTGGAAGGAGACACGATCAAGGAGGCTCGTCTGGCGCTCGGCGGCGTTGCGCACAAGCCTTGGCGCGACCCCTCGGCGGAAGCGGCGCTACGCGGGCAGGCCGCCAACCAGTCGACGTTCACCCGCGCTGCGGACCTCATGCTGCGCGATGCCAAGGGCTTCGAGCACAACGCCTTCAAGATCGATCTGGCGCACCGCGCCATCATCCGCGCGCTGACGCAGGCATCGCGAGGTACACCGCAATCGCAGTCGAACAAGAAGATCCGGTGAGCGTCATGGCACCTTACATCGGCACCGCCACATCCCGCGTCGATGGCCGCGCCAAAGTCACCGGTGCCGCGAAATATGCGGGCGAGTTCAATACGGCCGGTCTCGCGCATGCCAGCGTCGTTACATCCACGATCGCCAAGGGCCGCATCACGCGGATCGACGCGAGCGCCGCGCTTTCCGTTGCCGGCGTGATCGACGTGCTCACGCATCAGAATCGGCCGCTGATGGCAAGCGCCGATAGCGCCTACAAGGACGACGTGGCTCCAGAAGGGTCGCCGTTCCGGCCGCTCTACGACGATAGGATTCGGTTCAGCGGCCAGCCGGTCGCGCTGGTGGTCGCCGAAGAGTCGGAGATCGCACGCTTTGCGGCCTCGCTGGTCTGCGTGGAATACGACGAAGAAGCGCACGTGACCGATTTGCATCGCCAGCGGGATGCGGCTGTCGCGCTGGCAGCCCCGGCAAACCCGCCGAGAACCCATTCGCCCCGCCGAGGCCGCGCGGCGCACCGGAGCAGGCGCTGGCTGCAGCTGAGGTGCGCCACCGCGCCGAGTATCATGTCCCAATCGAGCACCACAACCCGATGGAACTGTATGCCTCGACAGTGATCTTCGAGCGAGACGGCAAGCTGACGATCTACGACAAGACCCAGGGCGTGCAGAACGTGCAGCGGTATCTATGCAGCGTGCTCGGCATGGAACCGGACGAGGTGCGCGTCATGTCGCCCTTTGTGGGCGGCGCATTCGGTTTTGGGCTGCGCCCGCAATATCAAGTCGTCTTGGCCGCGCTGGCGGCGCGCGCCCTGAAGCGCTCGGTGCGCCTCGTGCTGAGGCGGCAGCAGATGTATGCGCTCGGCTACCGATCCGCGATGATCCAGCAGATCGAGCTAGGCGCAAACGCCGGCGGAACGCTCGACGCGATCACGCATGACGCGATCACGGTGACGTCGCAATACGAGGACTTCCATCGGCAAGAGACCGGCTGGTCCGGCCTGCTCTACAAGAGCACCAACGCGAAATACACGCACAAGCTCGCGCGGCTCGATTTACCGACGCCGTGCGACATGCGTGCGCCTAGCGCCGCGCCCGGCGTCTACGCGCTCGAATGCGCGATGGACGAACTCGCGGTCGCCCTCAAGCTTGATCCGCTCGAGCTTCGCCCGCGGTGTTACTCGGATCGCGACCAGCATAACGATCGGCCCTACAGCAGCAAGAACCTGCGTGAATGCT
>Ga0126383_10003332_pt1 | contig 10622 bp, 10 predicted proteins | sample PanSoiMetPlot_35_FD_96882 | JGI IMG/M metagenome (GOLD analysis project Ga0126383, IMG submission 96882) | Tropical forest soil microbial communities from Panama - MetaG Plot_35 | ecosystem: Environmental > Terrestrial > Soil > Tropical forest > Bulk soil | place: Panama | collected 2016-02-17
AATAGGACGCGCGGCCGCGGCACGGGCGTCCACTCCGGAGAGAATTTCAAGTACGGCGGGACCGTGCCAGGCCTCGCCTTCATAAGCGAGCTTGAGCTGTTGGGAGATGCGCGAGATTTCTGACATATGCTTAGTCTGCCACGATTGCGATACCGGCGGCATCGGCGGCGCGGGGAATGGCGTCTCCGTCCAGCAGAAGGCATTTTTCTGCATCGAGCGCGAGACAGGTGGCACCCGCGTTCTTCATCCCTTCGATGGTTTTGACTCCAATGACCGGAACATCGAAGCGCATGTCCTGATTGGGCTTGGCGATCTTGACCACGGTGAGGGCCCGGCTCAGCGTGGGGGGGGCGCAGGACAGCGAAGCCATGATTTGTCCGGCGCGCTCGATGGCGGCGTCGGTGCCCTCCATAGCTTCGACGGCTACGCACGCGGCCTGAGCGACGACAACGGTTTGGCCGATGTCATATTGCGCCAGATGGCGGGCGAGAGCGCGTCCGTATGCGATGTCTTTCACTTCCTGCTCGGAGGGAGTGCGCTGGGTGAGCACGCCCGCTTTGGCGAGCAGAGGTTCGAGCAGCGAGGTCGAGTTTTCGAGCGTGATGCCTTCATCGGCGAGAACCTTGGCGATGGCTCCCAGCAGCGAGTCGGTGTTGCGGGTGCCGAGGGAAAGCAGAAGTTTTGCCAGGCGCCAGTCCGGACGGATGCCGGAAAAAATCTGCTTGTGCTTCACCTGCCCCGCCATCACGGCGCGGGCGACGCCTTCACGCTTGAAGGTCTCGATGAGCTTGGACAGTTCGCCGAGCGAGAGCCAGTGGACGGCAGCGGCGCCGCGGGATTCGATCTCGGGGAAAGTTTCCTCCTTGATCGCGGCGACCACGACGTCCAGCCCCTGGGCGCGGGCGGCATCGAGCACGAGAAAGGGGAACTTTCCGTTGCCGGCGATCAGTCCGAGACGCGGTTGGGAGGGCATGCGGGATAAGGATAGCATTCAGCCTTTGGCGCCTGGCCATTTGAGCTTTCTGATCGCACGTGCCCGGGTGATGGGTCGTCCGCTGAAGGGGACGTGGATTCGGACTCAGTCCCGACCCGGCGCTTCCCCCCCGGGTTAAGCAATATCGCCGCTGCGCTGCGGGTCGCCGGATTGCACCTCCTTTGCTCTCGGTGAAACTCGACCGGCCAAGTGCTAAGTGCCAGGTCCTGGCTGAGAAATACTGACAGCTACTTAATCACCCCTCGCTCCGACTGCTCGATGAAACAAATCAGGCGGTCGACGTCTTCTCCGCGGTCGGTTTCGGACTTGAGCTGCTCCAGGGCTTGCGTGGTGTTGAGCCGGGAAGCCAGCAGGACTTTGTAAGCGTGGTGAATCTTGCGAATGCGTTCTTTCGAGAAACCGCGGCGCTCCAGGCCAACGGCGTTCAGCCCATAAGCGTGGGTGTCGCGGGCAGCCACGGTCTTGGAGAACGGCAAGACATCTTTCGTGACGGTGGTTCCTCCGCCGATGAAGGAATGGGTTCCGATGCGCACGAAGTGGTGAATGGGGCAGAGCGCGCCGACCTGGGCCCAGTCTTCCACGACCACATGCCCGCCGAGCGTGGCGGCGTTGGCCATCAGGACGTGGTCGCCGATGACGCAGTCGTGGGCGATGTGTGTGTAGGCCATGATCAGGATGTGGCTTCCCAACCGGGTGAGGCCTCCGCCTTTCACCGTGCCACGGCTGATAGTGACGAACTCGCGGATTTCGTTGTGATCTCCCATCTCCAGACGCGTTGGCTCTCCCGCGTAGGACAGGTCCTGGGGCGCCATGCCGATCGAGGAGAAGGGGAAGAAGCGGTTGTGCGCGCCGATTTTCGTCGGTCCTTCGATGGCGACGTGGGAAAGCAGGCGGCAGCCTTCGCCGAGTTCGACGTCGGCGCCGATCACGCAATAGGGACCAACCTCGCACGTGGCAGGAACCTTGGCTCGGGGATCGATGATGGCGGTAGGATGAACGCTCATGCGGTGACGGGATCTATTCTTCGGCAGCGGATTTTTTTTCGCGCGCCCGGTCCACGAGGCGGCAACTGACGTTGGCCTCGGCCACTAGCTTGTCACCCACGTAGGCTTTGCCTTCCATGCGGCCGGCGGTGCCGCGCCAGACCTTCACCGCGACTTCGATACGCAGCTGGTCGCCGGGAACGACCGGGCGGCGGAACCTGGCACGTTCAATGCCGGTAAACAGCACCAGCTTCTGGTCGCGGTCATGGTACTCGGTGAGCAGCAGCACGCCGCCCGCCTGGGCCATGGCCTCAACGATCAGCACGCCGGGCATGATCGGCAGGTTGGGAAAGTGTCCGGCGAAGAAAGGCTCGTTGATGGTGACATTCTTCAGGGCGGTAATGCTCTTCTGGCGCTGGATGTCGAGAACGCGATCGATCAGCAGAAAGGGGAAGCGGTGCGGCAGAATGCGGCAAATCGCGTTGATGTCAAGCGTGGTCTTCTCGGCGACCTGGGCTTCGGGGGTGGATTGAGCGGTGTCCATTATTGGCGCGAAGATTATACTGTACCGCGCGCCGGGATTGGGCGCGGGACGCCCGATTCTCCGCCTTCGCGGGCTCGGACGGCGTCTTGAAAAATTTCATCCGAATATTCAACCTCAGGGACCTATGCGAAGGAAAGCCGCCAGAAAGCCATCGAAGCGTGTTCAACCTGCGAAGACCACCCGACGTTCCCAAGCCGCCGCGCAACCTCTGACCGAGCAGCTGAAATATTTTGAGGAACGGCGCGAGAGGATGGTCGAGACCATCCGCCACCTGGTGGAGGCGGAATCGCCGAGCGACGACAAGCCCGCCTGCGACCGATTATCTTCTTTGCTGGCGGGGCGGTTCGAGGCCCTGGGCGGCCACGCGAAATTTCACCGCGTGCCCAACTTCGGCAATCACCTGCAGGTGGACTTTGGCGCCGAACGCCGCGCGAAACCGGTGTTGTTGCTGGGGCATTACGACACGGTCTATCCCCTGGGCACACTGAAGAAAATGCCGTGCCGGATGGAGGGCGGGCGCCTGTTTGGCCCGGGCGTGCTCGACATGAAGTCGGGCATCGTTCTGGTGCTGCAGGCGATCGAGGCCCTGCGCGCATGGCACAAGGATGCGCTGCCGCGTCCCGTAACCGTGTTGCTGGTCTCCGATGAAGAAGTGGGAAGCGAGTCCTCGCGCCGCATCACCGAGAGCCTGGCCAGGAACTCGGAGGCTGTGCTGGTGATGGAGCCATCCCTCGGTCTGGATGGGGCGGTGAAGACGGCGCGCAAGGGAGTAGGGGAATACGTCGTGAAGGCGCTGGGGAAGGCCGCTCACTCCGGTCTGGATTTCGAGAAAGGCGAAAGCGCCATTGTCGAGCTGGCGCGCCAGATTCCCGCGATCGCGAAGTTCACCGACCTGAAGCGGGGAATCACGCTGAACGTCGGGCTGATCCAGGGCGGCTCGCGGGTGAACGTGATTCCCGCCGAAGCGACGGCCAGCGTCGACTTCCGCATTGCCACCATGAGAGACGCCCAGGAAGTAGAGAAGAAGCTGCGCTCGCTCAAGCCCTTCAACCGCAAATGCAAGCTGGAAGTCAAGGGAGGATTGAACCGTCCGCCGATGGAGCGGAGCGCAGGCGTGGCTCAGCTTTACCAGAAGGCCGCCGGGATCGCGCAGCGCCTGGGCTGGACGCTGGGCGAGGCGGCGGTGGGCGGCGGGTCCGATGGGAACTTCACGGCGGGGCTGGGCATTCCCACGCTCGACGGTTTGGGCGGGGTAGGCGAAGGCGCGCACGCCAGCCATGAATCGATTGTCATCGCCGAGCTGCCGCGCCGGGCGGCCCTGCTGGCGGAACTAATTCAAGCGGCTTGACTCTTCACCTCGGACTTTTTGACTCCGCGCTGGGAGTGGCCTAGAATTTACTGGGGTATTGCACACGTCCTCGGTCCGGCGAACCCCCCTGGAGGTAACACATGCCTGGAAAATTGGGTTTGCCTGAAATCCTGCTGCTCTTGGCGATTGCGCTTCTTATCTTTGGTCCCAGCAAGCTGGCCGATCTGGGCAAGGGGCTGGGAGAAGGCATCAAGAATTTCAAGTCTGCGGTTGGCGACCACAAAGACGATCAGAACACGGAGAAGAAGTCCTAGCCGAGCTTGGGCAAGGCTCTCAGTTCCTCAAGAATTCGGCACACCAGCGCCACGGGAAGTCCCACCACGTTGAAATAGTCCCCTTGGATGCGAGAAATCCAGCGTGAGGCGATGCCTTGGATGGCATAGGCCCCGGCTTTGTCCATGGGTTCGCCGGTGGCGATGTAGCCGCGGATATCGTCGTCGGTGAGCGCGCTCATGGTCACGAACGTTGTCTCGGAGCCGGTTCTCAGCTCCCTGTTCCTGGTTCGCAGTTGCGGAACGACCACGCACACAGCGGTTGTCACCTGGTGGGTTTTCCCCGACAGCAGACGCAACATGCGGGCGGCGTCGGCGGCATCTTGCGGCTTCTCCAGCGTGACTCCCTCCACGATGACGACCGTGTCGGCCCCGAGCACAAATTGTTGCGGGTGATCTTTCGCGACTTCGAGCGCTTTGTCGCGGGCGAGTCTCTCCGCGTAACCCACGGGATCTTCGCCGTCCCGGCGGATTTCCGGAACATGACTGGGCGCGACGATGAAGGGAATCGCTGCCTTGCGCAGAATCTCCTGACGGCGCGGAGATCGAGAAGCCAGAACCAGGGGTTTCACCGAGTGCCCACCACCCCGCGCACGGAATCAATCAGCTTTGCCGGGTCATAACCCACTCCGTCTTTGAAAACGAGCTCGACATTTTCGATGTCATCAATCCTGGCAGAAGGATCGCCCTTGATCACGACTAAGTCGGCACTCTTGCCGGGAGCGAGAGTTCCAATGCGATCATCTCCCAGGTACCGGGCGCCGTTGGCGCTGGCGATGTGAAGGGCTTCGAGCGGAGTAAATCCGGCTTCCACCAGCAGCTCGACTTCGCGCTGGTCGCCGAAGCCGGCGATGACTCCGCCCATGCCGGTGGGATCGAGTCCGGCCAGCAGCAGGCCACCGCTTTTGGCAAAGGCGTATTCGAATTGCATTTCTTTCTTGAAGGCAGCGGGCCAGGGCGAGTCGGCGGTGTGATAGCGCTGGCGAATGGCAGCAGTGTCGCTGGCGCGGACCTTGTTGTTGAGGACGCGGGCCAGGGCGTCCGGCGACAGCGCCTCGAGAACCCGCGGTTGCAGGCTGGGCCGGCCTGGCACGCCCATCTCGAAGACCGGCAACGTGGAAGTCACCGCCACGTGATGCTCGACCAGGTCGGCGATCATGTCATGCACGGGCCCCTGCCCGACCTCGAGCTTCGAGATGAAGTCATAGTCGAGCCGGTCGGGGCACTCCCCGGGCTTTTTCCAGGGATAGAATTCGGTATCCACCAGGAGCCCGTGCTCGAGGTCGTCAATGTTGAGAGCGGCGGCTTCGCGGAATCCCACCGAACACAGGTGCCCGGTAACTTTCGCTCCGCGTTGGTGGGCAGCCGCGGTGGCCGCGCCGAGTTCCTGGGGAGTGATGAACATGTAGGCCTTGAAATTGTCAACGCCTTCGTCCAGCCAGAAGTTCACCGTCCTGGTGGCGTCGTCCGTCCCGGTGAGCTGGTGCATTTGCAGCGCCCAGCTCCCGGCGCCTTCAAGGTAAGGTCCCGTGACGTGAATGTGCGGACCCGGCGCGTCGCCTTTGTCGATCGCTTTCTTGATCTCAAAATCGGTGTAGGGCTCAAGCGACCCGGTGGTGCGGATGGTGGTGACTCCGCCGGCCAGGTAAAGGCGAGGGAAACTGAAACCCATCTCGCCAAAGATGCCGCCGCCCGTGGGATAAAACAGATGATCGTGCATGCCGACCAGGCCGGGGATCACGCTGTCGCCGTGAAGATCGAGAATCTGCGCGTCTTTCGGGGGTGCGATGCCGGCGTCGGTGATGGCGGCAATTTTCCCCTGCGACAGAACGACGGTCTGGTCGGCCTTGGCCGGAGCTCCGGTTCCATCAATCACCCGGACGTGGGTGAGGGCGATGGTGGGCGCGTCCACCTTGACAAAAGCCTTGACCGCCGGGGAGAGAGTCTGGCTGGCGGCGAAGTTCGTAGCGACCAACAGGCACAGCAGGCAAGTCAATTTGCGCATGCGTTCCTTTCACACTGCGATCAGCTCCAGGCGATTTCCGAAGCAATCGTGGATGTGGCAGCGGGTGACCCCGGGAAGATGAGTGTCGTCCTCGACGGGAACTCCGCGGTCGCGCAGTTTTGCGGTGAGAGCGGGATAGTCGCGGCAGCGCAGCGCGGGATGGGCCTTGCGGGAGGGACGGAAGTCCTCTTCCACGCCCAGGTGAATCTGCACCGCCCCGCTCTGGAACCAGACTCCGCCACGGGGTGCAAGTTCCACCGGCTTGGGGATTTCGATCATTCCCAGCAAGTCGCGATAGAAAAGCCGGGCCGCATCTTCGGCGCCCTTGGGGATGGAGAGCTGCACGTGAGCAACGGCGGTGAATGGAGCTTCCGGCATTTTGGATGACAGCATCTTAACCCGCAACCGCGGGGAAGAAAAATTCCGCGTGACCTGCGGCCCTGTCTCCCGCTGCTAGAATGAAAGATTGACTGGTTAGCCATGGACGCCGCCTTCATCCGCAATTTTGCCATCATCGCCCACATCGATCATGGCAAATCCACGCTGGCCGACCGCCTGCTGGAGTTGACCGGCTCGCTGACCGCGCGCGAGATGCAGGCGCAGGTGCTCGACTCCATGGACCTGGAGCGGGAGCGCGGCATTACCATCAAAGCCCATGCTGTGCGCATGATGTACACCGCCAGGGACGGGCAGACCTATCAGCTCAACCTGATTGATACCCCCGGCCACGTCGATTTCTCTTACGAAGTTTCGCGTTCGCTTGCCTCGTGCGAAGGCGCGCTGCTGATCGTGGACGCTTCCCAGGGAGTGGAAGCGCAGACCCTGGCCAACGCCTACCTGGCTATCAATAACGGGCTGGAAATCATCCCCGTCATCAACAAGATCGACTTGCCGAGCGCCGACATCCCGCGCACCAAGGAGATGATTGAAAGCGCCGTGGGACTCGACGCCTCCGACGCTGTTCCCATCAGCGCCAAGACAGGGCAAGGTGTTCCCGAGGTGCTGGAGGCCGTAGTGAAGCGGATTCCCCCGCCCAAGGGTAATCCCGAAAACCGCCTGCAGGCGCTGATCTTCGACTCCTGGTTCGATCCTTACCGCGGCGTGATCGTGCTGACCCGCGTGTTCCAGGGAGCTCTGCGCAAGAGCCAGAAGATTCGCCTGTGGTCAAACCGGAGGGTTTTCGAGGTGGAGACCCTGGGGGTACTCACGCCGAAACCGGTGGAAGTGGACGAACTGCGCGCGGGAGAAGTGGGATTCCTGATCGCCAACATCAAGAACGTCGCCGACACCAAGATCGGCGACACCATTACCGATGAGGAAAATCCTGCCATCGAGGCGCTTCCCGGTTTTGAAGACATCAAGCCTATGGTCTTCGCCGGGCTCTACACCGTGGACTCGCACCAGCACACCGCGTTGCGCGAAGCGCTCGAAAAACTGCGGCTCAACGATTCGTCATTCTTCTTCGAGCCGGAAAGCTCGGCTGCGCTGGGCTTCGGCTTCCGCTGCGGCTTTCTCGGGTTGCTCCACATGGAGATCATCCAGGAGCGCCTGGAACGCGAGTTCGGACTCGAGCTGATCACCACTGCGCCCAGCGTCCGTTTCAAGATCACCAAAACCGACGGCGAAGTGGTCGAGGTGGACAATCCTTCGAAATGGATCGGGCAAAGCGAAATCGCCAAGGTAGAAGAGCCGGTCATCCTGGCGACCATTCTCACCAACGAAGAATATGTCGGCTCCATTTTGAAGCTGGTGGAAGAAAAACGGGGCAAGCAGAAAAGTTTCGAGTATGTCAGTTCATCGCGGGTCATGCTGCAGTACGAGCTGCCACTGAACGAGATTGTGCTCGACTTCTACGACCGGTTGAAGACAGTCTCCCGAGGTTATGCCTCGCTCGACTACCACCTGGCGGGCTACTGGGAATCGCCCATGGTGAAGCTCGACATCCTGGTCGCGGGCGATCCCGTGGATGCGCTCTCGATTATCGTGCATCGCGATTTCGCCTACGAACGCGGCAAGGCCCTGGTGTCGAAGATGCGCCAACTCATCCCCCGGCAGATGTTCGAAGTCGCCATCCAGGCCTCCATTGGGGCCAAAATCATCGCCCGCGAAACCGTCGCGGCCATCCGCAAAAACGTGCTCGCCAAGTGCTACGGCGGCGACATTACCCGCAAACGCAAACTGCTGGAAAAGCAAAAGGAAGGCAAAAAGCGCATGAAACGGATTGGGCGGGTTGACATCCCCCAGGAGGCGTTCCTGGCCGTGCTGAAGGTGGGCGAAGACGCCTAGAAATCCAGGATTGCAAGCTGTTTTTCTTCTCGGTAGATTACCTTAAGGTGTGCAAATCTGCGGGGTTGCCTTAAATTTTTGCGATTTCCGTTTTCCCTCCCTGAAATCTGCACGACCACGGCTAAGCGGCTAGTTGTGGTATGACTTACGGCCACTCGGGCAAGAATCCTTCAGGCTCACCGGGCGGTCGCTTGTCAGCGGTTGAAACCCAATGGCTTACCCTTCCACAAGCTTTTCCACAGAGTGGGACGTCTCCTGGGCGGCACTCCTGAGCGGCCTATTTACCACTTGATTACGCAGATTCAACTCCCCCTCCCGCCATGGATTCAAAGCGCGTCGAACTCTTGAGAAATGCCATTCTGACCGTGCCGGTCGGACCATTGCGTTGTTTGCGAATAATGATTTCGGCAACCCCTTCGAGCGCCGGGTCGTCGGGCTTGTACATCTCCTCGCGGAATATAAAGGCTACGACATCGGCGTCTTGCTCGATCGATCCCGACTCGCGCAGGTCGGCCAGTTGCGGACGATGGTCGCCGGAACCCCGGCTCTCGGGCGCGCGGCTTAACTGCGAGAGCGCCACCACCGGGACTTTCAGTTCCTTGGCCAGCGCCTTCAACCCCCGTGAGACGGCCGAGACTTCCTGAGTGCGGTTCTCATAGCGCCTGCCTCCGGCCGACATGAGTTGCAGGTAATCGACCATGACCAGGTTGAGCCGGCCCTGCGACTGTTGCAGACGGCGAGCTTTGGCGCGCATTTCGCTCAGCGCGATGCCGGGCGTGTCGTCCACGAAGATGGGCGCATGCACCAGCTTTTCCACGGCGTGGGTGATCTTCTTCATGTCTTCCTGCCAGAGCGAGCCGGTGCGGAACTTGTGGGCGTCCACGCGCGCTACCGAACATAACATGCGCTGCAGCAGCGCCTCCTTCGACATTTCCAGCGAGAACATCGCCACCACTTTCTGATCTTCGATGGCAGCGTTTTCCGCGATGTTCATAGCCAATGAAGTCTTGCCCATGGAAGGACGAGCCGCGATGATAATCAGATCCGAGGGCTGCAGGCCACTGGTCATCTCGTCGAGATCGGGATAGTGCGTCTCGAGACCGGTGATGCGCCGGCCGCGTTGCAGCAACTGGTCGATCGAGCCGAACGATTCCTTGATGATCTCCGGCACGCCCATGAAGCCGCGGCCAATGCGCTTCTCCGAGAGCGCGAAGATGGCGGCTTCGGCGTCGTTCAGTACATCCTCGGCGGGATCGCTCTGTTCGGAAGCGCGCGCGATGGCGGAGTTGGAGGCGTGAATCAGTCCGCGCAGCAACGCTTTGTCGCGAACGATCTTGATGTAATGCTCGATGCTGGGGCGGTCGGGAACGCCGTCGAGCAGTCCGGAGATGTAGGCCGCATCGCCGATCGACTGCAGCTCTTTGTGGCGGTCCAGTTCCTCGACCAGCGTAATCATGTCGATGGGGCGCGAGGACTCGGCCAGTTCGACCATGCGGCTGTAGATGCGGCGATGCGAGTCGAGCGAGAAATCCTCCGCCCGCAAATGCTCGGCGGCTTCGTTGTAGGCGAAGTTGTCGAGCAGGATCGCACCCAGAATGGAGCGCTCGGCCTCAACGTTGGCGGGCAAACTGCGCGCGAGACTGGAATCGATGGTGGCCAAGGCTGCTGTCAGTTGTCGGGTGAAACTTCAGGTAGTGCGGAGTGCATAGTAGTCGTCTTGTGCTTGTGAATGGTAAGTAAGAGCTTTGGAAAAAACGGACGCGACTGGTTTTTTGTTGGCCGCATAGTTGCCTGATATTGCATGTGAGTATAGGCAAAGAAAAGGCGAAAGACAAGTAGCGTCGCTGAGGCGTGAGGAAACTCTGAAGGCCGAGCCCCGAGCCTGGGCCCACAGGCAGCCAAGAAAAATGCGGCTCCGGCCAGCCACCAGAGCCGCATCTGCTCGTGGGATGTTCTGCCTGCTTTTTTCACCGCGCAAAGGCGATGAGGTTGCGTTCACCGGACGCATCCCGAAGGGATCCTGTCCTTAGCCGCAGCCGCGAATCCGGGATTCGCAGCGAGTGAAAGCCGACGGATCGGTCCTGCCGAAGCAAGACTTTTTGGAAGGCCGCAACGCCCTGGGTATTCAGAAAGCGCCGAAGCGCGTCTCCGAAATTTTCCCCCCGGCAA
>Ga0126383_10003333_pt1 | contig 10621 bp, 7 predicted proteins | sample PanSoiMetPlot_35_FD_96882 | JGI IMG/M metagenome (GOLD analysis project Ga0126383, IMG submission 96882) | Tropical forest soil microbial communities from Panama - MetaG Plot_35 | ecosystem: Environmental > Terrestrial > Soil > Tropical forest > Bulk soil | place: Panama | collected 2016-02-17
CAAGGTTGTCCTAACGCAGACCGACGTGAAGCTTATCTGCGTCGGCTGCCATAGCGAGCAAGCTGAGAAGATCGAGAAAGCGAAATTCCAGCATCCAGGTGCGCAAGGCGATTGCACCGCCTGTCACAATCCCCATGCCGGACGCACGCCGGGATTCATCCAGCCGGATCCCGTAAACGCCTGCCTCGCCTGCCACGGCGAGCAGGCCGAGCAGATGAAGAAGGCGCATCTGCATCAGCCCGTGTTCCAGCAAGGCTGTGCCACCTGTCACGAACCGCACGGCAGCCAGAACGTTCACCTGTTAAGAGCCGCGAATCCGAACCCGCTCTGCCTGGAGTGCCACGGACCGGATGCCAAGCCGCAGAAGCTCGAAGCCGAGCACATGATTGCGATCTTCAACGGCGAGGTGAAGCTGCCGGAGAACTACTTCGCGCAGGTGCCCATCATCCCGATTAAGTATGGACTGGGACACCCCATCGCTCGCCATCCGGTAGTGGACCAGATGGATCCTAAGAATCCCGAAAAAGTGAAAACAGAATTGAACTGTGCCACCTGTCACCAGCCGCACTCCTCGGCCCAGCCGAACCTGCTGGTGAAAGATCAGTCAACGAACACAGCGTTCTGTGACACATGTCACAAGGCCGTAGGACAACCGCAGTGAGATAAAAGCGATGATCGAAGTTCATAAAAATTCGACGCGTAGCAGTAAACGAAGCTTATTGACAATCTGCGCTGTGATTCTCGTGTTCGTGTTTTCAACGACACTGGCGGCGAAGGAAAAGAAACAAGTGGCGACCACTGCCGCCCCTAACAAAGGCCCGAATCCGCTCGACGTTCTGGATTACTCCAGGATTGTGTGGCCGAATCCGCCGGCGATCGCGCGCATAAAGTACGTCAGCCAGTTTTTTGGCGAGAGGCGCGAAACCAAGCAGCAGCAGAAGCAAAAGCAAGGCTGGATGGACAAGCTGGCCGGTGCGACAGTGGGTGACGTGTCGCCGAACGAGAAGCTGTACTTCCAGTTGGTACAACCCTACGGACTTGCAGCCGATTCGAAGGGCCGCATCTACATCGCTGACGGCAAAGTGCGGGCCATCTTTATCTACAACCCCGAGACAAAATCCGTCGAGCTGATCAAAAACGGCGTGCAAGCACGGTTGCATCTGCTGACCGGGTTGGCCATCGACGACAGCGACACGCTCTTCGTGGCCGACAGTGAACTCAAGCACGTCGTGGTCTTCGACAAAGACCACAAGGTGGTAGGCAGCATTGGAGGCCTGGTGAACCCCGGCGGAATTGCGATCGACACTGAGAATCGCTTCCTTTATGTGGCCGACACGGGTGTTGATCAGGTAGCCGTTTATGATGCGGATCCGCCGTACAAGCTCCTGCGAATGATCGGCACGCGCAGCGGCAAGCATGATTTGACGAACAAGGGCGATTTCTCGCAACCGACCAATGTTGCGGTGGACGGCGACGGCAACCTGTTCGTGAGTGACACCTGGAACAACCGAATCGAAATGTTCGACGCCGACGGCAAATTCATCCGCATGTGGGGTAAAGCGGGTGACGGTCCTGGGTACTTTGCCCGGCCCAAAGGCATCGCGGTGGATTCTGACGGTCACGTTTGGGTGGCTGACACGATGCAGGACCGCGTGCAGGTGTTCAACAACGAAGGTCAGTTGCTGATCTGGATGGGTGACAACGGTTTGCTGCCCGGCCAATTCAGCGCCCTGGCGGGTTTGGCGATAGATAAGAACAACCGGGTTTTGACGTCCGAACAGTATCCCGGACGCGTACAGATTTTCCGCTATGTTACGGACGCTGAGGCCAAGCTCGAATTGGCCGAGCGCGACAAACTGGCGGCTGAAAAGAAATCTGCGCCCGCAGCCAAGCAAGCTGCGCAGGTTAAAGCGACTGAGACCACGCCCAAGTGATTGGGCATTGATTTTGGCTGTCCGTGCGGCAGCCAATAACCTCCGGGCAACCGGGGCTTTCATAGACGTAATAGAGGTAGATGTAACAGCTGTTAATAATCAGGAGGTCTTCAAAGAAACAGTCATGAAGAAAACGATGCTATTAATCCTCGTAGTTCTGGTCGCCGCATCGGTCGCAATGGCGCAGACCTACACCATGGGTAGCGGCATTACCGGTATCGATAAGCTGGGCGCCCACCAGAACGGCGGCCGCGGCTGTACTGGCTGCCATGCCCCGCACAGCGGCGCGTTTGGTGCAGGCGGCAACGCCATCACCGGACAAACGGTGGACATTACGAATGCCGGCAACTACGCCTTGTGGGGCCAGGACCTTGGTCCCCTTTATGGCTACACCCTCAATCAGGGCGACAATGTCAGCGGTGGCACACAGTATGTGACCAACCTGCCAGCGTCGTCCGCGTTCTTCTCCATGCCGGAGGAGATCGCCGACATCATGACGTGCCTGAGCTGCCATGACGGCAACATCGCCAAGGGTGCCATGATGACCAACAAGTCGTACGAGCAAGCGACAGGTCTTCTGCCCGCCGGCCTGTACGGCCCGAATGCCATTCCGACTCTGCTCGGCAACGACGGAACGGCTGCCGGCAACTACTACAACGACCACCCGGTGGGCTCTCAGGCCAACCTGGGCGCGGTGGGCGTTGCCAGCAAACTGCAGTACCTTGCTACCGGTTGCAGCTTCCACGGCGTGGCCTCGCCCTGCCTGAAGGATGCAGGAACCGACCCGAACTTCACGGCGTTCGTAAACCACTACGGCTTGCCCAGCATCACCTCGAACGGGCATAGTTCGCCAGTGGTTTTGCCGAGCACCAACCCCGCGCAAGCGTACCTGACCTGCGGTACCTGCCACACGCCGCACAGCATGTACGTAGCCAGCGCCAATGCCGACGCTCCGATCGCGACCTTGGTCAAGGGCACGTTCCCGAGCTACTTCTTCATCGCGGCGCCTTACAACCCGGGTTCGAAGCCGACTCCGCAGCAGGCGTCTTCCGCCACGCAGTTCTGCCGCCAGTGCCACTACAGTGGTGCGGGTGGAGCGAACGAAGCCAGCGGAATTTTGACTGTTACGACGGCTTTTTGATTGGACTATTCCACAGGGGAGGGAATCCCTCCCCTGGTTTTAGCCAAGAGATGGACAAGAAGATGAAATACCAAATCTGCGCAACACTTCTACTCATCATCGGAATTGCGACCGCTGGAGCACAAGTCGCCTCCCATGCTCCATCACTGCCGGCTGCCAAGCCGGTCTCTAGTGCAACCGGCCCAAGCGCGGCTCCCAGCGCCCAGAACGTCAGCATGACGGCGGCAATGCAGGTCAGTGGAAAGCCAGTAGCGAAGGTGAACGGAGTCGTCTTGACCGACAAGGACCTGCTGCGCGAGATGTACAGCATCTTCCCCTATGCGCAGCAGCACAACGGTTTCCCCAAAGAGCTAGAACCAGAGATTCGGCGGGGCGCGTTGGAAATGATCATCTTCGACGAGTTGGTATATCAAGAAGCGAAGCGGCGCAACATCACAATTTCGCTGGACAAGTTGGCCGGTGCCGAAAAGGCCTTTCGCAGACAGTTTCCCACTCAGGCGGCGTACCAGGAGTTTCTGAAGTCCGAAACCAACGGCTCCGAAACCGCGATGAACGAGAAGATCAAGCGCGCTCTGATGATCGAAACTGTGCTGGTACAGGAAGTCGAGACCCCCGCGTCGGTTAGTTCCGAACAGGCCAAGAGCTATTACCAAAAGAACATCAAGCAGTACGAGCACGAGGAAACCGTACGCATCCAGAGCATCTCCATCATCCCTCCGAACCAGAATCCGGCCGTGCTGCAAGAGGCCGAAAGGCATGCCGACGACGCGATAAAACAAGCCAAGCAGGCGAAGAACTACCGCGATTTTGGGCTATTGGCCGAGAAGCTCTCGGATGACGATTTCCATGTGAACATGGGCGACCGCCGGGTGCAGCCCCTCAGCTCATACCCACCCCCTATACAGAAGGCATTGGCTTCGATGAAGCCGGGCGACGTAAGCGACCTCATCCAGTTAGGAGATGCGTACACAATTGTCCGCCTGGAGGCACGTACGACGGCAGGGACCACGCCGTTTGTGGAAGTCAAAGCCAAACTGCAATCGGACATGCAGAAGGAAAAGACGCAGCAACTCCGTTCCGCCTTGAACCAGAAGCTGCGCCAGAATGCCAAGATCGAGACGATGTAAGGACGGATGCGATGTACCGCAAACTGCTGAGGTTGCCGCAACGAATAGGCGGGCTGGGAATAATCATAGTTAGCCTGTTCGCTGCACAGGGGGCCGGCCAGATCACAATCGGTAAAGAAACGAATATTTCGCTGAACGGACAACTCGGAGTCGGGTATTCGGGGGAATACGGCAACCAAACCGCTCAATCCAGCCATGGCATCTTTTTCACCGGTCTCGCCAACCTAAGTGGCTATTATTACAATCCCAAATTCCTTAATTTTAACGTCCTGCCGTATTACAACCGCAGCCAGGACAACAGCTCGTTTCAATCGGTTCTTAACGAGAGCGGTGTGAATGCAACGGTGAATCTGTTCGGTGGAAGTCATTTTCCCGGGTCGATCTCCTATGGTGCGGGTTGGCAACAGGGTAGCCAATTCCAAATCGCGGGGCAGCCTGGCCTCTCTGCCAACGGATCGACCCAAAACTTTGCAGTGACATGGAGCGCGTTATTTCCCGATTGGCCTACGCTAACCGCCACCTTCTCGGATACCTCGGCCTCGCAGACCATCCTGGGGGAGACCAGCCCTAGCGATACCTCGGCGCGAAACCTGAACCTCACCTCGAACTACGACTGGGACGGTTTTCAGCTCTTCGGATATTTCAATCATCAGAATTTCAATTTCACTTTCCCGCAGTTCATCACAGGGAATAGCTTGGAAACAACAACCTCTAGTAACCATTCGTACGGTGTTTCGGCGACACATCCACTGCCGCTACACGGGAGCTTTTCCGTCGCCTTCAACCGCTTCACGTACAACAACGACACTGAAGGGGAACAGCAGACAAGCGGAACCTCTGATACCGTCATCGGCTCCGTCGCGTTTAACCCCAGCCAGAAGCTGGGTTTCTCGGGCACGGTGCGCTATTACGACAATCTATATGGCGCATTGCAGCCGGGAACGTTCCCACCGGGTACGGTTCCGATCGGAACCTTCAACACTGCAGTCAATGGCATCTCGCTCAATACGTTCGGCAGCTACGCCCTCGGCAAGGGATTCGTGCTGGTCGGCTACGCCAACCACCAACAGCAGGAATTTGCGGGCCAGCAGTACAGCAATACGCAGTACGGCGCCACCTTAACCTACAACTATGCTCGCCCGTTGTTTGGTCTCTTGTACTTCAGCTTCGGCATGGTAAATACAGCAGGCAACGGCAATCAGGGTGCGCTCGCCTTCGTCGGCAACCTTGGGCTCAAGAAAACAGTTGGCCGCTGGGAAATCAGCGCGGACGGCTCCTACGCACAAAACGTGCAGAGCAGCATTGCGCTCTTCACTACCAGCAATTACAACTATGGCGCGTTTGTGCGCAGGCGTTTCCTCGATGATATTTACTTTGGCGCTTCGTACCGGGGAGTGGAGACGGGAATCACGCAGATTGCGGGTTACTCGAATCGCTCCGATACCGCCATGATCACCATGAACCGGCGGTGGCTGGGCCTCTCGGGCAGTTACTCAAAGGCGAATGGGACTTCGGTGCTGACGAATTCGGGATCGCTGATTCCTACTCCGCTACCTCCGATTAACACGGTGGACCAGCTTGTCTATAACGGGACAGCATATGGAGCAGGTATAGGTCTTGCTCCCCTCAGGAAAATGGTCATTAATCTAAACTGGTACCACGTGCATAACCAGACGCAGTCTAACTTTGGAAGCAACCTTATCGGGACCTTCTCAAACAACGATAACGACCGGATTTATGGGCAGATGCAATACAACGTCCGCAAACTAATCTTTCGAGCGACATACTATCGAGTCAATCAGTTGATCAGTTCTTCGGGAAATCCTCGGGTAATCGACAACACTTACACATTCACCATTTCAAGATGGTTCAATTTCTTCTAACCCGCATGCGCACGTCGGTGGTCCGCGCTGCGGCGGCCTTGCTGTTAACGCTCCTGCCCGTCGCCCTCAGTGCCAAAGACCAGAAACCTAAAGAAGTGCAACTTCCTCCGGATCTGCTGCTGGAGGGTGGCCGCAAATTGACGTTTGAAAGTGTCATCGCTTCTGAGCGCGACATTCGCGGCGCGAAGAGCTTCTGGCGGAAAGTGATCGATGTCGTGGCCGGCGAAGCGGTGTATCTGCCGATGCGGCGTCCCTATGGCGTGGCAGTTGATTCGAAGGGAAGGGTGATCGTTACGGATCCCGGTCTGCAAGGCGTGCACATCTTTGATCCGGCCCAGCACAAGTACAAGTTCATCGAGCGTCAGGACAAACACAAAGACCCGATGCTGGAGCCGCAGTGCATCGCTGTGGATGCCCAGGACAATATCTTTGTCAGCGATTCCAAGGCCGGCAAGATCTTCGTCTTCGAGCCCAGCGGCAAATACAAGGGAGTGTTCGGCAGCCTAAAGGGCGGCGAGGGGTTCTTCAAGCGTCCGACGGGCATAGCCATCGACCGCGACACCCACGAGATTTACGTCACCGATACTCTGCGCGACAAAGTCTACGTGCTCGACGCGTACGGCTCGGTGCTGCGCACGATCGGGCAACATGGAAACGGAAACGGAGAGTTTAACTATCCCACGGAACTGCTAGCAAAAAACGGAGTTCTGGCGGTCGTCGATGCCATGAACTTCCGCGTGCAGAGCTTTGAGCGCGACGGCACGTTCGTAAGCACGATTGGATCGCTAGGGGATTCAAGCGGTGCGTTCTTTCGTCCAAAGGGAATAGGGTTGGACTCGGAGAACCATATTTACATGGTCGAAGGTTTATGGGGCTCAGTCCAAGTATTCGATCGTGAGGGGCAGTTGCTTTATACCTTCGGAGGACGCGGCACTGCACTGGGACAGTTCCAGCTTCCGACGGGTTTGTTTATTGATCAGAACGATCGAGTGTACGTGGCCGATTCGTACAACCACAGAATCCAAATTTTTCAATACCACGGCTTGAAGGCTGCGCCCGCCACAACCGGATCGGGGCATCCATGAAGTTCGGGTCACTGGTTCTGGTGCTGGCTGCGACAACACTGGGGGTCTCGCAGACGCCTCCGCCGGCCACGAGTGATGTGCTGGGCTCGCATGACCTGTCGATGGGCGGGACGTCGCACATCCAGGGATCGATGTCGGCGGCATGCCTCTACTGTCATGTGCCGCACTCGGGCAGTGGTAAGAGCGCTCTGTGGGGGCAGACGCTCTCCAATCAGATCTATTCGACATACGTCAGCAACACGGCCCAGAACACGACAACCCAGCCTCCGCTGGGTCAGGACAGCTCACTTTGCCTGAGCTGTCACGACGGCACCGTCGCTGTAGGGCAGGTGACGCCCTACGGACCATACATCATGCAGGGGAGTTTGCCTCCTGTTGCAGTCATGGGGTCGCAATTGCAGGGATCGCACCCTTTCAGTCTGCAATTGCCGCTGAAGGATGGCCCGAGCCTGGTAGCGAGCCTTGCGGCGAACGGAACCACCGCGGACCAAACGGGCTCAGTAAAGCTCATCAAGGGCAACATCGAGTGCTCAAGCTGTCATAATCCGCACATCCAGAGCACGGACAGACTCTCGCCGAACTTCCTGGTGCTCGACAACCGAAAAGGTGCGATTTGTCTGGCCTGCCACGATCCGAATCCACGCACCGTAAACGGACATGACAATCCACTGGCGATGTGGTCGGTGGGGATTCATGCAACCTCGGGTACGCTGGTCAATCCGGCAGCGAATCTGGGCGGCTACGCCTCGGTTACGGATTTTGCTTGCCAGTCCTGCCACGTTTCGCATAACGCCGGAGGCACTGGGTTGCTGCGTAACAGCAACGAGGCTGATTGCGCCGTTTGCCATAGTGGAGGCGTCAATCTGTCACCCGCGGCGCCCAACGTTTTTGCCGAGTTCGCGAAGCAAGGCGCGCACCCGTTCACAACCAACACCGGGTCACACACTCCCGGTGAGAGCGTTCTGCTGAATAACAATCGCCACTCCACGTGTGCGGATTGCCACAATTCGCACGCAGCAGGACAAACGACTTCCTTCGCCTTGCCTCCGTCCGTTCGTCCGTCGCAGGCCGACGTTAATGGTATCAGCGCTGCTGACGGAGTGACTGTAGTAAAGCCTTCGGTGAATCAATACGAGACTTGTCTGCGCTGCCACGGCACCGGCACAGGGAAGACGACGAATCCAGCAGTTTTTGGCTACTTGCCGGTGCGGGTCGTGAACTCGCTCGATCCACTGAACGTTATCCCGCAATTCAGTCTCACCTCAACGTCTAGCCATCCGGTTTTGCACGACCGCACCAGCCCTTTTCCGCAACCCAGCTTGCGTGCGAATATGCTCAACCTCGACGGTGTTACTCCCGGCCGACTCATGGGAACGCGCATTCTCTGTACCGACTGCCACAATTCAGACGACAATCGCGAGTTTGGGGGCATCGGTCCGAATGGACCGCACGGATCACAGTATTGGCATCTGCTCGAACGGCGCTATGAATTCAGTCAGGCTGCGGTTCCGGGTGGAACGGTAACGAATCTTTTTCCCAATCCTGATCTGAGTTCCTCCGGTCCCTACGGCATGTGCGTCAAATGCCACGACCTCACCCAGATCATGAGTAACACCAGCTTCAGCGGCCACGCCAACCACCTTAACGACGGTTTCTCGTGTTCTGTTTGCCACACCGCACACGGTATGGGCGGAATCTCCGGAAGCATTTCGGGCGAGCGAATGGTGAATTTCGATGCTGGGGTCGTGGCGCAGAACGGCAGTACTCCTATTATGTATAACCGCTCCAAGAATACGTGTAGCCTGACGTGCCACAATACTCCGCATTAGTCGGAATCAAGGCCACGATCTGGACATGGCGGCAAACGCAACCGTTTGGCGTGAAATCCCGCGATTGTGCGCGGAAACACGCCCCTCACTTGCAGTTAGGTCACTCGTTGCATGGAGAGCAGCGTAAAACTGCAATATTTACCAATAGTTACGAGCCTTGCTCAAACTGACGGATTGGCATTTTGAATGCGATAGAAGTTGGTAACCCTGTACTGTCCCGAGCTACGGTTCTTCGTCGCCGCTGAGGATTTTGAATGGACCAACAGATTGACGTTCATGGCTGCGGCATGGCCAGCACAATTTGGCGCCCATTGCATGCCTATCTGATGGCAGTAATTTGTCTGACCGTCGGATTTGCCATTGGTTATTTTCTGCGCGGGTCAGCGCCTCCTAAGGTCAGCTCAGCTGCCATAGCGCCAGCGTCAGCTCCGGCTTCGCCTTCCGTGAATCCCGAGGCATCCGCACCCAAAACGCCTACCTTGGACGACATGAAGCGCATGGGCGACAAGCATGCGCAGCCGCTCCTCACCGAATTACAGAAGAAACCGAATGATGCGGCACTGCTGAACAAGACAGCGCTGACCTACAAAGCCGCCCATCAGTTCGACAAAGCCGCCGAGTACTTCAAAAAGTCTCTCGACAGCGATCCCAAAAATATTGCCGTGCGTGATGATTATGCCTCGTGCCTGTTCTATCTGGGTGATGTTGATGGTGCCTTGGCGCAATTGCAGAAGTCATTGACCTATGATCCAAAGCACCCGGGAACGCTGTACAACATCGGAATGATCGAGTGGAAAGGAAAGGGAGATGTGGATGCTGCCGTGGCTACATGGGAAAATCTGCTCAAGCTGAATCCGAATATGGCACAAAGGGATCAGATCCGGCACTTGATTGACATGGTTAAGCAGAGCAAGACGGCAGTGGCGGCGAAGCAATAGGGTTTGCTGGAGGACTCTACGGCCTTCAACAGTTATCTCCATCTTGCGGAAATTCCTGTCCAACTTCTCCAGAACTTCTCGACATGCCTCCTCGCTACAGCCTCGCAGGCTGGATCTGTGCGTCAAAAGGGGCTGGGCGGCGACGAATTACCCAATTTGCCCTTGGCTGCGTTTTTTGGGTGGATCTTCTTGGTCTTCATCTTTCTTCGTCCGCCTTTTGGAAGACTTCATGGTCAATTCTCTGAGCTCTGCACCGAGTAGCGCTACTTCAGACTCGAGCGCGAGAAGTGCTTGTTGGGCAGAACTGAGGTCTCCAGCCTTACCAAAACTCTCCATTCTCTGGGCAGCTGCGAATGCCCTCTGGGCCGCGAAGTTGCCCACTGACCCTTTCAACGCGTGCGCTGCTTTCGCCACAGCTTCTGCGTCACCGCGGCTGATCGCTTGCTTGATTTCGGCCAGACGTTGAGGATAATCGGAGAGAAAAAGACGAACAATTTCGCGCAAGAGTTCTTGGTTACCATCAATACCTGCCAGAAGTGTTGCCTCATCAATCACGTTCGCTTCAAAGTTCGGTGTTGATTCAGACACATGCGTCGATTGTGCTGGCTGCGTCAGCTGATCAATTACGTCCTGAAGCTCTTTGATGCGGATCGGCTTGGAGGCATAACCGTCCATACCAGCTTC
>Ga0126383_10003334_pt1 | contig 10619 bp, 8 predicted proteins | sample PanSoiMetPlot_35_FD_96882 | JGI IMG/M metagenome (GOLD analysis project Ga0126383, IMG submission 96882) | Tropical forest soil microbial communities from Panama - MetaG Plot_35 | ecosystem: Environmental > Terrestrial > Soil > Tropical forest > Bulk soil | place: Panama | collected 2016-02-17
AACCCGGTTCTCGAGAGAGCCGCTCACCGCTATGTAGTCGAAGAGCGAGACGTGCTGCACATACTCGCAAAGGCCGACGCCGCCGGCGTGCGGGCAGACCGGGATCCCGAACTTCGCCGCCAGAAGGAGGACTGCGAGCACCTCATTGAGTCCCCCGAGGCGGCAACAGTCGAGCTGGCAGAAGCCGATCGCGTCCGCCTGGAAGAGCTGCTTGAAGGTGACGCGGTTCTGGCAGTGCTCGCCGGTCGCGACCGGGATCGGCGCGATCGCACGCGCGATGGTGGCATGGCCGAGCACATCGTCTGGGCTCGTCGGCTCTTCGATCCAGTAGGGCTCGAACTCGAGCAGGTGCTTCACGTTCGTGATGGCCTCGCCAACGTCCCAGACCTGATTCGCGTCCATCATCAGCCTGCGCTCCGGCCCGATCTCCTCACGGACGATTCGCGCCCGCCGCACGTCGTCTTCGACGCTCTGCCCGACCTTGATCTTCACGTGCGACCAGCCTGCGGCTACGGCCTCCCGGCAGAGTGCCCTCAGCTTCTCGTCGGAATAGCCGAGCCAGCCGGCTGACGTCGTGTAAGCGGGAAAGCCCGCGCGAAGCATCTGCGCCTCGCGCTCGCGGCGGGTTGGAGCCAGCCGTTCGAGGATCGCGAGCGCCTCGTCTGGAGTGAGCGCGTCGCTGATGTAGCGGAAGTCGACGCAGGAGACGAGCTGCTCAGGGCTCATGTCCACCAGCAGCTTCCAGAGCGGCTTGCCTTCAACCTTGGCGTGGAGGTCCCATACCGCGTTCACAATCGCCGCCGCGGCGAGGTGGATCGCACCCTTTTCTGGCCCAATCCACCGGAGCTGGTGGTCGCCGGTGACCGCTCGCCAGAAGCCGCGCATGTCGGCGACGATGGATTGGAGAGTTCGCCCGACGACAATGGGGGCGAGGGCGTTGAGGGCCGCGACGCAAACCTCGGTCCCCCGCCCGAGGGTGAAAGTGAGCCCATGTCCGTCGAGCCGATCGCCACCCTCGGTCCGGAGCACCACGTAAGCGGCCGAGTAGTCGGGCGCAGTGTGCATCGCGTCAGAGCCGGCGAGCGTCCGAGAAGTCGGGAAGCGGACGTCGAGCGCCGTGAGGCCGGCGATGCGGATCACCGCTAGCCTTTGACTGCTCCGACGAGCAGGCCGCGCGCGATGTATCGCTCGAGGGCGATAGCCATGGCGATCACCGGCACGATCATGATCAGGATCAGTACCGACATGTACCACCACTGCGGCCCGCGCGTGGCGTTCTGCGCCGCAACCGTCAGCGGCAGCGTCTGAGCGTTCGCACTCGTGAGGAAGAGCGCGATGAGGTACTCGTTCCAGGCGAAGACGAGGACGAAGAGGAAGGTCGCTACGAGGCCGGGCACCGACAGGGGCAGCACGACCGACCGGAAGACGCGGTAACGCGAGGCGCCATCGATGGCGGCGCTCTCCTCGAGCTCGAGCGGGACACTCTGGAAGTAGTCGCGCATGAGCCAGACGACGATCGGCAGGTGAGAAGCCATGTAGGCGATGATCAGCGCCGGCCAGGTGTCGAGCAGGCCCAGCTGCTGGAAGAAGATGAAGATCGGGATCACCACGGCGACCGGGGGCAGCATTCGCTGCGAGATCATCCAGAACGCGATGTCGTCGTTACCCAGCGCTCTCCGGGACCGGCGCGCGACCGTCTGCAGGAGGAGCAGGAACAGCATGACGCCGCCGATCACCGCGAGCTGCCACGGCGCACCGGCGACCACGGCAGCTACGGCGACGGCAAGCGCGGCGACGAACGACGCGACGGCGCCGAGACGAACCCGGTACCGCATGCGGACGAGGCCATACGCCGCCATCGAGCCCAGGAGCAGCGTGAGGGCTGTGCTCGTGAGGCCAACCACCACCGTGTTGAGATACGGACGAAACGTGTCCTCACGAAGGTCGACGAAGATGTAACGCCACGACTCGAGGGTAGGTTTGAAGTCGCGAAAGGGCAGGTAGAAGGGACCGCTGTTGACCTCAAGCGGGGTCTTGAGTGAGGTGACGACCAGCCAGTACAGCGGGAACAGGACCACCACGGCCCATGCGCCCAGGAGGACATAGGAAACGGCCATGGTGGGCAGTGACGGCCTGGAAATCGAGGCCCTGCGGCGCCCACCTCGCGCTAGTGCCATCGGTTTCAGGCCATTGCCACCACGCGGCGGCGGAAAAGGTTCACGTACGTGATGCCGATGAACGTGACGACGAAGAGCAGCATGTAGGCGATGGCGGCGGATCCGCCGATGTCGAGTGCCCGCCAGATGGTGTAGGCGTGGAGTGTGAGCGATTCAGTAGCCGTTCCCGGGCCGCCGTTGGTGAGCACGTTGGGGAGGTCGACGATCTTGAAGGCCTCGATGAGCCGGATGAGCACGACCGTCGACGTGGCGGGCAGGATCTGCGGGAACGTGACCTCCCAGAACACCTGCCAGCGGTTCGCGCCATCGACTTTAGCGGCCTCGAACAGCTCGACCGGCAGGCTCTCGAGGGCCGCGACGAGCACGATGAAGATGAATGGCGTCCACTGCCAGACGTCGCCGATCATCACTGCCAGGCGTGCGCCCCACGGGTTGGTGACCCAGGAGACGTCGGCCAGACCGAAATGTGTCCAGAGTGGATAGAGCGGCCCCTTGCTCGTGTCGGTGAGCATCCGGAACAGGTAGGCGACGCCCACCGGCGTGATCATCATCGGGAGCAGAAACACCACCCTGAAGAAGCGGCGGCCCGGGAGGCGCTGAACGACGAGCAGCGCCAGACCGAGTGCGAGAAGGTACTGGACGCTTACGTCGACACCGACGTAGATGATCGTGACGACGAGTGTCCCGGGGCGACCGCTGGTGAGGATCGTGTCGACGACCAACCAGACTCCAGCCCCGCCGATCAGCGCCACGAGCGAGCGGCCGGCCAGCCCGAGCGCAGTGCGACCCCGGCTGCGCGCGTAGCGCACAAGGAGGTAGACGAATCCGGCGTAGACGGCGGCGAGGATGGCGGCGCTGACCGGAGTGATCGCCCTGGTCACTCCGAGGAAGTGCGCCCGGTCGATCCCGACCACGAGCTTCGCGTAGTTGTCCAGGCCGACGAACCTGAGCTGGACTCCGCCTTCAGAGAAGCTGAGACGCGAAAGGGACACGTACAGCGAAGCCAGGAGCGGGAAGATCGAGAACGCGAGGATGACCAGAACAGCCGGCAGGATGAATACCGGCCCGGCGAGGCGGTCAAGGCGGTCGGTGAGTGGACGCCACTGCGCGGCCAGGGGAACCGGGCGTGTCGTGGCTTCGCCGCTCATCGTGAAGGGGACTTTTCTCATCGGCTCGTTGTGGGGCCCGAATCACCGGTGGAGCCGCAAGGCCCGCACTGGGGGCGGGCCTTGCGCTGCCTACCGGTTGGTCTTTGGCTCGCGTCTATCTCGTGACGTTCAGGCTGGCTTTGTAGGCCTCGAGCTGCGACTGGCGGCCGATCTCGTCAGTCTTCTTGTTCCACTGGTCCGTGATCTGCCTCATGGTCTGTTCGAGGGTCAGCTCGCCGGCCAGGTACTGCGCGAGCGCCGTGTCCAGCGCCGTGCCCTCGTAGAAGGCCGACTGCGGGACCCGGAGGTCCAGCACCATGTTCGGGCTCTTCAAGCTGGCTTCGATGGCGCCGAGATAGTCCTTGGCAGCCTGCTGGCTCATGCCCGATTTCAACCACGGGTCAAGGTTGGTGAAGTGCGAGTTGCGGTACGGGTTGAAGCCCGTCTTCCCGATCGTGACGTCGAGACTGGATTGCGCAGGCTGAGACATATATGACAGGAACGCGAACGCGGCGTCCTTGGTCTTGTCCGGCCTCGCCTTGTTGATCGCGCCAGACCAGCCGCCGAACGCGGCGAAGGGCGAGTGGTTCACGCCGTTGATCGCCTTGGGGCATGTCTTCGAGTCGCAGTCGACAAGGGCTCCGGTCGAGCGATCCAGCACGCGCTTCGAGCCGGGCAGGATCACAGCTCCGACCTTGTCCTGGACGGTGGATTGCGTCTTGTCTACCGCGAGCGGGCCGATGTCGCCCCAGTCGATGGAGAGCGCGCAGCGGCCGGACACGAACAGGCCGCGGGAGTCGCCGACGTCGTTGTTCAACTGGTCCGGCGGACCGAGCTTTGAAATCTGCTTGTAGACGTCGAGCGCGGCAGCGGTCCCTTCATTGTTCATGAGGGGCTGCATGTTGTCGGTGTTGAAGAAAGCGCCCTGCGACGTGCCCTGGCTCTGCAGGTACGCGGCAGCAACGGAAATGAACATCCAGTACGACTGGGCGCTGCGCTTCATCGCCACGCAGGAGCCGAAGTCGGGTTTGCCGTCTCCGTTCAGGTCCTTGCCCTGGTACCTCTTGGCGATGTCGATGTAGTCCTGCCACGTTTCGGGAGGCTTGAGTCCATCCCGGTCGAGGAGGTCCTTGCGGTAGTAGACCATCTGGAAGTCGCCGTCGAGCGGGACCGTGTACACGTGGCCCTTGTAGGTCGCGCTGAAATCGCGGAAGAAGGGCGCGATGTCATTCCACTGGAGGTCCGCGTCCTTCTTGGCCCGATCGCTAAGGTCCTCGAGGTAGCCCGGCGGGACGTAGTCGCCCATCCACTGTGGGTCGAACACCATGGCGTCGTAAGAGTTCGTCTTCGTCGCGAAGTCTGTGAGGATCTTCTGGTAGAGGTCCGAAAACGGGACAGTGATGACCTCGACCTTCGCGCCGCTCGCCTTCTGGAAGTCCGGAGCGCGCCGCTGCAGCGGCTCAGCGATCTGGGGGCCGGTGAAGGTGACGACGTGGAGCGTCACGCCTGAGAAGCGGGCTCCGGTCGAACTTGTCCCCCCTGGCGTACACGCGATGATCAACAGGCCCACGCCCACCAGCAGCGCCAGCAGTCGTGTCAAACGTCGGCTCATACTCCTTAACCCCTCTGCTCTTGGTCGAGACGACTTAGGCCGCCGGTCTGACCGGGTCTGGGCTCCCGCATTGGAGCCGGCAGGTGTCGCCGACGTCGAAACGCACGTCCCAGGTTCGAGCGCCGGTCAGGCGTGCGGCCATCGATTAGTCGGATGTTTAACCGATCATCCGATGTTTGTCAAGCTCGATTTTGGCGCCTACCAGGGCCCTGACGGGAACTTCATCCGATGTCTCCTGCACTGGACGCACTCGAATAGGTCACAATCTCCACCAGATGGTGTTATCTGAAGGGGATCGACGGTCCAAGGCGAGCCGGCCCCGCGACGGAAGGAGCGGCCGGAATGCCAGCGTCACCGACGATGCGATCGAGCGGATCCGGCAGATGATCATTTCGGGCGAGTGGGGGCCGGGCACGCGGCTGCCGCGAGAGGCGGAGCTGGCCGCCCGGTTGGGTATCTCTCGCAACTCCCTCAGGGAGGCGGTGCGCGCCCTTTCGCTCGTTCGCGTGCTCGAGGTGCGCCAGGGCGATGGGACCTACGTAACGAGCCTGGAGCCGGACCTCCTCCTGGAGTCGACCCGCTTTGTGGCCCACCTGCTGGCCGACAAGACGGTCGTCGAGCTGTTCGAGGTCCGCCGCATCCTGGAGCCGGTCGCTGGCGCGCTCGCCGCTGTGAGAATGGACGAGGAGGGCCGCGCCGCACTGCGTCGCGAACTGGACCGAATGACGGCGGCGACCAGCGTGGAGGATCAGGTCGAGGCGGATGCCGCTTTCCACGCTGTTGTCGCGCAGGCAGCCGGTAACTCGGTACTCAGCTCTTTGCTGGAGGGCCTCTCCACCAGGACGATGAGGGCCCGCGTGTGGCGGGGGCGGCTCGAGAAGGGGGCGCTGGACGAGACGCGGGCTGAACACACGCGGATCTACGAGGCGATCGTGGCGCGCGATCCCGAACTGGCCCGGATCGTGTCCGCGGCCCACGTCGCTAACAGCGAGCACTGGCTGCGCGCAGACCTCGCGAGGATCGAGGCTGCCGACAGCTCTGCCGGGCTGCCCGGGCGGCGCTGAGCGGAACGCCGGCATCACCGCGACCTGCCCCACCTGGAGGTCCAGGTCGAGTTTCGGCGCTCTTTGCAAACGAGGACGTTGGCGTCGTTGGAAGCGAAGTTCAGCCCGATCAGCGGTCACCGAGATCTATCATTCATTCCCGGCATGAACCCCGGTCGACTGCTGGTCGGCGGCATCCTGATTGCGCTTGGGATCGTCTTTCTGCTCGACAGGTTCGGCGTCGCTCCGGCGGGCACGGTGATCGCGGCCTTATGGCCACTTGTGATCATCGCCGCGGGCGTGCTTCAGATGGCGGTGACCCGCCGCGCCCACATCGGGGCAGCCATCGTCGTGTTGGTCGGCCTGATCCTGCTGGCGGCGAGTCTGCACCTGTTGCCGGCCAACGCATGGGAGCTGTTCTGGCCCATCGTCCTCATCGCGGTCGGAGTCCTGTTCCTGGCCGGGGTCGTCACACGCGCCGGTCAGCACCAGACCGATCAACGAGACCAGGCACAGGCCTTCTCGGTTTTTGGCGGCCAGCGCGTCATCAGTGAGTCGCAGCACTTTCGAGGTGCGTCATTGACGGCGTTCTTCGGCGGCGTGACGCTCGACCTGCGGCAGGCGAAGCTTGCCCCTGAAGGAGCTGATGTGGACGTGATGACCGCCTTCGGTGGCGCGCAGGTGATCGTGCCGGTGGGGTGGCCGGTCGCGTTCAGCGGCGTCCCCATCTTCGGCAGCTTCGAAGATAAGACCTCGCACGGCGGTGCCCAGGCCGGTCCTCAGCTGAGGATCAAAGGAACTGCGATGTTCGGGGGCGTCGAGGCCAAGAACAGCCCCTGACGAACATGCAGTTCCATCCGCGCTGGCCGGGCCCTACGCCACCGGCGTCTTCGGCAGCTCCTTCACGGCCTCGTCGATACGTGGCTGCGGCAGCTCCAGGTCCTCGAGGCGGCCTGCCAGAAAGGCCTCGTAGGCGGACATGTCGAAGTGGCCGTGGCCGCACATTCCGAAGAGGATCACGCGCGAATCCCCAGCCTCGCGCGCTGCAGCCGCCTCCTCAGCCACGGCACGCAGCGCGTGAGACGGCTCGGGCGCGGGCAGAAAGCCCTCCGACCGTGCGAACCGGACCGCCTCGGCGAAGCACTCGTTTTGAGCATAGGCTCGTGCCTCCATCAGCCCGCGCCTGACCAGCACGCAGAGGGAAGGCGCGTCCCCGTGGTAACGGAGGCCGCCTGCATGGATCGGGTCGGGCACGAAGTTGTGTCCCAGCGTATGCATCTGGACAACCGGGCCGACACCAGCGGTGTCGCCGAAGTCATAGGCGTAGATGCCGCGGGTCAGGGTCGGGCAGGCGGCTGGTTCGGCGGCGATGAACCGCGTCCCCGGCCGCGCTCCAGACAGCTTGTCCGCCATGAACGGGTAAGAGAGGCCCGCGTAGTTCGAGCCGCCACCGACGCACCCGATCACCACGTCGGGATACTCACCGGCCATCTCCATCTGCTTCTTGGCCTCGATGCCGATCACGGTCTGGTGCAGCAGCACGTGATTCACGACTGAACCGAGCGAGTACTTAGAGTCCTCGCGCGTGGCGGCGTCCTCGACTGCCTCGGAGATCGCGATACCCAGGCTGCCAGGGGAATCGGGGTCCCTGGCCAGGACCGAGCGACCCGAGTTGGTCAGGTCGGTCGGAGATCGGTGAACGGTCGCTCCCCAGGTTTCCATCAGCACCCGCCGGTAGGGTTTCTGCTCGTAGGAGACCCTGACCATGTAGACGGTGACTTCGAGCCCGAAGAACGAGCCGGCGAGAGCCAGTGCGGATCCCCACTGCCCAGCGCCGGTCTCGGTGGTCAGCCGCTTAACGCCCTCCTGGGCGTTGTAGTAGGCCTGGGCCACCGCCGTATTCGGCTTGTGCGAGCCGGCCGGCGAGCCGCCCTCGTACTTGAAATAGATCCGGGCTGGCGTGTCGAGGGCCTTCTCCAGGCGGTCGGCACGATAAAGAGGGCTGGGCCGCCAGATGCGATAGACCTCACGCACTTGTTCCGGGATCTCGATCCAGCGGTCCTGAGACACTTCCTGGGCGATGATCGCCTGAGGGAAGATGGGGGCGAGGTCGGCTGGTCCCAGGGGCTGCAAGGTCGCTGGGTGCAGGTAGGGCGAGGGCGGTTCCGGAAGGTCGGGCAGGATGTTGTACCAGCGCTCCGGGATGTCAGCTTCGGCGAGCAAGACCTTCTTCATGAGACCCCTCCTGTTTCTCCGTCCGGCGATGGTCGCCTCCACCATAGTCGTCCAGGAGCTGAAAGCGCTCGCCCAGTGTGCTGCGGGTCAGGGCGCGAGCGGCTGATGACGGCGGCGATATCTGTACAGGCACGATGGCATAGTCAATATCGACTAGAAGCCCGATCGGCGGGAGGTGGCCCTCGACCGCACGTTCAACGACGTGCTCACGTTCTGAATCCGATCAGAAATCGAGAAGCGAAACTTCCGTACGGTCCATAACGTGGTCGGCAACGGCGGCACCAACCGCCATCACGATCAACGGAGGAGGCCCAATGACCGAAGGCATCAAGACCCTCATCTTCCCCGTCACGGACCTGGCGAAGGCGAAGACCACGTTCAGCCAGCTCCTCGGCGTCGAGCCGTACGCGGACCAGCCGTACTACGTCGGCTTCAAGGTCAACGGCCAGGACATCGGGCTGGACCCCAACGGCCACCGCAGCGGGATGACGGGGCCCGTCGCCTACCTGCACGTCGAGGACATCCAGAGCAGCATGCAGGTGCTGCTGGACGCCGGCGGGGAGGTGCAGGGGAAGGTCCGTAACGTCGGCGGCGGTAGGCAGATCGTCACCGTGAAGGACGCCGACGGCAACGCCATAGGCCTTCTCCAGGACAGCTGACGCGCTCGACGACAGAGCGGTCATCGCGACGGCGCGGTGACCGCTCTTCTCTGCGCGCTCGCAGCGATCGGCCCGTGGATTACTCGGCGGTCGCCGCCATCCACCCTGCGTCATCAGGGTGATGACAAACCGATCAGAAATGAAGAAGCGGCTGCGCCGCACCGCTCTTAAGGTGACCGCATGAACCTGAAACTTCGTGATCCTGGTTAGAGGCCTGCAGGTGTGGGGGAGTGCCTGAGATCCAACAGACAGCACCGGGAGCGGGGGCTGCCTCGGAAGGGGCGGAGGGTGCGAAGGGCGGTTGGTTTGGCATCTATCGCGACGTCCTTCGAGTCCGCGCATTTCGTCGGCTGTTCTTGGGGCAGGGACTTTCCGGTCTAGGTGACGGCTGCGGGTTCATCGCGGTTGCCTGGATGGCATTGGATCTAGCCCGGCCCAGCGAGCGGCCCTATGCGGTGGGTCTGGCCATTGCCGCTTATTCGCTTCCCGGTGCGGTTGTGGGTTTGGCCGCTGCCAGTCGCCTCGCAGATCTGCAGCCGCGAGCGCTGCTAATAGCAGACGCGATACTCCGGATGGTGCTCCTCGGTGCGATCCCGATTCTTCATCTGCTCGGCGATTTACCCCTTGGCGCCTACATCGCACTGCTCGCCGGGTCGTCCCTCCTGGGCACTGTTGGCCGCGGCGGTTTCGTCAGCGTGGTGGCCGGCCTCGTCCCAGAGGCCAGGCGCTTGGGGGCCAATTCCCTCCTGGGATCCACCGAGGCCGTGGCGGTCACCCTGATCGGCCCCGCGCTCGGCGGCGTGCTGGTGGCCACCGTGGGAGCGTCCGTCACGATCGCTGTCGACGCCGCCACGTTCCTGGCCCCTTTATGGGCCGCGGCCACCCTGCCCTGGGCCGCCCGACCGTCGGGCCAGGCCGCCGCACGAGTGAAACTCCGATCGATCCTGCGACGACCATTGATCGCCTGGCTGCTCGCCTTGACCGTTGTGTTCTACGGCCTGTACGGACCGTTCGAGACCGCGCTTCCGCTCTTCGTCCAGCGCGACCTGGGCAGCGGGGCTGCCCTTTACGGCGCCTTGTGGGCATCCTTCGGAGCGGGCGCTGTAATCGCCTGCGTGGCGGTCGGCACCCGCACCGTCGAGCACGTCGAGCGATTCGCCCTGGCCGTCGTCGCTGGGTGGGGACTGTGCGTCATACTCGTTGGCGCAACCGGCCTTCCCGTCGTGGCCGCCCTTGGAATGGCTGCCGGCGGCCTGATATACGCCCCCTACCCGGCCATTACCACCACGTCGCTCCAGCGGCTGCTCCCGTCCCGAGAGCTTGCCGCGGGAGCGGCCGGCTGGTTTGCCGTCCTCACCGCTGTCACCCCGGCGACAACGGCTGTCGGCGGTCCCATCGTCGCAGCCATCGGGCCAAGAGCAGCGGTACTGGGCTCCGGGATCGCCACCATCGCTCTGGCCCTGCTCGTCACCGCAGTTCATCGCCGCTCGTCCTCAAGACAGCCGCGCAGCGATCAGTGCCCCGAAAGACCTGCATCTCACTCCACGGACCTGTGTGCTCGATGAGCCCACCAGCCGCCTGCACCTCGAGCGGCCCCCCTCCCCCGGCTCCGCCGGGTACTCCCCCGACGTTGCGGGCCCCCCTCCCCCGGCTCCGCCGGGTACTCCCCCGACGTTGCGGGGCCCCCCTCCCCCGGCTCCGCCGGGTACTCCCCCGACGTTGCGGGGCCCCCCTCCCCCGGCTCC
>Ga0126383_10003335_pt1 | contig 10617 bp, 6 predicted proteins | sample PanSoiMetPlot_35_FD_96882 | JGI IMG/M metagenome (GOLD analysis project Ga0126383, IMG submission 96882) | Tropical forest soil microbial communities from Panama - MetaG Plot_35 | ecosystem: Environmental > Terrestrial > Soil > Tropical forest > Bulk soil | place: Panama | collected 2016-02-17
CGGTCCGCGGGGCCGGACACGGTGGCGCTGGCCATCGTGCACGGCCCGCAGGCGTACGTGTCGCCGTCCTGGTACCCGAGCACCGCGCGGCACGGCAAGGTCGTGCCGACCTGGAACTACGTCAGCGTGCACCTTACCGGGCGGCTGACCATTCACCGGGACCCGGAGTGGATCCGTGACGTGGTCGGCAGGCTCACCGCGCGGCACGAAGCCGGCCGGCCGTCACCGTGGCGGGTCGGCGACGCGCCCGGTGACTTCATCGACGGCCAGCTGCGGGCGATCGTCGGGGTCGAAGTGGCGATCGCGACGGTCGAGGCCAAGGAGAAGCTGAGCCAGAACCGGGACGCCGAGGACCGGTCCGGCGCGCTGGACGGCCTGCGCCGCGAGCCCGGGCCGGGCCCGGCCGCGATCGCGGACCTGATGATGAGGCTGCCCGCGCCCCGCCGTTGATCCCGCTCAGTCCGCCAGCGCCCGCTCCGGCACCGGCTCGGCGGGCTCCTCGGTGCCGGGGCAGCCGGGCGGGAACGGCGGGATCGGGCGCCCGCCGCACGCCGCGGCCATCGTGTCGCCGATGGCCTTGAGCTGTGCCACCTGTTCCGGAGTGAGCCCGTCGAACAGCGACGTCCGCACCTGCTCGACATGCCCGGGAGCGGCGGCGGCCAGCGCCGCGTAACCCTCGTCCGTCAGCTCGGCCACCTGGCCGCGCCGGTCGCTGGCGCAGTCCACCCGCCGGACCCAGCCGCGTTCCTCCAGCCGGGCCACCGCGTGCGACGCGCGGCTCTTACTCGCCGACGCCGCCTCGGCGAGCTGGCTCATCCGCAGCCCGCGGCCGGGGGCCTCCGACAGCTGCACCAGGATCTCGTAGTAGGCCAGCGGCATCCCGGCATCCCGCTGGAGCTGGGCGTCCACGGCGGTAAACAACACGCGGCAGCCAGCCGTAAAGGCGCGCCAGGCGCTCTGTTCCTGCGGCGTGAGCCACCGTGGTTCCCCCATGACGCCAGTGTACACGAGAAATAGTTGAGCGCTTGACAATGTTACAGGGGTCGTGATAACTGTGGAACACTCAACTATTGAACCCTCAATCACTGGGAAGAGGAGAACCTCATGACCGTCGCCGACCCCAGCACCCTGACCGGTGTCCCCGGATACGTCGCAGGCACCTGGTCGATCGACCCGGTCCACAGCGAGGTGGGCTTCACCGTCCGGCACATGATGGTGAGCAAGGTACGCGGCAAGTTCCGCACCTTCTCCGGCCAGCTCGTGACCGGTGACGACCCGCTCGGCTCGTCGGTCATCGCCGAGATCGACCTGTCCTCGATCGACACCGGCAACGAGCAGCGTGACGCGCACATCCGGTCGGCCGACTTCTTCGAGGTCGAGACCCACCCGACCATGACCTACCGGTCCACCGGCGTCCGCCGCGATGGCGACGGCCACGTCCTCGACGGCGAGCTCACGCTCAAGGGCGTGACCAGGGAGGTACCGCTGGTCCTGGAGCTGAACGGCTTCGGCCCGGACGCCTACGGCGGCACCCGGGCGGGGTTCAGCGGCACCGCCGAGATCAACCGGCGTGACTTCGGCGTCAACTTCGCCGCGGTCATGGAGACCGGTGGCGCCGTGGTCAGCGACAAGGTCACGATCCAGCTCGAGGTCGAGGCTGTGCTCCAGTCCTGACGCACCGGGCAACCGGCGACAGCCGACGACAGCGGGCGGCCGCGGGAACTTCCCGCGGCCGCCCGCGGCGTCTGCGCGGCGGCCGGGAACAGCCCTAGGATCGGTGAGGACTGCCCGCGCCCGCCGGGGGCCAGGGAGTCGCTCCCCGGCTGACACTTCAGGGAGGCCGACGGTGAGAGCCGCCAGTTACGACTGCTACGGCCCGGCGGCCGAGGTCCTGGCCGTCCGCGAGGTGGAGCGGCCCGCCCCCGGGCCGGGGGAGGTCCTGGTCAAGGTGGCCCTCTCCGGGATCAACCCCACCGACTGGAAGAGCCGCAGCGGTGCCACCCCCCGGCCGATCGACGGCTTTCAGGTCCCGCATCACGACGGTGCCGGGGTGATCGAGGCGGTGGGGGACGGCGTGGACCCGGCCCGCGTCGGCCAGCGCGTCTGGCTGTGGCTCGCGGCGGCCGGGCGGCGGTGGGGAACCGCCGCGGAATGGACCCTGGTGCCGCAGGACCAGGCGGTCCCGCTGCCCGACGGCGCGTCGCTGGAGCTCGGCGCGAGCCTGGGCGTGCCCGCCATGACCGCGTACTGGTGCCTGTTCGCCGACGGCCAGGTGAGCGGGAAGACGGTGCTCGTCGCGGGGGGCGCCGGTGCGGTCGGCCACTACGCGATCGAGCTTGCCGTGCGGGCGGGCGCGCGCGCGATCGCCACGGCCAGCGGCCCGGAGAAGGCGGAGCTCGCCAGGAAGGCAGGCGCCGCGCACGTGGTCAACTACCGCGACGCCGACGCCGCGGACCAGATCCGTGCGGCGGCGGGTCAGACCGACCGGATCATCGAGCTCGCGCTCGGCGCGAACCTCGCCCTCGACCTCGCGGTGGCCAAGCCCGGTTCGGTGATCGTCGACTACGCGGCGGAGCCGGCCGATCCGGTGCTGCCCGTCCGCGCCTGCATGACCGCGAACCTGACGTTGCGCTTCGTCCTGCTGTACGGGGTTCCCCGCGCGGCGCTGCGGCGGGCGGCGGAGGGCATCACCGCCGCGCTGGCCGACGGCGCGCTGACCGAACTGCCGGTGCACCGGTTCGGCCTGTCCGACATCGTCGCCGCGCACGAGGCGGCCGAGGCAGGCCCGCTGGGGAAGGTGCTGGTCGCACCCTGAGTCCTCGCCCCGGAGGAACCAGGGCCCGCAGGCCGCCCTGGCGGCCCGCTGACCCCGGGCCGGCGGCCGGGCGCGTCGATCCACCGGGATGTCGTACCGCTGCGCCATCATGAGCAGCGTCCGGCCGGCCCGGAGCCCCGGCGCCGGCACAGGCGGTCACGGCGAACGGGGCCACCATGAGGCTGATCCACACGTCCGACTGGCACCTTGGACGGACCTTGCACGGGGAGAGCCTGCTGGAACACCACGACACGTTCCTGCGCTGGCTGCTCGACCAGGCGGTCGCCTGCCAGGCCGGCGCCGTGTTAGTGGCCGGTGACATCTACGACCGGGCGGTGCCGCCGCTGGACGCCGTCGAGTTGCTCGACAAGACCCTCGCCGCGTTCGCCCGCGCCCGCATCCCCGTGGTCCTCACCAGCGGCAACCACGACTCGCCGGTCCGCCTCGGGTTCGGGTCCGCGTTCAGCGAGGCGGCCGGCATCCACCTGCGCACCGGCGTGCCCGACATCACCCGGCCGGTGATCCTCTCCGACGCCCACGGCGAGGTCGGCATCTACGGCATTCCCTACCTGCTCCCCGATGCGGTCATGGACGAGCTTGGCGCCGAGCGCTCGCACGCGTCCGTGCTCGCCGCGGCGTCGGCGCGGATCCGCGCCGACGCCAGCGCGCGCGGGCTGTCGCGCACGGTTGTCCTCGCGCACGCCCTCGTCACCGGCGCGCAGCTTTCCGAGTCCGAACGAGACATCAGGGTCGGCGGGATCGCCGACGCGCCGGCCGCCGTCCTCGCTGGCTGTTGCTACCTGGCTCTCGGCCACCTGCACGGCCCGCAGCGGGTCCCGGTGCCGGGCAGCGCCACCGTAGCCAGATACTCCGGCTCGCCGCTGGCCTTCTCCTTCGCCGAGCGGCACCAGGCCAAGTCGGTCACGCTCGCCGAGCTCGACGGCACCGGGAACGTGACCACCCGGCTGCTGCCCGCCCCGGTGCCCCGGCCGCTGACGGAGGTCAGGGGCCGCCTGGCCGACCTGCTCGCCCGCGCCGGCACCGACCTGGCCGGCCTGGCCACTGCCTGGGTGAAGGTGGTGCTGACCGACCGCGAGCGGCCGGTGGCGCCGATGGAACGGCTGCGCGAGAGGTGGCCGCACACGATCGCGCTCGACTTCGCCCCCGAGGGCGGGCTGACCCGCGCCGAAGCCGACCTGGCCCGGCTGGCCCGGGCGGCGGACCCGGTCGAGATCTGCGGCTCGTTCGTGGAGTACGTGGCCGGCGCCCCGCCCGACGACGCCCAGGTCGCGGTGCTGCGGGACGTGGTGGAGACCGCGCAGCGCGCGGATGACGAGCCGGTGAGGGCGTGATGCGGCTGCACCGGCTGCGCCTGGCCGCGTTCGGCCCCTACGCCACCGAGCAGGTGATCGACTTCGACCGGCTGGCGCACGGCGGGCTGTTCCTGCTGGCGGGCCCGACCGGGGCCGGCAAGACCACGATCCTCGACGCGGTCACGTTCGCCCTGTACGGCGGGCTGTCCGGCCAGGATTCGGCCGACGACAGGCTCCGCTCGCATTTCGCCGCCCCGGACGCGCAGACCGTGGCGGAACTCGAGCTGTCGCTGCGCGGAGTGCGGTACAAGATCACCCGGGGGCCGGAATACCGGCGGCCCAAGAAGCGTGGCGACGGGTTCACCACCGAAGCCAGCCGGGTCCACCTGCAGCGGCGCGACGGTGCGGCGTGGGTCAGCGTGTCGGCGAACAAGGCCGAGGCCGGCGAGCTGATCGCCGAGCTTGTGGGCCTCACCCGGGCACAGTTCACCCAGGTCATGCTGCTGCCGCAGGGCGAGTTCGCCCGGTTCCTGCGCAGCAGCGACGATGTCAGGCGCACCCTGCTCACCAAGCTGTTCGGCACCAGCCTGTACGACCGGATCACCGACGAGCTGTGCGCCCGCCGCACCGAGGCGACCCGGGCACGGGAGCGGGCCGAGCGGGACATCTGCGATGCCCTGTCGGCGGCCGCGGAAGCGGCCGGCCTCGGCGCCGGGGAGCGCGCGGAACTGCTCGCCGCCGCGCGCGCCGAGCAGCAGACCCGTCTCAAGGAACTCGAAGAGGGCTTGGCTCAGGCGATCGCGATCACCGGTGCGGCGCTGGCGGCGGCGGCGGAGGCGGCGGCCGCGGCGCTGGCCGAAGACGAGGAGGCGAAGCGGCAGGCGGACCTCATGACCCGGCTGACCCAGGCGCTCACCGAACTGCGCGCCCACGCGGAGACCCGGTCCGGCCACGACCAGCGGGCCCGGAGGCTGGCCACGGCCAGGCACGCGGAGCCGGTCCGGCCGCTGCTGGAGGCGCTCGGCGAGGCCGGCGCCGCGGTCGGCGAGGCCACGGGGGAACTGATCAGCCTGGTCCCCGAGCCCGGCGCGGACGCGCTCGCGGGCCTCGGCGGCCCGGAGGCGGCCGGCCGGGCCGAGGCCGCCGACATCGAGGCCGCCGGGCTGCAGCACGCCGCGGACGCCGAGCAGGGCCGGCCCGACCGGGATGCCGAGCTGGCCAGGCTGGAGGAGCAGGCGGCCGCGGCGGAAGAGCGCCTCGCCGCGCTGGAGCGGGCCAGGCAGGACCTCCCGGAACGCATCGCCGCGCTGGAAACCAGGCTCGCCGAGGCGAACACCACCGCGGCCGGGCTCGGCGCGGCCCGCCAGCAACTGGACGTGGCGCGGAAGCGCCGCGCCGCCGCCGCCGGGCTGGCCGAGCTCGAACCGCGGCTGCGTGAGCTGGACGCGGCGCGGCAGGAGGCGATCACGGCGCATCAGGCGCTCGTGGACGGCCATCAGCGCCTGCTCGATGCCCGCCTGGCCGGCATCGCGGCGGAGCTGGCGGCCGGCCTGGCCGAGGGCGGCCCGTGCCCGGTGTGCGGGTCACCCGCCCACCCGGAGCCGGCCCTGGCCTGCGCCAGCGCGGTGTCCGCCGAGGAAGTCGAACAAGCGCGCCAGCGCCGCGAGGCGGCCGATACCGCGCGCGGCCACGCGGAGCGCGAGCATGCGGCCGCCGCCGTCGAGGCCGCCGGGTACGCGGCGCTGGCGGAGGGTCGCGGCGCCGCCGCCCTGGCCGCCGAGGCGGGTGCCCTGGCCGGGCAGGTCGCCCAGGCTGAGGCGGCAGCCGCGGAGGCCGACCGCCTTGGCTCGGATCTCGGCGACGCGCGGGCCGAGCAGGAGCACGTGGCCACGGAACTGCGCGAGGCCGGCGAAGCGGCCGCGGCGGCCCGTGCTCAAGCCGGGCGGGCCGCCCGCGACCTGGCCGCGCTCCGTGCCGAACTGGGGGCCGCCGCCCAGGGACATCCCTCGGTGGCTGCGCGCCAGGCGGCACTGCGCGAGTCGGCGGCGGCTGGCCGGGCGCTCGCCGGGGCCCTGAACTCGCTCGCCAGATGCCGCGCGGCCCAGGCCGCAGCCGAGGCGCGGGCGGTCGCCGCGGCGCAGGCGAGGGGGTTCGCCACCCTGGAGGAAGCCGGGGCCGCGGTGCTCACCGACCAGGAGCAGGCGGACCTCGCGGCCGAGGTCCGTTCCTGGGAGGAGAGGCGGGCCGCGCTCACCGCGGTGGCCGAGGCACCGGAGCTGGCCGGCCTGGATCCCGGGCACGCGGAGCAGGCCGCGGCGCGCGCGCGGGCGGCCTCGGCCGCCCTGGCCCAGGCCCAGGAGGCCGAGCAGCAGGCGCGCGGCGCGCACGAGGCCGCGAAGGTCAAGGCCGGGCGGCTGGGCCAGCGGCGCGAGGAGGTGCGCGCCGCCGAGGCCGCGCTGGACGCGGTGGCGGCCGGGACCGACGCGGTGATCCACCTGGCCAGCCTGGCCAACGGGACCGACGGACACCGGCGGGTCGCGCTGACCACCTACGTGCTGCGGCACTGGTTCGGGCAGGTGGTCGCCGCCGCCAACGTCCGGCTGTCGGCGATGTCATCGGGACGCTACGAGCTTAGGCGCACCGACGAGGGCAAGACCAAGCGCGACCGTTCCGGGCTGACCCTCGCCGTGATCGACCGGCATACCGGCGAGGAGCGCAGCCCCGCCTCGCTGTCGGGCGGCGAGACGTTCTACACCTCGCTGGCGCTGGCACTGGGCATGGCCGACGTCGTCAGGGCCGAGGCCGGGGGGGTGGACCTGGACACGCTGTTCATCGACGAGGGGTTCGGCTCGCTCGACTCCGGCACGCTGGACCAGGTCATGGCGGTCATCGACGACCTGCGGGACCGCGGCCGGGTGATCGGCATCGTCAGCCACGTGGCCGACCTGCGGGAGCGCGTGCCGGAGCGGCTGGAGGTGCGCCGGCTCGCCGATGGCTCCTCCGCCGTCAGGGTCGTCGCCTGAGCCGGCATCAACCGGCCGCTGCCCGGCAACGTGTGACATCGCGGGCCGGCGTTCGGTAGCCGCGGGACGGTCCCGGCGGCCGGTGGCAGCAGGTTCTTGACCATAATGGCTACCGGCTGGCATGGGGCGAGGGGAGGCTGGGATGGCTGAGGAACGTGAGCGCATCGCGGGGTTCGGGCGGCTCGAAGACGGGCTCCGCCAGTCCGGGCCCTGGTACCAGTGGGGCCCGTACCTGAGCGAGCGCCAGTGGGGGACCGTCCGCGAGGACTACAGCGCCGACGGCGAGGCCTGGACCTACCTGCCGCACGACCACGCCCGGTCCCGCGCCTACCGGTGGGGCGAGGATGGCCTGGCCGGGTTCTGCGACATCGAGCAGCGCCTGTGCCTGGGCCTGGCGCTGTGGAACGGCCGGGATCCGATCCTCAAGGAGCGGGCGTTCGGGCTGACCGGCCCGGAAGGCAACCACGGGGAGGACGTCAAGGAGTACTGGTGGTACCTCGACGCGGTGCCCAGCCACGCCTGGAACCGCTGGCGGTACCACTATCCCCAGGCGGCGTTCCCCTACCAGGACCTGATCGCGGAGAACGGCAGGCGCGGCAGGTTCGACCCGGAGTACGAGCTGCTCGACACCGGCGTGTTCGACGGCGACCGGTACTGGATCACCGAGGTCTGCTACGCGAAGGCGGATCCCGGTGACCTGCTGATCACGGTCACCGCGACCAATGCCGGGCCCGATGCGGACACCCTGCACGTGCTGCCCACCGTGTGGTTCCGCAACACCTGGTCCTGGGATCGGGATGCCCCCAGGCCGGTCCTGGAGGCGGCCGGGGCGGCGTCGGCCCGGATCGAGCACCCCTACCTCGGCGCGCTCGAACTGCTCGCGGGCAGCGCACCGGACGGCACCGCGCCCGAGCTGTTGTACTGCGAGAACGAGACCAACACCGGCCGGCTGTTCGGGGTGCCCGCGGCCACGCCCTACCCCAAGGACGGCGTCAACGACCACGTGGTCCACGGGGCGGCCACGGTGAACCCGGGTCGCCGCGGCACCAAGTGCGCCGCCTGGTACCGGCTGACCGTGCCGCCGGGCGGCACCGCGCAGGTGCGGCTGCGGCTGCGCCCGGCCACGGCGGCGCCGGATCACGGGGCGGCGCTCGGCGCGGAGTTCGAGCGGGTCGTCGCCGCGCGCCAGGCCGAGGCCGAGGAGTTTTATGCCGAGCTGACGCCGCAGCGCGCCAGCGCCGACGAGGCGGCCGTCATGCGCCAGGCCTTCGCCGGCATGCTGTGGGGCAAGCAGTTCTACAACTACGACGTGGCCCGCTGGCTCGACGGAGACCCGGCCCAGCCCGCGCCGCCGGCCGCCCGCCGGGGCGGCCGCAATTCCCGGTGGCGCAACCTCAACGCCTTCGACATCATGTCGATGCCGGACAAGTGGGAGTATCCCTGGTTCGCCGCCTGGGACCTGGCGTTCCACTGCGTGGCCCTGGCGCACCTCGACCCCGGGTTCGCGAAGTACCAGCTCATCCTGCTGTGCCGGGAGTGGTTCCAGCATCCCAACGGCGCCTTGCCCGCCTACGAGTGGGACTTCGGCGACGTGAACCCGCCGGTGCAGGCCTGGGCCGCCCTCGAGGTGTTCGCCATCGACGGCGGCCGGGACATCGACTTCCTCAGCCGGGTCTTTGACAAGCTGCTGGTCAACTTCACCTGGTGGGTGAACCGCGAGGACGCCGAGGGCAATAACCTGTTCGAGGGCGGGTTCCTCGGGCTGGACAACATCGGCCCGATCGACCGGTCGCACCTGCCGGCCGGCGGCAAGCTGGAACAGTCCGACGCCACCGGCTGGATGGCGTTCTACGCGGTCGCCATGGCGGGCATCGCCTCCGTGCTGAACCGCAGCGGCCGGCGGGCGGCGACGGACCTGGTCCTCAAGTTCCTGGAGCACTTCGCCGGCATCAGCGAGGCCATCGACAACCGGGGCCTGTGGGACGACGCCGACGGCCTCTACTACGACCGGCTGCTCACCCCGGGCAGGACCGAGATACCGGTCAAGGTGCGGTCGATGGTGGCGATGATCCCGGTCCTGGCGGTGGCGGTCGTCGACCAGACGATGCTGGACCGGTCACTGACCGTCGGCAAGCACTTCGCGGACTTCCTCGACCGGCAGGGCCTCAGCGACCAGGCGGCACTGCGGCAGCTCGGGGTGCTCCGCGGGCCGCCCGGCCAGCAGCGGCTGCTCCTGTCCGTGGTCGGCATCGACCGGCTGGAGCGGCTGCTCGCCCTGCTGTTCGACGAGGCCGAGTTCCTCTCGCCCTACGGCCTGCGGGCCCTGTCCGCCTACCACCGCGATCATCCGTATGTCCTCGGCATCGACGGCGGCCGCGCCACCATCGACTACGAGCCAGCCGAGTCGACCACGCCGATGTTCGGCGGGAACTCCAACTGGCGGGGACCGCTCTGGATGCCGCTGAACTACCTGGTGATCAGCTCCCTCGAGCGCTACCACCGGTTCTTCGGCGACGAGCTGACGATAGAGTACCCGGCCCGTTCCGGCCGCCGGCTCACGCTGGACGCCGTCGCGGCCGACCTGTCCGACCGGCTCATCTCCTTGTTCCTGGCCGGGCCGGACGGCCGCCGGCCGTGCTTCGGGCAGGTCGCGCGGCTGCAGCACGACCCGGCGTGGAAGGACAACCTCGTGTTCAACGAGTACTTCCACGGCGACAACGGCGCGGGGCTGGGCGCCTCCCACCAGACCGGCTGGACCGGGGTGATCGCCGACCTCATCCGCCGGCGTCACGGGGAGGTGCCGTCCGTGGGTGACGTGCTCAGGATCCTGGCCCGCCAGGCCGGGCAGTAGCCCCTGGGGGGCGACCCCTGGAATCCACGCTGGCCCAAGGCCCCGCGCCTTCGTCACCGGCCTTGGCCCCGCCTGCCCGGGAAGGCGGCGTCACCGATGGGCCAGCACGGCCCGGGCGAACTCGTTGAAGCTGGCCTGCTTGGCGGCGTCCGGCTGGCCGTTCTCGTTGTAGTTGCTCAGGCATCCCGGACCGGCCTTGGGCTGAGGCCGGCCCGGGCTATCCGGTGCCGACCCGAGCAAGGGTATGGCCCCCGGCGGGGTGGCGCTGGATCTTGCCGCGCCCTGATGGCGTGACCGAGGTTAGGCGAGCTCACGCAGGTACTGCGGCAACATCCGGTGCCAGGTGGGCCAATCGTGCGACCATTCCGGGCCCCAGGGGTCCACCCGGTTAGGGATTCCCTTCGCGCCCAGCGCCTCCGCCATCCGCCACGATTCGCCCACGTCCTCCCAGGCACCCTGGCCGGCCGCGAGCAGGGCGAACCGCTGCCGGAGCCGGTCCAGCTGCGGGCCCTCCAGGCCCGGCAGGAACTGCAGCGGGGCCGAGATATACAGGTCCTGGCTCCAGGCGTCCTGGTAGAAGCGCTCGATCCGGTAGGTGCCGCTCATGCCGATGGC
>Ga0126383_10003336_pt1 | contig 10616 bp, 10 predicted proteins | sample PanSoiMetPlot_35_FD_96882 | JGI IMG/M metagenome (GOLD analysis project Ga0126383, IMG submission 96882) | Tropical forest soil microbial communities from Panama - MetaG Plot_35 | ecosystem: Environmental > Terrestrial > Soil > Tropical forest > Bulk soil | place: Panama | collected 2016-02-17
CGATCACCCGATCCCGTTGCGATGTCCCTTCTGGCCGGCGAACTCGACGGGAAGGGCCTTCAAGACGTGATCGCCGGCCAGAAGGGAAAGGTCGTTCTGGTCAACTTCTGGGCCACCTGGTGCGTTCCCTGCCGCGAGGAGTTCCCGGACCTGACGCGTCTACAGAACGCGCTCGGGCCGCGAGGCCTCCGGGTCGTCGGCGTCTCGACGGATCTCGCCAGCGCCTTGCCCGGAGTGCACAAGTTCCTGGCCGATCAGAAGCCGGCATTCCCCAACTACCACAAGAAGAGCGGCGGCGACGACCAGGACTTCATCGAGGCCGTGGACAAGGGTTGGGGAGGCGAGCTCCCCTTCTCCGTGCTCTACGACCGTGGCGGCCGCAAGGTCAAGACGCTCTCGGGAAAACACACTTTCGCCGAATACGAGAAGGAGATCCTGGCCCTAATTCGGTGAGGCACGTCGCTACCAACGCCGGGAACGCGCGAAAACGCCGGGAACGCCGGGAAGTAAAGTTCGAACTCATGAAGTAGTAGCCGGTCGTGCCCCTCGCGGCGCGACAAAGTTTCGCGGACTGGATCCGCGAAACGACTCGCGCCGCGCGAGCCGGAGCGGAGGTCTCGCGATCAGGCGGACCGTCGAGGCCGCATCCGGCCGAGCGGTCCGCCGGTGCGCGCATCAGCGCGCAGATCGCGAACCGAAGCGGAGGAGGGAGGCGACGGCTACCGAAATCCCGGGCGGACCTTGCGCCGGCGACCATCCAGGCCCCAGGCGCCGTAACCCGAGGCGGCGAGGGAGAGAAGCAGCAGAATCGCAAACTTGGTGACCAGACCGGCGGTGATCCAGCCCACCCAACCGGCCCCCGGGACGTAGGACTGACCGAGCAGAATGGTCAGGAGCAGGAGCACCCCTGCCGTCGCGGCGATCCGGGTCCACAGACCCAGGAGGAGCGCGATCCCCAACAGAAGCTCTCCCAGGGCCACCACCCAGGCGAACAGAGTCGTGTGCGGCACGACGACCGCACGGAGAAACGATCCCCAGAGGGGCCAGGCCTTCTGGGCCATTTCCTCGGCGTCGCGCGCAAAGGCGCCATGTACGAACTTGCCGGCGACCTTACCGGAGCCCTCCGCCACGAAGAGTATGCCCGTCGCGATGCGCACGAGGGCGGTCAACCGTGAACGGGGCCCCATCGTCTCAGTGTAGCCCGGCTGGCGCGCTCCGAGGACAGGGAGTCCTGAGAACCGGACGCGAGCGACGTCAGAACCGTAGAAAAGGGGCTCTCCGCGTGATCCCGGGCAGGATGGATCGAGTTTTGCTACAGTCCGGAGGGTTTTCCCGGGTATCCGGCCCGAAGCCGGGATAGGAGAAAGGAAACATGAAACGTTTTTCCTTCGCGATGGCCGTCGCCTTCCTCACGCTCACCGCCGCCGCTCTCTCCGCAAGCGAGGGTGCGACGCTCCAGCGGGCGCAGATCGCGCGCGTCTCCCGCGTCAACGCTGCGGCGGCGACCTCGTTCTCGGCCGAAGTCCCGGTCGTGGCCAGGGTGCAAGGCACTGCGTTCTTCCGGTCGTCGATCGACATCAACAACAACACGAACCAGACGATCACCGTCCAGTACCAGTTCTCCTACACCTGCGTGTCCTCCGCGTGCAGCCCGGTCGGCGGCTTTTACCGGACCCCGGTCCAGAACCTCAACCTTCTGGCGCTTCAGAATTTCCACCAGGACGACCTGGTCGACTACTTAAACGGTCTCGGGTTGCTCCAGGGCGGCGCCGAGCAGGGAACGATCGGAACTCTCCTGGTGACGTTCTCCAACGTCACGGCCTTCGGCTCCGGCGGCGTGATTCTGGGGTCGGAGGCGACGGTCGTGGCCCGCACCTACAACCACTTGGACGAGAGCACGGCCTCTTCGGCCACTGTCGGCTTCGCCTACAACGCCTCTCTCTTCTTCGAATCCGCCGACACCACCCTCGTGGGAACGGCCCGGGACACCAAGGCGGCCCCCTCGGTCGCCGGCAAGCTGCGCTCCAACGTCGGCGTGCGCAATACGGACATCAACGCGACCGGGCAGAACGTGACCGTCGTACTGACCTTCTATGACGTCCAAAGCGGCCAGAAAGTGGGGACTAATCAGACCTTCGCCAGCCTTCAACCGGGAGAGGTCCGCCAGATCTCCGACCTGTGGGCCACGGCGGGCATTCCCTCTACGGTCAACCAGGTGATCATCTTCGTGGACAACCCCTCGGCCAGCTCCACATCGCCCACGTTCGAAGGCTACGTCAACATCGTCGACGGCGGAATCGCCGCCGGCGGGATCAGCAACGGAGTCGCCACCCAGGATGCCTCGTTCTTCGAGATGAAGTGCGCGGACATGAATCTCTGCGGCAACTGAATCGAAAAATCGAGCGCGACTTCCGGGTCTCGCCGGGGAGCGCAGCTGACGGAAACCGGACCGGCGCCGAGAAGCGAGGCAGCTAGCTTCGCGTCTGCCGGACCAGGCCCGACGGAATGTCGCGGCGCAGGTGCTTCCCTTCGAAATCGATGCGGTCGGCTGCTTCGTAGGCCCGTGCCGCGGCGTCCGCCAGAGTCGGCCCCATGGCCGTGACGACCAGAACCCGGCCTCCCGCCGTGACCAGGCGGTCGCCGACGATCGCCGTGCCGGAGTGGAAGATCTGCACGGAGGGGAGCCGAGCGGCCTCATTGAGGCCGGTGATGGGCTTGCCCTTCTCGAACGGCCCCGGATAGCCCCCGGCGCACAGCACGACGCCGACGCAGGCCTCCGGTTTGATCTCCAGCGGTGTGATGCCCTCGAGCTCCATGCGGGTGGCCGCGACGAAGAGGGCCGCCAGATCCGAGTTGACGCGCGGGAGGATCACTTCCGTCTCGGGATCTCCGAAGCGCGCGTTGAACTCGAGGATCTTCGGTCCGGTCTCGGTGAGCATCAGGCCGGCGTACAGCACGCCGCAGAACGGGCGACCCTCGGCGGCCAGGCCCTTCAGGGTCGGCCAGATGATCTCCTTCAAGACCTGCGAAGATGTCGCCGCGTCCATCCCGGCCCCGGCCGGTGAGTGGCCGCCCATGCCGCCGGTGTTGGGCCCGCGATCGTGGTCGTACACCTTCTTGTAGTCGCGGGCCGTCGGCAGCGGCACCGCGGTCTGTCCGTCGCACACCGCCAGAAAAGAGGCCTCCGTCCCGTACAGAAACTCCTCCACCAGAATCCGGTCTCCCGACGCGCCGAAGACGCGCTCCTCGAAGAACAGCTTCAGCGTCCGCTCGGCATCTTCCTTGGAGGTCACGGTCAGGACGCCCTTGCCTCCGGCGAGGCCGTCGGCCTTGAGCACCACCGGAAAGCCCAGCCGCTCGATGGCGGTCTCCGCTTCGGAACGCGAGGCGCAGACGATGGCCCGCGACGTGGCGATGCCGTGCCGGCGGAAGAACTCCTTGGCGAAGACCTTGGAGGACTCGATCTGCGCTGCCAGGCGCGTGGGGCCAAAAATGGCAAGACTGCGCTTGGCGAATTCGTCGGCGATGCCGAGGGAAAGGGGAAGCTCGGGGCCCACGATGGTCAGATCCAGATTCAGCTTTTCCGCCAGATCGGCGAGCTCGACGATGTCTCCCGCCGCAACCGGCAGACAGTCGGCGAGCTCGGTGATGCCCGGATTGCCCGGAGCGCAGAACAGCTCCTCCACGAAAGCGCTGCGGCGCAAGGCCCAGCAGAGAGCATGCTCTCGCCCGCCTCCTCCGACGACGAGGATCTTCATTTCGGGCCATTCTATCCGTCGAAACGAGGCGGGCCAGACCCCGACGCACCGCGCCGCTGTCAGCGCTTCTTCTTTCCCCGTTTGCGGGCGGTCGCACGCCGTTCGCGGCGAGAGCTCTCGGTCCGGTCGAAGTCCCCGGAGAGCGCCCGGACGGAGAAATGTTCGTACCGGCCGACGAAACCGATCACCGTCTCCAGGGTCTCGTGCGGGCCAAGGACGAGACCGAACCGGCCGCGGGCGCGGTCTACGATGGCGCCTCCCTGGAGGGCCAGGGCCTCGAAGCGGATCCGGTCGCCCCGCCAGGTGCGCGCGCCGTTGTTGACCACGCGCACGCGGCAGAGAGTCGCCGTGTCGCTCGACACGCCCGGATCCGGGAAGATGGTGAACGTCAGCTCCTGCCAGGGAAGGTCGTCCGACCAAGCCACGGCAAGCCAGAGGCAGATGAGAAGCTTCATGATGCGTTTCCTCCGATCGGAGGAGGGACCGCGGCGGACGCCCGGCCCGGTGAGGACGGCGGGATCTTAGATATTCAAGATGGAAGATTCAAGGTTCAAGATTGGGAGCCGTTCGCCTGGCACCTTGAATCTTGAATTTTGAATCTTGAATCTCTACTGTTGGACCCTCCATGCGCAGGGATTTTCGCAAGGCTCTGAACGAAGAGATCCTCCTCGCCGACGGGGCGATCGGCACGCTTCTGGTCTCTCGCGGCGCCTTTGCCGACCAGGCCAAGTCGCCTCTCAACCTCAGCGATCCCAGCGCGGTCACCGAGGTCCACGAGGACTATCTCCAAGCGGGCGCCCGGATCCTGACCACCAACAGCTGGGACGCCAACCGGGTGAAGCTGACCGCGCACGAATGGTCGGATTCGCTGGAAAAGATCAACCGGGAGGCGGTCCGCCTGGCGCGCCAGGCGGCCTCCGGGGAGCTCGCGTTCGTGGCCGGCTCGATCGGTCCGCTGGGGGCGCTGGTGAAGCCGTACGGGATCCTGACCCTCGGACAGGTGCGGGAAATCTTCGAGGAACAGGCCCGTGTGCTGCTGGAAGCCGGCGTGGACCTCGTGATCCTGGAGACGTTCGGAAGCCTGCTCGAGGCGGCCGAAGCGGTGCGCGCGGTGCGGGGCCTGTCTCCGGAGATCCCGATCGTCGCGCAGATGACGTTTCTGACCGACGGCCGCACGGCGTTCGGGGAGTCTGCCGGCCACGCGCTTCCGACTCTCGCTCTGGCCGGCGCCGATGTCGTCGGCATGAACTGCACGCTCGGCCCTCAGGAGACGCACGACATCTTCGTGCGCCTGCCGTCGGCGGTGGACATCCCGCTTTCAGTCATGCCCAACGCCGGCTACCCCACGCTGGTTCACGGACGCAATGTCTACCTGTCCTCCCCCGAATACCTGCGCGAGTACGCCGCGGCCTTCGCCGAGGCCGGCGCAGCGATCATCGGCGGCTGCTGCGGCACGACGCCCGAGCACATCCGCGCCATGGCGGCCGGACTCGCCGGGCGCCGTCGCGTCGAAGCCCGGGCCCGCGTCGCGCTGGTGTCCGAGTCCGGGCGGACACGGGTGGCCGAAGCGCCGGCCATCGAGACATCCCGCCTGAAGCGCAAGCTCGCGGACCCCGGCGAGTTCGTGATCACCGCCGAGATCGAGCCGCCGCGAGGCGTGGACGTCACGAGCGCGCTCGAGGGCGCCAAGACGCTCAAGGCCTGCGGCGTCGACGCCGCCAACGTGACCGACAATCCCATGGCGCGGTTGCGCATGTCCTCCATCGCCGTCGCCGCGGTGCTCCAGCGGGAGACGGGCCTCGACGCGATCGCCCAGATCACGACACGAGACCGAAACATCCTCGGGTTGCAGTCCGACCTGCTGGGAGCGGCCGGGCTCGGCCTGAAAGCGATCCTCTGCCTGGGAGGAGATCCCCTGAAGATCGGCGACTATCCGCAGGCCAAACAGGTTTCCGAAGTCGACGTGCTGGGTCTCCTGCGCATCGCCCGCGGTCTGAACGGCGGAGCCGATCTCGCCGGCAACGCGATCGGGACGCCCAGCGCCTTCGCCATCGGATGCGCCGCAAACCCGGCCGCCTCCGACCTGGAAAACGAGTGCTCGAAGCTGGCCGCCAGGATAGACGCCGGCGCCACGTTCGCACAGACCCAGCCGGTTTACGACGTCGCGGCTCTGGAGCGGTTCCTGGAGCGTGCGGAGGCGCGCCGGATTCCCGTCTGGATCGGTCTCATTCCGCTGCGATCCCTCAAGCAGACCTTGTTCTTCGCCAACGAGGTGCCGGGGATCGGGGTGCCCGAGGCCATTCAGCGGCGCATGCGGGAAGCGCACGCCCGAGGCCCGGACTTCGAAAAGGCCGAGGGGCTGGCCGTGGCGCGGGAACTGGCTTCCGCGATCGCCGGCTGCGCCCGGGGGCTGCATATCATGCCGATGGGTCGGTATCCGGTGGTGGGTGAGATTCTCGAGGCTGTGCCCCGGCCACGGCGCCGGGAGCAGGCCGGAGCGTGAGGCGGAAGATTCTGTCGCGAGAGAGCGGGCGCGTCGCGTCCGCGAAGGAGGAAGAAACCATGAAGAGAATGTCGTGTCTGACCGTGCTGGGCGTCCTGGCGCTGGCGGCCCACCTCCTCGCCGTCGGTCAGGGCCGGGTCGTCGGCGTGGTCTCCGATTCCTCCGGCAATCCGATCGAGGGCGTCACGCTCACCGTGACCACGCCGTCCATGAAGAGCCTGAAGATCAGCGTCAAGACGGACAAGACCGGCCACTACGCCTTCATCGTCAACGACGCGACGCTGCGCTACCACATGCGGTTCGAGAAGGAGGGCTTCGCCCCCGCGGATCGCGACGAGAAATTCAGCATCAGCGAACCGACGACGATTTCCCAGAAACTGGTGAAAGCTTCCGAAGCGCCGGCGGCCCGTGGCGCGGTGCCGGCTCCCGCCGCGGCGTCGGCCAACGACCTGTCGACCAAGGCCTACAACGAAGGGGTCGATCTCTTGAACGCCGGCGACAAGGACGGCGCGGCTAAGCGCTTCGAGGAGGCCGTGAGCAAGAATCCCGATTTCGTGCAGGGCTGGCAGGCTCTGGCCACGATCGCTTATCAGAAGAAAGACTGGGCAAAGACGCTCGAGTACGGCCAGAAGGCGACGGACCTCGATCCCTCGCAGACCAGCATGTACGCCATGCTAGCCGACGCCGCGGAAAAATCGGGAGACAAGAAGGCCGCCGCGCAGTGGCAGGGCAAGTACGCGGAGGCCAATCCCGACTCCCCGGAGATCCTTTACAACAAGGGGATCGACGCCTACAACAAGAAAAACCTGAAGGACGCCGAGACCTACCTGACCAAGGCCACCGAGGCCAAGCCGGACTTCGCCCTGGCGCACTTCTGGCTGGGCATGACCTCTTTCACTCTCAATAAGAAGCCCGCGGCCCGGGAGCACCTGGAGAAATACCTGCAGCTCGATCCCAACGGCAGCGAGGCGGCGACGGCCAAGGAGCTCCTGCCTTTAGTCAAGTGATCCGGCTCGATCTCAGGTGATCCGGCTCACCCCGATGCCGCCCGCCGCGCGCGGTCAGCGCTCGCAGCCGAAGGCCGGTATCCGAGGCCCGCCGTTGCGCGCGAAGCAGCGGCGGGGGCCGGGGAGATCGTCGTCGTTGGTGAACGCCAGGATGACGATCAGGGCCGCAACCCAGAGAAAGAGTCCCGCGGGGAGATCCCCGCCGTCGAAGAGAACGTGCCAGAGCATCATGGATTTGGTCTCGTCAAAAATGCCGCAGGCGCATGGAAGAGCAAAGGAAGGACCACTCGGGAGAACCGGGGCAACCGACGTATCTTCACGGACTTGAGGCGATCGCGGCCTGCACGACTCTGACGCACAGCGGCCGAGTCCGCGATCACGGCCGACACTTTCTGACAGAATTCCATCCGGGGCCGCTCATGTTTGTCCGTGGAACAGTCGAGATTCTCGCAGAAAACCATCGAGGAGCGTCACTGGCCGAAGGGACAGCTGCACGCAGGTCTGGTCCGAACTGAGATGGGACGGACCGGAGCATTCAAGGATCGGCCACTGTGGCGGCGCCTGCAGACGATCCATCATCAGATCAAGGAAGGACGGTTTCCCAACGCCTCGTCGCTGGCCCGCCAGCTGTCGGTTTCCACCAAGACCGTCCAGCGCGATCTGGATTACCTGCGCGACGAGCTCGAGGCTCCCATCGAGTTCTCGCGCGACGAGAATGGATACGCCTATACGCGTTCCGATTACGTCCTTCCGTTCCTTCCCGTCGATGGGAAAGACCTGTTCTCCATCGGGGTCGCGGCCCAGGTCCTCTCCCTCTTCGGCGGCACGCCGCTGGCCCGGGACCTGAAGGCGTGCTACGAGAGGCTCGCCGAGCTGATGCCTCCGGCAGTTCGACTGCGGCCGGAGATCGTGATGGAAAAACTCGCCCTGCGCGCCCTTCCCTTTCGGCCGGTGCGCGAGGAAATCTGGACCGCGGCGGCCGAAGCCATGCAGCGCGGGGTAGGTCTCTCCATCCGCTACCACCGGCCGGGTGAGGCCCCCGGGGAAGCGCGGGTGATCTGCCCATACGCCTTCGTGCTCGCCGGCAGGGACTGGATGATGCTCGCCGAGGATCGCGACGCGGGACAGGTCAAGAACTTCTACCTCGCTCGCATCGAAACGGCAGAGCTCACCACGCAGCGTTACGCCATCCCCCGGGACTTCGACGCTGAAGCCTTCTTCCGCAACACCTTCGGGCTCTACGTGGGGGACGCGCGCCCCTTCCGAATGCGAATCCGTTTCGGTGGGGAGGTTGCCGACCAGATCCGGGAAATGCAGTTCCATCGCGAGCAGAAGATCGAGGCTCTTCCGGGCGGAGAAGTCGTTCTGGAAATGCCCGCCCAGTCGATCAAGGAGGCCCGGCGGTTCGTGCTCGCCTATGGCAAGGACGCCACGGTCCTGGAGCCGTCCCAGCTGGTCGAAGATCTCCGCGCCGAGGTCGAGGCGCTGCAGGATCTCTACGGCGAAGCCCTTCCCCCCCCGGCGGGCAAGACCCAAAAGCCGACGCGGTCATGAGAGACTGAGATCATGAAGCGGCTGACGGCGCAGGGGATCGCCGGTACTCTCACGATCCTGGCCGCCGCGGCCTGCAGCGCCACGGCCGGAGTCAAGCCGGTTCGGTCGGAGGATCCGCAGGTCGCCTGCCCGGCCGGAAAAGTGACCTGGAATCTCCAGATCCAGGACCAGCGCGCGGAGCTCAAGGACTCCGAAAAGCTGGTCGGCCTCGTGCGCAGCTCGCTGTCGCAGTCCTTCCCGGCATGCCGCTGGGTGACCGATCCGGCCGCGGGGACCATTGGCATCGAAATCCACCGCTTCTCGGCGATGCTCGACGGCTCGATCTGGGACGCCGGCGCGGACTGGTCGGTGTCGGCGCGTGACGCAAACGGCAGTTCCTTGACCGCCTTCGATGCGACCTTCGGGGCCTCGCGGCCCAACTACCGCAATACCGATAACGAGCGAGAGGTGCTGCAGCAGGTCTTCGAGCAGGCCATCAGGAAGACCGTGGCCGGCCTGCAGAGTCTGTCCTCGGCGCCTTAAATGTGTCCTCGCGGAGTGACGGCGAGATTGGGCCCAGCCCACGGCTCGGCTACCGGACACCGGCTTTCCTCCATCGAATGAGTTACCTCCCGTCGTTCTCGAAAAGCGCAATGGCGTGGAACGGATCTCGCAAATCGACGGTTGGAGGATCTATGAAACGAATCTTCATCGGTGTGTCCGCGGTCGTCCTGATGCTCGCGACGGGCCCACTCCTTCGGGCCGTCGACGATCCGACCGCCCAAATCGCCGGCATTCTTTCCGGCACGTTCGAGGGCTCGACTCCCGGCAATGAATTGCGTCTGGACTTCCGGGCCGTGCCGACCGATGGCCAGCATCTCTACGATCTTTTCCTCGACGTTTCCGGCAAGTATCTCGGACAGGTCGTCAAGCGTCAGGGGCTCGTCCGGCTGGAGTCTCAGGGGAAGGGCGTCTACGTCGGCTACATCCCCCACTTCGACGCGACGGTGACAGCGCTCTCTTCGAGTGCGACGCGGTTTTCCGACGCCGAGGCCAACGCTGCCTGCGGCTTCACCCTCTCTATCGCCGGGGACGGCTTCACCGGCGAGACGACGGTCTCGGGCTGCACGATGGCGCTGCGCGGCGGAACCGGGAAGTGGACGATCGACATGGAACCGGGAACGATCCGTCTGCGCAACGTGGCGTCAGGCGAGACGCTTCGGTTCCGGCGCCAGGGGAAATAGCCAGGGCGTCTCCCCCGGCTCTTCAGCCTGCCCCCCTCCTTCTTCTCGGCCCTGTGCCGGTTCCGTAGAGACCGCGGGGAGGGAGGCCAGCGCGGAGCTGGAACCCTCCTCCTCCACGTACTGACGCGCGATCTCCTTAACCGGCGCGGAGAAGTCGCCTTTCAGGATCCAGCGGAAGAAACCGGGCTCGACGCGGCTCATCTCCTTGAGCGTTCGGCCGCGGTACCTCCCGAAGTTCACGGTGGGCTCGCCCTGGACCAGGCGGAACCGTCCTTCCGGATCGATGTCCTGATCGACCCCGGCGCAGTAGAGCTCATGAAGCCGTCCCACGTCGCACGGCAGATCGGAGTACCTGCGAAGCTGCCCTTTCAGTACCGACAAAGTCATCTCGGCGTCGGCGAGCGCTCCGTGCGCGCCCCCGTGCTCGAGGTCGCAGTAGAACCGCGCGGCCGCCGCCAAGTGGCGCGGCTCGCGGGAGAAAAAGATGCGCTGGGCGTCGACCAGCCGGCGGTCGCGGACTTCGAATGCCACGCCGGCGCGCAGGAACTCGGCCCGCAGCACGGGCAGATCG
>Ga0126383_10003337_pt1 | contig 10616 bp, 15 predicted proteins | sample PanSoiMetPlot_35_FD_96882 | JGI IMG/M metagenome (GOLD analysis project Ga0126383, IMG submission 96882) | Tropical forest soil microbial communities from Panama - MetaG Plot_35 | ecosystem: Environmental > Terrestrial > Soil > Tropical forest > Bulk soil | place: Panama | collected 2016-02-17
CCTGCGGCACGCGGCGAGCGCACGTGATCCGGCGATTGATGGTGTTGATCGGACTTTTCCTGGCAGGAGTGGCCACCGGCGCCGAGCCAGGCCTGGTGCCGGCGCCGGCAGAGCTCCCTCGTGAGTACGTCGATACGGCACTCATCCAGTCAACCGGCCGGACGATTCATGTGTCCGCGGGCGGCGATCTTCAGAGCGCGCTCAACAGTGCGCGCCTCGGAGATCTCATCACCCTCGCCGCCGGGGCTACCTACACCGGCCCCTTTCTCCTCCCGAAGAAGGAGGGGACAGGCTGGCTTGTCGTCAGAACGGACACGCCCGATGCTCACCTGGAATCGGGTGGCTCTCAACGAGTGAACCCTGCACGAGCCCCCCTCATGCCGCGCCTGATCGCCCCGCGAGGAGCAACCATATCCTTCGCACCGGGGGCACATCACTATCGCTTCATCGGCGTGGAGGTGAGCCCCGCTCCGGGCATATTTACGCACAATCTCATTGCTCCGGCTGCCGACCCTCGCTCAGACGCAGACCAGCCTCATCACCTGGTCTTCGATCGGTGCTATCTCCACGGCGACCCGGCGAAGGGCTCCCGCCGCGCCATCGCGCTGAACGGGCAGCATCTTGCCGTCATCCACTCTCACGTGTCCGATTTCAAGGAGGTCGGCGCCGATTCGCAAGCCTTGGCGGGCTGGAGCGGATCCGGGCCCATCAAGATCGTCGACAACTATCTCGAGGGCGGGGCGGAGAACGTCATGTTCGGGGGGGGCGATCCAGCCATCCAGGGTCTCGTTCCATCTGACATCGAGATCCGGGGAAATACCTTTGCGAAGAACCCCCGATGGAATCCTGGCAATAGCAACTACGACGGCTCGCGGTGGTCGATGAAAAACCTCCTGGAGCTCAAGAACGCCCGACGGATCCTCATAGAAGCGAACGTCTTTGAGGACTATGACGGCTTCGCTATCGTGATCACTCCGCGGAATCAGTCGGGGACGGCCCCTTGGTCCACCGTTGCCGATGTCACGATTCGGTACAACTGGATCCGACGCGTCTCCTCCGTTCTCAATATCTCTGGGTTCGACGAGTACCATCCGAGCCGTCCCACCGAGCGAGTCACGGTTGAGCAGAATGTAGCCGAGAGCCTGTATGACGCCGGTCCGCCCAACCCGAAGATGATCCTGATAAACGGGGGTCCAGATGATGTGATCATCCGTCACAACACGATCCTCACCCCGCCGGGACGCGGGTCGAGTTACCTCGTCTTCGCCAACGCCACTCACAAAAAGGGCAATGCCTTCGCCTTCATGGATAACATTGTCCACATTGGGACCTATGGGATGGGCGCTGAGAACCCGCCTCTGGGGAGCAACAGTCAGACGCTACTCGATGGTCACTTCCGCAGCTGGGAGTTCTCGAGAAATGTTCTGGTCAATCCTCAAGGGGCCCCGCCAAGTATTTACCCGGCCGGACAGTACTGGGTGTCGTCACTGGCGGCCATTGGTTTTCAGGATCCCTCGAAGGCGGACTTCGCGCTGGGTCCAAAGAGCCGGTACCGAGGCCAGGGATCGGGAGGAAGCAACCCGGGCGCTAACGTCAGATCTCTTGTCGAAGCCTTCACGCGCTTCATGTCGGTTCGCGATTTCCAGAAAGACCAGCCGTGAATGCTCACCTACGGGTCTAGGATCTCGACCTCACCATCTAACGGCTGAATCGCGATCACGTCGTCATGCGCATGGGGATTGCAAGGCTGGGCGCTATCTCAAGGCAGGGCAGCTTTGGATCGATACCTGGCAAATGCTCTCTCCCAGGTGAATCTTTGGGCGTGCTCGTAGAAAGCCTGCGTGCGTTTCTGCGTGCTCGCTCGATCGCTGAGCGTAGTCAAGACCGCTTGCGCGATGTCGTCGGGACGATCCGGCTCGCATAAGAGGCCGTGTATCTTGTCGCTCACGAACTCGGGTACCCCACCCACGCGCGTCGCGACCACGGGCACGCGGACCAGCGCCGCTTCGAGCAACACAATCCCAAAGGGCTCTTCTCGGGACGGGAGAACCAGACACTCGGCATGTGCGATCCAGCCCACTACTTCGCGGTGCGGGACGTTTACCATCACATCGACCTTCCCGCCAAGCCCGAGCGAATGAATGAGGGAGATGATCTCCTGACGCTCTGGGCCGGCCCCTCCGATCAGGACGAGCCGTAAGTCAGACCGCTCCTTTTCGATGCGGGAGAAGGCGTGCAACAGCACGTCATGCGCCTTCTTCGCGACGAAGTGAGCCACACAGATGACATACGGGCCGTTGACCTGCCCGGCCAGAGGAGAATCTGGAGTGGCCGTCACCGCGTTCCATACGGCAACGACATTGGCCCCTGGGCTGAAGCGTTTCACCTGCTCGGCCAGAGCGTGCGAGCAGGCCACCACCAGATCGGCGGAGGAGAGCATCCACGTGAAGAGGGTCCGCGTCCACCCCGAGGACTTCACCGCCTCAGCTATGTCTGCTCCATGGACGGAGAGGATCACTTTGGGGCAGAGCCGCAGCCATCTGAGCAGCGAGAGCGGCAAGAGCTCCAGGCCGACGAAATGCGGATTCACGGCGACCGCCCCTCGGGTGGCCCTTCGCAGTCGTCGGAGGTTCGGGCCCAGGCGAGCGAGGAATCCCAGCATGTTGCGATGCCCGGCGGACAACCCAGGCAGCTTCAGCCACATCTGACCGGGTGGCGGTGGATCCCATCCGGTGATCACGAAAACCGCTTCATAGCGCTCTTGCATGGCCCTGGCGAGACCGAGGACGACGGTATTCACCCCGCTACCGGGCGCAAGTACCCAGGGCAGCAGGAACACGTAGCGACCTCGGGAAGCGGGCACATCCGCCCTCTTTTTGCTAGTCAACTGGCTTTACGATGTACGCATCCGGAATCAAGTTGCGACGGCGCTCCGTATCCATGGCCGGGTCGAAGCAGCGTCGGCTAACCTTCTCGAACCCAGCGCGTCTCAGAGTCCACAGCAACGTCTCCTCGCCGTAGGCGTACTGGTGCTCCCCAAACTGGCCGAGCAGGTAGTTGATCCGATGCATGGGCATGCTCAGCCACTCAGGATAGTTCCGATTCCATTAGGCGGCGAATATGTCCCGTTCCCCGCGTGCATAGGCGGCCATCAGCGCTCCTGCCTCCGGGATACCGACGCTGAACACCCCCGTGGGGACGAGCACCCGGTACGATTCCCGAAGGACGTGCTCCACCTCGTCGGGAAAATCGAGATGCTCCAGAAAGTGCTCGCTGTGGATGATCGTGACGGAAGCCGTCGGGAAAGGAAACAGCTCGCGAAGGTCGAGCCGAAGATCAGCCGTCTCCTCGAAGAAATCAACGTTCACCCAACCCGGCTTGAGATCGGTGCCGCACCCGATGTGCAATTTCAGGAGAGGGGTGAGGCGTAGCGCTCTACGGACGGCGCGGCGATGGACCCCCTGGATCCGCAATTCCAGGAGCAGTTTCCGGCACGCGAGGCGAGCGCCTCCCGAGAGCCGAGACTTGAGGAGCTGCTTCAGCACATCGTCCAACCGGGTTGCTTGCAGCGAGACAGCGCTAAGCCTCGATGCTCCCTGCATATCACTTCGCGTTCGCTCGTCCGTAGATGAAAAACTCCGCAAAGGAGCCCTCCGTGTAGTCACCACGGTAGGGATGTCTATTGGGAATGTGCTCGAGAAGCTCCCATTCGAGGGCGTTCCGCTGGAGCCATGTCGAAAACTTTCGGTGCTTGATGTGTGGCCCCTGATATTCTCGATTATCATCCGAGTTGCTCGCGTAGATGATCACGTAGCGATGCGCGGCCCCCACGAGCGTGCGCATGTAGTCCTCGAAGACTCGATCTTCCACCAGGTGGTAGATCACGTCGAGAGACAGGGCCAGGTCGGCCCGCTCACCTCGATACTGGCTCATGAGGGCGAAGGTCTTCGTCGCGTCCCCGACGAACAACCTCCGGCATTGGCGCACTGCTGTCTCACTCACATCGTATCCGGCGTACGTCGGGTACCTCGCCAGCATCAACTGGTTTCCGTCGCCACAACCAAATTCGATGATCGACTGCACCCCTCGTGTCGCCACGAAGGCATTGATCACTTCGGCCTTGAACGCCGCGAATTTTCCGTAGGACCCGACACCCGAATTCCCTTCCGCATTGTATCGGTCCTCCCAGTATCGACAGGACCCAGGGAACGGCTTCGAAGACTGGCGCGCCGCGGACAACCTCCGATAGAGGTCCCTCGCTAGGCGCCCGAGAAGCTGTTTCTTCTCCGCGAAGTTCTTCATCCGCGCGAGAAGCCCTGAGCTATGCGCCTCGGCGATCTGTTCCCGTCGAGGCGGCGCGGGGGCGGGCTCCGTAGCTCGACATCTGGCCTCACGCCTGGGCCGCTTCGGGAAGGTCTTGAATCCACATCTCGGGTCTCCTGAACGGGCGACCGATGCGATATCTCAACTCCGATCCGAGCGCTTGGCGCCCCAGAAATCGGGGCCTGCCGAAGACTTCCGAGTATCCCTCCGCGGGCAGCTCGAGCCCGTATTGCAACCCCTGCCCAAAGAAGAAATTCCGTAAGAAGCTAATCCGTTGACGACTCTTCGGGAGGATGACGCACGCGAGCGTCAGGGATCCACCAGCCCTCGAGCCCATCGCGCAACATCTGTCTCACCATTGTCGTCTCTTCGCCTCGCAACGGGCTCCCGGACCTTGGTCCCTGCGATGTGTCATAGGTATATCGGGTCCGGACGTTTCGGCGCACCGCCTTATTCGCGCCAAACGGAACCACATCGTCGGCCAGGCTTACCGGCTCCGTTCCGAAATTCCGACCAGCATAGGCGCTACCGATCCGATCCATGACCGTGGTTCGAGGATCGTCCGCCCGAAAGGCGAAGCACGGGTCGATCGCCCCGCCAAATACCGCCGCGGCGGGCCAGCGCTCGAACGCTCGGCAATACGCTGCGAGCCCCCCTTCATCTGACAGCGTATCGTCGTCTGTCCAGAGGAGGTACTCTCCCTTTGCATCTTGTATCGCCTTGTTCAACACGTGGGACTTGCCTGGCCTCGTCTCGAGCACAACGCGGATCGGCAGTCTTCCTTCGAATGACTTGACAAAGGTCATCGGTTTGATCAGTGCAATTGTTTGTTGACGATGAGCATCTTCCAATTCACGCCGGAAGGAATCGTCAGTCGCGTCATAGCCTCAAGCCCCTTACGCAGCAGCTCGCACCGGTTCCACGTGAAAACTCCAATGGAGACGTTCACCTTGGCCTGGCTCATGCTCCTCACTGTCGCCCTCGGGCTCGACCAGGGCGTGCCATCCAGCGCCGTTCGGGTCCCACGGCTAGCAGGACAGCCGCGTTCTTACGCCTCGGTCCCGTAGGTCCCATCACGCCGAGAACTTCATGCGACGCCGGGTCAATGACCTCAATTCGGGAACGCGCCGCTAGACGCCGTTATTCAACACCTTACTTCTCACGACGGTTCACCAACTTCCTACCCTCGACAATGTTTCCCCACGTCGTCGCCATTCGAATCTCAGCAGGCAGCCAGACCTTCGACGAGCACGTCCAACGTGTCATACAATACTTCAATGCGCTACGACACAATTCCATCCAATACCAGCGACCAACACCAAACCAGTAGGAGCTCAAATCAATCTTCACTTCTCCTTTACGAACATCGGCCCTTCCTCGACCGACATACCATTGCCGCAAGAACTTCTCCGTCATCCTCTTTACGGGATTTCGATGGTACACGATCATTTCGGGTACGTAATATCCCTTCTCGCCTGTTGCCAACAGCCCCCGCATGAAGTCACTTTCCTCACCCGGAACGAAGGTCTTCCCCTTCACCCCTAGTTCCTCACTGAAGCCCCGGCCCCCTTGGAACACCCGTCGCCGGAACGCCATGTTTGCTCCGAAAAACGTATCCCCTTTCCCTTCTACGATCTTCGCTGCATCGCCTCTATCAAAATGCATTGTAACGCCGCTAATCTCCCGCGAATGCCTCGTCATCCACGCGGGGGGTCGTCCCTCCCATCTTGGTAAGATCTTGCCTCCGAAAAAGGCTCCGTCTGTGTAAATTCCAGCAGCGCGTCTCAACGCGACCAACCAACCCTGATCTACATCCACGTCGTCATCGGTGAAGGCCATCACCTCGGCCATTGTCTCCCGGGTGGCTCGATTCCTTGCCGCACTCAGTCCTTGACGCTCCTCAAAAACTGATCGAATCGGTAGTCGTGTCCGAAACTCTTCGCACACTTCTCGAGTTGAGTCCTTCGAATTATTATCTACTATCAGCACTTCCCACTCGAGTCCTGGCGGTATATCCAGTTCGCACAGAGTTTCCAGGGTCCGTCGAAGACTTACACATCGGTTGAAGGTGCAGATCACCGCGGCTATTTCGCACCCCGGGCCCATCACCGCTTATTCCAGCCCTGGCTTCGCGCCATCTCCTGCCGTCATCCTTTCGTAGTGATTCCCGGCAGTTTCAAGAGCATAAATCGTTCCCTTGCCCTGCCTCTCGCACGAGATTCCACCTACAGGGCCAAGTGGCCCCGCCTGAGCTTCTCCGCGTTCAGGCACCCCTCTCTTACTTTCCGATCCTACTTTGGAGCTCACTCAGCTACAAGAATCAGCAGATTCGAACCACGTCCCTCCCTGTCTCCTCGCCTACCACGCTCCCCGCTCCGTCATGTCTCCGGTACATCACCATCGACTCCGAGACCGTTCCCACCGATCCCTGCACGCGTTCTCGAAGTCAAATTTCTTAGTCTGAACAATAACTAAACTTTCTACAAATTCCCTTTGTACGCGTCTCTCCACACCAACCTCTTACCGCTCGGACCCTCTGCGCAACGACGGCTTTTTTGATCTCCCGCGCCGCCGCGGAGGATCTCGACTTCCATCGTCTTCCGGCCCAGGGCCCGCTCGAGCTCCCGGATCTTCGCGCAGGCCCCCGCAGCTGGCTCGCGGCCCACCTCCTCACTGGCCTGCACCGCCGTCGTCGCCACGGCCTCCGCGAAGCGCTTCCAGCTCGGTTCACATTTAGCGTGCTGCCGAGCTCACGGCTGAGCTCGGCCATGTCTTCTCGCCAGTCGCGATCCGCTGGACCGTCTTCCGCTTAAACTCCTGCTGAACACTCGCCTGCCGTCTGCCTTCCGCCGATGCTCCCCCATGGGCCCTGCCGGCGCATCCAAGGTGAGCAGTCCAAATCGGGAGCACTTCATCCGACTCAGCGGCGGAGCCAGCTGGGTCCAGGCGGCAACCTCTACGTCACGAGTGCTGGCAATAACGCTCTCCTAAGGTACAACGGAACCACGGGAGCCTTCCCGACATTGTCGGCTCGGGGGTAGACTGGATGGACCTACGGGGCTCACTTTCTTTGGTGCGCAACGGGGTGTTTCTGAAACCCTCAACTCTTGTCTTGTGTGGCTTCGGAATGTTCGGCTTGATCGGCTAATTCTCGATACCGCATCACACGCTTATCTTCATTAAGAAGAAACGATCTGTCTGGTGTTCTGGTCTCTCCCTGAACGTGGAGCAAGTTGCACCAACGGGATTTGCATGTCGTTGAAGAAAACCGAGTGGAATGTCCTCGTAGATGCGATCCACCCCGGCCAGCTAAGGTGACGGTGACGAACCAGCGCCGACTGCCCTCCTCGGCGTCCCTCAACGCTTTCACGGACTCCGCGTCTACGTCGCCATCCGTAGACGCCACTATGTCCGACCTGGCCTCCCTCACTGCCCGCTTCCTCGCAACACTCAAAGATCTATCACGTTCGTCGAAGATTCACTCGTCTCTTTGCCCCCTCACTCCGCGCTCGATCATCTAATCTCCTTCACCGTGATCCATTCTCCACAGTTCTACGTCAGCCTCCTCGCTATGCGCTCCATCCGTCTCGGAAGATGAAGCGCTACCAGCAACAACCACAGCCTCACTGACTGTGGTGTCTCTCGAATCGCCCTCAACAAACAGCGCCGTGCCCACACCTTGTCGGTTTCCCTTCCGTATTGATATATGGCAGACCCCCCCGACACGATTCTTTCCCTCAGCGCAGCCAACACTTCTGCACGGAACATCTCTGGCCCTTCCCGGAGTTGCTTTCTCAACACTGCTATCGCGTTCGGCATCCACCGCATCTGTCTCAGCGCACCACTTCCAGACACGCTCTCCTTCAAGTAGCGCCACCGCATCAGTGATTGCCGCAAAAATGTCACTTCATACCGCGCCGCGATCCTCAAATACAAATCCCAATCGCTCGCATCACTTACTCTCCGGTCAGACATGCCGACTTTCTCAATCACCTCTCGCCGAGTCACGGCCTGCGAACACGTTGCCACTAAATTTTGCTGCACAAACTCACGATAACACCACGACGTCACTGCCTCCGCCACGCCGAGTCGTGCTCTCACCACTGGCGCCATGATGGACGCTTGCAGGATCCCGCTATCATCGAACAGCACGCCATCGCACACAATCAGGCCTGATTGTGGCTGGGCCTCCGCTGCTATGACCTGCGCCGACAGCTTACCCGGCTCCCATAGATCATCGCCGTCCAAAAAGGCCAGCAGATTCCCGCGCGCCTTACTCATTCCAGCATTCCGAGACGCCGCCACACCACGATTATCCTGCCGAACGCAGACAACATCCCTCCCGAATGCCTGGATCCTTTCCGCTGTTTCATCTGTCGATCCATCATCGATCACAATCACTTCTATATTGCTATAATCTTGATCCAGAGCGCTCTGGATGGCAGCTCCAATATATGCAGCATGATTGTACGTCGTAACGATTACGCTAACTAACGGCGGCATCTCGCCCGGCCCCTGTGCCTCCCGATCCTGCCATGTCCTCATCCTTGCCTAGAGCCATCACTTCTGCGGCCCATACTCTAGGGCCCGCTGAGGTCTGCTGCGTCACCTCAATGAAGTGTTCTAATTGTCGAACCGCATCAGCTCTAATTCGAGCATACTTCTCTCGAACCCGCACCACATCGACATGCGCCCTAGGCATTTCTTCCATCCCCCACGAAATACCTTCCAGCCCAAATTCACCCTTCTCCGCCTCGCTGCGTCCAATAGGGCCGTCAGGAATCATGACTACACGACAGCCACACAAGACCGCCTCGCCCACCAGACTGGTTGTGTTATCGAAGCAGTACAGAACTCAGCTTTGACGAAACAGCTTGCCGAGTTCCTTTTGCTCGGGAGACGTTCGCGTGATTTCATACGCCTTTCCCTGGTCAACCCAACCGTCTTTCCATGTGGACTTCTCGACATAAAACATTCGATCCATCGATCGTCCTCACTCTCTCCCGCGTCAGCATAGAATATAGTTTCATCGATCATAGGCAACTGCAATTTCCCTCGAATTAGGTTTCTTACAGACGGCGCATAGATGTCCGACCACACGAACACCAGCTCTCTCGGATCAAATACTTCATCACCGCCAATCAATCCCGGTCGAATCAGTACCCAACGTGCGACTCGCCTCGCCTGCAACGGGTTACCCGGATGGTTTCTGGATACACCGCAACAAATCCCCGCCGAATCAACACGTTTAGCGTCCGCCCATGCGCAATCTGTAGTGCTCCCTCGGAATTAAGCCACCTGAGTCGATTCGTGCGCCCGGAATTCTCTCGGGCTTCGATAGCCCAGCGCCTGGTGCGGGCGCGCCTCGTTGTACCGGCGGATCCAGGCACTCAGCTCGCGCCGAGCGTGCTCAAAGCTGAGGAATTTGTGCTGGCCAGACACATTCCTCCTTCACTGTGCGTCCTTCACGGTGCGGAAGAAGCGCTCGATGATCCCGTTCTCCTCCGGCGTGTAAGGGGTGATGAACTCCTGGGCGAGCCGGTAATCCCGGCACGCCGCCCGGAAGCGCCGACTCTGATAGATCAGGCCATTGTCGGAGCGGACGACCGGCGTGGGCCCCGTCGGGCGCAGCGTGCCGAACCGGTCCAGGCACGCCTCCTCGAGCGCCCGCTCTGCCTCCTTGGCGCGGCCCCGTAAGGCGAACTCGTGGCCGATGAGCTCGCGGTCGTGACAATCGATCCCCGCGACGAGGTGGGCCCAGCCGTCCGGCCCGCAGTAGACGTGGGTTACGTCGGTCGCCCAGCCCTCGTTGCTGCAGGCCGCCTGGCTGCGCCGCCCCTGGATCCAGGGCCGCGGGGCCGTCGCCCGCTGATGCACGAACCAGCCCTTGAGGGTGCAGATGCGATACACGGTCTTGGGCGTCACGCGGGTTCCCTCCCGAAAGCGCAACAGCGCCCAAAGCCGCCGATACCCGAGGTCGGATAGCGTCGCATCAGGTCGGCAATCCTGGCGGCCAGCGCGTCGTTGAGTACCGAGCGACGGGGCAGCCTGGAGCTGCCTCGCCGCACGCCGCTCCGCGGCACCGCGAGGATCCGACATACCCGACGCTGGGACACCTTGGGGATCGCGGCGCTCACTCGTCGGACCCCTTCGCCGGAAAAGGGCGGCTTTTGCTCGCCTCCTTCAGGACATCGAGGTGGAGGACGAGCTCGCCGACCTTCTGCTTGAGCTTCTTGATCTGTTCATCCTTCAGGGCGTCCTCGTCCTTGGGGCGTGCCCGCAGCGCATTCTCG
>Ga0126383_10003338_pt1 | contig 10614 bp, 4 predicted proteins | sample PanSoiMetPlot_35_FD_96882 | JGI IMG/M metagenome (GOLD analysis project Ga0126383, IMG submission 96882) | Tropical forest soil microbial communities from Panama - MetaG Plot_35 | ecosystem: Environmental > Terrestrial > Soil > Tropical forest > Bulk soil | place: Panama | collected 2016-02-17
TACGCGCGGATTAACGACTACGGCTTTATCGAGTCGCCCTATCGCAAAGTCAAGAACGGGCGCATCGTCGATTACGTCACCATCGTGAACATCGGCGACAGCGACTTCAAGGTCGGCGACCACATCGAGAAGCACGAGATCGAGAAGCTCAACAACGAGATGAAGGAGAAGCGCAAGAAGCCGGCACAGATCGAGCCGTTCTCGTTCTATCTTTCGGCGTGGGAGGAAGACCGCCACACCATCGCACAGGCGAACGTGGAACTCGACGACAAAGGGCGCATCGTTCCTGAACTCGTCAACGCGCGAAAAACCGGCAACTTCGTGCTGGTGAATCGCGAAGAAGTCGATTACGTCGACGTCAGCCCGAAGCAGCTGGTTTCGGTGGCCGCGTCGCTGGTTCCGTTCCTCGAGCACGACGACGCCAACCGCGCCCTGATGGGCGCGAACATGCAACGCCAGTCCGTGCCGCTGTTGCGCGCGCAGGCGCCGATCGTCGGCACCGGAATGGAAGGGGTTACGGCTCGCGACTCGGGCGCTGTGGTTCTGGCCCGCCGCAACGGCATCGTGGACTCGGTCGACTCCGAGCGCATCATCGTGCGCGTCGAAGGCGAGCACCATCCCACGCAGCTGTCGCGTGAGGTGGGCAGCGATATCTACCAGCTCACCAAGTTCAAGCGCTCGAACCAGAACACTTGCATCAACCAGAAGCCGGTGGTCAAGAAGGGCCAGCGGGTTGTGAAGGGCGAAATCATTGCTGACGGACCTTGCACCGATCACGGCGAGCTGGCGCTGGGGCGGAACGTCCTGGTGGCCTTCATGCCGTGGCGGGGCTACAACTTCGAGGACGCGATCCTGGTTTCCGAGAAGATGGTGAAGGAGGACTACTACACCTCGCTGCACATCGAGGAATACGAGATCGAGGCCCGCGACACGAAGCTCGGTCCGGAAGAGGTCACGCGCGACATTCCGAACGTCAGCGAGTCGATGCTGCGCAACCTGGACGAAGCGGGCGTGATTCGCATCGGCGCCAGCATCAAGCAGGGCGACATTCTGGTCGGCAAGGTGACGCCGAAGGGCGAAACCCAGTTGACGCCGGAAGAGAAACTGCTGCGCGCAATCTTCGGGGAAAAGGCCGGGGATGTGCGGGATGCATCCCTCTACTGCCCGCCGGGCATTGAGGGCGTTATCGTCGACGTGAAGATCTTCTCGCGCAAAGGCCAGGAGAAGGACGAGCGCGCGAAGGCCATTGAAGCCACGCAGATCGCCAAGCTGGAAAAGAACCTTTCCGACGAAATCCGAATTTTGACCGACGAGCGGTTGAAGCGTCTGGACAACATTCTGGGCGGCAAGGAAGTGCAGGCCGACCTGCACGACGAACGCACCAACAAGCGCCTGCTGACCAAGGGCACGATGCTGACGCGCGAAGAGATCGAGCGCATCTCGACTCGCAACCTGAAGCGCATCAAGTATGCGGATAAGGATCCGCGAGTGAATGAGCAAATCGACGAGATCGAGGAAATGACCTCGCGTCAGATCGACGTGCTCAAGAAGATCGTCAACGAGAAGAAGGACAAGCTGACCAAGGGCGACGAACTGCCGCCGGGAGTGATCAAGCTGGTCAAGGTCTACATCGCCATGAAGCGCAAGCTGAGTGTGGGCGACAAGATGGCCGGCCGTCACGGTAACAAGGGAGTCATTGCCCGCATCCTGCCAGAAGAGGATATGCCGTACCTCGCAGACGGCACGCCGATGGAGATCGTGCTCAACCCGCTGGGCGTTCCTTCCCGTATGAACGTGGGCCAGATTCTCGAGACCCACCTGGGATGGGCGGGATACAAGATGGGTGAGAAGGTGGCCAGGCTGCTGGCCGAGAACAGCAAGGAAGAAGCCATCCGGCGTGAACTCAAGGCGCTGTTCAAAGACAGCGCGCTGGCCGACACCATCGCCGAACTGAGCGACGAGGAACTGCCGGCGGTGGCGGAGAGCCTGACCCGGGGCGCGTTCATGGGCTCGCCCGTGTTCGACGGCGCGCGGGAAGTCGAGATCAAAGCCCTGCTCGCGCAGTCGGGCCTGCCGACCTCGGGCAAGACGTATCTTTACGACGGCATGACGGGAAACAAGTTCGAGCAGCCGGTCACGGTGGGTTACATCTACATGCTCAAGCTGTCGCACCTGGTCGACGACAAGATTCACGCGCGTTCGATCGGGCCGTACTCGCTGATCACCCAGCAGCCGCTTGGGGGCAAGGCGCAGTTCGGCGGCCAGCGCTTCGGAGAAATGGAAGTCTGGGCGCTCGAAGCCTACGGCGCGGCGTTCATTCTGCAGGAACTGTTGACCGCGAAGTCCGATGACGTGTATGGCCGCACCAAGATCTACGAGGCCATCGTCAAAGGCGAGGCGGCCATGGAACCGGGAGTGCCGGAATCGTTCAACGTGCTGATTCGTGAATTGCAGTCGCTCTGCCTGGATGTGGAGCTGATCAAGGCCGGCGAAAAGAAGCCGGTCGCGGCCACCGCGGCAGCCGACTGAGAAGCCGTTCTCCGTTCCCCTCCCGGTGCGCAATGGCCGGGAGGGTACGGGCGCAGATTTTGGGAAATGAGCTCCCCCGGGCTTGGTCCTTCGGTCGAGGGGAGCGGAAACGTCAGAACCGGTTTTCACCGGAACCGGGAACTGAGAACTCATGAAGGGCCGCCGGTGATGGCGTACATCACAGGAAGTGGAGGAACACCTTGTATCGTTCGAGCCCCTTTGACATGGCGAACCCGATTGCCGATTTCGATGCCATCCGCATCAGCCTGGCATCTCCGGAAAAAATCCGGAGCTGGTCGCATGGTGAAGTCACCAAGCCCGAAACCATCAACTACCGTACGTTCAAACCGGAGCGCGATGGCTTGTTCTGCGCTCGCATTTTCGGCCCGGTAACCGACTGGGAGTGCTTGTGCGGCAAGTACAAGCGGATGAAGCACCGCGGAGTGATCTGCGACAAGTGTGGCGTGGAAGTCACCCTGTCGAAGGTCCGGCGCGAACGCCTGGGCCACATCGAGCTGGCGTCACCCTGCTCGCACGTGTGGTTCTTCAAGGGGCTGCCCAGCCGCATCGGGCATCTGCTCGATATCTCGCTGCGCGACCTTGAGTCCGTGCTCTATTTCGAGGCTTACGTGGTCGTCGAACCCGGGGATGCTCCGGTGAAAGAGCGCGAGGTCATCAAGGACGAAGCCAAGTTCCGCGAACTCGATCAGCAGTACCGCCCCGCCGGCTTCAAAGCCATGATGGGTGCCGAGGCGATCAAGGAGCTTCTCAAGCGCGTCGACGTCGAATCTCTTTCGAGCGAGCTGCGCGAGAAGATGAAGAACGAGAGCTCGCTGCAGAAGCGGCTCAAGTACGCCAAGCGGCTGAAAGTCGTGGAGGCTTTCCGCAAGAGCGGCAATAAGCCGAACTGGATGATTCTCGACGTGATTCCGGTGATTCCGCCGGAGCTGCGCCCGCTGGTTCCGCTCGATGGGGGCCGCTTCGCTACCTCCGATCTGAACGATCTCTATCGCCGCGTCATCAACCGCAACAACCGGTTGAAGAAGCTGATGGACCTGCATGCTCCCGAGGTCATCGTGCGCAACGAAAAGCGCATGCTGCAGGAAGCGGTTGACGCGCTGTTCGACAACGGCCGCCGCGGGCGCGTGCTGCGCGGCGCTAACAACCGTCCCCTGAAGTCGCTCTCCGACACGCTGAAGGGCAAGCAGGGACGTTTCCGTCAGAACCTGCTGGGTAAGCGCGTGGACTACTCGGGCCGTTCCGTCATCGTGGTCGGTCCCGAGCTCAAGCTGCACCAGTGCGGTCTGCCGAAAAAGATGGCGCTCGAGCTGTTCAAGCCGTTCATCTATCACCGGCTGGAGCAGACCGGACACTGCACCACCATCAAGCAGGCGAAGGAGATGGTGGAGCAGCAGGAACCCATCGTTTGGGACATCCTGGAAGAGGTGATCAAGGACCACCCTGTCCTGTTGAACCGCGCGCCTACCCTCCATCGTCTGGGCATTCAGGCGTTCGAGCCGGTGCTGGTGGAAGGCAAGGCCATCAAGATCCACCCCCTGGTTTGCACCGCGTTCAACGCCGACTTCGACGGCGATCAGATGGCGGTTCATATTCCGCTGTCTCCCGAAGCTCAGGTTGAAGCCAGCGTGTTGATGTTGTCGTCGCACAACATCCTGTCGCCGGCTTCGGGCCAGCCCATCACGGTGCCTACGCAGGATATGGTGCTGGGACTCTACTACCTGACCAAGGCCAAGCCGGGCGCCAAGGGAGAAGGCCGCTCCTTCGCCAACATTGACGAGGTGCTACTCGCTCTCGATGCCGGCGAAGTCGAGACTCTCACTCCCATCCGGCTGCGCTACTCGGGCGAAGTGATCGACCTGGCGTCCGCCTACGACGACCAGGACGTGACTCACACCGAGCCGGTTGCCTACGACCGTCAGTTCCTGAACACCACGGTGGGGCGCGCCATCCTGAACGACCACCTTCCCGAGACCATGCCGTACATCAACGGCCTGCTCAAGAAGAAGGGTATCGGGCAACTGGTGAATTACTGCTACCTGCGCTTTGGCCTTGAAACCACGGTCAAGATGCTCGACGAAGTCAAGGAGCTTGGTTTCCGCTTCGCCACCGGCGCCGGGTTGTCGATCGGTATCGACGACATGGTTATCCCCGACAGCAAGAAAATCCTGGTGCGCGATGCGGACAAGCAGGTGGTCAGCGTCCAGCAGCAGTACCTGGACGGCGCCATCACCAACGGCGAGCGCTACAACAAGGTCGTCGAAATCTGGTCGGCGATTACCGAAAAGGTCGCGGACGAGATGTTCGGCGAGATGCAGAAGCGCGACAAGGAGGGCGAAATCAATCCCATTTACGTCATGGCCGACTCGGGCGCTCGCGGATCGAAACAGCAGATCCGCCAGCTCTCCGGCATGCGCGGATTGATGGCCAAGCCGTCGGGCGAAATCATCGAAAGCCCGATTACCGCCAACTTCCGCGAGGGTTTGACGGTGCTCGAATACTTCATCTCCACCCACGGCGCGCGCAAGGGCCTGGCGGATACGGCGCTCAAAACCGCCGACTCCGGATACCTTACCCGCCGCCTGGTCGACGTGGCCCAGGACGTGATCATCAGCGAGTACGACTGCGGCACGGTGGATGGCATCTACGTCTCCGGTATCGTCGAAGCCGGCGAGATTATCGAGCCGCTGCGCGACCGCATTGTGGGCCGCGTCTCGCTGGAGAAAATCAAGGACTACGACGGCAACGTGGTGGTCGATGTCAACCAGGAAATCACCGAAGAGCTGGCGGGAGCGATTCAGGCCGCCGGTATCGAGCGGGTGAAAATCCGCTCGGTGCTGACCTGCGAATCGAAGCGCGGTGTCTGCGTAATGTGCTACGGACGCAACCTGGCTTCGGGACGCCTGGTCGAACTGGGCGAAGCGACCGGCGTCATCGCGGCGCAGTCCATCGGCGAGCCGGGAACGCAGCTCACGATGCGTACCTTCCACATCGGCGGTACCGCGTCTCGAGTCTCCGAGCAGTCGCGCCTCGATGCCAAGAGCAACGGCACGGTGCGCTTCATCGGGCTGCAGACGGTCAAGGCGAAGTCGGGCGATCTGGTGGTGATGAACCGCCAGGGCTCGATCGCCGTGGTCGACGAAAAAAACCGCGAGCGCGAGCGCTACTCGGTGGTTTACGGCGCCAAGGTGAAAGTCAACGATGGGGATGCGGTGCAACTCGGCCAGGTCATGGTGGAGTGGGATCCCTACACTTTCGCGATCCTGACCGAAATCGGCGGCACGGTGCAGTTCAAAGACCTGCAGGAAGGGGTCACGCTGCACGAGGAAGTCGACGAAGTCACCGGACTCTCGCGTCACGTGGTGGCTGATTCGCCGGACGAGAAGCGCCAGCCGGCGATTGTGATCAAGGGCAAGAGCAGCAAGCGTTACCTGATGCCGTCGCGCGCTCACCTCATGGTGGCCGACGGCGATTCGGTGTTCCCTGGAGATGTGCTGGCCAAGATCCCGCGCGAAACCACCAAGACCAAGGACATCACCGGTGGTCTGCCGCGCGTGGTCGAGCTGTTCGAAGCCCGCAAGCCGCACGAGACCGCGGTCATCAGCGAAATCGATGGCACGGTGCGGTTCGGCGAGGTTTCGAAGGGTCAGCGCAAACTCTACGTCCAGGCCGACAACGGTACGGAGAAGGAGTACTCGGTGCCGCGCGGCGTGCACATCAACGTGCAGGAAGGCGAGCGCGTCAAGGCGGGCGAACCGCTGATGGATGGCCCGCTCAACCCGCACGACATCCTTGCGGTGCTCGGCGAGAAGGAGCTGCAGGCTTACCTGGTGAACGAAATCCAGGAAGTCTACCGGCTGCAGGGTGTCAACATCAGTGACAAGCACATCGAGGTGATCGTTCGCCAGATGATGCGTTGGCGCAAGGTGGAGGACGTGGGCGATACCTCGTTTCTGCTGGAGCAGCAGGTGGATAAGTTCAAGTTCGCGGAAGAGAATGAGCGGGTGATCAAGGAGGGTGGGCGTCCGGCAACCGGCCGTCCGCTGCTGCTCGGCATCACCAAGGCTTCGCTCTCCACGGACTCGTTCATCTCCGCCGCTTCGTTCCAGGAGACAACTCGCGTCCTGACCGAGGCCTCGATACAGGGCGCGGTGGACCACCTGCGCGGTCTGAAAGAGAACGTCATCGTGGGGCGGTTGATCCCCGCCGGCACGGGCATGGAGTACTACCGCAACGTGCGCCTCTCGCCCGAGATGGAAGAGGCTGCCGCCAAGGTCCAGGAAGAGGTTTCGGCGGCCTACGAGGAGGCCGAGCGCGCGCTCGAGCTGATGCGGCATGAAGGCGAAACCGAAGAATTGACCGCGGAATAACTCCTTCTGAAACAGGCAGGGGCGGCTCCCACCGCCCCTGGTTTTTCCCCAGATCCCATGCATGCCAACCCCAAAATCTTGCCGGATAAGGGCCGGGTTTCCAGTTCGGAGTTGCGCACACGGACGGCGGACAATACCCTTGCTGAACGCATGCTCCGTTTCCTGCGCCTGATACGGCTCGCCTTTTGGCGTGCTTTCGAGCACGACGCCTTCGCCACCGCCAAAGCTTCAGCCTATTCCTCCATCCTGACGTTCTTCCCGCTGCTGCTGGTCGTGGGTTCAGTCCTGGCCACTTCGCGCAAGGGGGAAGCCTATCTGCGCGAGATTTCCTACGCCCTGGGACGCATGCTTCCGGCCGGCAGTGCTACGGCCATCGCCTATCTCAAGAGCACAACCAATCGGCCGGTCAGCCTGCTGGTTTCGGCGTCCCTGATCACGCTATGGACCGCCTCGGGCGTGATGGTGTCTTGGATGGAAGGCTTCCGGCGCTGCTACCAATTGCCCAAGATCTGGGGGCTGGTGAAGGAACGCCTGATCGCATTCGCGCTCGTCATCCTGGCGGGCATTCCCCTGACGTTCTCGACCATCCTGGTAGCTTTCGGCAGCCGCATTGAGACCCGCATTCTGTTTCATCTGAATCACGAGTTCGGGTTCTACATCCTGCTGATGTGGACCGCGGTGCGCTGGCTGATCGCGACCCTCACCAGCATCGCGGTCATCGCGCTCATCTATCACAACGCGGTGCCGCGCACGCAACCCTGGCACAGCGTGCTTCCCGGATCGGTCGTGGCCACCGGCCTGTGGTTCGCCTCCACCGCCCTGTTCAGCTGGTATTTGCAGCGTTACGCCGATTACAGCCTGATCTACGGCTCGCTGGGGGTCAGCATCGCGCTGCTGGTGTGGATGTACATGGTTTCGCTCGTGGTGCTGGTGGGAGCCGAGTTCAACGCCATGCTTTTCCCGCGCGCCAAGCTGGGGAAGGAATTGCAGGCCATCGGGGAAGCCGCCATAAGACGCGCCTAGCGGCATCTGAAACCAGGTTTGGGGATCCCTTGAAAGACAGCAGGCTGGATCGAGTGACTATGGAAGGGTGGGCGGAGCGCGGCCGGGGAGAGGCGGTCCCGCCGCCCGCGAGCCGTCGCGCCAAGCTGGTCTGCACCATCGGGCCCTCCAGCGGTTCAGAATCCGTGATGCGCGACCTGATGCGCCTCGGCATGGATGTGGCCCGGCTGAACTTTTCCCACGGAACCCATCGCGAACACGCCACCCACATCGGGCGCCTGCGCAGCGCGGCGGAAAAAGAGGGCCGCACCATCTGCATCCTCGAGGACCTGCAGGGGCCGAAGATTCGCACCGGACGGCTCGAGGGGCACAAGCCTGTGAGCTTGAAAACGGGAGCGAAGGTAACCATTACTCCGCGCCCGGTTCCGGGCACGAGCAAGCTCATTTCCACCACTTTCCCGGACCTGGCCCGCGAAGTCGGGGCCGGCACCCGGATTCTTCTCTCCGACGGGCTCATCGAACTGCACGTCATGCACGTGCATGGCGCCGACATCGAGTGCGAGGTGCTGAACGGCGGAGTGCTGGGCGAGCACAAAGGCATCAATCTCCCGGGAGTCGCGCTGACCATTCCCGCGTTGACGGCGAAAGACCGCCAGGACCTTGAGTTCGGCCTGAAACACGGGGTGGACATGGTGGCGTTGTCGTTCGTCCGCTCAGCGGACGATGTCCTGATGGTGAAGCAGATCATTGCGGATCGAGGCAGCGATGTTCCGGTGATCGCCAAGCTCGAGAAGCCCCAGGCCATCGAGCGCCTGGAAGAGATTCTTGAGGCGGCGGAGGGCGCCATGGTGGCTCGCGGCGACCTGGGCGTCGAACTGCCGCCGGAGCGTGTACCGGTGATTCAGAAACATGTCATCCGGCGCGCGGCGGAATGGCGCAGGCCGGTCATTACTGCCACCCAGATGCTGGAATCCATGGTGGAGAATCCGCGGCCCACGCGCGCGGAAGCCAGCGATGTAGCCAATGCGGTGTTTGACGGGAGCGATGCGGTCATGCTGTCGGCCGAAACCGCCAGCGGAAAATATCCGCGCGAGGCCCTGGCCATGATGGCCAAAATCGTGGTCGAGGCCGAGAGTAAAATGGGGGAATTCACGCTGCCGCGCAGGCGCCGCGAACATCGCAGGCTTTCGATCGCGGAAACCATCTGCGAGTCAGTGGCCCATGCCGCCGACGATCTTCACATGGGCGCGATCGCGATCTTCACCGAGTCGGGAAACACGGCGCGCATGATTTCCAAGTACCGCCCCCAGACCCAGATTTACGCCTTTGCGCAAAATGATGCGGTCTGCAACCGGCTGAATCTGTTCTGGGGGGTGCAGCCCGTTCCCACGCAACCCGCCCGTTCGACCGAAGATATGGTGCTTACCGCGGAGCGCGAATTGCTGCGGCAGGGCAACGTCAGCGTCGGCGACGTGCTGGGCGTGGTGGCGGGAACGCAGATGGCCTCGGGTTCCACAAACTTCATGCGCTTGCACACGGTCACGGCCGAAGATGTTGATCTGGTCCGGCGCAAGCGCCGCCGCTGAAATTCATATGCCGCAAGAGATTCTATCGGTCGCGATCTTCCGTCCCCTGCCCGGGAAGGAAGCCGACGCGCTCGACACCATGCGCCGTCTGCGGGCCGCCCTCTCCGCCGGCGGGTACAGCCGCGACCGCCTGTATCGGGACAGCAATGGAGAGTACGTCGTGGTCCGCCACTGGGAGTCGGAGGAGGCCCGCCGCAATGCCCTGGAAGACCCCGCAGTGCTGCGCGCTTTGGCCAAGCTTTCGCAAGAGATTGAGATTGTGAAGATCCACGAGCGCCTCGACGAAGTAGACCTGGGATAATGGCCGGTGGCCAAAGGGAGAAGGCCGCGTCAACCAGAAGGCGCGGGCGAACAAATCCCGCCGCCGCAGCCCCGGACCGGAAACCAAGCCGTTTCTGACCCAAGGCGGCGTGGGCTTTCATCCTGCTCCGCTTTGCGGCTATGATCGTCTGCGGATTGAAGTTTCCCCGAGTAATACATGGCAGCGACTCTCGAGCTGTTTGCCGTCAACTCTGTCGATCCCGCCGTGCGCGGGTTTCTCGACCATCCCGTCAAGTCCAATCAGAACGGCCTCTTGTTCACGCACGGCGCGGGAGGTAACGCCAAAGGTGCCATGCTGACGGCTCTGGCAGATGCGTTTGCCGGCGCCGGCTTCACCGTATTGCGCTGCGATCTCCCCTTCCGCCAGAGCCGCAGGTTTGGCCCGCCCCGGCCCGGCGAAGCTGACCGGGACCGCCAGGGGTTAAAGAACGCCGTACAGGAGATGCGTAAGCTCGTCTCTGGCAAAGTATTTCTAGGCGGCCAATCTTATGGCGGGCGCCAGGCCACCATGCTGTGCGCGGATGAGCCCGGGCTGGCGGAGGGATTGTTCCTGACTTCGTATCCGCTCCACCCACCCGGGAAACCGCAACAGCTTCGGGTGCAGCATTTCCCCCGACTGCGAACGCCCATGCTTGTCATCCAGGGCACGCGCGACCCGTTTGGAACCATCGCCGAGGTGGAGAAGGCACTGCCGCTGGTGCCCGCCAGGACGAGGCTGGTTCCAGTCGAAGGCGTGGGGCACGACCTGGGGTTTAGCGGGAAGAAGAGACTCGACAGCCTGCCGGCAA
>Ga0126383_10003348_pt1 | contig 10595 bp, 10 predicted proteins | sample PanSoiMetPlot_35_FD_96882 | JGI IMG/M metagenome (GOLD analysis project Ga0126383, IMG submission 96882) | Tropical forest soil microbial communities from Panama - MetaG Plot_35 | ecosystem: Environmental > Terrestrial > Soil > Tropical forest > Bulk soil | place: Panama | collected 2016-02-17
GAATTAGGTTCCGAAAAATGCCACAAATCTTAATTTGGCGGTGTTCTCAACTTAGGAATAAATGCGCGCTGGAGTCCGAACGGTAATAGATTCAATCACAGAAGGGTCCGCCTCGCACGATAGGCCGATCGATTTTGACGAGGCGTTTACGCTGCATCACCGAGCTGTTTTTTCGACGGCTTGCGCCGTGGTGCGCGATGCTGCGGTGGCCGAGGAAGTTACGCAGGAAGTATTTCTCAAGCTCTATCGGAATTTGGATTCCCGTGACGCGGAGTTGCTGCGGCCCTGGTTGCTCCGCGTTACCCTGAACGAAGCCCGCAATACGCTTCGGGGGCGCAATCGCGCCCTGGTGCGCGATGCGACCTATCTGAAAACGACTGCTGAGGAAGTCGTGCCGGAGATGGCCCCCGAAAGCTCGCAGCAATTGGAAGCAGTGCGCCGCGCGCTGGATAAGATCAAGGAGCCGATGCGCAGTTGCTTGTTATTGCGGCACCAGGGACTGTCGTACCGCGAAATAGCGCAAACACTTTCGCTAAAAGAAAATTACGTGGGCAGTCTGGTGGCCAGAGCGCGTAAGGAGTTCGCCCGCGCGTACGGCAGGATTGGAGTGAAGCAATGAGAGACTGTATTGACGAAGGCACGCTGCAGGCGTGGTTTGACGGCGAGTTGCCGCCGGATCTGGCGGCGAATGTAACGTCCCACGTGAACACCTGCGCGCAGTGCGCGGATACGGCGCGTACGCTGCAGGCTGAGAACTCGGTTCTGGCGACGGCCATGGCAGCCGAGTTCACTCAAGGAGTGCCAACTGAACGTTTGCGCCAACGACTGGACGCGAGGATTGCCGCCCTGAATACTGCGACCGCGTCAAAGGTACGTGGACCGCGCTGGACGCTGAGCTCGTTATTTGCATTTCGGCCATTCGCCTACGCATCGGTGGCCGCTGTCATTTTGCTGGCGGCATTACTCGGTTTGGTTTATTTGAAGAAGAACAACGCGAATCCCGCCGTGGCCGGACCCGTGCGTCAATACACTCCCGAGCCGCCGCAACCTTCGCCCGAGCCGACAATCGTTCAGCAGGTCAAGGAGCCGAACCCACAGAGTTCGCCGCGCATTCCCCGTAGCATAAAACGAACCGCTCCTCCGACAACCAAGGAACCGTCGTTTGCGAAGCAGGAGCGTGAGTATCAGACCACAATTGCCCGGCTGAACGAGACCTTCCAATCAAAGCCGCCGCTGCGGCCATCGCTGCGCGTTGAATATGAATACAATCTGGCGCTGATTAATAACGCCATCACCGCCACCCGCAATGTCGCGCGCAAGAATCCCAAGGATCCGCACGCTGCCCAGTTCATGCTCTCCGCTTATCAAAGCAAAGTCGATCTGATGAATCAGTTCGACGAATTGCGGGGGCTGGAGAAATAAGCAGCCCATGATCATGCGGTTTTCCCTCACGGCTGTGTTTGTGCTGCTCCTGTTTGCGGGTGAAGCGTCAGCCCACGGTCTAAAGCCAGATCGCCGGAAGCACAATCAGCAGTTTGAGCGCACGTTGGCTGCCAATCCTCGAGTGGTGGTTTCGGTGTGTGTCGCCTCAGGTAACCTCACGGTTCGTGATTGGGACCGAAACGAGGTGCGCGCGCGCGCTACTGACGGCGCGCAAATCGAGCTTACCCGCAACGACCAGACGAAGTCTAAAGCCGCAACTGAGCTGACAGTGACGCCCAGCGGCGCGCACCGTACAGGCTTATATTCCGACTGCATTCCGTCCGCTGATATTGAATTCGATGTGCCGCACGGCGCCAGCATCAAGCTGAAAACCACCAGCGGTGACATTCGCGTTACTGGGGTGGCGCGGGTGGACGCCAGTACGCAATCAGGAAGCATTGACGTGGGCAAACTGCTTGGCGAAGTAAATCTAAACACGATTAGCGGAGAGATTTCCGTACACGACTCGGGTGGCTTTTTGAATCTTCATGCCGTGGGCGGCCGTATCGACGCGCGCAATTTGATTGCAACTGGTTTGGGGGGCGGTTTCGCAGCGTCAACAGTCAGCGGCGAGGTCACACTGGATCATGTTCAGATTCCAACCATAAAAGTGAACACCGTTAGCGGCGACATGGGCTTTAAGGGCCCGCTGTTTCGCGCGGGCAATTACAATTTTCACAGCATCTCCGGACGTATCCGTTTGTCACTTCCCAACAATGCGTCCTTTCGGCTGTCGGCGTCGCTGGGCGAGGCGGTGAAATTTAATAGCGACATCAAGCTGAATTATTCAGAAAACCAGAATCCTGCCGGCGCGTGGAACCGTGGCGGTTTCCGCCAGCTTGAGGCCACCGCCGGGAGCGGAGATTCCCTAATCACAGTTTCGTTGTTGTCAGGCTCGCTGCAGATAACGAAGCGATGAGAGGACATTGTCAGAACCGCGAGCGGCTGGATCAAGATGCGGCACTAGCGTCGACCAGGCGCCAACTCGTCTCAGAAAAACCAAGTTCAAAAGTATCAGGTGAGTTACATCTGATCCGGTCGCTACCGATCGCGGTTCTGACACGGTAGTTTCACTCATTCAAACCGTTAAGAGCCGAGCCATCGCCCCAGACTGGAGCGCAACCTTCTCGGTTGTCAACCGCCGCAAGCGAGACTTGCGCTCCAGTCAAAAAAAATTGCCACAAAACGATCTGCACCGGTGTTCTGTAACTGGAGGCGTTAAGACAGAATTGTTACGAAAGGGAAGCAAATGAAGAAAGTAGCTTTATTGACAGCCATTTTATCGCTGGCGATGGCAACTTTGGCCGACAATCACCTCAGATTTGTGCGCGGGTTCACCGCTGCCGCTGCCGCCTCGGCGCAGAAGGCGAAGGGCGATGAGCTGACCCAGGAGTTTCACCAGTCTTACCCTCTCTCGGCGAACGGTCGTGTTGCCATTGCGAATGTCAATGGCGACGTTCACATTAATGTTTGGGACACGCCGTCAGTCAAAGTTGATGCCATTAAGCGCGCTTACGATCAGGAGCGCCTCAATGAAGTAAACGTCGAGGTCATCAACACGCCCGAAAGCGTCGTGATCAAGACCAAATACCCGGATGATAACGGCGAAAATCGCGGTCGTAACCACGGCTGGGCCAGCGTGGAGTACACCCTCACTGTTCCGCGGGGTGCGCGTCTGGATGGGGCCGAACTCGTGAACGGGTCGCTCGACATCGCAGGTGTGCAGGGCGATGTGCATGCGTCTCTGGTTAACGGAACCGTCAAGGCTGAAGGGATGGCCGGGGAAGTTAAGATATCAACCGTCAACGGCGCCGTCGAAGCGAACGTGGCCCGGCTGGGAGAGTCGAAGAACGTGACGCTGAACTCAGTCAACGGATCGATCACGCTGATTGTGCCGCCGGGGACCAACGCTGATGTCAAAGCCAGTACGCTTCATGGAGCCATCACCAACGATTTCGGTTTAACGGTCGACGACGGCCAGTACGTGGGCCACAACCTGACGGGTCAGATCGGACAGGGCGGACCGCGTGTACGCCTGAATAACGTCAACGGCCCGATCGCAATAAAGCGCGGCGGCGCGATGTAATTGCTGTCAGAACCGCCTGCGGTAGCGAGCGGGCCTCTTCGCGGCTGGTCGTATCGACGGGATCAAGATGCGCCGCACAGTGAAGTCGGTACCATCCGCGTCAGCGGATGGTTAAGGCGCCATTTCAAAATAACCTCATAATCCAGCCCCTTGAAATAAAAAGAGCCGAACAACCTTGCTCGGCTTTTTTGCTGCAATAAATTGGCAGCGCATACGGGACTCGAACCCGTGATCTTGCCTTGAGAGGGCGAATCAGGCATTTTGTACTGAGTTGGCCCAAGTCGCATCGATTGGCAGAACCCCCGCTCTCTCAGGCACTTGCAAGGGTTTGGCTCCTGCACCGCTTAGGAGCCGTTCGCACCGACTTGTAGTGCGGATCGTTACCGTAGCGTTACCGGATTTCTAGCGTCTCCGGCCGCAACCCGCGACCTTCTCGACCCCGGCGGGGCACCCAAACAGCACCCCCCCGGCATAGGTACTGAGAGCACCGCGCGGTAGATTCGCGCACGAACGAGCATCCCCCTGTGGCAACCCCCCATCACACATAGGCCACGCCCCTATGAGGACTCCCCACATAGCGGGGTAGATTCGTTACTTTGCCACTCAGTGATGCTCCATGTAAGCAGGTGGTTACTACAGCCGACGCTACAGTCTAAGCGGGCAGCCACAACCCGATGCGCAGTGCTCCATTGCCGCCTAACGCCTCGGCATGAAGCGCCAGCCTGCACGCGAACCAAATCGAAGCTGTAGGTCTCCAAAACCTAACGAGAGCGGGGTTGGGCCGTCAGGAGAGATGGGCAGGCCCGCATCGATTGTCCGAGGGATCAGGTGTGCAGGTGCGCGTACTACTGACCAGGCGGACGCAAATTTTTTTGATTTTTAGGTTTTCTAAGTAAGGAGTGTCGGGCTTAGAAGATTTCGTCGAGTCAGCCAGTCGCATCACTGAGGCCTTTTGGAAGCAACCAAGGCTTGGGGACGCTACGGCGCGGAATTCATTCAACCTTCACTGCACCAGTCAATGATGCGAAATACGCTCCCGCCGCTCCGGTTCAGCGATTTGTTCGGCGGCGGTCGTCATTCACCAACGAAGGTTCCATTGGAACGCATGATGAAACTGTCTGTCAGCGGAACGAAGGCCCGCCATTCACCGTCGTCAATTGCGCCAATGATCCGCAAATCGCCTTTCGGTTTGTCGTCCCACATGACCTGAATGTCGACTTGATAGTTAGTGCCAGTCGGTCCAGAAACGTCAATGTGTTTGGTTTCATTGAGCATGGACAACAGTTCAGCGTATGGCATGGCGCGATATCGAGCCAATTCTTGCACCAGAACTGAGGAGGCTTGTGCTTCGTTCACGGTCAGGTATAGCCGCCGAACGCTTCGGTCACATGCCGGGGCACTCGCCCGACTGACTTCAAACTACACGATACGACTGCCCCGGTCAGGTGCAGCGGATAGTTCGGCGGTGCCACCTCAGCCTGTAAGCTGGCGTTTGATGTCTTCGATATCGACTTGCGCCCAGCGTTCAGCCAGTTTGCCATCGACAAATCGACAGCGCTCGTGCACATCGAAGCGAAATTTCCGACCGGTGGCGGGGATCCCCAGAAATTCCCCCCTTTGAGTCGCATTCATCACCAGATCGGCTTCGATGATATCGTTGTCTTCAAAGCTCACGGCGACGATCAAAATATGTTCATCGGGCATGGCCGCATTGGCCTGACGCCGGAACACCTTCAGCCCTTCCCGACCGCGTGGAATGCCCATCGCTTCCAACTCGTGCAAGCGAACGTCGGGAGTCACGACGTTATCAAGCCCCGCGGTGTTCGGGTCGATCAAAGCCTGCAGATAGCGCACGAAGCGCTGCAAGAACTCAGACTTTGGACCATCGGCGTCCAGAACAGCCCTAACTGCCGGGCTGAGTTCGATTCGTTGTGATGGTGGTGTTATTGACATAGGTTTCCTTTCGCCGAACGGTTGAGTTGACGCGGCGGCGCGAATTCACCTAAGCATTGCCGAAGCAAGCATCTTGCGAAACACGGCACCGCCGCTCGCGTCCAATTGATTTGTTGGGTGGCCTTCGTCCTTTACACAAACTCTCGCTCTACCATCGACACGACTTCACTTGCTCTCTCGGTCAGCTTCATCTCGGGCTTCTGGTAAGGCACGTTGAGCTTCAGCATCTTCACAACATCGAGACGCTCGGTTCTGTGAAACACCATTGCCGGGGAATAAGCGACCGGCCTAAAGCCCAGCTCAAGGAGCGTTTTCTGAAGTCGCGGATTGTATGCAGATACGTTTGCCTCAATAATGCGTGCGCCGAGACTCACACCTGTTTTTAATAGTGACTCGCAGAGGTGTCCACGCAACTCGTCACCTTTGCCGATAATTTGGACACCCTTAACGATTTGGCTTCTACTGTCGTGCTGATAGCCAAGGCCGCCAAGGGGCAGCCCGTTCTCATCATGCGCGCTTAGATAATTCACGTGACGACGATTTAGCAAGGAGTATCCCTGATCAAGAGAGACCGGACCAAAAAGCAACGGGTCTAGGACTCCTCCGTATTCGATCTTCGCCAACGTGGCAACAGATAAACGGTTCACCATCCGCGTAAAGAACAAAGTATCGCGGGGATAGGATCCTGCGTTATTAACAACTGTGAAGTCAGCGGTGAATCCAAGGCCGGTCAAGGCAGTTCTAGCAATCGGAGCGACTTCCGAAATTAGACTCGGCCGCGCTTCGCTCCGCAGCAGTCGCCCGGTGTCGTAGACCTTGCCGTAGAGAACACCGTTCTCCCAAACTTTACCTAAAAAGTACAGGTGCGGAATGAAGCCTATTGGCGCGAAGCCAGCCTCTTCGAAAGCCCTCTGGGAAAAGCTGTGGGAGGTCCTACATTCGCCTAGGCTAAATTCTAAGTTTGCCGCCGCCGCCTCGAAGAGAGCATTAATGACATGTGTACCTATTCCGTGTCGCGCATGATCAGGGTGAACCACCAAACGTGTAAGCTCGCCAATTTGGTCATTGTAATCGCCGTAATCAAGTCTAACAGCGCCGGTCGCAACGACCGCTCCTTGGTCTTCAAATACAACACCAATGTTGGTGTCATTGTAGATGCAGCGCTTGACCCAAGTCCCGTCAAAGACATCCGTATGTGGATAGTCGTTTCCGTAGTTAAGACGGAACAACTTGGCTATTTGCTCAGCATCAGACTCACGGACAAGCCGGATGGCGGGGTCTGAGAATTGGAATGAGTCGCTCATGCGATAGGATTTAGACTTTGTAATCACGTGGGAGCCAACCGTTGCGTGGACGCGCCCTTAGCTACGTTACTGCATATAGATTGATCAGCGTTTTGCTTCCGGTACAGGTTTGGCCGTACGCCGAAACACACACGAAAGTTGTCAGGGGTGCGAGGAGAAACAGCTTCTTCATTGGCGTAAGCCTCCGAGACAGTAAAGGAAGAACGGTGGGCTTATATCACCGAAGAAGGCGTCAGGCAAGACCCTTCACTGTCCGGCTGAAGTTTCGAGATCGCGCACACAACAAGCATTCCCTCAAACTCGCCTTCTACCTGCCGGGCTGACACATAGCCATCCGAATGGACGACTTCTACTTTGATTCGTGAACCATCGGACATCGGCGTTCTGAGATAGTTTCCATAAACAACAGATTACCAGACCGATCAGGTAAACTGATTATCAAGCGTTCGATTCGTCTGCGCGGATAAAGAACGTGCGCTGTACTATAAGGAGTCTTAAGTTGGCCGTTTCTCAATTCAATGAATTGAATCTAGCTTTTATTATGTTTGGAGTGCGATCGGGCCTTCCGGCGCTTCCTTCTTCTAAGTCCCCAAAGCAATCCGGCGCCTGGAACTAAAATTACGGTCCACAACCACTGCCAGTTGTTAGCCAAAAACTGTTTTGAAGCCCGCCATCGATCAACATGAACTAGGATAGGCTTTTCCAAAGTCTTATAGTCATAGGGTTTTTCACCTCGTCCGGGAAGAAATATGATGGTAGTAGCAGTCAGAGTCAGATTCTGATCCCCGGATTTAAGAGGAGTTACCCACCATTTCCACTCTGCGAACGTTTTTCCTTCAACGATCTGCTCGTCGCCGCTACCCACAATATAAAAAGCATCCTGGGCTCCTGTTAGAGCGACTTTCATGATCGGACTAACCTTCAGCGACTCAACTTGCGGTGTACCGCGCCCTTCGAGGCCTTGTGTTAACGCCGAACCGATCTCTTGAAAAGAAATGCGGGCTTCAATAACCTCGGTCTTTTGCTCCTGCATTTCTCTTGGTGGATTGAAGGCGATCTCGCTCTCACGAAGTTTCTGCACTTCGGTCTGAATCATCGCTTCTAAATCTGGGGGAGTCGGACTAACTTGAGGACTCGGATTAACCGTCGGCGTCGCCGCTGGCGAAGGACGCTTAAAAATAGGAGATGAAGTGGGTAGTGGACTTGGAGGCGGGACGGGGGATGGCGTTGGTGTTTCAAGCATGTCGAACTGCATATCTACTGTGGAAGCTTTGCCGACCGACACCACGACGTTTGAGATCTCTTTAGCCCTGAATCCTCGGTAAGAAAACCGGAGCGTATAATTTTGACTTACTTGAACACCACTGAATCGATACCGGCCTTGTTGATCGGTGAATGTAGTTCTTGTTGTGCCATCCGGCAGCTTGAGTGTTACTTCCGAGCCGGACACAATGGCTCCTGATTTATCTATGACCGTCCCCATTATTTGACCAGTGACGGTTCTCCGGATGTCGGGACGTACTCTCACAGCTCGGTTTTCCTGAGCAGCGAGCATTTCATGATGTAAACCGCTCGGTTGGGTCAGAAATACGGTACCAAGGAAAATAAGCCGGGGGTAAAAGCGAGCAGAAAACACAAACTCGCGCAGCAAGCCCAACCTCTGAAGAAGGCGCGCGCAATTCATGATAACGGCTCCGGTAAGATATCTATTTTGAACACCGTCGCACTTCATGACGGAAGTTCTGTACAGAGCAAATTGCGGCGAGTATTGCAAGGACGGCAGCTCGGGGAATTTCAAACTCTGCCAGACGGGCGAACGATATTTCACGTTTGAGGGGAAGTCAATGCTTTTGTCCGTAGAGATATGTGGGACTATTCACCTTGGATACACCGGTAACCTAATTTGCGTCGCCTTGTTGTTATTTGGCGAAAATCCTCGAAATTGCTACTCTGCGCCACAAATGGCGCGTTGCGTGGTCTCTTATCGCGACAGTGAAGGGTTGCGGCAGTCAGTTGAAGTTGATGCAGGGCCTATGTGTGCGCTACCTTCAACCCACCGAGCTGAAAGTCTTAATTGATGCATGTCTGGACTGGTTACAACCAATCATCGCGCTAGCAGTCAGCACCGGAATGCGAAGATCAGAAATTGTAGGTCTGCGCTGGATGGACGTCGACCTATTGCACGACCGAATCATGATTCCACAAACGAAGAACGGCGAAGGTTGGATCGTGTATCTAAACAAGCTTGCACAATCGGCAATCGCATCGCTGCCATTCAACGAGAATACCAATCCGACTGACAAACTGTTTCGGGATATCACGCCAGAGCGCGTCAGCGTTGCATTCAGGCGCACCTGCCGCGCAGTGGGCATTGTCGATTTTCGTTTTCACGATCTACGTCATACGGCGGCATCGTGGTTATGAATGAGCGGAGCAGACATTCACACAGTCGCTCAACTGCTGGGACACAGAGACCTACGCATGGCTACTCGTTATCAGCATCTTAGTCCTTCGTTTTTGGCGGAGGCAGTTGGCAAATTGGACACGGTATTCGGACTCGTTCGTTACCACGGCGTTACCGCGCCAAAACTGTTGTCGGATTGATCTCGTGTAAGTTATTGAAAAGAAATGGCAGCGCATACGGGACTCGAACCCGTGATCTCTGCCTTGAGAGGGCAGCGTGTTAACCAACTACACCAATGCGCCGTGACTTGGGATTATAAAGGGCGTCAGCAGCCCGGGCAAGTTACATCTCTGCCGGGAGCGCGAACGATCCACGAAACCACACGAAGCACACCAGGATTAAGGGGGGTTGGGTGCTGTTTAGTGTGATTTCGTGGATCGTAACTTGCCCTCAGGTATGAGCGGGCAGGGCATAAACCCTATAAGACCGACAGTCACTCGCGAATGGAAGGCCGGCGCTTCCATCTGTGCCCCACGTCACATTTCGCATCTTCCCCTGCGTGATATACTCCGCCTTCGCAATTTCACTCCAACAATGTCGGAGACCCTGGCCTGGCTCAAATGAACATTGTGGTCCTGAACGAAACTGACGCGAGCGAAGCGCGCGTTGCGCTCATGCCCGATTCAGTAAAGAAGCTGGTCGCGGCGAAAGCTGCAGTGATAATCGAAAGCGGCGCCGGCTTGGCTGCAGCCCGCACCGATGATGAGTACACGGAGGCTGGCGCTACTATCGACCACGATCGGAATCAACTGCTTTCGAGCGCAGATGTGCTGGTTTGTGTCAGCCGTCCGCCGGAAGAAGATCTTCGATCGATGAAGAAAGGAGCAGTTGTCCTCGGCTTCCTTCGTCCACTTGATGAGCCGGCGAAGTTAACGCCGGCGCTGGAACAGGGCCTAACCACGTTCTCGATGGAGCTGGTGCCGCGCATCACCCGCGCGCAGGCAATGGATGCGCTCTCTTCCATGGCCACGGTCGCGGGATACAAGGCGGTGTTGCTCGGCGCGGATCACATTCCGCGCATGTTTCCCATGTTGATGACTGCAGCCGGGACCGTGCCGCCCGCCCGCGTGCTGGTGTTGGGCGCCGGCGTGGCTGGATTGCAGGCAATCGCGACCGCGCGTCGTCTGGGGGCGGTGGTCGAAGCTTACGATGTGCGGGCCGCGGCCGGCGAGCAGGTGCGTTCACTGGGCGCAACTTTTCTGGAAGTCGATCTCGGCGGGATTCAGACGGAAGACAAAGGCGGCTACGCGGTCGAACTTTCGGAAGAGGCTTTGCAGCGCGGTCGCAATCTGGTCGCCGAACATGC
>Ga0126383_10003350_pt1 | contig 10591 bp, 9 predicted proteins | sample PanSoiMetPlot_35_FD_96882 | JGI IMG/M metagenome (GOLD analysis project Ga0126383, IMG submission 96882) | Tropical forest soil microbial communities from Panama - MetaG Plot_35 | ecosystem: Environmental > Terrestrial > Soil > Tropical forest > Bulk soil | place: Panama | collected 2016-02-17
CCCTACGCCATCGCACTCGGCGATCTGAACCGTGATGGGAAGCTGGATCTCGTCACCAGCGGGCTATCCGTTTTTCTTGGAAATGGAGATGGCACGTTCGCGGCGCCGAAAACATTCTCCTTCGGCGGATTTGCCAGGTACCTGGGCCTCGGAGATTTCAACGGTGATGGCAGGCTTGATCTCGCCGTGGCAGCGGGGACGGATGGGGTGTGGATGCTGATGGGGAACGGAGACGGAACCTTGGGTCTGCCGAGGAACGTCCCGGCTGGCACCGACCCTCGATGGCTAGCGATCAGTGACTTGAACGCGGACGGCAAGCTCGACTTGGTCACGGCGAACTTCGGTGCCAGTACCGTTTCGACTTTGCTCGGAAACGGAGACGGTACGTTCGCCCCAAAGAGTGATTACCCGGTTGGGCCTGAGCCCAACTGCGTGGTCATCGGCGATCTCGACGCGGACAATCATCCCGATCTGGCAACGGCGAACATGGGGGCACCGACCGTTTCGGTCCTGCGCGGAAAGGGAGACGGGACCTTTGGGAGCCGGCTCGACTACGGCGGCGGATTTACTCAATTCAGCATGGGCCTTGCCGACCTCGACGGCGACTCAAGACCCGATCTCGTGCTTCCTAGCTTTAGCTTCAACAGCATCTTGGTGCTTCCGAACCTGAGCGATCGTCCCACCGACGCGCTCAGTACGCTCGTGTCGTCGGATGCGCAACCTGGCCGCGTCATGCTGCACTGGTCCATTTACTCCCGGGAGGGAGGCTCGGGGGCATCGGTCTACCGACGCACCGGCGATGCTGGTTGGAGCCGCCTGGGAGCGGTAGCCCTGGAGAGCGACGGCTCCCTGAGCTATGTGGATCGTGAGGTAGAATCGGGGACAAAGTACGGTTACTGCTTGGGGATCTCTTTGAGCAGCGGAGAAGTGTTGACCGGCGAGGTATGGGTACAAGTTCCGCTCAGCTACGAACTGACGTTTGAAGGGGCTCATCCCAATCCGGCGGTGGGCCGGCTGACGGTGGAACTCTCTCTGCCCTATGTGGGCTCCGGCTGGCTCGATCTCTTCGACGTGGCAGGGCGCCGCGTATTGAGCCGAGATTTGGCCGGCCTCGGGCCGGGCAGGCATCTACTGGCCATGGATCGCAAGGCGCGGCTCCCGGCAGGCGTCTACCTGCTGCGTCTGACCTATGAGGGGAAGTCGCTAATGAGGCGGGTGGTGCTTATCCAGTGAGCACCCGCTCGAGGCAGCCGTCTGAGGCAGGAGACCGTAGGAGCCTCCTGCGGTCACGCATCGCCGGAGAACTTCCGAGCTTTCAGCGTGGTTATACCTCGGCGTTTAGGGGACAAACCCGGCGGCGAAAAGAAGCTACGGTCGGCTTCATGCTTTCGGGGTCGGTGCAGCCGATGAACAACTAGCTACGTAATCCTAGCTTGCGGTGCGCCTCGGCGGCGCTGTCGGGGCTCGCTGTTTTCTTGTTGACCGCCGTTTCCTTCAGGCCTCTACTCAACGGCGTCCACTCCCACTCGATGGTTCTGGGCTAGCCCTTCGAGAGCCTCTTCTCCCCTGATGGGTTCGGATAACGCCCGCCGGCTGTCAGTGGACCGGGACAAAACGCGGTCCGAGGGAGTGCCGATCGCAAACCGCATTTCTCACGCGCAATGAGCGTGCGCCCTACCGGCGCGCTGTGGCATGGCAATCCATCTTGATTCCGAGGAGACGCATCCCATGGCCTATCTAGAAACCACCGATCCGACTCCCAGTCTCACCGACTACTTCCCGTCGTGGCTGAACAATCTGGCGGATGACGTCACCATCGAGGGCTCAGCGATGGATGGCGCTGCCCGTGGTCCTGAGGCTGCTCGCGCGATTCTGCTCGCCATCCGCTCACTCTATGAGTCCCAGAGGTTCAACTTTGTCGGCCCCGTGGGCAACAACGGCCTCCTCGAGGACTACACGGCCATGGTCCGCGGGCAGACGATCAGCTGTGTCGTTCTGATCACTCGAAACGCTACCGGGCAGACCCAGCACATCGTCGCGAGCTACCGGCCACGCAGCTCGCTGCTGCTCTTGTCCCGCTTGGTGGGCCAGAAGCTCGCCGGCACCGCTTACGCCGGGCACTTCGCCACCGGCGAGTCCTGAAGTCGGGGGAGCTTGATACGAAGAGGGGCGCGGTTCCATCTCGAACACAAGGCCGCAGAAAGAGAAGGTCACAATGGCTCCGCAAACGCAGGTGAACGTGAAGTCGGAACCCTCCATGGATGCGGAAAGGAAGATCGAGAAGCTGCGCGAGCTGTTCGCCGATGCGCCGGAGCTGGGGAAGAAGGCCCTGGCCAACGTGCTCCAGCAGCTGAAATCGGACGCGACGGATCCCCCGGGGCTACCGATGGTGAGTGCCGGCCGCATCGGGAGCCGCGTCGGCAAGGTCTCGGAATTGACCATCATCGTCCCGCTCGTGCCCGGAGGGGCCAAGCGGCTGCGCGCATTCCTCGAGCTCCTGCACGGAAACCTCGAAGGCGCGAGCAAGGTGGGAACGGTACACGACATGCGCTTCGTGTTCCTGGACAACGACACCAAGCTGCTCTTTGCCACCGCTTACGACGGCGACTGGGATGCCTATATCGACGACTTCGCGACTAAGATTCCCGATTTCCTCGACCTCATGGACTCGTCGTGGGAGGGCTGGCCGGGAATTCGCAGTCCGCAGGCAAAGGATTACATCGCAAAGCATCAGATCAGCGCGTCTGGCTGGTACGTCGCTCATCCGGATCTCACCGTGGCGGAAACCGCCCGCCTCAAGCGTATCGGCAAGGCAGTGGACGAATTCCTGGACAAGATCGGCGAGTGACGCCCCACAGATCAGGGAGGACACGGCGATGGCAACCACCCAAGTAGCTCCCAGTCAGAACGCGAAAGTCGAGGAGAAGATCCAGAAGGTCATGGAGCTCTACGCGGACGCCCCGGAGCTGGGCAAGGTCGCGCTGAAGAACGGGCTTGAGGGCCTCAAGCAGGAGCTGGCCGCGGCGGGAGGCGCGCAGAGCGCCGGTCGTGTCGGCGCGCGTCAAGGCAAGGTCTCGGAGCTGACCGGCGTTGTTCCCTTTGCCAAGGGCGGAGCCAAGCGCCTGCGCGGACTCCTACAGCTCATGGAAGGCAACTTCCAGGGCGCCGATCTGGTGGGCAGCGTCCATGACATGCGCTTCGTCTTTCTCGACAACGATACCAAGCTGCTCTTCTGCACCGCCTACGATGGCGAGTGGGACGCTTACATCGACGACTTCGCGACCAAGATTCCCAACGCCATGGACATCCTGCTTTGCAACTGCGAGGGCTACCCGGGGATTCACAGCCCCTTGGTCAAGGACTGGATTGCGAAGAATCAGATTTCCGCGGAGGCGTGGTACGTCTCGAGTCCCAATCTGACGGTGCCGGAGACGCGGCGCCTGGAGCGCGTCGGCAAGGCGGTCGAGGAGTTCCTCGACAAGCTGGAATAGCGCCATGTCCGTCCAGGATACGGCGGACGGAAACCCATCGACGCAGGCGCCTGCGCTCGACCTGCACGAGCTCCAGGCCACCGTGCTCCGGCAGAGGCCCGCCCCCTACTTCGGCACGCATGTTCTCTTGACCGTCGGCGAGCGCCGTGCCGGGCGGGCGTTGCTCCGCCGGCTCACTCCTTACGTCGACTCGGCGGCCGGTTGGCGGATCGCGGCCAATGCCTGGCTGGCGGTCGGGATCAGTTATACGGGGCTCGAGGCCCTCGGCGTTCCCAAGGAGTCGCTGCAAAGCTTTCCCGAGGCATTCTGCGCGGGGATGGCGGCGCGGGCAAGGCAACTGAGGGACGAAGGTCTCAACGACCCCAAGAACTGGGATCCGCCATTTGGCAAGGGCCAAGTGCACATCGGGCTGAGTGCGTTCAGCGATTCCGAGGACAAACGGCGGCGCGTCCTCGAGATGGCGCGCCAGCAGGTCGTGGGCTTCTCCGGGGTCAACGTCTCGCACATGCAAGATTTCGGAGCGCAGCCCGGGGACCTCAATCCGCTGGGGTACAAGGACGGCATCGACCAACCCGCCATCGAGGGCAGCGGTAGCGAGCCCTTGCCCGGGCAGGGGAGACCGATCAAGGCCGGTGAGTTCATCCTGGGCTATCCCGGCGAGTCGGGAGTTCCTCTGGCCATGCCTGAGCCGGAGATCCTCGGGAAGAACGGCACCTATGTGGGATTGCGCAAGTACCAGACACGCGTCGGTGCGTTCAACCGATTCCTGCGCGCACATGGACGCACCCAGGAAGAGCGGGAAATGCTCGCCGCGAAGCTCGTTGGCCGCTGGCGAAGCGGCGCGCCGCTGACTCTGGCTCCGGACGCGGACGATCCCGCACTGGGCAAGGATCCCCAGCGCAATAACCTCTTTGAGTACTCGAACGACCCGCGCGGCAGGCAGGCGCCGCTCGGGTGCCACATTCGTCGCATGAATCCGCGCGATAGCGCGCTCTCGCGACTGACCGATGTCAACATCCACCGGCTCATCCGGCGGGGCACGACCTACGGTCCGCCATACGATGAGAACGCGATCTCGAAGGAGGACGACGAGGTGCCTCGCGGCGCGTATTTCTTGTTCATCAGCGCCAAGGCGATGACAACGATCGAATTCCTGCAACAAGAGTGGATCAACGACGGCAACTTCATCGGGATCGGCGACGAGCGCGACCCGATCATCGGTCTCCAGGAGGAAGGGGCGACGTTCACCATTCCGGCCGAGCCAGTGAGACACCGAGTTCACGGGATCGAGACGTTCAACGTGCTACGTGGGGGCGAGTACTTCTTCATGCCGAGCTTGTCCGCCTTGCAATGGCTGGGCGAGCTCGGGGACGAGAGGTGATGACCATGAACCACGGACAGTTCTACAAGGCAGCCGATCTGGTGGCGGCCGTCCACAAGGACGCGGGCGGGATCTTTGCCGGCTTCCGCGCCGCGCATGCCTTCGGACGCTTCTACGCGGGCAACTTCACGGCGACCCCCGCGGCCAAGACGCTATCGCGCGCGGCCCACTTCCAGGGTGAGGCCATCCCTGTGACCGCGCGGCTCTCCGGCGCGTCCGGGGATCCCAAGGTGAAGCCGACGAACGTGGTGGCAATGGCGACGAAGTTCCTGCTGCCCAACGGCACGTTCACGGATCTGATCGGCATCACCCTGCCGTGCTTCTTCGCGCGCAGCCCGGAGGAGTTCCTGGCGTTCACCCAGGCGCACACCCCTGACCCGGCCACTGGCCAGCCCAACGTGGACAAGCTCAAGGCGTTCGCGGCGGCCGTCCCGAATGGAGGGCGGTTCCTCATCTTGATGTCGAAGCAACAGGCTCCGGTCAGCTTCGCGCAGATCAGCTATCGCCCCCTGCATGCATTCCGGTTCGTGAATGCTTCCGGTGTGGCACGCTGGGCGCGCTATCACTGGGAGCCGGAAGCGGGCATCGCCACGCAACCTTTGGAGGAGCTTGCGAAGCAGCCGGGCGAGTACTTGTACCAGGAGTTCGAGAAGCGCCTGCTTGCAAGACCAGTCGCATTCCGGATGGAACTGGAGCTGGCCCAGGAGGGAGATCCAATCGACGATCCGTCAGCGCTTTGGCCAGCCGGTCGCGAGCGCGTCGTCGTGGGGCGGCTCGAGATCGTGCGGCCCATCGGCAAGGACGAGCTGGGCGACTTGCCCATGATGCATGATCCCACGCTGGTCACGGATGGCATCGAGGTCTCACCGGAGGACCAGATCATCGCGGCGCGGCGCGGGGCTTACATGGTCTCGCTCGCCGAGCGCACAGGTGGATGGCAGCGAGAAGCACAAGTGAACTCCGCATCGCACGAGGTGAGCGGCAAGAAGTAACTCCATGTGGAAGGGGGTCAGGCCATGAGTTTCATTCGAGGTGTTCTCGCTGGACTGATTGCGGTCGTCGCGCTCGTCGTCGGAGTTGGCGCTGCGTTTGCGCAACCGGTGAAGAATATCGTGCTCGTCCACGGCGCCTTCGTCGACGGATCGAGCTGGAACAAGGTGATCCCGATTCTGCAAGCCAAGGGCTACAATGTCACGGCCGTTCAGATTCCGTTGACCTCGCTGGCCGACGATGTCGCCGCGACGCAGCGCGCGATTGCGCGGCTGAACGGACCCGCGATTCTAGTCGGTCACTCGTGGGGTGGTGTGGTCATCACCGAGGTGGGAACCGATCCCAAGATCGTCGGCCTCGTGTACATCGCGGCGTTCGCTCCCGACGCCGGCGAACAAGTGGGAGAGCTGGGGAAGCGGTATCCGGCACCGCCCGCGCTCGCGTCGCCCATTGTCGACGAGAAGGGCTTCATCACCCTGTCGGCCGATGCCTTCAAGAAGTTCGGCTCCGATCTTCCAGAAAGCGAGGCATACCTGGCAGCCGCCACGCAGGGACCAATCAACTCAGCGTCCTTTGCTGCGACCGTTTCCGGAGTTGCCTGGAAGACAAAGCCGTCGTGGTACGCCGTGTCGACTCTCGATCAGGCGATCTCACCCGACGAGGAGCGCTTTTTTGCCAAGCGCATGAAGGCGACGACCACCGAGCTCAAGTCGAGCCACGTCTCGTTGGTCTCGCAGCCCAAGGCCGTCGCCGCGATCATCATGGACGCCGCGGGAAAGGCGCAGCTCGCCAGCGCTCATTGAGCCTAGCACGTAGACGGAGTTCAGGGTTCACGCAGAGGGCGCTCGCGAATCGTTGCAATCCCATGCGGGCGCTCGTGTCCATGAGCGGCTACGGCAGTACGCCGGATTCGGTCTACCAGGTGCAGCTCCGAGAGATCGGTAGTAGAACCGCTGTTCTCGACCGGCTTGCCCTTGGAGTGGTAGATCACGATCCCGCGGTGGATGCGATCACCCCGTTCTTTGCGTCGCGAATCTTTCCGCTAGAGAGGGCCCCGCGACGCCCGAGGATTGGGCCGGTCACGCTTTCGGTAAAGCCGGACCCGGTCTAAGAGCAAAGCCGGTCGGTCCACTCCAAGAGCGCGTATCTCGCGGAGAGACGGGATCTCCTCTTCCGACAGCCTCCGGGTGAGATCAAGGGGCGACAGGCGTTCGCGATGGAGGATCAGGCCTTGGGCCTCAGATTGTGCGCGCGGACCTGGGCGAGGCCAGGGCATGATCGTTGGGCAATGTCCTGATTGACCTCCGCGAATTAGTTCGCCCACGCTCCATCCGCGGACGCGGTGCACGGGTCAATCGTGAGGGACTACAAGGATGGCTTTCACTCGCCTGGCAGTAGTAGAAAGTGATCCCGACAAACGGCTCATGTGCGGCAAGTGTGGGAGCAGACAGTTCGTATACCATCCCGGCGATGCGACGAAATATGAGCTGACGGGGCCACCTCAGAAGAACAAGAAGGTCCACCGCATCAGGCGGTCTGGACGAAAGACGTGGGTCTTTCCTCATGCTGACGTTGTGCGCTGCGGGAACAGAGAATGTCGAAGCGGGAATCATCGGACAAGGTTCTTGCTCAAACGCACACCCAACCGGGAATTAGGACGCGGACGCTGAACTTATCTCCCAACCCAGTACCCGAGAAAGAGCCCTAGCCGCGGTCCGGCTAGAGTTGAATCCCGCCAAACACCGCCCTCTCAGAGAGGGAATTGTCTTCGGCGCGGATGCGTACGGGAGTAAACTGCTTCGCGCCGAGCTCGAAGACACGCCCCGAAAGCTTCCTCCACCGGAGGTGCTCCGCGCTCGCTCGAGATCTCCTCTCTCGACTCCTCTTCTCGTCTGCCGTGGCGCTGATCGCACGGCGAGTACCCCAACGAGGTGCACCATGAGAGTCGTGCTACTTCTTCTATGTGTTGCGGCCCTGACCCTCTCGGCAGGAACCGCCCTGGCGCAAGCTCCCGGAACTCCGGTTGCAGGCTGCCAGCCTCCGCTGATCGTGTTCGATGAACCGCCGGTTGGTACTGAAGGCCAGGAGCATGTCACACAGATTCTGCCATGTGAGGTCTTCACCGGCGCGGTGATTCTCTTTGAAGACCCTGCGAAGGACCCCAGGGATCCTCACAACTGGAGCGATGTTCTCGTATTCTGGTACCCGGGCCTTCCCCAACCGGGGACGACAGGAATCTACGGGACCTTCGTCTCGGACACCGAGGATGCGGCCGGCAATTCGAACGGGATCACCGATGCCGATTTCACTGCCGCAGGCTTGCCTTTCCCGGTGGCGCTCGTCGCGGGACTGCCGACGAACGTCTACCTTCCCGAGAATCCCAACGGGATGGACAATTTCTACAGTCCTGGCGGGCCTGGCACCGCGCCCCTGTACGATCTCCGGAGCGATCCGCCTGAGCATCCTGTCCCCACCGGGGCAACGACCTGGGGAAGGATCAAGGGTTTGTACCACTAGCCGCGAGGGAGCTTCCGCTCTGTCCTAGCGGCGGTGAAAACGTGACGGGGGTCGAGACAGAGCCACACACGGATACATTTTGGTGACGGCCGTCCGCACCACCGCGAGCGAGGGCTCCGGGACGCGATCCTGGGGCCCATCGCTTCTCCGAGAGCTATTGACGCTCAGTTGGCGCCCTCAGCACGCCAGCTTCGCAAGAAAGCTACCGGAAACCCCGCTGATCCTGGCTGCGGGCATCTCGGGGCTGGCAATCAAGGCAGGCAGACAGTAGCGCGTAGCCAGATGTGCTCGGAGAGCAGCGGGTGAATGGCGGGGCAGCCCGGAGCAGGTTCGCGATGCTATGTCAGTCCCGTGCTGCCCTGGATCGCATGCAGACTGCCGGGCCCGCCAGAGCCTGTCTGGCTACCGCTTCTTCGTGGTCTTCCTCGTGGCCGCTGGCCGTTCCTTCCCCCCATGCCGCGGCGGCGAAGCGATGGCGATGAACTGATCCAGCGCCCGCGTGGTGCTGCGGCGGTTGCCGGTGCTGATGAGCTCGAGCATCAGGCCGTCGAAGACTGCGATGCACAAGGTCGCCATTGGGCCACTTCGAACGGATTTGGACATCGCCTGCAAGCTGATCGCGTGCCAATCTGCCGATGATCTTTTCAGATAGCGGCCATACACGGCGGGGTTCTGAATGGCGACGATCTGAGCTTCGTACATCAGGCGCAGGTAGGGGTAGTTCTCGGCCCTGGTCGCCCATAGCCAGAAGCGCTTTATCGGCGGCACGCCTCGCCGGCCGGATCTTGTCATCGCGACGAAGGAGGCCTGCAGGCGCGCCTGCAGCTCCTCCAGCACCTCCTGCAGCAGGCCTTCCTTCGACTTGAAGTGGAACATCAGGATGCGGGCGCTGGTCCCGAGCGCGGCCGCCATCGGCCGCAACGAGGCGTTGGCGATACCGTGTTCAAGCAGATACTCCAGCGCCGCACTTCTCCAGTGGACTTTTCGTTGGGCCATGATACGATCGTTACATGTAACGATCGTATCAGTCAAGTCCTGTGAGGGCCGCAAGGAGGTCGTATGTCGACCAAGAAGATCCCTCTCGAAGTTGGCCCCGTCCGTCTACCCAGGGCGCCGGGCGCCCGCCGACGCGGGATCGGCGCCATCGCGGCGATCGTCCTGCTCCAGCTGCCATGGCCGCGTTGGCTCTTTCCGGGGGAGAGCCTGTCCGGCCAAGTCCTGCGCGAGGTGGCGTTCTGGCTGATGACTGGGCTGCTCCTCGCGTACGTACTGTTCGGCGAGCGGCGGTCGCTACGGTCGATCGGCCTCGTGACGCCGGACTGGAAGAGCCTCGCCTGGGGCGTCGGCGGCGCTGTGCTGACGGTCGGAGCCTCGGTCGTCCTCTACCTGGTGATCCTTCCCGTGCTGGGCATGTCGACGGAGGAGAAGCAGATGGCCCAATTGAAGGCGCTCCCGATGTGGTTCCTCATCGGGCTGGTGACGCGGGCGGCGGTGTTCGAGGAGCTCTTCTACCGCGGCTTCGCGATCGAGCGTATTACGGAGCTGAGCGGCCGGCGCTGGCTCGCGGCGCTGGCCTCCCTGGCTTTGTTCACGTTCGCCCACCTGGATTTCTGGGGTTGGTCCCATCTCATCGTCGCGGCCTACGGCGGCCTCGTGCTGACCGCGCTCTACCTGTTGCGCCGTGATCTGGCTTCGAACATGTTGGCCCACTGGCTCACCGACGCTGTGGGCTTCGCACTCGCATGAAACGATGAGGGGGCGAACAGCGGCCGAGCTCCCGCACGCAAGCAAGCCGACGAGCCCGCGCAGGTGCTGGCGCCGCGGCTCATACCCCTGCGGGCGCGAAAAAACTAGAACATGCCCTTAGCGGCAGTCCGAACAACGTGTGGCATGGCGATCAGGCGTTAATCGGCTGCGTTTGGAACTCTGTTTGTGTGTTCTACAGGCGATGGCCTAGCCGAGGCGTTCGTGAAGCCGCTCAAGCGCGATTACATGGCCCAGGCCGAACTGCGGGATGCCGAGTCGGTGTCATGGCTAATCACGCATGCTCATCACGGATCCTGGACGACGCTGTCGCCAAGAAACCACACATCCTCACCGGTGAGCGGGTGCCAGGCGGCCTTGTCGCACCTGAATCCGATTGCCGTCGGAATCCTGGAACCGCGCGACCCACCCAAACGGGAACTCGATGACGTTGGGTGGGTCAAACTTC
>Ga0126383_10003351_pt1 | contig 10591 bp, 12 predicted proteins | sample PanSoiMetPlot_35_FD_96882 | JGI IMG/M metagenome (GOLD analysis project Ga0126383, IMG submission 96882) | Tropical forest soil microbial communities from Panama - MetaG Plot_35 | ecosystem: Environmental > Terrestrial > Soil > Tropical forest > Bulk soil | place: Panama | collected 2016-02-17
CACCCAGAATCAGCCACGTGGTCCACGGCACGCCATTTTTGGAAAAATCCGGCGGGAGTTGGTGGTTGTGGGCGAAAACGGAAAAATCATTGAGAAAAAGATCACACTCGCCGGGACCAATTTCAGTCAACAGCTCCGTCGTCAGTTCCACCAACCCCGCTTTGCTGAGCGGCGATAAACGATTCAATGCGGCGCGCAAGCGCTTCGCGGAGTTCGTCAATATCGCGGGTTGCGTCGTTGTCGGCTGCATCGGGTGTATTCACTTCGTCAGACTTACTTATCAGCTCTACTTCACGCAGCGCTTTTGTCACGCCAAGGAGCGTCCGAATCCTGTTGTCGAATGCCGCCTCCGTACACGCTCCAACGTCTTTAAACGTGTTTTCGATTCTTGCGAGTTCGTCCTCAAGCATGGTCATGATGCGCGATGCGGCTATACGCCGCCGTGCGGCTGCCGAAGATTCGTCGGCGGATTCGTGATGCGGTTGGTGACCCACTGCGACGTTGCCCGGATCTCCGCAGCCAGCATGCGTGCCGCTGGAATGCCGCCCGCATTGCCGCTCGCGGCTATGCAGGTGCAGCGTGTCGAGGCCGATCCCCCTAATCGCGGTGACATCCACTTTCGAGGTGTCCGTCTCCTCGAGCAGATGTTTAGCGTCAGCAACCATCTTCGGCGCGGTCTGGATTCTCAGCGGGCTCATTATTCGTTCCAAAAAAAAATAAAGCGCCGGGAAATCCCGGCGCTTGCTTCGGACATTTCGCAGCATTAACGCGCCAGCGTCACCACTTCGTCGCAACGAATGCCACGGCGAACAGCACGATCACCGCCAGCGTACTGATCAGCAATACGTAACGAACATTGTGGCCCGTCACAGCCGCGCGGGCCTCAGTCGCGCTTTCCACGACGTGATCGTTTTCGGTGTGCGGCATTCTGCGTCCTCCCGGCCAGCGGAAGCGCTGGCCATTATGGAAACAACGCGGGCCGTCACGGGCTGTTCCGGCGTTCGAACGCGACAACCGAGGTACAAGTGTGCAGCGTGCGCAATCTCTAACTGAGCAGCGTCACGCTGTCAAGACTATTTTCCTAGGAATTTTTACTTCACCGCTTACGGTTCTTTTTCTGGTTCACTGAGCTTGGGAGACGGCGGCTCATAGGTGACGTCGGTCTCGCTGTTGCGCCGGGCTTGCTCTGCCAAACGCAAAAAAGCTCGCCCTAAATTCTCAAGTTCAGTCCGTTTTTCCTGATCAGATTCGCTTTCGGCTTTGGCCAGAAGTTCGGCCGCCCGAAAAAGGTAGCTGTCTTGTGAGGTCATCCCCGACTGCCTCATGTAATTTTACACACTGCCAGCGTGCAATGCAGCATCAGGGAAATCGTTCCGGGGAAAGCAAAATAAATGGGCATTTCGGTTTGATGATCGCCACTGGGCGGGTTCCCACTATAAAGTAGAGCAGTGGAGCCGCCGCTAATTCGCGCGGTTCGGGACGCTGCGAGCCGCCGGATATTAGGCGTAGAATCTTGCGCGGTATCCGATAACCTGGGAACTGCGCGAAGGGGCTGCCCGTGAACGATAAAAGGACAAAGAATTCAGGCGTGATGATCGTCGCCTTTGCCGCGGTTGCTGCGTGGCAAATCTACGATATGGCTACCGCGACCGAGACGCCAAGCCGCGCGCTTACGATTTTGCAATACGTCCTGCTCGTGGGACTCTTGATTGGCTTCATTGGCGCGGTGCTCAATTTTCTCCGCTCCCAGTGAAAGCCGCTTAGGCTGGCGGCGGATCGGAATGGCAGCTGCGCGGCCCCTCGTTCCATAGCCAGCCACATTTCGTGCAGCCGCTGACGCTGAGGCCGAGCAGGATCAGGCAGATGATCGCGGTCGCGCACTTCATGCGACAATCATAACGGATCTTTGGCGATCAGACGAGTCGCGTCAGAACTATGCCTAAAACGACACCCTGCTTGGTATTTCCTAACATCACCCGAATAGATGGTATGCAAACGGCGGATGTCCCTTCTGTTGATGGACGAAAGCCCTATATGAAGTTCCGTATATGAATGGCAATCTGCCTGCGTATTTCGGCCTTACAAGCCAGTATGTGCAGCAGTTTTAGCCTTTACTCTTCGGCCTACACCGCATAGCGCCTGACGAAAGGCAGCTGAGTCCATGTCTATCCGCCCGGTCAAACGTATTGTGCAATCACAGCCCACCATCGAAGGTGCGGGCGTTAGATTGCGGCGCGCGTTCGGTTTCGGCGACACCGCAGAAACCGACCCGTTTCTATTACTTGATGATTTTCGTAACGATCGGCCCGCCGATTACCTTGCCGGCTTCCCATGGCATCCACACCGCGGAATTGAGACGATCACTTACGTTCTGGCGGGCACAGTCGAACACGGCGATAGCCTCGGGAATCGTGGGAGTCTCGGTTCCGGCGACGTACAATGGATGACGGCCGGACGCGGCATCATGCATCAGGAAATGCCACAGGGCGACGCGCAAGGGCGCATGCACGGGTTTCAGCTTTGGGCCAACCTGCCCTCCTCGCTCAAGATGACCACTCCCCGCTATCAGGACATCAAGGGCGCCGAGATCCCCGAAGTGACCGACGATGATGGAACGCGCGTGCGCATCGTGTGTGGAGACTTTTGGGGCAAGAAGGGGCCGGTCGACGGCGTTGCCGCTGATCCGCGCTACCTCGACGTCTTCGTGCCTGCCGGCAAGCGCAAGACACTCAAGGTCGAAGTTGAGCGTCATGCCTTCGCATATGTGTTTGAAGGTGACGGCACGTTCCGCGGTGCATCGCAGCCGATCGGCGTGCTCAACGAGAAGCAGATCGACGGCAATGAAATCCTCGTGCGCGAAAAAGCCGGCGACCGTTCGCTCGTGCTCTTCGACTCGGGTGACGAGATCACCGTGCAGGCCGGTCAGAAAGGCATCCGCTTCCTGTTGGTCTCCGGCAAGCCAATCCAGGAACCGGTTGCCTGGTACGGGCCGATCGTCATGAACACGCAGGCGGAGTTGCAACAAGCCGTGTCCGACCTGCGCAGCGGCACCTTCATTAAGCGCTAGTCGGCAAGCGTCTTTCCGCTCAAGGCTACCGGAACTTTTTCTCTCGAACGGCGTTTGCGCGTCGGGCGAAGGGGTTAGTATGTGCGCCATTGGCGCGATGAAACAGCCGGGATTCTCATGGAAGCGGTGACTCGTGCGAGTGGCCAGCGCGCGCGGGTCCACAATTTTGACTGGGCCACAACTCCGCTCGGACCGTCGAAAAACTGGTCACCGCCGCTGAAGTGGAGCGTCGAGGTCATCCTCGCGTCCAGCTTTCCCATGTCTATCCGGTGGGGGCCGGATCTGATCACGATCTATAATGATGCCTATGCCGAATTGCTCGGCGACCGGCACCCGAACGCGTTGGGGAAGCCGCTGCGCGAAATCTGGCCGGAGATTTACAGCGAGCTGGGGCCGCTAAACCAGGCCATCCTGCGCGCCGAGCGCGCTAGCTTTTTTGCCGAAGATCATCCGTGGCCCGTCCGCCGCCATGGAGTCCCTGAACAGGCTCGTTTCACGATCAGCTACAGTCCGATGCCTGATCCGTCAGCGGCCAACGGCATCGGCGGTGTGCTCGCTACCGTGCTTGAGACCACCGAGCGTGTTCGCAATGAGAAAACGCTGCGCATTCTTAGCGAGCGGCTGGAAACCGAAGTCGAACAGCGCACACGCGAACGCGATCGTATCTGGAAAGTGTCCGAAGATTTGCTCGGTGTTGGCAATTTCGATGGCTACTTCCTAAGCATCAATCCGGCCTGGACAAACTTGCTCGGCTGGAGCGCAGAAGAAATCAAATCCTTGCATGTCAGTGAACTGCGCCATCCGGATGATGCGCCGGGCGCCATCGCCGCTCGCGCGCGCCTTGCTCAGGGCGTGCCGACAGTGCACATGGAAAACCGCTTTCGCCATCGCGACGGCGGTTGGCGCTGGATCGCCTGGACTCTGACCGCTGACGAAGGCCTCATCTATGTCTCAGGACGCCATATCTCTTCTGAAAAACAGACGACGGCGGCCTTACGCGAAAGCGATCGCCAATTCCGCGCGTTGGTCGCCGGCGTCACCGACTACGCACTGTACATGCTCGATCCGACTGGGATCGTATCGAGCTGGAATGCCGGCGCCGAACGCATCAAGGGCTACGCAGCCGAGGAGATCATCGGCCGGCACTTTTCCCAATTCTACACACCGGCAGACCGCGAAGCCGGAATGCCAAACCGTTCCTTGTCGATCGCGTCGGCCACAGGAAAGTTCGAGGCCGAGGCCTTGCGTATGCGCAAAGACGGCTCCCTGTTCTGGGCGAACGTGGTGATTGACGCGATCTACGACGATTCGGGGAAGCTCATCGGTTTTGCAAAGATCACCCGCGACGTCACTGAACGACGCAATGCGCAGGAAGCTCTTGAGCGCGCTCACCAACAACTCGCGCAAGCTCAAAAAATGGAAGCCCTCGGTCAGTTGACAGGTGGCGTCGCTCACGATTTCAACAATCTGCTGATGGTGGTGAGTGGTCAGGCGCAAAGTCTGAAACGCCGGATAACAGATCAAAAAAACGTCCGCTCGCTAGAAGCGATTCTGACAGCAGCGTCGCGCGGCGAAACGCTGACGCGGCAATTGCTCACCTTTGCCCGCCGCCAACCGCAGAATCCCCGCACGATCAATCTCGGCCAGACCGTCGCGGCATTTCGCGATGTCCTTTCAAGCTCTGCGCGTGGGAAGATCGAGCTGCGCATTGAGATTCCGCACACCGTTTGGCCAGTGTCGATCGATATTCCGGAATTCGAGCTCGCACTGGTCAATCTTGTGGTGAATGCACGCGACGCCATGCCTGACGGGGGCTCCATCACGGTGCATGCCGAGAATCTCACGTTGCATGGTGGCGAAACGCCCGAGGGGATTAAGGGTGATTTCGTTGCCCTTACGGTCAAAGACAAGGGCGCCGGTATCCCGCCGGAAATACTGCCGAAGATCTTCGATCCCTTCTTCACCACCAAAAGTCCCGATAAGGGCACTGGTCTTGGGCTCTCCCAAGCCTATGGTTTTACCCGACAGTCAGGCGGCGCGATCAGTGTTCGCAGCACGGTCGGCCTGGGAACGCAGGTGACGCTGTATTTGCCGCGCAGCCACGCTCCAGTCGTCGTCGCCATTCCTGAATCTTCAAGCCAGTCGCCTGGTAACGGCGAGACTATTCTGGTTGTCGAGGATAATCCGGACGTGAAGGCCGTCGCAGTCTCGCTCCTCGAACAGCTCAACTACAGGACGATTGCCGTCGATAACGCGCAAGCGGCGCTGAGCTTTCTGTCAAATGGGCAACCCGTCGATCTGGTCTTTTCTGATGTGATGCTGCCGGGTGATCTGGACGGGTTGGGCCTCGCCGAGGCGATCGGCAAACGCCATCCGCAATTGCCGGTACTGCTGACCAGCGGCTACGCCAAGGCTCTCTCGAGCCATCAGGGCTTGCCGATCCTGCGCAAGCCCTATCAAATTTCGGCGTTAGCGAAAGCAATTCGCTCCACGATCGAAGGCCGCCCAACCTCCAACACGTGAGATGCGGCCACTCCAGGCACGTCAGTTGCAAATATTGTGGGCTTTCGCCCACGACGCCGATGGTGATACCGTTTGCGTTCCGGGAACACGCTGTAGCTGCCAATTCGCCAGTCTGCGTCAAGAATGGACGGCGGTTGGCCGACGGGAGGTTCAATGACCCCATCTCAAATCATTAAGCCATTTCTATTGAGTGGCGCGCTTCTGCTCAGCACAAATTTTTCTCCGGCGCGGGCGGAAGAGCTACGTATCGGCTTCATTGCGCCAATGACCGGTCTGTTCGCTCAGGTTGGCAAGGACATGGTTGACGGCTTCCAGATGTACCTCGAAGAACACAACAACAAGCTGGGTGGCGCCGATGTCAAATTCATTCTTGAGGATGATCAGGCCAAGCCCGATCTTGGGGTTACCAAGGCGAAAAAGCTGGTGTTGAACGATCAAGTGCAGATGTTTATCGGGGGCGTGCTTGCGTCCACCGGTTATGCGTTGGCACCGGTCAGCACCGAAATGAAAACGGTCTACATCGCCTCAATTCCGGCTGCCGACGACCTTACGCAGCGACAGGCCGATAAATATCCTTACCTGATCCGCACCGGCTGGTCGTCGTCGCAACCACACCATCCGCTTGGGCAATGGGCCTGCGACCAGGGTTACAAGAAGATCGTCACGGTCGGTGCAGACTATGCCTTCGGCTACGAGTCGGTCGGTGGATTCCAGAAAACATTCGAGGATTGTGGCGGCAAGATCGTGCAAAAGATCTGGCCGCCGCTTGGTACGAAGGATTTCGGACCATTCATTCCGACGATCAAGGCGGATGCGGACGCCGTCTTCACGCTGATGGTGGGACCCATGGCGCTTCAGTTTCCCAAACAGCTGCGCGCGTCCGGTTACAAAAAACCGATCATCGGCGGCGGTACGAGCTACGACGAATTCGCCCTGCCCTTCATGGGCGACGAAGTTGTCGGCGACGTCTCCGCGCTGCAATACAGCGCTGCGCTGACTACGCCGAAGAATGAAGCCTTCGTAAAGAAATATCGCGCAAAGTACGGCAAGGTGCCGTCCTATTTCTCGGAAAGCAACTACACCACCGCACAATTGGTCGACGAGACGATAAAACAGGCCGGAGGAAAATGGCCGGGTGCCGAACAGTTCATCAAGATCATGGCGAGCCTGAAGATCAACGCAGTGCGCGGGCCAGTATCGTTCGACGACATGCGCAATCCGGTGCAGGACATCTACATCAAGAAAGTCGAAAAGAAAGAGATGTTCGGCTACGACAAGCCGGAGCTTTGGAATACCGTGATCAAGACCTATCCTGCGGTCGGACAATTCTGGACTTACGGCAAGGAAAAATTCTTGGCCCAGCCGGTCTATAGCCGCGACTTTCCGCCATGCAAATACTGCGAATGAAATCGCGCACTGTTGAAAAGAAAACCCCGGCCTGAAGCCGGGGTTTTTGTTTTGCCGCCGAGAATTCTACGGACAGGGATGCGGGTGGCCATCATTGCCCATAAAGGTGCCAGTATTGGGATTGTATGACCGGTATCGTTGCATGCAGTATTCCACTGCACCTCCACCACCGCCTGCGTACGGTTCGGAGTAGTAGCCGGGATCCGCATAGTATCCGCCCGCATAATAGGGCTCGCTATAGTAGCCACCATAGTAATAAGGCGCCGCGAGTGCCCCACCTACGATCGCGCCGGCGGCAAGTCCAGCACCGACACCCCAACCCCAGCCGCCGCCACGCCAACCGCCGACCCATCGGGCATTTTCAACAGTCATCGGCGCTGCATTCTTAATCGCGACCGCGCCGCCGACCGGAGCAGCAGAGGCAATTGTGCACGACGACGCCACAACAGCGCTTAGGATCGCCGCGGCAAATATTGCTCTCGTCTTTGACATAGCTTGGACCTCTCGTTGTTCGCACCGTTGCCGAATTATTGCATCGATGACATATCGTCCAAAATGAATATTTCTTGAACTTTGCGGTCCTTTAATGAACAGCCTTTCGAATTTGATAATCGGTCATTATGAGCGGCACGCCGCGGCTTGGGACAAAGACCGCGGAGCGAGCGTATGGAACGACAAGCCGTGGCACGATCGTTTTTTGGCCCTGTTGCCCAAATATGCGGAGGTCCTCGATCTCGGTTGTGGTTCCGGTTCCCCGGTCGGCCGTCATCTGGCGGCACACGGGTGCAAAATTACCGGCATCGATTCGTCGCCGACGATGATCTCGCTTTGCCAGAACCGCTTGCCTGATCACACGTGGATCGTCGCCGATATGCGCCGATTGTCGCTGGCACAATCGTTTCAGGGCATTCTGGCCTGGGATAGCTTTTTCCATCTCAATCATGACGACCAGCGAAGCATGTTTGGTGTTTTTGCTGCACACGCTGCGTCGGGTGCGGTGTTGATGTTCAACACCGGCCCAAGACACGGCGAAGCAATCGGAGCTTATCGCGGTGACCCGCTGTACCACGCGAGCCTCGATCCCACGGAGTATACCGGACTGTTGGCCGGGATTGGGTTTGAAATCATTGCGCACGTTGCTGAAGACGAGCAGGCCGGCGGCCGGACGGTCTGGCTGGCGCGGGCACGTATTCTTTAGCACGCAGTCGCAAGCGGCCAGAGCGGCGCGTTTGTGCGTCGAACATTGCCGGCACGAGCTTAGTCAAGTCCGCGGCGGTACTCACGGGGCGACAATCCGGTCACCTTGCGGAAGGCAGATGAAAATGAGCTGGTCTCCGCAAACCCGATAGCTTGCGCAATGTCCGTAATCGATTGGGTTTGCTCCGCCAACAAAGCCTTTGCACGTTCGATGCGACGCCCGACATGATAGCGGTGCGGAGATCGACCGAACGATTTTTTGAAGGCTCGCGCAAAATGATAGGGACTCAACTCGATCAGTCCCGCAAGCGTCGACAGCCGCAGGTCCTCAGCCAGGTTCGCTTCGACGAAATCGGCAACGCGCTTTTGTTGCCAGCCGCTGAGTCCGCCGCGCGCGAAATCCTGTCGCGTCGGCCCACCGTTGAGCTTGACCAACTCATGCGCCAGTAAAACGCTGAGCGCTTCCCCATAGTGCATCAGCCGCGCGCCATCTTCGACTTCGCCCCTTAGTTTCGTCGTCAGCCGCCAAAGCTCGGGGTCGGAAAAGAATAACTGTGGACGGAATTCGATTTTGGAAAAATGCAGCCCCTCATCGAGCAGTGGACCTGCTGGATCGATGTAGAAATAGCTTACTCGCAACAGCACACGCGGGTGCTGCCATCCATGCAATTGATGACCAGCCGGAACGAAAGTGAGCTTGCCAGACAGGCTATGCAGGCTGGATTTCGGTAAGCCTTCGACCAACGTCTCGCCGTCGTCGCGTTCGGAGTGCTCGCTGGCAATCAGCAGATGTTGCGACGATTTGAACTTGTAATCGAAAGGTTCGCGTTGGGTGACGGCGACCATCTCGGCACGCAGTCCCTGCCATTTTGTGATTTGGCGTGTAATCAGACCGGGTGGAGAAAAGTGGACCACCTGTTCTTCATCGGCGTGCGAATGCAACATGCGATCTCCTCGTCAAGATCGCCATCCTTGGTTCCTCACGGTTCTTTTGGGAATCGTTTTTTGGGAATCGATGAGGTCGTTACTGTCGTTTATATCGATGTTGAAATTCTTGCACGCAAGTCACGGCTCCGTGAGTTTACAGAGAAGTAACGGTCATGCCGGCTGTGCATGTGAGCATTGCATGCATGTCCGCAAGGCGGAAACAAAACAGCAAATTTGCACAAGCAGCGCACCGTCCTCCGATCCTATTTCCATTTTGCCGACGGCTTGACAGCTGGCGGCGGGCGGCGACTGGAAATGGAAGGATTGAATCAATGAGAAAGATTTTTTTGAGCGCGGCCCTTGTGATGCTGTTCGCATCTCCGGCTTTGGCGCAGTCGTACAGTTCCGGCTATGGCACAGGCAATGTGATCGATTTTCCCGCGCTCGAGCACGGCGGATTCAACAGTGGATCATCTTCGTATGCGTATGAACCATCGCGCTCGACGCGATCACACATGCGCGGTGTCCGCTCTGAAGCGATGTCGCCTGTAGACCCGGATACTGTGTACGAAAACGGACAATATGTCGGTCGTGATCCGGATCCGAATGTACGCCTAGAGCTGCGTCGCGATTGGACCCACGACTAACCATTTTTGGTTACCGTTCCGATCAACAACAAGTCCCGGCTCCAAGGCCGGGGCTTCTGCCGATTCCTTACAGTGTGAACCAAGTCACGCTTGATTTGTGTTTGAGCACCTAGTCTCAGACCTATGAGATACAAATCTGCACTCAGCCGTTACTGCGAAGTTGTCGGCCGGGCTTCAGCAGTGATCGCATTCGCTGGCATGGGGTCGGTTGCTTTGGCAGCGACCGCACTCGACGTTTTGCGTTAGTGGCATCTGCTTTCCATCAAAGAGGACCCGTATGGAACTCGGGCCGCAGTACCGAGGCGACCTTTTTGTCGCGATCGGGAACTTTTCTGGCGACACAACTTTGTGCGGTGGAGAGCAAGAGGTGAGTCGTAAAGGCTAAGCAAATGTGGCGACGTCGTCAGTCAAGCACCAACGACATAGCTCTGTCCTGGGGGGAGATTATTTATCGAGCCAGCCTGATGCTTGCCGGGCTCATCATCGTGTTAGCGGTGATCAACAGCATGTATACGGCGAGTATTGCCCAACCGATGATACCGGTCGCGCCCTTCGTCGTGGCAGCAGCGATCTGGCTGGTCGGGCTTTTTTGCCGCCACGTCACCACGTGGTGAAGAATGCTATTCAGCGGGAATCGGCGTTGCCGGCGCGGTGGGCGACGTCGCAGCCGGCGATGGTACCGGCGGGCCCTTGAGCGGCTTTTCCTCCATCGAAATCAGGAAAGCCATGCCGAAAGAGAGCACGAGCGCGCAGGCGAGGAATACAAAGCGGAACGCATAGGCGAGTTCGGGCGCTGAGGCCGTTCGCGCGAGCATTTCCACCG
>Ga0126383_10003352_pt1 | contig 10590 bp, 6 predicted proteins | sample PanSoiMetPlot_35_FD_96882 | JGI IMG/M metagenome (GOLD analysis project Ga0126383, IMG submission 96882) | Tropical forest soil microbial communities from Panama - MetaG Plot_35 | ecosystem: Environmental > Terrestrial > Soil > Tropical forest > Bulk soil | place: Panama | collected 2016-02-17
CAATTGGCCCAAAGAGTACTACCCGATCCGCTCGATTACTCCTGAAGGAAAAATCGCGGCCACGGACCACAGCCTGCTGCAGAGCCACGTCATCGAATCATGGTCGATGTCGTGGTGGGGATTTCAAGCAGGGAAGTCGGCGATGATGACGATCGTCGAAACTCCAGATGATGCCGGGTATCAATTCAAACATTCCGCCGGTGGGCCGACTGAGATTGGCCCGCGCTGGATCTCGCAGCTCTCACGTTTCAGCTATCCGCGATCGGCGCGGATGGTTTTCTTTGACAGCGGAAATTATGTAGAGATGGCGAAACGTTATCGCCGGTACGTAATGGATACCGGTCAGTTCGTTTCATTAACGGAGAAAATTGCGCGCACTCCGGCCGTTACAGATCTGCTCGGTACGCCGCAGACCCGCATCAGCATTCTGCATAACCTGAATCCCGACAGCGATCGGTACGATACGAAGGACCTGTCGAAGAATTACAGCCTGGTCACCTTCGACGAGCGTGCCAAACAACTGCGGGAGTTGAAATCGCGCGGCTTCGATCATGTACTCGTATTTATTTCCGGCTGGCCGCATCTGGGCTATGACCGGCAACATCCCGACTCGTTGCCGCCGCCGGAACCAGCCGGCGGCTGGGTCGGATTCAAACGCCTGGTGGATACGTGTCACGAGCTGGGGTTTAAGTACATCCTGCACGATCAATACCGCGACTATTATCTTGATGCTCCCTCGTATGACCCGCAGTTCGCCGTGCGGGAAGAGGACACCCGCCTGCCGCCGAGCGCTTTTCCGGGGAGCCGGTTTGGCGATTCGAAGCAGGGTGATATTCCGCTGATGCGCCATTGGGACGGCGGCCGGCAGGCTTATCTCAACAACCGGTTTTGGCTGGGCCATCTGCTGAAGAATTATCAGCTCTTCTTCGATCATGGCATCAACCCGCAGGGCATTTACATCGATGTGATTGGTTATGTTCCACCGGACCCGGATTTCAATCCCGAACATCCGACGACGCGGACTGAAGCGATGGCTGGCCGCGCCGCTACGATGACCTGGGCCCGCCACAACCTGGGGATTGTCGCGACTGAGGCGGGCGCCGATTGGACCATTCCGTATGTTGACGTGATCAATCAATCGGGCGGTGGCAGCAAGGCGATCCTGGTTCCGCTTTATAACCTGGTCTATCACGATGCGGTGATCGTGTCTTACGGGGCACGAGATCAGCCGAGCCTGCTGCGCGGAATACTAAACGGCGGCGTTCCCGAACTGCCAATCACACCAACCGACGAGCAGACGCAGACTTTAATGCGCACAATGATGGCTTTGCATAAGCGGGTCGGATTGCTGGAGATGACCAGGCATGAGTTTCTTGACGCCAACTATCGCAAAGAGCGCACGACCTTCGCGGATGGAACGACAGTGACAGTCGAATGGGACACGAATACGTTCAAGATAGATCCAGCGCCATAAGGACCCTTTACAAGTCGCAGTCTGGAGATGGAGAGTCCAGGAATGATCCACGAAGTCACACGAAATAACACGAATAGAGAGGTTCGTGTTTTGTTCGTGTGATTTCGTGGATCGATTTTGCCGTCCGCTTGAGGCCCAATGTCCAGAAAAAAACTAACGACAACGATCTTCTTGTTATTTTGCATATCCGTCCAATTTGCCAACGCGCGGCCAGCGACTCCCGTGGCGCGGGCCGATAATCCCACGGCGGCAACCGACTGGTCCGTGGCGGTGGTCGAATCAACCATCAAGCGAAACCCAACCGGCGAATCGTTCAAAGGGTGGGGTTACGCCAAGGCGCTTTATCTCTATGGGGAATACCTGGTTTACTTACGGACGAAGGACAAGCGTTATCTCGATCACATTCAGTCCTGGATCGATCAGCATATCGACGACAAAGGCACCATCAATCGCCCGATTAATTCTCTCGATTATATGATGCCGGGCAACCTCTTGCTGATTCTTTATAAGGAGACAAAGCAGGAGAAATACAAGCTGGCCGCTGAAAACATTCGCAAAGTTTTCGATACCTACCCACGCACCCAAGACGGTGGGTTCTGGCACGCCAACATTCCGAGTCGCGCCTGGCAGTTGTGGGCTGACGGCGTGTTCATGGCACTGCCGTTCCTCGCGCGTTACGGCGAGATGTTTGGCGAAACCAGATACACCAACCATGAAGTCGTCAAGCAGATGCTCATCTATTATCGGCATCTGAACGATCCGTCGACGGGCTTGCTTTGGCATGCGTACGATGAAAGCGGCGCGCAGCCTTGGGCGAATCCAACGACCCACCAGTCGGCTTTTCACTGGGGCCGCGCGTTTGGTTGGTATGCGATGACCCTGATCATCCTGCTCGACATCATCCCTCGAGATCAGCCGCAGCGGGATGAGTTGATCAAGGTTGTCCAGCAACTGGCAAGAGCATTCGAGCGATATCAGGATCCAAAAACAGGTCTCTGGTATCAGGTTGTCGATAAGGGCGAGACGGCGGGCAATTGGCACGAGACGTCATGCTCGAGTATGTACACCTACATGCTCTGGATGGGGGTCAAACGAGGCTACCTGCCGAAACATTACGCGGCCGTGGCCCAGAAAGGTTATCGCGGCGTGCTCACGAAACTTTCTCTCGATACAGACGGGTTGACGAACCTGATCGACATTTCTGAAGGCACGAACGTGGGCGACCTGGCTTACTACTTCGGCCGCAAAAGAAATGCGAATGATTTTCATGGCGTGGGCGCGTTCCTGATCATGAACGAAGAGTTGGGCGCCGCGAGTTTGGGATACAAGCCAAAGTCAATTAGTTGGAAAGTGGATTGATTTTACTCTGTTTTAGCACACGGTTTGGTAGAACGAACTCCATACCAAATGGCTGGGCCATGCCGATGCGCGGCAAGTCTCTGACTTGCCGTTAGAACCGCATGAAAGATTTGACGGTCTAAGACGGGTCATAGACCGCTAGCTTAAAAAAGACCAGTACCGCAAGTCAGAGACTTACCGGGCATCGGCACGGCCGAGCTATCGCAAATCGGTTTTCATAGGATTCCGTGAGCGTGACCAATCGTTTTGATAACGAGTGAATCCAAAGCGCCGTCGCCGCTGGGCTCTGCCGGCGCAGTCCAAACGCTCTCGCGGCGTGACTTCCTTGTTGCCGCGGGGGCCTCGGCACTGGCGCTTAACCTGCCGGCGTCGTGCACAGTTGCCGCACCTGAATTCGCTGTCGAAAGCCCTGGCGGGAATCTTCGCTTCCGGCTTTTTATTGGGATCGAAGGCGATCCGCGGTTTCAGATCAGTCACCGGGGCGTCAACGTCATCGAACCGTCGGCGCTGACGATGATCGTTGATCGGCGGAACCTTTGTCAGGATGCTGCCATCGCAAAAATCGTTCGCTACCGAGTGGATGAGCGATACGAAACTCGCGGCGTGCACGCCAGCGGTGTAAATCGCTGTAACGGCGCGCGATTGGAGATGGCTCACGTTTCCACGCAAACGAGTTATCTTATTGATGTTCGCGTCTTCAATGATGGTGCGGCATTTCGGTTTGTGGTCCCGGGAGAAGGGAAGCGCGTTCCGGATGAGTTCAGCATCTTCAAATTGCCTGCCGGCAGCACCGTCTGGTTTCATGACTTCGAAGGTCATTACGAAGGCATTCATCAGAAGAAGTCGATCGAGAGCGTCAAAGATGGCGAGTGGGCCGCGCCCCCAATGACCGTCAAATTACCAAATGGTCGCGGTTACGCCGCGATTACCGAAGCTGCACTAGTGAACTATGCGGGCATGGGTTTACGAGCGGATGGCCAGCGAGGCTTCACCACTGTGCTCGGGCATGCGTTGCCTGTCAGTCACCCTTTCGATCTCCGTTATGGCAAAGCCGAAGCGAAGCGGCTGTCGCAACCGGCGGCGATCGACGGGACGATCACGACACCGTGGCGCGTGATTATGCTGGGGCCGGATCTGAATACACTCGTCAATTCAGATATTATCAGCAATCTTTCGCCGCCGCCGAACGAGATCTTTCCACAGGGAATCAAGACCGGCTGGGTCAAGCCGGGCCGCGCCGTTTGGCGTTATCTCGATGGTGGTGAGAATACCTTCGAAGGAATAAAGGAGTTTTCGCGGCTGGCGGGTCAGCTTGGCTTTGAATACAACGTCGTCGAAGGAATCTGGGCCCGCTGGACGGAAGCGCAAATCCGCGAGCTGGTGGATTACTCGAATCAACAGCACGTGGGTCTCTGGTTCTGGAAGCACAGCCGCACGCTCCGCACTCCGGAGGCACGCGAAGAGTTCTTCGCTTTGCTAAGCCGGTATGGCGTGGTCGGCGCGAAGATCGATTTCTTCGATCATGAGGCGAAGGAGATTATTGACGTTTACCAGGCGTTGCTGCGCACCTCGGCCGATCACAAAATTATGGTCGAGTTTCACGGTGCAAATAAACCGGCGGGGGAGGCGCGCACCTGGCCCAACGAGTTGAGCCGCGAAGCGATCCGCGGCCTCGAATATCGCAGTATGAGCCTGCGCTCAGTCCACAACACGACTTTGCCGTTCACGCGGTTTCTGGCGGGGCACGCTGACTACACGCCGGTCCACTTCGGCGAGCGACGGCGCGAAACTTCCTGGGCCCACCAGATCGCGACTGCGATTGTCTTCACTTCGCCGCTGATGATCTACGGCGCGAATCCGCAGCATATCCTCGAGAATCCGGGGCACGATCTGATAAAAGCAATTCCCGCAGTGTGGGATGAGACCGTCGTATTGCCGCAATCAGAAATTGGCGAGCTGGCCGGCTTTGCCCGCCGCAGCGGAGACAGATGGTTTGTCGGGATTATGAACGGGTTGACCGGCAGGACAATTCGGGTTCCGTTGAACTTCCTGAGATCACGGATGTACAGCGCAATCCTGGTTCGTGATCAGATGGATGATCCGGCGGCAGTCAGGATGGAGAATATCTCTGTCAGTCGAGGCGAGAGCTTAACCGTTAGGTTGCGGGCAGGTGGAGGATTTGTGGCGCGATTTCAGCCTGCGTAGCAGTGTTTCGTGTCATTTCGTGTGATTTCGTGGATCGTTCTGGTTCAAGCCAAAGACGGATCCACGAATTCACACGAAATAACACGAACACGGGAGAGACACGAACCGACCCGATTACAAGACCGTCAAGGTGCGATGAGCAACGGAAATCAGATGACAATCGGCTGTCGCCCGTTTCACGGGCTCATGAGGTCTCTGCGATGTGCCTCCCGGGGCTTACGCCTCGGGCTTTATGGTGTCGACCGCTTCGCGGCCTTGCCTTGTGTGTTTCTTTGTATTACCTCACCTGTCGTTCCTCAAAAATCTGTCGATGTAGCTGCTATCGACCGCGCGCGGATTCTCAGAGCTGCCAATCAATATCTCTCCGAGCAGCCGATCACCATCACCGCTTCATCCAGTCCGCGCAGTGCGGGCGGTTTGCACGATTTCTTTTCTGAAGCGGATTACTGGTGGCCGGATCCTAACAATCCTGCTGGACCTTACATTCAGCGTGATGGGATGTCGAACCCGGACAACTTTGTCGCACACCGGCGTGCGTTGATGCGCTTGAGTGTGCAGGTGCCGGCGCTGGTGGCGGCGTGGAAACTGACGAAGGACAAACGATACCTCCATCAGGCCACGCTACACTTGGTGGCGTGGTTCGTTGATGAGCGCACGCGGATGAACCCGAACTTGCAGTACGCCCAGGCGATCCATGGAATCACCACCGGGCGCGGCACAGGGATTATCGATACGATTCATCTGGTCGAGGTGGCGCGCGCGATTGAAGTGATGGAACCTGCGGACGCCTTGTCCGCCGACGATCTGGCGAAGATTAAGCACTGGTTTGCGGATTACCTGCAGTGGATGACCACGAGCAAAAACGGAACCGACGAACGCGATGCCAGGAATAATCACACGACCTGTTGGGTAATGCAGGTCGCCGCCTTTGCTCATCTTGTGGGCGATCAGAAGTTGCTGGCCTATTGTCGCGAGAGATTCAAGACGGTAATCGTGCCGAATCAAATCGCCGTCAATGGTAGTTTCCCTGAAGAGTTGCGCCGGACCAAGCCGTATGGCTACGAGTTGTTCAATCTCGAGGCCATGGCTACGGTTTGCCGGATTCTCTCGACGTCGCAGGATGACCTCTTCAGTTTTCAAACTGCGGATGGTCGCGGCTTTCGACGCGCCGTTGAATACATGGCACCGTTCATTGCCGATAAAGAGTCATGGCCCCTCAAGCCTGACGTGATGTATTACCAGCGGTGGCCGATGCGACAAGCCAGTCTGCTGTTTGCGGGAATTGCTTTCCACCGGCCTGATTACATCGAATTGTGGAAGAGGCTTCCGGCTGATTCGGATGTCGAGGAAGTGATTCGCAATTTCTTCATTCGCCAGCCGGTGTTGTGGATTGATTGAGGCAGCATGAAGTTGGCTGAGTGGCTCGTTAGTTGTGACAGAGGTCTGGGTTATGGCTAGGCCATGCCGATGCGCGGCAAGTCTAAGACTTGCCGTCGGCGTCTCCCCTTATTTCTAGCGATCTCTGACCGCTGGTGGTCTTAGACCGCCAAAATGATTGAGCTCTGGGACGGCAAGTCAGAGACTTGCCGCGCATCGGCATGGCCAAGCCATAGCGAAGGGGTTCGCCGACTACAATCCAATATGTTGAGACCTGCCGACGTCGCCGAGCCATGAGGGCGTAATCTTCAATGACGAATAAACGACCACTCTTAATCCTAACGGTCTTGTTCGCAGCGATCTGCTTCGGATCTCAGGCTCGAACCGCCGCTGAACGCACCGCAAATCCCAACTCGACCGCCAACGAAACCACCGCCGAACGCGACCAGCGCATGAAGTGGTGGCGTGAGGCGCGCTTCGGTATGTTCATTCATTGGGGACTTTATGCGGTCCCGGCCGGTGAATATAAAGGCCAGCGTTCGACGCGCATCGGCGAGTGGATTATGGAGTGGGCGAACATTCCCCGCGCCGACTACGAAAAATTCGCCGCGCAATTCAATCCTGTGAAGTTCAATCCGGCAGAGTGGGTCGGTCTGGCGAAGGCAGCCGGCATGAAATACATCGTAATCACTTCGAAACATCACGACGGTTTTTCAATGTTTGATAGCCGGGCGAGTAACTACGACATCGTCGATTCAACGCCTTACCACCAGGATCCAATGAAAGCGCTCGCCGCCGAAGCGAAGAAGCAGGGCCTGAAGTTCTGTTTCTATTACTCGATCCTTGACTGGCATTACCCGGCTGCCTACGTCGAAGCGCCCGGCAAAGATCCTACGGCCGGCAACCGCACGACGAAGATGAAGCCGGGCGGGAAAGAGGAATATGTAACGTACATGAAGGCCCAACTGCGCGAGTTGATCACGAAATACAATCCGGCGGTGCTGTGGTTCGACGGAGAATGGCAGGATTGGTGGACCGAAGAAGACGGACAGGATCTCTACAAATATGTCCGCGGACTGAAGCCCGACATCATCATCAACAACCGCGTGGGCAAGGGCCGGCAGGGCATGCAGGGGATGAACAAAACCGATCGCGAATACTCTGGGGACTTTGGGACGCCGGAGCAACAGATCCCTGCGAATGGTTTACCGGGCGTCGATTGGGAAAGTTGTATGACAATGAATACGACGTGGGGCTATAAGTTCTATGACGATCAATGGAAATCGACGCAGACGATTCTGCGGAATTTAATCGACATCGCCTCTAAGGGCGGAAACTACCTGCTCAATGTGGGCCCTACCGCCGAAGGGCTGATACCACAGCCGAGCATCGATCGCCTGCGCGAAGTAGGCCGTTGGATGAGGGCCAACGGCGCCGCGATCTACGGCACGACGGCGAGTCCATTTGCGGATCAACTTTCCTTCGGCCGGGCCACGAGCAAGCCTGGCCGCGTTTACCTGCACGTTTTCGATTGGCCCGGCAGCGGAACCCTGCACGTGCCGAGTTGGGGAGCGAAAGTCGGGAGAGTGTATCTGCTGACTGATCCAAAACACAGCCTGACTTTCGCCGAGCAGGCTGACGGCCTTACCATCGAATTACCGAAGACCGCACCCGATCCGATGGCCACCGTGATCGCGCTGGAAACAATTACAAGGTGAAAACTTCGATCAATTTTCCCGACGAACTGCGAGGGGTCTTCGCCGTGCCGCCTTTATGCCGCGCCAATTGTGTGTCGCGGGCATTGGATTTTCGGCAAAATAGACTGGTAGTCGAACATATCAGGGCCGGTGGCATCACGCGTCTGATCTATGGCGGCAATGCGTTTCTGTACCATGTCACTTTGGACGAATATGCGCTGTTGCTCGACTGGTTGGCCCAACTGCCGGGTGACCTTTGGGTAATTCCGAGCATTGGCCCTGGTTTTGGACGCGCGTTCGAACAGGCGCGGCTCATCCACGCCTTCCATTTTCCCTGCGTGATGGTTTTGCCGTGCAATGATCCAAGGGACGCCGTGGGTTTGGAAGCGGGTTATCGTGAGATCGCTGAGGCCGCCGCGGCGAAATTGTTGTTATATATTAAGGACGAAAACAGTTTCGGCGCGGACAAACAGCTGGGTCTGGACGCTGTCGGCCGGCTGGTTGCAGATGGCGTATGCATCGGCATTAAGTATGCGGTCGTGCGGGGAAACCCCGCTGAGGATGATTATCTGGATGGCCTGCTCCAGCGTGTGGACCGCGCGTTCGTGATCAGCGGCATCGGCGAGAGGCCCGCTGTTACGCACCTCCGTGACTGGAAACTTTCTGGCTTCACCACGGGGTCGGGGTGTGTCGCGCCCCACTTGAGCCAGGCGTTGTTTGTTGCATGTGAGCGTGGAGATTTTGATCACGCTGAAGAGTTGCGTTCTCAATTTATGGCGCTCGAAGATTTGCGCGATGCCTGGGGGCCGGCAAGAGTTCTCCACGCCGCGTTGGCAGAGGCGCAAATTGCCCAGACCGGCAGAATCCCACCGTTTGTTTCCGGTTTGGATGACGAGCAACTCCAGACTCTTTCGCCGGTCGCCAGGGAATTGTTGCTGGCTGATGTTTCAGCAGCTGAGCGAGCTGCGACTCTAATCGTGCCGTAGGCTTGAAGTCGGTACCGTTCACGGTACTGACCTCATTCACAAAATGGATCCTCAAGAACTTCGCAGCAAACTTTCCGGCGTGATCGCTTTTCCGATCACGCCGTTCACAAAGGACCTGTCGCTCGACCTTGTTGGTCTGCGTGAAAATCTCGACCGGCTCTTAGCGCATCCGGTGAGCGCCGTCGTCGCCGCGGGCGGCACCGGTGAAATGTATTCGTTGACTCCGGCTGAACACCTGGAAGTCATTCGCGCCACGGTCGCAGCTGCGCGCGGAAAAACGCCGATTATTGCCGGTGTTGGGTTCGGATATCAGCTGGGGCCAGATCTCGCGCGCGCGGCTGAGGCGGCAGGCGTTGACGGCATTCTGGCGTTCCCGCCGTACTATCCCAATGCCGACGACGCGGGACTGCTCGATTACTACCGCGCAATTGGTGCGGCTACTTCGCGGGGCCTTCTGATCTACAGCCGTGACTGGGCCCACTTTACGCCGCGCATGGTTGAACAACTGGCCGCGATCCCGAATCTGATTGCGTGGAAAGATGGGCAGGGCGACATCAGGCGGGTGCAATCGCTCATCGATCGGGTTGGAGATCGACTCCAATGGATTGGAGGCGCCGGCGATGACATGGTCGCGGCCTATTACAGCATCGGCATAAGGGCCTACACGTCGAGCATCGCTACTGTAGCGCCGCGTCTTTCGCTTCGCCTGCATGAACTGGCTGCGGGCAATTCGCGCGATGAGCTGTTGGAGTTGATGCAAAGATGTGTGCTACCGCTCTATTCGATCAGATCTCGGCGCAAAGGATATGAAGTGTCGACGATGAAGTTCTTGATGGACCTGGCGGGCATGCATGGTGGTCCGGTGAGACCTCCTCTGGTGATGGTCACTGCTGCTGAAGGCGAAGAGCTGCGCGCGATATTGGAAAGCTGGTCAGAGTTTTTGGATTGAGGGGTGATTTTGTCTCCCTCTCCCATGGGAGAGGGCCGGTGAGGGTTTAGCTGCGGCAGTCTTATCTCTTTTGTTGTGTCTCGATGGCGCTGTGCTGAGACATTAAAAATAGAGTGGCTGAGTCGCTAAGCCCTCACCCTAACCCTCTCCCAAAGGGAGAGGGAATTTTCAAGATTCAAGATCGATCACAATGAAACTCGCTTGGGGACTAATCGGTTGTGGCGATATTGCGCGCAAACGGATCGCGCCGGCTTTGCGCGATCTCAACTGTTGTGACCTGATCGCCGTTAGTCGCGAGCGCAGCGAACTTGCCGAATCGTTTGCCAGGGAGTTCGGCGCCCGCAAACACTACGCGCATTGGCGAGATCTGGTAAGTGATGATGAGCTGCCGGCGGTTTACGTGGCGACCCCGGTGGATTTACATGTCACACAGGCAATTGCCGCAGCCGAAGCCGGCAAACACGTGCTGTGTGAAAAGCCGATGGCGATGAGTGTGGCCGAATGCGATCGAATGATCGCTGCGACAAAGGCCAACCGGGTGAA
>Ga0126383_10003353_pt1 | contig 10590 bp, 8 predicted proteins | sample PanSoiMetPlot_35_FD_96882 | JGI IMG/M metagenome (GOLD analysis project Ga0126383, IMG submission 96882) | Tropical forest soil microbial communities from Panama - MetaG Plot_35 | ecosystem: Environmental > Terrestrial > Soil > Tropical forest > Bulk soil | place: Panama | collected 2016-02-17
AAATCCCTCGGCGTCGCGGTGATCGTAGGCACTCGCGCCTTCCTCGAACGTTGCTAATTCCTGGTCGTAGAGAGAATATCTGCTCTCACGTCCGACCACAGCGACGTTGCCTTTGTAAAGCTTGAGCTTCACCCGCCCAGTAACCAATTCCTGGCTTTTGTCGATCGCTGCTTGTAGCATTTCCCGTTCGGGCGCGAACCAGAAGCCATAATAGACAAGCTCGGCATACTTCGGCATCAGCTCATCTTTGAGATGCGCAGCGCCGCGATCGAGCGTGATTGATTCGATGCCGCGACGGGCGGCGAGCAATATCGTGCCACCCGGAGTCTCGTACATGCCACGTGATTTCATTCCGACAAAGCGATTTTCGACGAGATCGAGCCGGCCGATTCCGTTGGCTCGGCCGAGATCGTTAAGCTGCTTGAGCAACGAGGCCGGCGACATTCTTTTGCCGTCGATGGCAACAGGATCGCCTCGTTCAAAATCAAGCGTCGTCAGGGTCGATTTGTCCGGCGCCTTCTCCGGATCAACCGTACGGGAGAAGACGTAATCGGGCACGTCGTGGGAGGGATCTTCCAGCACTTTGCCTTCCGAAGAGGTGTGCAAAAGGTTGGCGTCGACCGAAAATGGCGCTTCTCCGCGCTTGTCCTTAGCGATCGGAATCTGGTGCTTTTCGGCGAACTCGATTAGCTTGCTCCGCGAGGTCAAATCCCACTCTCGCCAAGGCGCAATCACGGTGACATCGGGCTTGAGCGCATAATAAGTGAGCTCAAAACGTACTTGATCGTTGCCCTTCCCTGTCGCCCCATGCGCAACGGCGTCGGCATTAACCCTCTCGGCAATCTCTATTTGCTTTTTAGCGATCAACGGCCGCGCGATCGAGGTGCCGAGCAGATATTGCCCTTCATATAATGCGTTCGCTCGAAACATCGGGAAGACGTAGTCGTGCACGAATTCTTCACGCAGATCCTCCACGAAGATATTTTCTTTTTTAATGCCAAATAGGAGTGCTTTCTGCCGCGCTGGTTCGAGTTCTTCGCCCTGGCCGAGGTCGGCGGTAAAAGTCACAACCTCGCATCCATAAGTGCTCTGCAACCACTTCAGAATGATCGAGGTGTCGAGCCCGCCAGAATAGGCAAGCACAACCTTCTTCACTGTTTTCTTTGTCCTGACGCTGGGCATCGGCAACCACTGCGTTGAAAATTAGCGGCGGACTATAGGGCTAAAGGTTTGCTAATCAAAGTGCACTGGCCGGAGTCATGCAGTTCTCCGCTGCACGCTATTTTGGCTTTCGATTTTGGCCAAACAATCCGACAAAGAAATCATAGACTGGCAAGGCCACGCGGCTGAGCGCACGGTCGACATCATCGTCCGACAGGCGCGTGCGCGGCCAGCGATAGATTAGGGCGTATACGATCCAAATGATGAGAAACGTGAATACACCGGCAAAGATGACATCGGACGGAAAATGGCCGCCGGCCATCACGCGGATCGCTGCCATAGCCGTGCCGAGCGCAAGGGCCGCGCCAAAGGCGAAGGTACGCAATTGCGGCGGAGCCAATGCTGCCGGCGCGATAGTCCAGAAAGCGCCGGCCACGTCGCCGGACACAAACGCACAATTCGTCCGGCAATCACCGCGCGGGTCCCACCAAGCCACAAAATGTTCGTTGCCCCCAAACTGCGTGATGTCGATCGGCCGCGGGCGGCCCCAGTGATCCTTGAGTATCACATTGGCCATGAGGCCTGGCGCCAAAATCATAGTTACAATCAGGAAAACCACAGCACGCCCCGGTATCAGCAACTTGCGGCGCGGCAATATTAGCTTGATCACAACCGCGCCTACCGCCGTTGCTACCAGCGCGGTTCCGATCCACAGACCGACATTGCGTGCCGTCATCAACGGGGGATAAATACGGAAAGCAAATGCGTTGTGGTTGGCATCCTCGACAGCATAAAAGTGCTCTGCGATGCGCAAATCCAGTTCGGGATAAAGACCAAACACCAGGCCGGCGACGACGCCTATCGTGAGCGCGCAAATGAGGCCGGTACGATTCATTCGCGCCTCGTCTAGCCGAGGCATTTGAAAATAGAAAGGCGGCATGACGCGTAGGCCGCTATATTGCGGCAATGACAATACCAACAATCGACTTCTGGTTTGAATTTGCGTCAACTTATTTCCTATCCGGCGGCAATGCGCATTGCGTCATTGGCGAAGACTGCCGGCGTGGCCGTCCGCTGGCGGCCATTTATGCTAGGACCAATTTTTAAGGCCCAGGGCTGGGAGACTTCGCCATTCAATCTGTACCCAGCTAAAGGCCGCAATATGTGGCGCGATCTGGAGCGTATTTGCCTTGCACGCTGGGGCAACGATCGGCTGGAAGCGGCGTTGAATTGGGCCGTCCACTAGATGGCTTTCAGCTCGCGCCAGCGGCCAGCGTTACGGCCGGCAATCAGCCAGTAGACAAGCCCACCAATGATCCCAGCTGCGGCCGCGAGCTGCAGGGCATTCGTGACAGGCGTAACATCGGTGGTGTTTTCGAGCCGCACGGAAATATCGGAGCCGTAATATGATGCCAACGCGACCAGAGCGCCCCCGACGCCATAGTAGAGAAAACTGCGCCAGCGCGCGGCCTCCGAGACAACGATCAGCACTGCCGCCGGCAGGATTGCGACGGCTCCAACGAAGCTGGTGGCAAAGAACGAAACGATGAAGAAGCTGAGGCGTTCGAAGGGATCTGCATCGACCCCCGCCCAGTCCGGCGCAATGATGCCGATTGCGAGAGTAACGCCCGCAGCCATAATGGCCACTATAAGCCCGAATACAATGACGATGATGCGGCCGAGGAAGGACATAATTTCATCCTTGATTAAATCGAGGCCATCAGTCCACCATAGCCATGGCGCGCAGCGCTATGCGTTCTCGCGCGGATAATTTTTGAGTCCCGCTCTTGAGCTGACCGCAGGCTGCCAAAATGTCGCGCCCGCGCGGCGTACGAACTGGCGACGCATAGCCGGCATCGAAAACGACCTGCGAGAATTTCTCGATCTGTTCCCAATCCGAGCATTCGTATTTGGTACCAGGCCAGGGATTGAATGGAATGAGGTTGATCTTTGCGGGTATGCCTTTCAGGAGTCGCACCAACGCTTTGGCGTCGTCGATAGAATCGTTCACGTCCTTAAGCATGACATATTCGAAGGTGATACGCTTTGAATTCGAAACGCCAGGATAATTGCGGCAGGCTTCCAGAAGGTCGGCGATCGGATATTTGCGATTGAGAGGCACCAGCTCATTGCGGAGGTCGTCGCGCACGGCATGCAGCGATACCGCCAGCATGCAGCCAATTTCCGTTCCTGTGCGCGCGATATTTGGCAAAACGCCTGAGGTGGAAAGTGTGATACGGCGCTTGGAAATGGCGATACCCTCACCATCTGCCACGATGAGAAGCGCATCGCGCACCGCGTCGAAATTATAGAGCGGCTCACCCATGCCCATCATCACGATATTGGTGATGCAACGCTCGCCATTTGGCACCACGCCATCTGTCGGCCGCGTACCTCCCGGCCAATCACCCAGACGATCACGCGCCGCCATTACCTGGCCCACGATCTCTCCCGCCGTTAGATTTCTCACCAGCCGCTGAGTGCCGGTATGGCAGAAGGTGCAATTAAGCGTGCAGCCAACCTGGCTGGATACACACAAGGTGCCGCGTTCGGTATCAGGAATGTAAACACACTCGACCTCGTGTGGGCGCTCACCCTGTACTTCGCTGGGCAGCCGCAAAAGCCATTTGCGTGTGCCATCGACCGAAACCTGTTCTGCGACGAGCTCTGGACGAGCCAATGTGTAACGATCGGCCAGCGCCACACGCAGTTCTTTCGACACGCTGGTCATTTCGTCGAACGTAGTGAATCCGCGAAAATACAACCAATGCCACAACTGCTGCACACGCATCTTGCGCTGCGCCTCCGGCACGCCAAGCGAGCTCAGCGCATTACCGAGCTGCCTTCGCGTAAAACCGATCAGCGACGGTCTTTCGGGCGCTACATAACGCTCGAGCGGCATCTTTTCGATGAAATCGCTCGAAGCCATGGCATGTCTGCCTGCTTTACCTTCGGATGAAGCACCAGCGCCGTTCGACGCTGAAGGCAATATAGGGTCCAAACGCCCTACTTGCACTCTTCCGCGACCTTGTCGAGCGCCTGGGCGATGCCTTTTAGGGAATAGGTATCAGTGGTTTTCGTGCCACGCGCCGACTCACTTTTGACCACAAGGTCGGAGCCTTTGCGCATGGTTTCCACCATTTGCGTCTCTTCGGCTGCGTTCTTGATCCAGGCACCGTCATTCTGTGTGTACATCGCATACGTCGCCGAGCCGATAGCAGCGGTCGCGTTATAGCCGGCTTTCTGCGGATAGCCAACGATCAACGATACCTCGTTCTTCACCTTTTCAGCCGGCCGAGTGGAGACGAAGGCGTACGAGGCGTCGCGAGCGCGACCTACTGGTTCACTGACAACCGATGTCGGCTTGGATAGTGCAAAGCAAATCTTTTTGCCGCCGGGCATTGCCCTGTAGGCACCCCATTCGCCAAATTGGCCAAGCAAAACGGCTTGATCGGTTGGATTGGCTGTTTTCTTCTGCTGTGCTGGGGTGTCGCTTGGATTGGCCGGCTTCTTCTGCTGCGCTGGGGTGTCGCTTGGATTTGCTGGCTTCTTCTGCTGCGCTGGGGCGTCGGTCGGCGACTTTTTCTGCTGCGCCGACGCGGAGGCGCTGAGTGTACAGACCGTCAAGATGGCAAAGAAAATGCGCAACAAATATTTGGTGTTCATCGGAGCCTACCGGTGACGACATCAGGAATCGGTGGATATTAACGCATTATGGGCGAATGTCGGCAATGTGAAGGCGGCAATCTAATCTGCCTTGCACGACCTCGAAAGCTGACGGCGTTGACAAAGGCGACGCCTTGCCCGGCCCGCGAGGCCTTGCTATTCGCGCTGCACAATTTTCAAACTCCGGCCCCATGAGAGCCCTGCTCTGCACTCGCTACGGCACGCCCGATGATCTGGAGTTCGCCGATATCGCTGAACCCACGGCGGGCCCCGGAGAGGTAGTGGTCAGAATCCACGCTGCGGCGCTGAATTTTTTCGACACGTTGATCATTGCCGGCAAATACCAGTTCAAACCAGCGCCGCCTTTTTCGCCCGCCGCCGAATTCGCCGGCACTGTCGAGAGCCTTGGTACCGGTGTCACCTCGTTCAAGACAGGCGACCGGGTGCTCGGCTACATGACCTACGGTGCGGCACGCGAAAGGGTCGCGATCGCTGTCGACAAGTTGACCGGAGTTCCCGATGCGCTCGATTTCGACCGCGCTGCGGGCATTTGCATCACCTATGGCACCACCTTTCATGCGCTCAAGGATCGCGCCGCACTCAGGGCTGGCGAATCGCTGGTGGTGCTCGGTGCGGCCGGAGGCGTAGGTCTCGCTGCCATCGAGCTCGGGAAGATTATGGGTGCGCGTGTGATCGCCTGCGCATCATCGGATGAGAAGCTCGCCTTTGCGCGCAAACATGGCGCCGATGAAGGCATAAATTACGCCAGCGGCGATCTCAAGGAAGCCTTACGGCGCGCCACCGACGGACGCGGCGCCGATGTAATCTATGACCCCGTCGGCGGTCCCTACACTGAGCCCGCACTGCGCTCGATCGCATGGAAGGGGCGTTTCCTTGTCGTGGGTTTTGCTGCCGGCGACATTCCCAAGCTGCCGCTCAATCTCGTGCTGTTGAAGGGCTGCGATGTGCTTGGTGTGTTCTGGGGCTCGTTCATCGAACGCGATCCCCAAGGTCACCGTGCCAATACGCAACAGCTTCTCGACTGGTGCGCGCAGCGAAAATTGTCGTCGCATGTGCACGCGGTCTACCCACTTGCAGAAGCGCCGGCTGCACTCAAGGCGATCGCTGCGCGGCAAGTTATGGGCAAGGTGCTTTTGAGGCCATGACTCGCTGCAGCAAATCGCGGAGTCGCGTTCCGCGCCTATATTTTCGAAAACTCCGCAAGCTTGTTCCTGGCCGCCGCGCGATGCTCAGGACTGATGTAGGTCGTGACCAGATTGATCGTCGCCGCCAGCAACGCCGCGTCATCGGTAAACCCCAGTATGGGCAGCACGTCGGGAATGGCATCAATCGGCAATACAAAATAAGCGATCGCGCCTATCAAAGATACCTTGACCGGCATCGGCGTGTTGCGATCGAAGGCACAATAGTAGGCGGTGAGCAAATCTTCAGCGAAGGGAATTGACGCCGCGACGCGGCACAGTTTGCGCCAAAAGCGATCGAGGAGCACCCGCTCTTCGTCTTGCGGGATTGCAGACTGCGCGAATGCCATGGCATCAATGTGGTTAGCAATCAAGGTGTATGCAAGGACCCACCTTCCGCGAGGCCCTAAGCGGAAGCGATTTTTTTCATGGCCTCAGCAAGTTTAACATCAAGCTCGGTCAGGCCCCCGCATCATGGGTCGAGAGCGTCACCTCGACGGTCTTGTCATTGAACCATTACGGATGATAGTCCATTTTTTCCGCGACCAACGCCTACGCTATAACCCGAAAGCCTGGCTGAGGTTCTCGAAACAAATTTCGACCCTCGCAAAGGGTTCGCACCGATATTACCTTTTTGCACGTTGATCTCGACCATACGAGGCGTCCATGTCCTGGTCATTAAATATCGGCAGGGTAGCGGGGACCGTTGTTCGCGTCCATCTGACCTTCCTCTTGTTCCTCGCCTGGATTTTCGCGGCAAGCTACGCCTCCGGCGGCGCAGAGACTGCTTGGGACAGCCTCGTTTTCATGACCCTGCTCTTTCTGTGCGTGCTCCTGCACGAGTTCGGCCACATCTTCACAGCGCGCGCTTTCGGGGTGCCGACTCCTTATGTGACGCTCTTACCGATTGGCGGAGTAGCACAGCTCGAGCGCATCCCGGAGGAACCATGGGAAGAATTCCTCATCGCGATCGCCGGACCGATGGTCAACATCGTAATCGTGGGTGCGCTCGTATTCCTGTTTGACACACATTTGCAGCCGAGCGCCGCGGCGGCCGTCGATAATCTGAAGATCCCGCTGGTCGATCGGCTGGCTGCGGTAAATCTCTTCCTCGCTTTGTTCAATATGATTCCCGCATTCCCTATGGACGGCGGGCGAGTGCTGCGAGCCTTGCTTGCCAGTCGCCTGGGCTACGTGCGTGCGACCGAGATCGCGGCGTCGATCGGGCAATTTGTTGCCTTCGCCTTGGGCTTCATCGGACTAATGTTCAATCCGATCCTGATTTTTATCGCTATATTCGTCTATCTGGCCGCGTCTTCAGAGGCACATATGGTCGCGCTGCGCGCAGCCTCACGCGGCGTGCCAGTAAGCTATGCCATGATGACGCAGTTCGCGACATTATCTCCGCAGGCGCATATCGACGAAGCCGTGCAAACCTTGTTGCAAACGAGCCAAGGAGAATTTCCTGTGGTGGATGGCGCCGGCAAACCGATAGGAGTACTCGGCCGTGGCGACCTGATTCGCGCCATCAAATCATTAGGTCCGGATGCACGCGTTGCCGATGCAATGACTGCGGAGGTGCCGACGATCAGCCACCGCGTTACGCTTGAGCAGGCCTTCAAGCTCCTACAGCAGAAATCAGCACCTGCCGTCGGCGTCACCGACGCTGGTGGAAAGCTCGTGGGGCTTGTCACCAGCGAAACCATCGCCGAGATGATGATGCTGCAGGAAGCGTTGCCACGCGGCGTGCGCCTCGGGCCTTGGAGCCGTCCGGCGGGCGCTTAACGTGCCGGAGTCATCGAGCCCTCGAATAAGCGAACCCGCCATGCGTGCGCTTGACCGCACACTCGGTCCGCGCGTCGTCTTTCAAAGCGCAGCGAGCAAGGAGCAAAGAGACAATCTTGCACCGTGCTTCGGCCCGCCGTTATTTGTTGGCGATCAACGGAGGGAGACCGAGACGTTGACAGTGACGCTCAAGGATGTCGGTGATCGGGCGCTATGGGCAACTTCTATCGAGCCAAAATTTGACCAAAGATGTGCGGTCATTCATGGCCGCTAAGCAAAACCTAGGCGCTGGACGGAGGCCTTAAGCACAGGATTTCGGCTGTTGTCACCGATGCGTCATGCAGGCGTCGACGATTTGTCAGCGACCCAGACCAAGCTTCTGTGCTCAACAGGGAAATGGGAGGCATAGATGGCGATCCGGATTGGCTCGGCTCCGACACGTCGGCGCTTTCTGGCAACGAGCGGGGCCGCAACAGCTCTGATGACAATTAGCGGTATTGCCCGCCCATTCATCAGCCGCGCCAATGACCGCCCTTTGATCACGCACGGCCTCCAATCGGGAGATGCTTCCATCGATTCCGGAGTGATTTGGGCTCGTGCTGATCGCCCCTCACGCATGCTGGTGGAAATCGCGACCACCGATAACTTCAAAGATATCCGCACTGCCGCTTTCGTCGACGCTCTGCCGGAGAGCGACTTCACTGCCAAGCTTCTGGTCGAGAACCTCCCGGCTGCGCAGGAAATCTTCTATCGCGTGCGTTTTCAGGACCTCGCCTCGCCGACCATTGTTGGCGAACCGCAAGTGGGCCGTTTCCGCACTGCGCCGACCGATCGCCGCTCTGTCAGTTTCTTGTGGTCCGGCGATACTGCGGGGCAAGGCTGGGGCATCGATGAATCGCGTGGCGGCATGCGCACCTACGCGACAATGCTGAAGAACCGACCCGACTTTTTCATCCATAACGGCGACAATATTTATGCCGACGAACCAATCGCAGCAGAGCAGAAGATGCCCAATGGGCAAGTGTGGCGGAACATCGTGACCGAGCACAAAACAAAGTCGGCGGAGACGCTTACCGAGTTCCGCGGCAACTACAAATACAATCTGCTTGACAAAAACTTGCGGGCGTTCAACGCCGAGGTACCGATTTTCACGCAATGGGACGATCATGAGGTCACCAATAACTGGTGGCCGGGCGAACCACTGACGCGCGCCGAACACCAGCGCAAGAAGTACGTAGAGAAGAACGTCTCCCTGCTCTCCGCCCGCGCCGCCCGCGCATTCCATGAATACATGCCATTGCGCTCGACACAGGCGGAACCGGGTCGGGTGTACCGCAAGATTTCTTATGGCCCTCTGCTCGACGTATTCATGCTCGATATGCGCAGCTATCGCGGTCCTAATGGGGAAGGCAAGGAAGAAAGTTATGGCCCCGCCGCTTACTTCCTTGGTCCAACACAAATCGCCTGGCTAAAGCAGGAACTAGCGAATTCGCGTGCGACCTGGAAGGTCATTGCGGCCGACATGCCTATCAGCCTGCTGGTGGTCTATGACCTCGATCGCAAATGGGGCATCGAAGCCGTTGCGCAAGGCGATCATGGCGCGCCGCGCGGACGCGAGCTTGAAATCGCCGACTTACTTTCGTTCATCAAGCGCACGCCCGTACGCAACACCGTTTGGATCACAGCGGATGTGCACTATACCGCCGCCCATTATTATGACCCCAACAAGGCGGCATTTCAGGATTTCGAGCCGTTCTGGGAATTCGTCTCTGGCCCGATTCATGCCGGCACCTTTGGTCCCAATTCGCTCGACAATACCTTTGGTCCGCAGTTGGTTTACGTGAAGGCGCCGACAAAGGAGCAAGGCGAGAATCTGCCGCCCAGCGACGGCATGCAATTTTTTGGGCATATCGTAATTGATGGCGCCAGCCAGCAGATGACGGTAACGCTTAAGGACGCCGATGATCGCGCGCTGTGGACGAAAACTCTCGACCCCAAGTTTGGCTAGTCAAGTCTCAACCTAAAATCGTGACGGTCGGTTTACCGTGCTCGAGCGCGTGGTGGGGCCGGAGGTTGCATCCCCGCTCTGCGTAACTATATTGCCTGCAGCAATCGCGGGCCCAACAGGATTGCCTTCTGGCAATCCTGTTGCATTTTAAGAAATGGATTCCCGAAGGAAATCCTATGTCAGGCCCGCGTTTTGTTTCGGGAAAACGATGGACCTTCGCAACATTGCCATCATCGCGCACGTCGACCACGGCAAGACCACCCTGATTGACCGCCTTCTGCAGCAATCTGGCGCGTTCCGCGAGAACCAGCGCGTGATCGAGCGCGCCATGGATTCAAGCGACCTCGAGCGCGAGCGCGGTATCACAATCCTGGCCAAGGCAACGTCGGTTGTCTGGAAAAACACGCGCATCAATATTGTCGATACGCCCGGCCACGCTGATTTCGGCGGCGAGGTCGAGCGCATTCTGAACATGGTCGATGGGGCACTGGTGCTGGTCGATGCCGCCGAAGGTCCGCTCCCGCAAACCAAATTTGTCGTGTCCAAGGCGCTCAAGATGAACCTCAAGCCCATCGTGGTCATCAACAAGGTTGACCGCGCGGACGCGCGCGCAACCCAAGTGGTGAACGAGGTATTCGACCTGTTCGCCGCCCTCGACGCCACCGAGAGACAGCTTGACTTTCCAATTCTTTATGGCTCGGCCAAGGAAGGTTGGATGGCACCAGCATTGGAAGGGCCGAAGGAGTCGATGCTGCCGCTCTTTGACCT
>Ga0126383_10003354_pt1 | contig 10590 bp, 10 predicted proteins | sample PanSoiMetPlot_35_FD_96882 | JGI IMG/M metagenome (GOLD analysis project Ga0126383, IMG submission 96882) | Tropical forest soil microbial communities from Panama - MetaG Plot_35 | ecosystem: Environmental > Terrestrial > Soil > Tropical forest > Bulk soil | place: Panama | collected 2016-02-17
ACAGCAACGCGTGCGCCCGAAAGGCATCTATTCGGTGCTCGGCGGCGCCGCTTCCTCCTATAAATTCGTCAAGGAATTCCCCGAAGCAGCCCAATACATCGTGGATTGCAATCACTGGTTCGATCCCAAGAACCCGAAAGCATTGGACCTAAAGAAAAGGGTGGAAGACAAAGGACAGTTCTACACCTACGAGGTCTACATGAATTATTCCTGCATTCTGTTGCTCGCCGACGCGATCGAGCGCGCGGCAAGCACGGATCGGGCGAAGATCACGCAAGCGCTTGCCAGCTCGACCTTCAGCGGTCATGTGATGCCTTATGGACCGACCAAGTTCGTCGATGGACAAAATCAGGGAGCGGCACCGGTCAACACTCAGGTGCTTGGCAAAGACATACAGGTGATTCTCCCTGTCCAATTTGCGTCTGCGAAACCGGTCTTCCCGATTCCGCCCGCTTAAAGTGGGTCTCTGACCGGTAGCCGCCAACTAGCCATGCTATCACCGGTCATTCTTATTCCCGCTGTTCTTAACGGCTTGATGGCCGGCGCGGTCTATGCCTTGGTCGCGCTCGGCCTCACCTTGATCTACGGCGTGCTGCATATCATCAATTTTGCGCACGGCGCACTATTGAGCGCAGCAATGTTTGCCGCATTTTTTGCGTTCACGCTTCTTGGCATGGACCCCTATGTAGCGGCGTTTCTGCTCGCCCCGGTGTTTTTCGCCATCGGCTATGCGCTGCAACGCTTTATCATCGGGCCGGCCGCGCACGGCGAGGATCGGAATTTCCTTTTGGTTACGCTCGGTCTTGCCGTGGTGATCGAAAATGGGTTGCTCTATTTCTTTCGTGCCGACACCCGCACGATTAATCTGCCTTATGCTTTCGACGTAGTCGAAATAGGTCCCGCTTTCGTCGCGGTGCCCAGGATCATCGCCCTCGGCGCTGTCATTGCGGTCGCAGCGGCGCTGTGGACGATGATGCGCTGGACCGAGACCGGCAAAGCGATACGGGCGGTGGCGAAGGAAAAACTGGGCGCCGAACTCTGCGGCATCAATGTCGCGCACATTTATGCGATCACTTTCGGCCTTGGTACGGCCTGCGTCGCTGTCGCCGCCTGCTTGCTCATTCCGACCTATTACGTCAATCCCGCCGCCGGTGAAGCCTTTGTGCTGATTGCTTTCACGATTGTTGTGCTCGGTGGAATGGGCTCGATCGCCGGCGCCTTGGTTGGCGGATTATGCGTCGGCGTGGTGGAAAGTTTTTCCAGCATCTTTTTGGGCCAGTCGCTCGGTCAAATCGGCATATTCGTCATGTTCATCATTGTACTGCTCGCGCGGCCGAGCGGATTGTTCGGCGTGCGGCCGTGAAAGCCTATTGGCCGGTCATTCTGGTGGTGGTGTTACTCGCTATTGTGCCGTTCGTCACCACATCAAACGTGGTGCTGAATTTCCTGATCACGACATTGCTGATTGCGCTTGTTGGCCAGGGTTGGAATTTGCTCGGCGGTTATGGCGGACAATATTCATTCGGGCACGCCGCGTTCTTTGGCACGGCTGCCTATACGACCGCGATTTTACAAGTGCAGTACGGCATCAACGCTTGGCTCGGCCTGTTTGCCGGGATTTTCGCGGGCTCGCTGGTCGGCGCCGTCGTCGGCGTTCTATGTTTCCGCTCCGGATTGCGAGGCTCGTATTTTTCATTAGTCACGCTCGCTTTTGCCGAAGTGCTGCGCATCGTTTCCAGTGTGACGCCGATCACTGGCGCCGGCGTTGGCACATTGATCAAGCTCGACCTGCGCCCCGAGGCTTTTCAATTCCAGAGCCGCGTCCCGTTCTACTGGATCATGCTCACGTTAGTTGCTTTGTCTCTGATCATGGTACGAGCGGCCGAAAATAACCGCTTTGGCGCGTACTTGGTTGCTATTCGCGAAAACGAAGATGCGGCGAGTGCGCTCGGCATTAACACTTTTGCGGTTAAGCTCGCCGCGATCACCCTTTCAGCCGCGATCACCGCGGCAGCAGGGTGCTTCTATGCGCAATATTTTCTCTTCATCGATGCGCCTATTGCTTACGGACCATGGATTTCAATCGACGCTCTGCTTGCGCCCATTGTCGGGGGTGCGGGAACGCTATTTGCGTCGCTCCTGGGCGCGTTCGTCATCAAGGCACTTGGTGAGGTCACCAAGCTTCTGACCTCAGATGCGCCGGGACTCGATCTCGTAATTTACGGCTTCGTCCTGATTGCGGTCGTCGGCCTGGCACCGCGCGGTGTCGCGGGACTATTAGCCGCGCTGTTTCGGCGGCCATCCCGAAAAGAGCGTGGCAATGGTTGAGTCCTTGCTCATTGTCGAAAACGTTTCAAAGCGCTTTGGCGGCTTGCTTGCCATCGACAGGGTATCGTTTCAGGTCAGGACGGGAAAAATTACCGCGCTGATCGGACCGAATGGCGCCGGCAAGACGACCTTGTTCTCAATCATCTCCGGATTTTTGCCGCCCGACGACGGTCGCGTTCTTTACGATGGAGCGGACATTACAGCCGAACCGCCGCACAACCGCGCCCGTCGCGGCGTCGCGCGCACCTTCCAGATAGTGCAGCCGTTCGCCGGCCTGACCGTTCGTGAAAATATCGCCATCGGCTCGCATTTGCGGCAGCGCAGCCGGGCTGCGGCGCTTGAAGCCGCCAATCAGGTTGCGCACTCGGTGGCCCTGGGTACGCAGCTCGAAGCGCCCGCGGCAACCCTGACTGTGGCCGCGAGCAAGCGGCTCGAGCTCGCCCGCGCACTGGCCATCGCGCCGCGGCTGCTTCTGCTCGACGAAGTTCTGGCCGGGCTGAACCCTTCAGAAATTCGCGACATGGTGCCGGTGGTTCGCGAGCTTACCGCCCGTGGCACGACGATCCTGATGACGGAACATGTGATGCAGGCGGTTACCGCGCTCGCCGAGTACGTGCTTGTTCTCGCCGAGGGCCGAATCATTGCGCGAGGCACAGTGCAAGACGTTGCCACCGATCCGCGTGTTGTCGAGGCCTATCTCGGCAGCGGCGCAGCAAGACTATAACCGCGGGGAGCGCGCATGGCTGAGCCGCTCCTTTCGCTCACCGGGGTACATGCCGGATACGGCGGCACCGAAATTCTGCGCGGCGTGAATTTCGCCGTGCATTCCGGCGAGATCGTCACGGTTTTAGGCCCAAACGGGGCGGGAAAATCGACGATGAGTCGGACTATTTCGGGAATCGTCAGAGCGTGGCGCGGAACCATCCGCTTCCAGGGGGCTTCGATCGAACGAGAAGCGCCCGCCAACATTGTGGCCCGGGGACTTATTCATGTGCCGGAAGGGCGCCGAATTTTTCCGAACATGACGGTTCATGAGAACCTCGACCTTGGTACGTATCGCCGCGCCCGCCGGAGCCGTGTCCAAAATCGAGAGCGCGTCTTTTCGATTTTTCCGCGGCTTTCCGAACGTCGATTCCAACGCGCCGGCACGTTGTCCGGCGGTGAGCAGCAAATGCTCGCCATCGGCAGAGGCCTGATGGCCGAACCAGATCTTTTGATGCTGGATGAGCCATCGCTCGGCTTGTCTCCGCTACTCGTCGAAGAATTGTTCGCGCTCATCAAGTCGATCAACGCGCAAGGGATCGCGCTCTTGCTGATCGAGCAAAATGTCGTGCAAAGCCTGGACGTGGCGCAACGCGCCTATATCCTCGATAATGGCCGCTTCGTGCTGGAAGGGCCTGCCGCCGAGCTCGGCAAAGATCCAAAATTGAAACATGCCTATCTTGGAATGTGAGTATGGTTGCGGAAAATTTGCACTCCCGTCTCGCGCGCAAACCCATTGTCGTGGCACCCGGCGTCTATGATGCTTTCACCGCGCTGGTGGCGTCGCAGGCCGGATTCACAACGCTATATGTATCTGGCGCCGCCATTGCCTATACGCGGCTGGGTCGGCCTGATATCGGTCTCGTCAGCATGACCGAGGTGGCACAAACGGTAACGATGATTCGCGACCGCGTAGCCGCCGATCTCATCGTTGACGCCGATACCGGCTATGGCAACGCGCTTAACGTTGCGCGCACGGTGCGGGAGTTCGAACGCGTCGGCGCCAACGCCATACAGATCGAGGATCAGGATTTTCCCAAGCGCTGCGGTCATCTCGATGGCAAGGTGCTGGTCCCGGCCGCCGAAATGTGCGGCAAGCTTCGTGCCGCGGTCGATGCCCGGCGCGCCCGCGACACTCTGATCATCGCCCGTACCGATGCCATTGCCGTCGAAGGTTTCGATTGCGCGATCGAGCGCGCGATCAAATATGGCGAGGCTGGCGCCGACATGTTGTTCGTCGAGGCGCCAAAGACCCGCGAGGACCTCGCCCGCATCGCCGGAGCGTTACGTGTGCGGGCGCCGCTGATGGCCAACACGGTCGAGGGCGGAAAAACACCGCCATTATCGGCGGCAGAGCTTGAGGCCATCGGCTTTGCGTTGGTCATCTTTCCCGGCGGAATCGTCCGGGCGTTCGGCCGGCTGGCGAGCGAGTATTACGCCGCATTGGCCAGGCATGGCAGTTCCGAGCCGTTTCGCGGCCGAATGCTCGATTTTGACGGCCTCAATGATCTGATCGGCACGCCGGATTTGCTAGCGCTGGGCAAGCGGTACGGAGACTAGGCAACGACTGCAAGCGCCGCGCTTGCGCAATTGCCACGACGATCAGGCAAAGGAATGGCAATGTCGAAAGCGTTCGATCTCGTCATAAAAAATGCCCGCGTTGTGCGTCCAAAAAAGACTTCGGTCGATTGTCTCGACATCGCAATCAGGAACGGGAAGATCGAGCGTCTCGCGTCAGATGTCCCGGCCGAACAAGCTGAGCAGGTCTTCGACGGGCGGAACCACCTCGCTTTTCCGGGCTGCGTCGACGCGCACATGCACATCGGAATTTATTCGCCGCTTCATGAGGACGCGGTTTCAGAAAGCAAAGCCGCGGCGATGGGCGGCGTCACTTCAAGCTTGAACTACATTCGAACCGGCCACTATTACCTCAATCGCGGCGGTCCCTATCGCGACTTCATTCCGGAAGTGCTCAAGCAAAGCAAAGGACGCTTCTGGGTTGACTACGGCTATCACATCGCCCCGATCGAGTCCGCGCACATCGCCGAAATGGAGCGTCTGCTCGTCGACTACGGCATCCCTTCTTTTAAGATATTCATGTTTTACGGCGGCTATGGTTTGCACGGCCGCTCATCTTCGCAAAACGAATTTCTGATGATTGGGCCGGAGGACCGCTACGATATAGCGCATTTTGAATTCATCATGCGCTCGGCCCAGCGTTTGATGGACAAATTTCCCGACAAATCGCCGTACATCAGCGTCAGTCTTCACTGCGAGCTAGCCGAAATTCTCGAAGCTTACACCAAGATCGTTGAACGCGAGGGCAAGCTTACCGGACTAGAAGCATATAGCGCCGCGCGTCCGCCGCACTCCGAGGGGCTGGCAATCTGGATAGCCTCTTACCTCGCAAATGAAACGAGCTGTCTGAACGTCAATCTCTTGCATCTCAGCTCACGCAAGGCGATGGACGCGGCACTGATTATGCAGCAAGTGTTTCCACACGTTGCTTTTCGTCGTGAGGTCACCGTCGGTCATCTCTTACTGGATACGAGTTGTGCCTGTGCCGTGCACGCCAAGGTCAATCCGCCGATTCGGCCACGCGAGGATGTTGAAGCGCTGTGGCAGGCAGTGCTCGACCGCAAGGTCGACTGGATTGTGAGCGATCACGCTTGCTGTTCAGCCGAACAGAAATGGTCAAAGAACGATCCGGCCAACATTTGGTTGGCCAAGTCGGGTTTCGGCGGCACCGAATATCTGCTCTCAGGGGTGTTGAGCGAAGGCGCTAAACGAGGAATGTCGTACAACCACATGGCCGAATTGCTGAGCTGGAATCCCGCGCAGCGATTCGGTTTGCTCGGCAAAGGCGATATCGCGCCCGGCTACGATGCCGATATTGTTCTCGTCGATCCGGGCGCCACCTTCGTGGTGCGTGCAGCGGAGTCGGAGTCCCAGCAGGGCTACACGCCGTTCGAGGGCGTCGAGCTGAAGGGACGCGTGAAAAGCACGTTTCTGCGCGGTTCGTTGATCTACGACAATGGCAAGATCGTAGGTCCCGCGCGCGGCGAATATTTGCACCGGCCGCGCCGACGAATAAACCATAATTGAATAAGTGAGGCATTCTTTGCGATCGAAGGAAATCCGAAATCGCGTCGAAAATACGCACCGCATCCCCATTGCAAACGGGTTTGTCTCGCCGGACATTGGCCGGCCAGTCAGCGCGTTCACCGCTTGGATCAAACTATCGTAAAGACGCTGCCGCAGCGGCCGGTCAAGGGTTGGTTCGCATGATCCGTATTATTGCCCTTCTAATAGCCGTTCTTGCCACTGTTTCGGCACAAGCCGATGAGCGATTCATCACGCTCAGCTCAACCACGTCGACGCAAGATTCGGGATTGTTCGGGCACATTTTGCCGATCTTCACCGCGGCAACCGGCATCACGGTCCATGTGGTCGCGGTCGGAACCGGGCAGGCGCTTGCCATTGGCGCCCGTGGCGACGCCGACGCTCTCCTGGTTCACGATCGTGTCGGTGAGGACAAGTTCGTGGCCGACGGCTTCGGCATCGACCGCCGCGACGTCATGTACAACGACTTCGTGATCGTCGGACCGGGCAGCGATCCGGCGCATATCCGCGGCTTGAAAGACGCGCGCGCGGCGCTCCGGCAAATTGCCCAGGCTGCCGCGCCGTTTGCGAGCCGCGGCGACGACAGCGGCACCTACCGCATGGAGCTTCGGCTGTGGAAATCGGCCGGCATCCAACCCGATCCGCACAGCGGGTGGTATCGCGACCTCGGCCAGGGCATGGGCGCGACACTCAATATCGCAGCCGGGATGAACGCCTACACGCTGACCGATCGCGCGACCTGGGCTAATTTCAAGAACCGGCAAGGCTTGGAAATCCTGACCGAGGGCGATGCGGTGCTGTTAAATCCGTATGGCAGTATCCTGGTCAATCCGGCGAAGTGGCTGCAGGTCAAATACAATGATGCCAAGATTTGGCATGAATGGCTGACGTCAAAAGCCGGTCTCGACGCGATCACCTCCTACCGGATCAACGGTGAGGAATTGTTTTTTCCGCCGCGCCGGACGACGACGAATTAGCGCTGCGTCAAAGCGCGGCCGAAAAACAGACTCACGGCGCTTACCCCCATCGACAATGAAATAAGAATAATGCCGAGCGCGAGCGCCAGACTGAGATCGCCTTTGCTGGTCTCAAGAGCGATCGCGGTGGTCATCGTGCGCGTGTAGCCGCGGATATTGCCGCCGACAATAATGATTGCTCCGACTTCGGCGATGGCGCGGCCAAAGGCGGCAAGAAAAGCGGTCAGCAATCCGTCACGCCCGATGTTCATCAGTGGCCATATGGTTCGCAGACGCGAGGCCCCGTCGACCAGAAGCGCTTCGCCGTAGGCATGCCAGTGTCCGACTGCAGGCCGATGCACGAGAGCAATGACGATCGGCAAGCCAAGGATGCATTGGGCAAGGACCATTGCCGACGGCGTGAATAGAATGCCGAATGAGCCGAGCGGCCCGGAGCGCGACAACAGCAAATACACGGCCAGGCCGACGACCACGGGAGGCAGCCCGAGCAGTGCATTGACGATGATGATCAGCGCGCCCCGTCCGGGAAAGCGATAAACGGCGAGCGCCGTGCCGAGCGGGGCGCCGATCGCAAAAGCGCAGGCGCTGGCGGTCAGGCTCACGGCCAGCGATAACAAAACGATGCCGCGCAATTCGGCGTCGAAGCTGCCGATCAATGTGAAGGCTGTATGGAATGCTGCTGCGAAATCATTCATGCCCGGCGTTTATTAGCACCGGATATCCAGCGACTCCATGAAACTGCGCCTTTCGCCGTTCCTCGAAAATTGATTTTTGGCTATATAGCCCGAAGCTATATCGAAGAGGGGAGCATGCCGTGAAGGCTTTTCTTGCTGCTTGCCTTGCTGCGGTCGTTCTCGCCGTGATCGGGCTGGTCGTTCTCAACCATGTGCAAGAGTCCGCCGACGAAGCGTTCGCGACCCCCTATGCGCGGGTATAGGGCAAAATAGGATTTGATTACCTGTAATGTGCGGTCACGGCAGGCGTTGCCGTTCTCCAAACTCAGAGCTCAAATTATGACGTGGGTGGCCGGAGCAAATCCGGCCATCGCCAACTATTCCGCCGCGACGGTGCGAGCGGGCTTGTCTTCGCGCCCCGCCTGCTTCGAGAGCCAAAGGCTGTGGTGCTCTCTCGCCCAGTTGACGTCCACGGTGCCTTCGCCCATCGCCTCGAACGCGCCCTCCATGCCAATAGTGCCGATATAGATGTGGCCGAGCATGAAGGCGATGAACAAGGCCGCGGCCACGGCGTGAACCATTTGCGCCCACTGCATGTTGTCGATGGTGGTGCCGTAAAACGGGAACATCAGCACGTAGCCGGTGATCGCCACCAGCGCGCCGCCGAGGACGACGACCCAGTAAACCAGCTTTTGCCCGGCATTGAACCGCTCCGCGGCCGGATGCTTATCGCCGATGATTCCGCCGCCTTTCTTAAGCCATTCCACGTCAACCCTGTTCGGGATATTGCCGGCGAGCCATATCAAGGCGATCAGCACGACGCCGATGGTGAACGGGAAGCTCAAATAGTTGTGTGCGTATTTTGCCCATTCAGACCACGCCGTGAAATTGTCGGCGCCGATGAGCGGAAGCAGCAGCGGCCGTCCGAAAGTAATGTTGAGACCCGTTAATCCCAGGATGATGAAGCAGACCGCAGTCATCCAGTGCACAAAGCGCTCGAACCAATTGAAGCGCACGATCTTGCGCCCGGAAAAACCGCTTTCGAGCTTCACCGATCCGCGCACCAGATAAAAGATGACGAGCACGGCGAAAAAGCCCAGGATGGCGATGGCTGCGATCCAGCGCAGCGTCACATTGTGAAAATATTGCCAATCGCGTCCGGCGGGATGCTCAAGCACGTAGGACTTGGTATCGGGGATCGTGCCGAGACCCTGAATCGTCTTGAGCTGATTAAGGAGCTGCTGCTCCTGAACAGCGCTGCCATTCGGATTGACCTGTGCCGACACCGGCGAACTCGCTGGTCCAGTGACCATGAGCAGGAGCCCGAACGCGATCATTCGGATCAGCGCGAAAAGCCTCGCCATGCCAGATCTCCCTCAAACATGCTGTTTTGTTTTCGGCCCGCGCGCACACAGGGTGCGCCGCCCATTACACTCATGTCGCGATGGTCTCGCCATACGCCGTCTGCCAGCCCCAGGCGCCCGAGCCATAGCCGCGGCGCGATACGCGCTCTTTATAGATTTGCGCGATCACTTCCCCGTCGCCGGCAAGCAGTGATTTCGTCGAGCACATCTCGGCGCACAACGGCAATTTGCCTTCAGCCAGGCGATTGGCGCCGTACTTCTCGTATTGCGCTTTGCTGCCATCAGGCTCCGGCCCGCCGGCGCAATAGGTGCATTTGTCCATTTTGCCGCGAGAGCCGAAATTGCCGACTTTGGGATATTGCGGCGCGCCGAACGGGCAGGCGTAGAAGCAATAGCCGCAGCCAATGCACAGGTCCTTGCTGTGCAGCACGACCGCATCCGCCGTCGTGTAGAAACAGTTGACCGGGCAAACCGCCGCGCAAGGCGCATCGGTGCAATGCATGCAGGCCATCGATATCGAACGTTCGCCCGGTTTGCCGTCATTGAGCGTGACGACGCGCCGCCGATTAATGCCCCAGGGCACTTCGTGCTCGTTCTTACAGGCGGTGACGCAGGCATTGCACTCGATGCAACGGTCGGCGTCGCAAAGAAATTTCATTCGAGCCATGACCGCTCTCCTTAAGCCGCCGTGATCTGGCAAAGAGTGACCTTCGGCTCCTGCATCCCGGTTGCGGGATCGTAGCCATAGGTCGTGATGGTATTGGCGCTCTCACCGAGCACTACCGGATCGGTGCCCTCCGGATAATTGGCGCGCAGATCCTGGCCGCCAAACCAGCCGCCGAAGTGGAAGGGCATCCAGGCGACGCCTTTGCCGACGCGTTCGGTGACAAGGGCCGCGACCTTCGCTTTTGATCCGCTCTCGGCGCCGGTCACCCAAACCAACGCCCCGTCCTTAATGCCGCGCTCGGCCGCATCAGCGGGATTGATCTCGATGAACATCGTCTGCTGCAGTTCGGCCAACCATTTATTGGATCTGGTTTCCTCGCCGCCGCCCTCGTACTCGACCAGGCGACCCGATGACAGAATGATAGGGAATTGCTTGGCAACGCCTTTGTCGATTGCCGCCTTTTGCACCGAGAAGCCGATATTGGGCAGCCGGAACTGCTTGGCATCCGGCAACGTCGGATATTTCGAAATCAGATCGACCCGCGGCGTGTAGATCGGCTCGCGATGTACGGGGATCGGATCGGGCAGGCCGAAAGCGTTCATCCGCGCCTTGGCATTGCCGTAGGGCACGCAGCCGTGCATCAACGCCACGCGCTGAATGCCGCCCGACAAGTCGGTCGACCACGAGACCGCGTC
>Ga0126383_10003355_pt1 | contig 10588 bp, 10 predicted proteins | sample PanSoiMetPlot_35_FD_96882 | JGI IMG/M metagenome (GOLD analysis project Ga0126383, IMG submission 96882) | Tropical forest soil microbial communities from Panama - MetaG Plot_35 | ecosystem: Environmental > Terrestrial > Soil > Tropical forest > Bulk soil | place: Panama | collected 2016-02-17
AGAACACCTGAAGCATGCGGCGCTTCATCATGAGGAAGCCGCTAAGCACCACGAGGTTGGGCGCCACGAAACGGCGGCACATCATGCTCACATCGCAATGGGCCATATAATTCACGCTAGAGGCCACGCCGAAGAGGCAGTGAAGGCCCATGTCGAGGAGCACGATCGTCACGGTACCGAGCAACGGCGCGCTTCTGCCTAGGTGAGGCACGATTAAAAATTTACGCCTCACAATTCGAGTTGTGACGTAGCGGAACCCGCCGCTGCGATCTGCGTTGGATTCCTGCGTGGGCTGCCCGAAGGAGTCACCAGCGCGGGTGGCGGTTGTTTGATGCTATTGCTGCTCGTCATCCTGCCGACAAAGCCGAGCAGAAAATAGTTTGGCAGCCGCGGAGCGGTGTCGCAAAGGAGCTAAACGATGATACTGGGTGGCATTCAGGCTCTCGACATCCAGATGCCACACGAAATCGCCCAGTATTGGGGGTGGTTTCTGGTGTTTGGGATCGCATTGCTGCTGCTCGGTATCGCGGCCGTTGTCCGGTCTGTTGTGGCCACGGTCGCTACGATGCTCTTTTTCGGGTGGCTTCTCATCATTGCTTCGGCCATCGAGGTCGTCCAGGCCCTGATTGTTGGGCACTGGGTAGGCTTCTTCCATCACCTGCTGGCGGCGATCCTCTTCGGCGTCATCGGGGTCATGCTCGTTGCGAGGCCGCTGATCAGCGCCGAAGCGCTGACCGTCGTGATGGCAGTGTTTTTCCTGATCGGCGGCTTGTTTCAGCTGATCGCCTCATTTGCGGTTGCGTTGCCTGGCTGGGGCTGGCAGGCGCTCGACGGGATCATCATGCTCGTGCTAGGCGGCCTCATCCTTGCGCAATGGCCTGCATCGGGCTTGTGGGTGATCGGTCTCTTTGTTGGGATCGATCTGATTTTCTATGGCCTCGCCTGGATCGCTCTTGCGGCCGGCCTGCGAACGGCGTGAACGGTCAGTCAAATCAGCCTTGATGCTGTCATTGCGAGCGAAGTGAAGCAATCCAGGTACCCAGCGCGGCGGTGGGGCATGAGCACGGCCGGACGATTCCATTAGTCTAGCGTCATCCAGCAACGGCGACTCAGAGCTTCGGTTTTCCTCTGGAAGAGCCCCGGATTGGCCTCTTCACCGGTCGGCAGCATTCGGCCGGCACGGTAGCTATCGCGCGATAAGCGGCCACGCCAATGGAGTACCACGGGCAGTTCGCCTGTGGGAGCCAATGCGAGACGGCGCTGCTCAGTGTGCAGAATGACCGGCCTTGGATGCTGCGATCCAGCTAACGTCGATGCCTTCCTTCGCTCGGCACGGCGAAGAACCAGTAGGTTAGCGACAGCCAGCGTGAGGCCGAAGATGGTGAGGACCGGATAGGCGAGCACGACGAAGTGAGGGAACTGCGAGAGCGTTGGTTGGCGAGCTCCCAGACGAACGGCCGACCTTACCGCCTCTCCTTCCGCGATGGCAACGCCGTACGATGGGTGTCCGTCATGACCTTCGACCCTAAGGTACCAACATGGCCGGCCGCTTCATCAGGATGCGTTACGCGGCGCCATCGGTCTGGCCATCACCCACGAGCAGGATAGCCACGCCGCGCCCGCGTTCGTTTGCGCGGGCGAGTTCCGGACGAGGTTCGACGGAGCCTTTATCCACCGCTTTCCCGAGCTGGAACTACTGCATGTCGAACGGCTGGTAGCGTCCCTCGGCGTTGAGGTGGGTGCCCCAGATCTTGTGCGAGGCCTGGTGCTCGGTCCGGCCGAATGTCAGGGGCGTTCCCAGCCCGGCGTCGTAGTTGCGCAGGGTCTCGAGGGCGTCCACCAGCTTCTCCGTGTCGACCTCCGGACCGGTGCGCCGCAGGCCTTCCGCCAGCAGGCTCCCCGCCACGTAGCCTTCAAGCGACACGTAGTCCACCGCCTCGCCCGGAAACTCCAGGGCCAGTGCCTTCTTGTAATCAAGCACGAACGACGAGTAGCCGTCGATTGCCGGCACCACCTGAGTCACGATGACGCCGTCCGCATATTTTGGGCCCAGCAGCTTCAGCTCCTCGGCAAGCGCGGTGCTGCCGACGAAAGAAACGTTGGTGTAGATCAGCCCGGGGTAGAGATCGTGCGTCTTCTCGATGAATCGCGCCGCGGCCCGATAGGTCGGCACCATGATGATTGCCTTGATCGGCGTCTTGTGCGCCCGCAGCGCCTTGACTGCTGGATCGACGTCCACCGTGTTGCGCGTGTAGTTGAGACGCAGGATCTTGTCGGGATCGCCGCGCAATGCGCGCACCGCCTTGACGACGCCCGCGTAGCCTGAGTCGCCGTAGCCGTCCTGTTGGGCGAAGACGGCGATCTGGTCCGGCTTCAGCCGGCGCACCTTGACGAGATAATTGACCGTCGCTTCCGTCTCCTCCGCATAGCTTGCCCGATAATTGAAGACGTAGCGGTCGGGGGGATCACGCCGCAGTAGCCCGGCGCCCGTAAATGCGCCGAAGAACAGCATCCTCTGTTGCAGCGCGTAGGGCAGCGCCACCGTTGCGGTCGGCGTCCCGACATTTCCGACGATGCCGAAGACGCCCTGCTTGTCGACCAGGTCCTTCATCGCGCCGAGGGTCCGGCTCGGCTCGTATCCGTCATCCACGGCGATCAGCCGAAGCTGGCGGCCGCTGATGCCGCCCGCGTCGTTGATGGCGCCGAACGCCGTGTCGAGGCCGAGCTTCATCTGCCGGCCGAGTTCCTTGGCGGGCCCGCTGAAAGGCGCCGCGATGCCGAAGCGGATCTCGCTGTCTGTCACCCCCCTGACGACGGCAGCGCCCGGCGCGGGCGCCGGAAGGACAGGCACCGCGGCCGCGACGGATGCGGGCGCGGCCGGCGGCGCCGGGACGACCGCCGTCGCGGCTGGCGGAGCTGCGCTGCCCGATCCTTCTAACGTTACCGGCGCCGCTGGCGGCGCCACAATGACGGTCCGGACTGACCGCGTCGAGCTGGACGCAAGCTGCGGTGCGGCAGCCGGAGTGGCGGCGCGGTTGGCGAACCTATAGAACACGACGACGGCCAGCGCCGACAAGATGCTGACGCCGGCGAGGAGTGCGAATTGCGCCGTGAAGGATCGGCGCGGCTCGAGCGGCGGCCGCCCGATGAGCGGCTGCACCGCTGTAGGTCTCAACCTTAGCCACTCGATCTCCCGATCGCTCTCGGACAAATCGTCCGCGTCGACGCGGAAGGGCCTGCTCGAAGGTCTCTCCGCTTGAGGCCTTGACTGTTCGGGGTCCCGGGGCCTTTTCGGCGCGTACGGGTCTTGCGGGCCAGCGGGCCAATCCGATGCAGCACTCATCGTCGTGCTCCCTACGCTGTACTCTACGCTGGACTTCTCACACTCACTTTTTCGTCGCCACCCATTCGTCGTCGCCCGGGCGCGATTTTCCGTTAAGCGCTGCGCGCGCCGCGCACACTCACCGCGTAAAGTTCCTCCGACGGCGAGCTGCGCCCGTCGCAGGTTGGACGTGGAAGACAGCTGCCCCCGCCCCCCGCCGCACAGGTCTGGACCTGGTCGGCGGGTCCAGCATAGTCACATGGCATCCGGGTCGGAAGCGAAATTTCAGATGCCGCCGCTGGTCAAATCTGCCGCATCCGGTGCCATTTTTGTCATGGAACTCGCGATATCCGGGCGAAGCGGGCGCAGCCATCACGCCAATGCCGTTGGGTGAGGTTCAGGTAGCGGGGGGTTGCATGACCTCCATTCGGCCGATTCCTCCGTAGGACTAGGATAAGCGGCCTACTAGGGAGCGATATGAGTTTGCGTCATCTGTTGAACGTGACGTGGATCTGCATGCGGCGCTTAATCGAGACGAACGAACGCGCGGCTGGCGTACGAACTGGATCGGTTGGCCAGTGGCTACATTGCGGAAGCCAGAAGGCTCAATCCGAGCTTGATGGAAACCTACGCGCCGGCGCCAAAGATGCACTGAGGTCGCGTCGACATCCTCCAGGCGGCTACTATAGAGCCCAACAAAAGCGCCCGGGCGAATTTTGAATCCTAAACTGCCATTCGTGTTCTGGATCGCAGCATCATTCCTGTTTCAGGTGGCCGGTTCTGCGGACTGACTGGTTTTCCGAATGTAATGGCGGTGTGCCTTAGCGCGGTTGCCGCATGAACTCATAGAGCACCACCGTCTGGTGCCGCTCTTGCTGTCGTCCAGGAAAAGCCAACGGCACTTCTCGTTGGCGCACAGTCGCACTCTCTGCAAACGGTCACCGGCCAGCAGGTCGCCCACGGACCATAAGACGGGAGCAAGCAGGTTTGCCACGTCGGGGGGGGCAGACGGCAATCGCCACATGTTTCCGTCTTTCGTGAAGATCAGGTTTACTCGACAAGGCGCGCCGGCGAGAAGCTGGTTGAGCGCATCAACGTCACGATCAGCGACGCCCCTGCCTGCCGCCTTCGCGCAGAGCAGCGTGTAGATCGTCTCGCGTGCAGCAATGGCTCGATCAAAGAGGTGCTCGGCCTGAGTCCTATGTGCTCGCTCCCATGCACCAATTTCTCCCGCACTCCGTCCATCGATCAACTTTGCGCGCTCGCACCAACTCAGTACGTCGCTGATATCGTTCAAGGTTTCCGTTTCAGGGTGGCTGCCGCGCCAGAAACGGGTGTTCGCGAACTCCAAACATAGCTCGTCTCGCGCAGCCGGCACGAGACGGGAATTCCGCCTATTTGGATCTGCCATGCATCAAAAGATACTAACCGTCATGGTGGTTGACAAGAGTGGAAAAATAAGTGGCTATAACCTCTAACCGGGTTAGCAGTTAGGCGAACACCCATGCCCTCGGGAATGACCATCAGGAGTGAGGACAATGGCAACGCACTTCGATACCATCTCCACCCGGCTTCCCGCTCACGCTGGAGCGCAATCGGACGACGGAAGGCGAAACCTTTTCCTAGGCGTCGCCTCGGGACTGCTCGTCGTAGTCTGTTGGGCGGGCTGGGTCGTTGCCACGCGATTTGCGGTGACGACACACCTCCGCCCCATCGACATTGCCTTCCTGCGCTATCTGATTGCGAGCGCGCTTTTGGCGCCGGTTCTCTTCCGCCATGGCCTCGGACTGCGTCAGATCGGCTGCGGTCGCATCATGATGCTTGTGGGCGGCGCGGGGGCCCCTTTCCTGTTGATCAGTTCGACAGGAATGAAGTTCGCTCCCGCTTCTGACGTCGGTGCAGTGATGATCGGGACGATGCCCGTATTCGTCGCTGTATTTTCGGCTTTGGTCAGCCGTGAACGGTTCGACACGATGCGCGTGATTGGATTCGCCACCGTGCTCGCGGGTATCGTCGGAATCGCCGCGGACAGGCTCTTCGATTTCGGTTCCGGGGCGTGGCGCGGCCACGTTTTGTTTCTCGTCGCTGCGGCGATGTTTGCCATCTACACCGTGACTTTCCGGCGGTCGGAAATGAGCCCGTGGCAAGCCGCAGCGATCGTCAATTTCTATTCGCTGCTGATCCTCGCGCCCGTCTATTTTCTGTTATTTGGAACCGACCTGCTTTCAGCGACGCCAACCGAGGTAATCACTCAGTCGATCATGCAGGGTGTGGTTTCGGCAATTGTCGCGTTTTTTTCTTCGGTGAAGCCATTCGCAGGCTCGGCGCGTCGCGTGCGGCGGTGCTCGGCTCGTTTACGCCGGTCTTTGCGGCACTGCTCGGAATGCCCCTGCTCGGCGAGTTTCCGACACGGCTGACTTGGGTGGCGATCATCGTCGTTAGCGTGGGAGTTGTTCTCGCAAGCGGCGGCCTGTCTCGAGCCGCGGGCGGACCTGCGAGACAGGGGTGCAGTGAAAAATAGCGGAGCCGGTTGTTCCCTATACGATCGCCCGCACCAACGCGAAAAGCGATGCGCCGAGGCCGAGCAGGATAAGGGGATGGAAGTTGGGGCGCCACAACCGGCACGCCGCAACGCCGAGGGCTATTACCCCCGCCAACGGATCGGTGCCTCCCGATTGCAGGATTGCCAAGGCGCCTGCGAGCACAAGTCCCGCCGCAATAGGAACAAATCCATCCTCGACGGCGCGGTGCCAGGCGGATCCGCGCAGGCGATTCCAGAAACAAGCGGCGACGTAGACCACGATCGACGAGGGCAGAAAGAACGCAAGCGAGACAACAAGCGCTCCGAGCCATCCGGCGGCCTGCCAACCGATCAACGTTGCCAACAGCGCGCCTGGTCCGGGAGCCGCACGCGAGATGGCAAACAGATCGACAAATTGCCGTTGCGTTACCCAGCCGTGCACGGTGACCGCTTGGTGCTGCATCTCGGCAAACACCGCAGGGCCGCCGCCGATTGAAACCAGGGAGAGCGGCGCGAACACGAAAAGGAGCGCGACCAAGGTTCTACTATCCTCCATCGTATTCCCTTTCCATCGGCCTCTTTCGGGCGCCAAACCAAGCGAGCCCGAGACTGCATGGCATCAGGCATAATACGGTGGGCGCCGTCGGAGACCGCAACACGCCGATCAGCGCAAACGTTACGACGAGAATCGCGATTGCCCCTACATCGTGTGCGGTGAGCCCCTTGGATGCGGGGCCTTTGCGAACGATTCGGCTGCTGGACTTCACCCCCATGCCGATGAGGAGGCCTGCCGCCGACGCCGCGGCGCCCGCAAGCACGGCATCGAGGATCATCGCGCCGGCGAAATGGCGGTAGAGAATCGCGGCTGTTACCACGATGAAGCTGGGGCCGACGAGAAGGCCCGCAACCGCAGCCACCGCGCCGCGAAATCCGATCAGACGGTGACCGATCAGCACAGCAAGGTTGACGATATTCGCCCCCGGCATGATCCGCGCCAACGCCAGGGCGCTGGAGAACTCAGTTTCATCGAGCCAGCCGAGCCGTTCCACAAGAGCTGCATGCATCCACGCTGACACGCCGCCACCGAAGCTCGAAAGGCCAATTTTGGAGAAGAGAACAAAAAGCCCGGCAAAGCTTGCGCTGCGTGGCGGCCGGGGCTCGGTGGCTTCGACGGCAGACATTTTCATTTCGCCACCTGGTGTTCCTGAAAGCAATCGGGCTCTTGCAAACCGTCCTGCACGCCGAGCAGGCGGTCGCGGGGTGGACGATCAACCCGACGCGCCATCCAGCGACTTACGGTTCGCTCACGCATGAATCCGGGTGCCGATCGGTTCACCCTTGAGCGCGCGCGAGAGGTTGCCGGGCACGAGGCCATTGATGATGCGGACGCTGGTCGCGAGCCGCGCGCGCGTCAGCAATTCCAGCACCACCGGCTCGATCGGCAAGGTCTCAAGCTTCATGCGCATGAGATCGACGGCGCTGATTTCCGGGATGAAGCGCGCGTCGGGATGCGTCTTTGGATCGGCTGTGTAGAGGCCGTCCACGTCCTTCAATAGGATGATGGCGCGCGCGCCGAATACCTCGCCCACGAGGTAGGATCCCGCATCGCTACCGTGCGGCGGCAGCTTGCCGAGCGCCGGAGGATGTTCCCACAGATCGTAGGGGGGAACGCCGTTGAACACCGCGCCGCGCGCCGCCGCCAACATGGCCGGCAGCAACTGCACGATGAACGGCGCTTCTAGATAGACGAACCCGTGACTGGCCAGCAGGCAGGACACCATATAGGCGTTCTGCGCCGACGATTTGGCGCCCAACGTAGCCAGTGCTCCGGTCGGCAGGCCGAGGTCAAGACCGACCGACAGGATGTGCCGCCCACGCACGCCCGGGCCGACGCCGATGACCTGTGCATGGCTCTCCTGGTTCGACACGATCTCGTCGAGCAACGGCAGCAGGGCCTTGTGGCCGCGGTCCACGATCGACAACCCGCCGATCTGGATGACGTTGAGGTTCGGCAGGATCGGTCGAACCGGCGAGTCGGTAGACGCAATCAGCCGCCTGTCCATCAGTGATTCGCGCATCAGGCGCGAGGAAACGTGCTGGGCGCCCTGCTTCTCCGCGCTCATGCGGAATCTCCCGGGCCCGCGCCCGCATTGAAGATAACGGTTCCTACCGGTTCGCCGTCAAGGGCGGCAGTTAACTGGCCGGGCTTGAGCCCGTTTACGAACTGAATCTCCTTGACGTTGCGCGCATTCAGCATCAGCTCTAAGACCGCCCGCTCCACGATGAGGTCGTCGAGATCCCGCTTCAGCAACTCCTGGACGCTGATGCGGGGGATGTGCGTCGCCTTCGCATCCTTTTTCGGATCGGCGGTGTACAGCCCGTCTTCGTCCTTCACGTAGATCATCTTCCTAGCGCCGAACACCTCGGCGATCAGGAAGCAGCCGGTGTCGGTTCGCTGCGGCGGAATCCGGCCGACGCCTGGGTTGGCCTCCCATAGCTTGTACGGAGGCATGCCCTGGCAGATCACCGCACCCCGTTCCATCAGGTAATGCGGCAGCGAGGCGAAGCCTTCGGGTTCAAGAAATGCAATCCCGTGCTTTGCGAGCAGATACTGCAGCATCTGGGCATTTTGCCAGGCCACCGCGGTGCCCAGCACGGTGAGGACGCCGATTGGAAGACCAAGATCGATCGCCATGCTGTAAACGTGACGGGCACGCGTGCCCGCACCCGTTCCCAGGATCATCTTGTGGCGATGCAGATTTGCGACGATCTCGTCTGTGACGGGAAAAACCGCGCTGCGGCCCCGGTCCATGATGCTCTGTCCGCCGATCTTCACCACGTTCACCCACGGCAGGATGGGAACGTTGGGTGTTGCCTCGGTTGCCCGCAGAATTGCGGCGTCGCTGAGCGATCCGCTGATGAGCCGGCGACCCAGGTCCGTCAGCATGGCGTCTTCTGTGGTGTCGGGCATTTTCAGTAACCCGCTTCCTCCGCGAACTTGAAAGAATGCAGCTCAAATACATGCAGCTCGGAAAACACGGCATCGAGCGAGCCAAACGTTTCGGCCGCCCATAGTTCGAGCCGACGCATCGCCTCATCCTTGACCGGCTCCGGCAGCGCCGCGAACTGGGCGCCGGTCCGGTGGCGAACGAGAAATCCATTTGGCGTGCGTTGCGTGTTCCACGATGCCGCGATTACCGAAGTGACACGGCGGGCGGCGGTACCGAGCCAGTGCCGCACCTCGTCGTGCACATTCCTCTGGTTCCTACCAACCCCCATCGTGTCGAGCAAATCCGCCAGATGCTGTTTCATCTGCGCATCGATACCGTCGGCGGGCGCCACCGTCCGGCCGGTGACCAGCGTCCCCGTGCGCCGCAAGACGCGCTGGGCTTCGCTCACGAACGGTCGCCACCTTCGCATACCGCCGAACACCTGGATCAGCAAGACCGCGTCGAAGGTCCCATCGGAAAAGGGCAGACGCTGGCCATCGGCTTGAGCCAAACGCGCCGACAGGTCGCCGCACTCGGCTCTTGCCACGAAGGCGCGCAACATGCCGAGCGACAGGTCGACGCCTACATAGTTGTCGCCTGCCGCCACGAACGGCCAGCCGATCCGCCCGGTGCCGGCGCCGAGATCGAGAAGACGCGGCTGCCGCACGTCGCCGATGGAGGCGAAGACTGCCGCGCGGATCGCTGGCGCAACGCCGTCGGGCAGAGCGCGATGATGATCGAAGCTCGGCGCGGCAATGTCATAGGAAGACATAAGCGCTGCTTCTCCCCTGCGGACGCCTCCCCTCTGTGAACGCGCGCTGACGGTATGCGAAAACGTGCTCTGTTCCAAGCAGCCGCATACAGCCGGGAGCCTCAATCACACTTGCTGGCTACCTTCGAGCCGATGGCCATGACCCATCGTTCGCCCGTAGGTGCACGATCGGTCCCGCTTAATGAAGTCCATCACAGTCGATAGTTGAGCCCAAATTTCGCTGTCTGAACGAATGGAATATCGTGCCGCCAGTTGAACAGCTGAGGAGCAGGGCTGCCCCTAACCAGACCCGGGCCCGACGCTGTGTCGGAGGTTTCCGTTCCCAGGGCGAGGTATTCGCCTTTCGCACTCCATTTATTGCTCAATGCATATTCAAGGCCGGCACCTGCGACCCAGGTGACGCCAAGGGGGTTACCGCCCTTTTCAACAAGGGCCAAGCATCTCGGACGCGTATCAAGGAGCTGCCACAGTTTCGTTGCGTTTTCGCCAGCTCTTTGGGGTATTCTTTCTAAGGGTGTCGCTGGGGGCATTAGAGATCACTCTATCCGCGCCCGCCTCAAAACGGACCATCATGAGAAGGCGGCTTTTCCGGCTGGCTAGGTTCGCCGTAGTCACCTATGCGGTGATGTGCGGGAGCGTTCAGGCATGGGCGGAGCGCCGCGTCGCGCTCGTGGTGGGAAATGCCACTTACACTGTGGCTAATATTTCACTTTCCAATCCGCGCAACGACGCCGAGGACATTTCTGCGGCGCTCAGGGAGCTTGACTTTAAGGTCGTGACCGCGATCAACGCCACCAGACGCGACATGGAGCTCAAGCTGGAAGAGTTCGCACGGCTGGCGGCCGACGCTGATTCGGCGCTGTTCTTCTATGCCGGCCATGCCATGCAGTACCAGGGCCGCAATTTTCTGATGCCGATCGATGCCCAGCTGGAGGACGAGTTCAGTGTCCGCTTCCAGATGGTCGCCTTGGAAGAGGTGAACG
>Ga0126383_10003356_pt1 | contig 10587 bp, 9 predicted proteins | sample PanSoiMetPlot_35_FD_96882 | JGI IMG/M metagenome (GOLD analysis project Ga0126383, IMG submission 96882) | Tropical forest soil microbial communities from Panama - MetaG Plot_35 | ecosystem: Environmental > Terrestrial > Soil > Tropical forest > Bulk soil | place: Panama | collected 2016-02-17
AGCCAAGGCGCTCGACGTGTTGAGCACTTAGCGAGGAAAAACTGAGGACGCTAACTTCGTGTTTGACTCCCGTTGGCGACGCAACTCAAACACGAAGCCGGCAAACATCAACAAAAACAACTTGGTGGCCCCAAGGGGATTCGAACCCGTGTTTCATATCGTCACCTCTCGTGGCCGCGCCGGAAAGCTGGCTCAGCTCGTGAGCGCGGCGACGAGATCGGAGAGGCGCAGCACCTCATCGAGTCGATCCACGAGTTCCTCCACGCGAGTGACGGCGCCGGGACTCAGCACCACGCACGCCAGTTCGCGAAACTTCGCGCGGACCTCGTCTTCTCGATAAGGGTCCTGGAAGTCGCCGCGTGCGCTTTCCCGCAGCCGGGTGACCTGACGCCCATCGGTAAACGTGACGGTCACGCGGGCCGGCTTGACGCGCGGTACGCTGGCATTGAGCGCCGGATCCTCGCGGACCGTGACTCTCCGGCGGACCGCCGCGATTGCGGGATCGGACACCGCCTCGTCGGTGAACGCGTGATACCCCGCGTTGCCTCGGAGAATCAGCGCGGCCGCCGCGTGGGGCAGCGAGTACTTCGCCGCGAAGGGGTTGATCGGGTCGGGCTCCCGCATGTTGGCGGCGAAGCGATAGGTCGCGACGTCGACGCGCGCGATGCTGTCGGGACGAGGCTGATGCTCGGCGAGGATGTCTTCGAGGGCGTCGAGCGCCGAATAGACTGGATTGCAGCAGGCGCGCAGCCGGAAGTAGTTCCGCGTGATCTCCCACCGCTGACCGAGCTCCTCGGTCACCGCTTCGGGGCGGAATCCCTCGCCAACCAGCTGGGCGAAGGCCTCTTCGATCGCGTCGAGTTGCGCGGCGATGCCGGCCAGCGCTAGCTCAGGCGCCAGTATCCCCGCGAAGCTGCTCATTCCCCCTGCGACGTTCAACGCGGTGGCCCCGGCCACCGCGTTTGCGTAGCTCGGTGTGAGGATCAGGACCGTGCCGATCCTGAGCGCCAGGCTGGCCTGATCGCCGTTCAATCCGCGCACGCGAGCGCCGGCGCCCACCGCGCCCAGCAAGGGCGCCTGGCCATTCTGGTGAGCGAGGGGGCGCGCCGTCAGTCCGGCGCCGAGTCGGGCCGCGACCTCGTACCCAAAGATGAGGGCGGCCAGGGTCTCCCGGCCGGATCGCTGCAACCACTCCGCACTGGCCAGCGCGGTCGGCAGCGTCTGTACGGCGCCCTGACAGGATACGTAGCGATGGCCTTCGCAGAGCTCGATGGAGCGTCCTGCCAGCCCGTTAAGAAACGCTGCCGTGCGCGGATCTGACGTCGGTGCTCCCGGCGCATAGATCGTGGCACCATGGCCACCGGTCACGGTCAGTCGAGCCCGCACGCCGGCGACCTCGGGCTGGACGGAGCCGGCGAGAATCACGCCGAGCGTGTCGAGCAGCACGAGCTTGGCGTGCTGGCGAACCGCCGTGGGAATAGCATCCCACGGCGTCTCGGCGATGAAGTGCGCGAGTGTCTCGATGGCGTGGCCCATCGCGAGCGGTCCGCCTCACTTCAGGGGCGGCGTGACTCCATCGGGCAGCGGCACCTGCGCGACGTTCAGCGTCATCGACACCAGGCTGTAGTACCCGACCGCGCCGACCAGGTCGATGACACCGCGCTCGCCGAAAGCGTCCTTGACGCGCTGAAACGCCGCGTCCAAGACGCTGCCCGTAGCCAGCAACTGCGAGACGAAGTCGTACACCGTCTCCTCGTCCCGGGACATGCTCGCTGGGCGCTGGTTGGCCGCGATGGCGTCGGCGATGGCCGGGCTCAAGCCTGCTTCGAGAGCGAGCCGGCGATGGGCGTAGAACTCGTACTGCGCCGTCCACTTGCGACCGGCCATGATGATCGCCATCTCGTTCAGTCGCGGCGGGATCGAGCTTCCGAACCGCACGAACGCGCCGACGCGCTGGACGAGATCGCAGAGCTCGGGGCTTCGCAGCAGCGCGTTGAAAGGACCCCGCAGGCCAGCGCCGCGTGGGCCGGCCTGGATCGCGTCGGCCACGCGCTTCTGGTCTGTGGTCATCGTCTCAGGCGTCAGCGTCGTGAATCTCGGTTCGCTCATCACGTTCCTCCTTGATAGGCTCGACACGGCCCGTATGCCGCCGCGAGGCGGCAGCCCTCGCGGCGCCAGAGTAGCAAAAGAGGCGAGCGTTGGGTCGTCCGCGCGGAGGGCGCGGCCCACATCCCTCGTGATCACGAGTCTCCGTGGGCTCTGATAGCATGAGTGGGTGCGACGTCTCTTGCATCCATTCGTGCTCGTGGTGAGCACCATCCTCGTGAGCGGCTACGCGTACATCGCCCTCCGATTGACGTCGACGGCCCTGGCACGGATCGCACTTGGAGTCCCGTTCCTCATGGTGTGGGCCCTTCCGGTCGTCTACTGGTTCGGCGATCGGGATCGCCGGGGCGCACGGCACGAATGGACGCAGGCACTGAGCTTCCTCTGCATGGGATGGCTGAGCTTTCTCCTCGTGCTGACGGTGGGACGGGACGTGCTCCTCGTCGTGACCGCGGGACTCCCGCCGCTGGCGGCGGTTCATGCGCTCCTCGAGGAGGCAGGCGTAGCGTGGGTGCCGGTGGGCGCGCTGGGCGCCGTCGGAGTCGGCGGGCTCGTCGCGCTGCGTGGCCCCTCGGTCCGTCGTGTCGATATTCCCGTGGTGGGGCTGGCGCCGGATCTCGACGGACTGCGAATCGTGCAGATCAGCGATCTCCACGTGGGGCCGACGATGCGGCTCGGCTACGTCCAGCGGGTCGTCGACATGACCAGGGAGCTCGCGCCGGATATCATTGCCCTGACTGGCGACATCGTGGACGGGTCGGTGCCACGGCTCGCGGGCCAGGTCGCGCCGCTCGAGGCGCTCGCGTCCGGAGACCGGGCGTTCTTCGTGCTCGGCAATCACGACTACTATTCGGGGGCGGCGCCGTGGACCGCGCACTTCGAGCGTATGGGGTTTCGCGTGCTCCGCAACACCCATGTCAGCATCGAGCGTGGCATGGCACGCCTCGTCATCGGCGGCGTGATTGATTTCGCCGCGCGGATGTCCGATCCCGAGGCGCGGCCGCGCCCGGACCTCGCCACCGATGGCGGCGCGTCGCCGGCCTTCCGTCTGCTCCTGGCGCACAATCCGAAGATCGCGCCCCTGGCCGAGGAGGCCGGCTTCGACCTGCAGCTGTCAGGGCACACGCACGCCGGTCAGTTCTTCCCGTGGACATTCGTCATTCATTTCGTCCACGGGCCGCACGTGGCCGGCCTTTCGCGCCGCGGCCGCTTGTGGGTCTACGTCAGCGCGGGCACGGGCACCTGGGGTCCGCCTGTGCGTCTCGGCACGAGGCCGGAGCTCACGCTTCTGCGCATCGTGGCCGCCAACGCACCCCGGCGGCAGGCGGGGGGCCGCTCATGAGCGGGCGGTGCAGCAGAGCTTCGGCGAGGCCAGGCGCTTTCCGGGGACGCACCTGTCCCTCCCTGGACGGGCGTGAGAGGGGCGTGTGGAGTTGGCGCTGCCAGAAGTGACGGTGGAGTCGACGCAGGCCGACGGACGGCGGATCATGTATGCCCTCGACGGCACCACCCCGGCAGGCGATCTGGTCAGCCGTCTCGCGGAGGTAGCGGCCCTGCGTGACATCTCATTGCTCGCACCCGCAATCGAAGACGTGGTGGCCCGACTCTGCACGCGGCGATATCCACCGGGACCGTCCCCATGTCTGGGGTGACCGCGGCCGCAGGGACCTCATGTCGCCTTCGCTCGAATGGCACTCTTCGTGGCCGAGAAGGGGGAGTTCAATGAGGAGAGTCGTCACGGTAGGCGTGTTCCTGCTGATGGCCTTGATCGTTGGACGGCCGCAGGCGACCCTGTTCGACCGAGGGAATGGATTGATCTACGACGACTTCGATAACCTCTCATGGACCCAGAACGCGGCCATCTCCGGACTCAACGATTGGGCCAGCCAAAACGCGTTTGCGGACAATCTCGTGTTAGCGGGCTTTGATGATTTCATTTTGGCGACAACAAGCGATCTTGAAGGTCTCTATCTCCAACTGCCAGGCGCTGACGGGTCGAACAAGACAGGTGCCCAGGGACCTTTTACGAATATTCAGACCACCTAGTGGTCGCGCTCGGAGATCGATGCCAACAGAGCCGTGGCCTTCAGCTTCCTCGGCGGAGACGAGGCCCCCCGCGACAAGAACAACCCCCGCTACGGGTGGGCGGTTCGCTTTGAAGATTCGCAGAGATTCGGTGGAGTGGCGCCAGTACCCGCGCCGGAGACCGCAGTGTTGCCGGGAATGGGGTTCCTGGGATTGAAGTTGGCACAACGGTGGCGGAGGACGGGAACAGGCGCCGGGTGAAGAGACGGCGGCAAGAAGGCTGAGCAGAGGCTCGCGAACGAGTCGGAGACGCGGCGATAGGTCCGAGAAACACTTCGTGTTGCTCGAACCTGGATGGAGAAACCTCCTTAGCGAATACACCGAGGTGTGCGGCTCAGGCCGGCCCAAGAGCCGTTCCCGAAGCGGTGCCCGGCTGGCCCTGGCCGGACACGCTGGCGTCGGCGGCACGCAGACGCTGCGCGAGCGCCTGCAGGAGCTTCCAGGCGATGGCACCGTTGCGCTCCACCAGCGGGCGAAACTCCCAGAACGTGAGCCCGTAGCAGACGAGGTCGGTCGTGGCGGTGATCGTGGCCGAGCGAGGGCCGCCGTCGATCAGCGCAATCTCGCCGAAGGGCTCGCCCGGCCCGAGGGTGGCGAGATGAACACCCTTGCTCGAGACCTCGGCCTCGCCAGAGTCGATGAGGAAGAAGGCTGCGCCCCCGGAACCCTCCCGGATGACGGTCTCGCCCTTCGCGAAGCGGCGCTCCTTCAGCAGGCGGGCGATCTGCTCGGTCTGCCTTCGGTCCATGTCGGCGAAGAGCTTGACGCGCTGAAGGGCAGCCACGGGGTCGCGCGGCGGCGGGCCGGAAGGCGGCGCCTCGCTGCGTGACTTTCCGGTGGTCACGTCGCGGCACTGGAGCAGGTAGAGCGTTCCGTCCTGCATCGCCCACTCGATGTCGCGGCGCGGCCCGTAGACCTTCTCGCACAGGAGGGCCAGCTCGCCCAGGGCAGCGAGCTGGGCATCGTCGAGGCAGAGCTGGCTCACCTGCGCGGGCGGGGCCGGCTGCTCGAAGGTGCCTCCGTTCGGGAGCGGGCGGATGGCGATGCGCTTTCGCCCGACCTTGCGCTCGAGCACCTGGCCGGAGCGGTCGATGCGAAAGTGATCGGGGATGACGAGGCCCGCGACCACGGCTTCGCCAAGGCCCCAGCTCGCCTCGATCAGGCGCTCATCGGCGCCGGTCACGGGATTCTCGGTGAACATGACGCCGGCGACGGTGGGGTCGAGGAGCGTCTGGACGATGACCCCGACGCTGGGCCGCGTGAAGAGGCCGACGCGCTGGCGGTAGGTGATGGCCGAGTCCGAGTTGGCAGACCACCAGACCTCCCGAACGGCGCCGGGGACGTCGACTGCGGAATGGACGTTCAGCACGGTGAGATGCTGGCCGGCGAAGCTGGCCGCCGCGCTGTCCTCGTCGACGGCGGACGACCGAACGGCGAACGGCGGCCGCAAGGCGGCGATGGCTTTCGCCACCTTCTCGATGGCCTTGTCCTCTCCCGAGGCGACGGCCTCGACGAGGGCGCCGGAGAGCGCCACGCCGGGCGGAACGGGGAGGCCCTGCCGCGCGGCGTCGCCGAGCCCAACGGCCTTCGACCCGTAGAGCGAGGTCTCGCGCGCCCTCGCGAAGGGAACGACGACCTTCTTCACCCGAGCACCGTGACCTCGCCGGCGTCGCCGTCGACACGGACGCGGACGCCGTCGGCGATGCGCTCGGTCGCCTCGCGGGTGCCGACGACGCCGGGAATGCCGTACTCGCGCGAGACGATGGCGGCGTGCGAGAGGAGGCCGCCGTTGTCGGTGACGATCCCTCCCAGGAGCGGCAGGAGGATGTTGAACGCCTCGGTCGTCGACTCGGTGACGAGCACGTCACCCCTGGCGATCCGGCCGAACTCGGACGGCCCGGAGATGCGGCGCGCGGGGCCTTCGTAGACGCCCTTGCTCGCTGCCAGCCCGTAGAGGATTTTCTCTTCGTGCTGCGCCTCGGAGCTGCCGAAGACTTGGCCGAGAGCGAGAAACGTCGCGCGCATGAGGCGGCTCTCCGCCGCGGGCAGGGCCGCGAGGTCGGGCGGGGGCGGCTCGGGCGGGCCGAGGACGGGCGGGGCGCCCTTGGCGGCGCAGGTCGCGCGGAACGCGGCGCGCCTGGCGAGCTCGTCCGCGGACGGGCCATCGGTGCCCGCCACGAGCGCGCACATCTCGTCGAGGCTCGCGTCCAGCATGTGCTGGGGCGCGGCGATGCGGCCGCGGCTCGCGACCCGTCGCCCCGCCGCCAGGGCGGCGCGCCGCATGAGGCCCGAGGCCCAGATGTCGCTGTAGACGCCGCGCTCGTCCCGGAGGCGGTAGGTGAGGCGGGCCTCGCCGAGCAGCTCATCGAACTCGGCCTGGTGCGCTGTGGGCACCTGGGTGCGGACCTCGGCGATGCGGGTCGCGACGTCCGACGCGGCCTGACCTTGTCCGGAAACGGTGACGCGGATGGCGCCGAGCAGCGCGTCTGGCAACTCGAGCGCCGAGGGCTCGGCGATGTCGAAGCCGTCGACGAGTCGATGGCCGACCAGGTCGAGGTAGGCGGAGACGGCGGCGCCTGCCTCGCCCCCAAGGGATCGCAGCCTCGCGAGCGTTTGCGCGGGGTCGCCATCGGACGCCAGCGCCGCGCGCGCTGCCGCGTCCTGGGCGAATGCCCGCCTCAAACGCTCCATTTCCTCGGAGCTCCCCGCGGACACCTTTGACGAGCCGCGCAGCAAACCCAGCAGCTCCGACGCCGGCAGGCCCGTCCAATCGCCGACGTGCGCGAGGAAGTCCCCGGTTGGAAGCAGGGCGGCGGCGGTGAAGCGCATGTGCTGGGTCATCATGGCCGAATGGTGGTCGCGGCAGCGCCTCAGATAGGCGACCAGGTCCGCGTCGGACAGGGCGTCGGGGTCGACAGCCTGCAACTCCCGATGCCTGGCGATGGAGGACGGCTTCCGATTCTCGTCCCAGTCGTGGAGCTGCTCGCGCCAGAGCTTCCGCGCAAAGACCTGCTCGGCGCGCTCGAAGCGCTCCGGCAGCTCGGCCTCCGCAGCTGGCAGGACCTGCTTGTAACCGAAGCCGTTCACGTAGCCCATCTGGAGGCCGTCGATCGTCATCCCGTAGAAGCGGGCGAACTCGTTGGTACCCTGCTTGAAGGCCCCGGGATGCGTTTCCTGGTAGTAGCGTGTCATCGGGCGCGGGAAGTGCACCGGGTCCTGCTTCCACGTTCCCGGTCCGGGCGGCTCGAAGCGGAGTTCCGTTGGAGCGTGCGATATGGTCATGTTCACGCCGGTATCTTGTCGATGGTGGTGCCGCGGCTCAGATGACGTGAAGCTCGGTGGCTGTTAGTGCCAAGGTTCGCTCTCCTGTCCTGCCGTCGCCGAGCGGCGCCGGCGCTCGCGGTCGTCCAGGGTCTCGCCAACACTCCTCGACGGGAAGATTACCGCATCCTCGCCGCGTCGACGGGTTCAGAAACTAGCCTCGCGTCTAGCGACTGCCCTCGATCGGAACGGCCGTGGGGACTGCGTTCGAGAGGGCCTCTGGTGTGCGGGTCCGACGAGGGCGCCGAGGGACCCGCCGCGGACGGGAAGTAATGGTGGACCGGACCCGGCGACGAGGGTAGTCTCCCGAAGACTGGCCCCGGGGACTCGCAGGCTCCGTACCAAGGACGGACCATGCCGGGGCGCTGGAGGGCGTACGGGTCATCGACCTGACGGCGGTGCTGCGGGGGCCGCTGGCCACGCAGCACCTGGCCGACATGGGCGCGGACGTGATCAAGGTCGAGGCGCCGGAAGGCGATCTGCTCCGCGCCTCGGGCGGCGCTAGGCAGGCGCGCTTCGATTCCATCAACCCCACCGCGTCAAGCATGGAGGACAGCATAGCCATGACCAAGACGATGACGACGAAACGGTTGACCGCGGCGCTCGCCGGCGCATTCTTCGCGGTCGCAGCGCTGGCGCAGACGCCCGGGGCACCGCCGCCCGGCGCGAGCCCGCGTATCGACGCGATCAGGAAAGCCGGCGTCTTGCGCGTCGGCGTGCTGGCCAACGCGCCGTGGCTCGTGGAAAACACCACCGGATCGGGCGAAGCATGGAGCGGCCCCGCGTGGATGCTCGCGAAGGAGTACGCCACGCGGCTCAACGTCCGGCTGGAGCCGGTCCCCGTGAGCCACGAGACGAAAGTACCGGTGCTCGCTTCGAATCAGGTCGACATCTCGGTGACGCCACTTGCCGAGACGCAAGAGCGGTTGAAGGTCGTCGACTTCATCATCTATTCGAGAACCAGCGTCTGCATGTTTGGCCTCAAGTCGAATCCGAAATTCGCGCAGGCGCAGAGCGTCGATGATCTCAATCGGCCGGACATCACCGTGGCGTACTACACGGGCGGGGGCGAAGAAAGCTGGGTGAGGGAGCGCTTTCCCAAGGCGCAGCTCCGCGGCGTCGCGGGGTCGGGGGTCGCTCCCGTCGAGGAAGTCATGGCGAAGCGCGCCGATGCGGTGCCGATCAATCGCGTACCGTGGGTAGCGATGGGCCGCAAGCTCACGCTGCTCGCCGTGTTGCCGAAGGAAAACAACTGTCAGAACAGCACGGAGAAGAGCGCGCCGGTCGGCATGGCCATCGACAAGAATCAGGCCGCATTCCTGCAATGGGCGCGGGTGGTGGAGAAGGAGATCGAGCCCAAGCTGCAGGCGGATGAGGCGAGGGTGGTCGATACAATGAAATAGTGAATGACTTTCGACCTCTCCGTCATCACCAACCACTGGCGTTTCCTCGCCTACGGCATCGGCGTGACCATCGCGCTCGCGGCGGCCTCCGGCGCCGCCAGTCTCGCTCTGGGTTTCGTCGTCGCCCTGGCCCGGCTTTTCGGCCCCCGATGGGCGACGCCCGCGGTCGTGCTCTACATCGACTCGATGCGCGCGGTGCCGGTGCTCGTCGTTCTCGTCTGGACGTTCTTCGCATTGCCGATCCTGACTGGGCTGACCATGCCGCCGTTTGTTGCGGCGCTGATCGGGCTCACCCTGCATCTCGCCGCGTACGCCGCCGAGATCTATCGCGCGGGAATCGAATCGGTGCGGCCGGGACAGACCCGCGCCTCGCTCGCGCTCGGCATGTCCCGGACGCAGATCCTGCGGCGCGTCGTGCTGCCGCAGGCACTGGTGCGCATGTTGCCCGCGTTCGGCTCGCTCCTGTCCGTTACCATCAAGGACACGGCCATCGCTTCGGTGATCGCCGTACCGGAGCTCATGCGGCAGTCGGAAACGCTCGCGGGGCAGAGCTTTCAGCCGATCGAGGTCTACAGCTTCGCGATGCTCGTGTATTTCCTGATTCTCTTTCCCGTGACGCGCGGCGTGGATCGCATCTATCAGCGCGTCGCACATCTCGGACGCTCTTGAATTTCGACTGGAGCGTGGTCGTCGCGCACCGCGATGCGCTCGCCGCCGCCACCGGCAGCACCGTGTTGCTGACCGTAGCGACGATGGCGATAGCGGTTCCGTGCGGCATCGTCGTTGCTAGCTTACGGCTGTATGCGTGGGCACCGCTCGGCGCGATCGCGACGGCTTACGTGGAACTCTTCCGCAACCTACCCCTGATCCTTCTCGTGTACTGGGCGTTCTATGTACTGCCGATCGCGACGGACTTGGGGCTATCGCCGTTCGCAACCGGGCTCGCGGCGCTCGCGTTGAACGTCACCGCCTACAACGCGGAGACGTTCCGCGCTGGCATCGGCTCGATCCGGCGCGGCCAGCTCGAAGCGGCGATGGCCCTCGGGATGACTCGTGCGCAAGCCGTCCGGCGAATCGTACTGCCGCAAGCCGCGCGCCGGATCCTGCCGGTGCTCGCGAGCACCTGGGTGTCGCTGTTCAAGGACACGTCGCTGGTCTCGGTGATCGCGGTCACCGAGCTCGCATACGTGGCGATGCAGATTCGCGCCCAGACCTTTCGCGTGCTCGAGATGCTCACCGCGATGGCCGCGATCTACTGGCTGCTGGGCTATCCGCAGGCGAAGCTCGCCGACTGGATCCAGCGCCGCTACGCGGTGACCGAATGAGCCGGCGGGCGAAGGAGACCGGCGCCAAGATCATCCGCTATCGAGGCGTGGTGAAGCGCTACGGAGCGTTTGAGGCGCTTTCCGGCGTCGATCTCGACGTGTACGCCGGCGAAGTCGTGTGTCTCATCGGTCCGTCAGGTTCGGGGAAATCTACGCTTCTTCGCTGCACCAATGCGTTGGAGACGATCGACGGCGGCGAGATCGAATTCGAGGGCGCGCGGCTGCCACGCGACGAGCGGGCGTTGCGCGCGGTCCGCCGCAGGATGGGGATGGTGTTCCAGAGCTTCGAACTCTTTCCGCATCTCACCGCGCTTCACAATGTCGCCGAAGGTCCCCGAACGGTCCTG
>Ga0126383_10003357_pt1 | contig 10584 bp, 6 predicted proteins | sample PanSoiMetPlot_35_FD_96882 | JGI IMG/M metagenome (GOLD analysis project Ga0126383, IMG submission 96882) | Tropical forest soil microbial communities from Panama - MetaG Plot_35 | ecosystem: Environmental > Terrestrial > Soil > Tropical forest > Bulk soil | place: Panama | collected 2016-02-17
TCAATCGCCATCACCATCACCCAACCGCGCTGATCCGGCGCCAGATCGGCGGCTTGCAAAACTTTGGTCCGCAACGCGCCCAGGAAGATGATGGATTCTTTGACTTCTGCGGGATCGGCCAGACCGCTGAAGAAGACGCGCAGACGGACTCTCTGCGTCGGATGAGTGTTGGTCACGTAGATTTGCGAATCGCCATTCGCGCCGCTGACTAACCGCGGGTAAAGCAGGAGGCTGCCCGCCTTCGTTTCGCTCGCCCCCTGGGCGCCGTTCGTGGCGACAGGTTGATCGCCGGTCGCGACGTCCGTAATCGGATTGTCGGGCGTTCTCGCGGGAATCGTGATCGAGAAAGCGTCCAGCCATTCCATCGTTTGCATATTGCGGGCGTTATGCATCGGCGAATCAACGCCGTCGGTCAGACTCAGTCCGAGAACAGGGAGTGGAACGGGCGCACCTGCTTGACCGCCGCTAGTCGAGAAGCTGGCCCACCCCAAACGGTCGCCGGAGATGATCGTGTTGAAAGGCCTCTCAGTCCAGATCTGGCTCACGTTCAGGTCGAGCGAGTGATCTACGCCGATTACCTGCGTAAAAGCCTGGCCCGCGTCGTCGAACGCCGTCGCCGCAAGCTTGTAAGGGGCCGCCTTGGCCCCGGTCAAATCAGCCATCGGAGAATAGAGCGCGACGCCGGTTGTCACTGCCGGCCCTGACGACGGATCCTGATTCCGCAGGCTGTCAACCGCCACAACCTTCGGCAGGCGGTCGTAGTCCTTGTCGTCGAACTTGACGCTGGAGGATCGCCCGCCATCATTGTAGTTGATCGGCCCTCCGGCGCGTTTGGCGACGGCGAAAGCGTTGTAACTGGCTTCGTGCCTCTGATCGTCACGCAGACTGGCGCCGCCGATCAGCCAGTTGAATTGGGAAGGCAGTCCCTGCGAGTTGACCGCGACGGCCATCACATAGCCGGTCATATTCGGCGATTCCTTGCCCGCGACGAATGTGCGCGCCTGGTTGGCGACCAGCGTTATGAATTGATCCTCAAAGACGCCGTCATGAATGAAAAAGACACGCACGATCACCGAATCACGCGGATTCGTGTTGGTCAGCGTGATGAGCGTGTTGACCTCGTTCGATCTGGTCGTATCGCTCGTGTATTTATGGAAGAAAAGGACGCTACCCGCCTTAGCGCTGCTGGCGGAACTGCGAGGCGCATTCGATCCGACCTGTGGCACACCGGGGCCGACCTGGGGTTGCGGGGGATCGAGTTGAGCCCACGCTGAATTGCCCGACTGCAATAAGACCGCGGCAATGACCATCAAGAAGATCGGCCAGAAGGTTGGCCGGAAGCTTGGTAGGGAAGCGCGGCTCAGCAACCGACGGTACCGATAGGCGACACGGAGATATCTGGCCCGCGGCTCGTGCAACATAATGATCTCCTCGATTTGGAATCACATCCTCCGGGGTCGGAGATTGCTTATTGTTTGGATTCAGAATCTGTCTATCTACGTTTGAGGATGCCGGCGCTCATGTATGAGGTGAGCTACCAGGCAACGCGGAAAGTATCATAAGAGATCAAAGCGCCGCAATGTTTTCCCGGCGAATAATGGCGTACCGGGAGAGCGATTCCATTAAAACCATTGCCAGCGACCCTGGCGCTCGTGCTAAGATGCGCGGCGTCACAAAATACCGGCATTACATCTGTGATATCGAGACCCTGTTGGTCGCTTCGGCTAGACCAACACCTCACACATAACACTCACACAAGTTCCGAAGTCAGGTTCACGAATTTTTGAATTGTTTCTCCGGAGGGATAAATGACCCAGCAAAATTTTAACCGCCCCGTCAATCTTGCGTTAACTATCTGCGCGCTCATACTTTTTAGTTCCATCGCCCTCGCTCAAACTTATCCGATTGGCCCGAGCCACCTGAGCGGTATGAAACCGGGCAGCGTGCTCTTCTACAACAAATACACCAGTAACCCCAGTAATCCGGACCAGGGTGACACCCAGATCAACATTACCAACACCAATCAGACCGCCGATTCCGACATTCACCTCTTCCTGGTTGACGGCAGCACTTGCTCTGTCGCCGATTCGTTTATCAGCCTGACGGCCAATCAGACGACGAGCTTCCGAGTGAGCGACTTCGATCCTGGCATCACCGGTTATATCGTCGCAGTCGCGATCGCCGGGGGGGCGCCGACCCAGTTTAACTGGCTGATTGGTGATGAATACACTCGTGAGTCCGACAACCGCGTGGCGAATCTCGCGGCTGTCTCCATCGCCAGGGTTTCTTCCGCTGATGTCCTGCCGGATGTAGATGGCACAGCCAGTTTGATATTTAACGGAACGGAATACGAGAGACTTCCGGCTTCAGTTGCGCTCTCGAGTTTCAACAGCCAGGTTGACGCCAATACGCAGGTGAACATCTACGTTCCCTCGGCCAACCTGATCACCGGCGGCGCGTCAACCACATCCCTCTTCCTGCTCGTTTATGATGACACTGAACGGGTTGTCTCCACGACGGCCCGGGTTGGTTGCTATACGACAATCCAGTTGAGCAGCCTGCGCGTCGTGGGCGGCGGTATCAACAACCTCGTTCCTACCGGACGCACCGGCTGGATCCGGTTCACCGGCGGGAGCCGTCCACTGCTCGGCGCTTCGATTCAGCGCGGATCGGTCTTTTCGGGCGGTCACAACCTGCACGCCCTGACGCTTCTGCCTACCTATACAATCCAGATCCCGGCTTTCGGTATCTGATCGCAAGTCGCCGTAGTCACAAGTTCAATACAAAGAGGGGTGGAGAGACTGATCTCTCCACCCCTCTTTCATTTTCCATATCAGATTTGTCATTTGTCATTGCAGAAGATCGGCCCAGCAATGATAAATGACGAGGGCGTAGTCACCTCTATTCTTCAACCCGATAGACCTTCCCCTTCCAAACCACCACAACGCGCTGCCCGAGAGCGAAGCATTCGCCGAGTTTCGGCTCCTGGCCGATCAGATTGAAGTATTCATCGCTGGCGAATTTAAGCGTGACGACGGGGAGTTTCGCCTCGGCTTTGAATTCGCTGTCGGTCCAGACTCCATCGCGCAGGTAGAAGGTCTTGCCCGCGACCTGGCGAATCTGATTCGATGAACCCGAAGGCGAAATCCCGCCGAGTTTGTCGGCTCTGCTCAACTCTTCTTTTTTCTTGCTGAAATCCACCGCATCCTTGCCAGCGACACCGCCGTTGATAGTGACAGTCTCCGACATGGATGACCGGCCTTGCACTGGCCGTTCGACTGGCCGTTCGGGCGCCGCGGGCGGAGGGGCCAAAGGCCTGGATGATTTCCTATCGCCAAGTCCTCCCAAATTGCTCAGACCGCCCGATTGTCCTGCCACCATCCGCCTTTCCGGTTCAAGTACCAGATACGATGTGTAGGGCGTGACGATACCGTAACGCGTGCCCAGATCAACAATTTCGTCGCGCAGCTCTTTCGATTCGCCGTTCAATCGAATCTGGTCGAGCAGATGGCCGACGCGGCGCATCGCCCACAGGTGCGGGAGGAATTCGTTGTCGCTCTGCTTTTCGGGGAATTGCAGGTCGTCGTAAACGAACCGGCGCTCGCGGTTATTGACCTTGCCGGTGAGCGTCAATTGATTTGCGGAGGCGCGAGGGCGATAACGTCCCACCAGAACGAGCTGTGACCCGTGGAAGATGTCCGGCGTCGCGCGCGGATAGACCAGGTCGGTCTCCGCTCCGCCCCAGTCAATCTTCACGTCGCTCAGGACCGGATTGTTGACCTTGGCGAAGAAGTTCGAGACTTTGACCTCGATGTCCTCTTTCGGTTCGATGTAGGTGACTGTTCCGCGATTTTCATTGGCCAGCCCATCGAGCAGCGCGGTGTTGACGTCGTAACCGACGCCGAAGGTGAACAATCGCGTGTTGGCCTTATTCGCCTGTTTGACGTTCGCAAGAATGCTGCCGGCTTTGGTCTCCCCTACGGTCGGCTGGCCATCGGTGATGAGCACGACCATTTGCGGACGTTCGCCATGTTGGAGCTGTTTGAATGCGGCCATCAAGGCGTCGTTGATGTTAGTGCCACCCGTCGCGCGCATGCTTTCGATGAATTCGCGCGCCTGTTTCTTGCCTTCCTCATCGGCGGTTATGAGTCGCTCGCTCATCAAATGCTCTTCACCGGCGAAGGAAACGATGTTGAACCGGTCGCGCGGATTGAGCGAGCCGACTCCGTGACGCAGAGCGGCTTTGGCCTTATCCATCTTGCCTTCTTCTGACATTGAGCCGGAAGTGTCCAGCACGAAGATCACCTCCTTCGACGAAACCTCGCTTTCGTCGAGCTCGGCCTTCGGAGAAACCAGTAGTAGGAAGAAACCGTCCTTGCCCGGCTCACGATACGTCAGCAGGGAGAGTCCGAAATCCTGATTCGAGAGAGTGTAAAAAAGCTGGAAATCGGCGTTGACGCCGCCACGGGATTCGAAACTCAAACGCGCCTTACGCTCGCCGTCGCGCTTGACCTCAATCTCGTGCGAGGGCGAATAGATACCTTTGATAGCCGCCCGCGAAGAGATTTCGACAACGGCGGAAATCTGTCCGAACGAAGAGCCGCCCGGCGCGGGTTGCGGTCTTTCCGGTTCAAACTCCCTTCGCGGCATCGGCGTGGGGATCGGCGGCTGAACCCAGAACCCTTGCGACTGCCAGCCTGTGCCCAGCGGATAGCGATAGGCCACAGTCCCGCCTTCGTTGCGCAGCACCTGGCTGTAAGTCAATTCGATCTTCTTGTCGCTGTGAGGTTGAATCGGAAAGACGCTAGCCTGAAATAGATTCTTGCCAGCGTATTCGAGCAACGCCGGATCGCGCCTTGATCGCACGATGTCATTGTAGATCCGCCTCGCTTCATCGCGCGATCGAACTTCACCGACTAATCTCTTATCACCGTCCCACATTGCGAACTCTGTGATCGAAACATTGTCAGGCAGCGGAAAGAAGTACACGCCTTCGAGCAGATAAGGCGTGTCGTTTTCAAAAACCTGCTCGACGTGAGTGACCGAGACCTGATCTGTGATTTTTGCGGTGAAACGTATGCTTTTGACCTTGAGCGGTCGCTGCGGGACTTCCGTAGGCTGCGGGCAGCGTATTATTGGACGTGGGCACGGACGCGGAATGATGATTCCTTGCGCCTGCGCCAAAGGAATGAGCGACAACACCACAATCAAAGCCGTAAACAAATGCCCAATCTTCATAAGTTCCTCCTCGTTTCGTCAGGACTGCCACTCTTGTTTGATGGCCTCGGGCTGGGACTCAAGCCGGGATTGCGCCGAGCGATCAAAATGAATTTAAAGAGTCAGACCTCAGAACGCGCGCGTGTTTTGCTGGTTGCAGAAAAACAGGTATTATGCGCCCGACGATTTGCCAGGCTATTTTGACGCTACTTTTAAGTGATCAGAGTCGCCAGCAGATTTCCAATTGTGTATGTAATATCTGCGTTGCTGCAAATATCACTGTATTTTTTTGATATATCAACCCGCATTGAAGGCTTATCACGAGCGATCAAAGAAGATCACGCGCCAAGATAACTCTTTGACTATCTATAGATTGCTGATTAGTTGCCGGCATCTTGTTGTCTGCTTATGTGACTGGTACAAACTTTGCTGATACAGCGGCGGCGATATGTAAGTATAGGCAATATCGAGTGGGAATAAACACACTGGGAGGACATAATGAAGAGAAATTTGATTGGTCTACTATTGTTCGGATTGATGCTGGGTCTGGGTCTGACCGCAGCGGCGCAGGAAACTGATAAGGCCGCTCAGGGAGATTCGAGCCGCGTGGTTCGCGTTCCCGCTGGGCAGAAACAGACTGTCAGAGGCATCATCGTCAAGCGCGACGCTGACAGTTTCATCATGCGTGATCTGAACGGCGGCGACATCAAGGTCAACATGAGCAACGTCACCAAAGTCGAAGAGAAGAAGGGCAATCCCTTCCGCCGCGCCAAGAATTACGGCGCGACCTCCTTGTTGCGCGGATTGTCGGTCGAAGTCGAAGGCCGAGGTGATGGTTCGGGCGCGCTGAATGCAGAGAGGATCAAGACGAGGGATTACGAGTTGGTGGCGGCGCAAACCACCAACGCCCTCGTGGTTCCGGTCGAGGGGCGCGTCGGCGAAGCGGAGAACCGCCTCTCACAGGCCGAATCCAACGCCCAGCGCCTGTCGGGCCAACTCGAAGAACTAGCCGCTGTAGCCAACACCGCTCGAGGCGGAGCCAAAGCCGCCCAGGAGACTGCTGACATGGCGGTAGCCGGCGTCGAATCGACCAACAAGCGGATTGACTCCATCGTTACGGACCTCGACAATTATGAGGCGAAGCGTGAGGTCACCGTCAACTTCAAAGCCGGCAGCTTCTACCTTTCGCCGGACGCCAAGTCGAACCTCGATGAGATCGCCGCTCAAGCCAAGACTGAAAGAGCCTACGTCATCGAGATCACCGGGTTCGCTTCCTCCGAAGGCGGGAAAGAATTCAACAAGCGACTGAGCCAGCAGCGGGCCGACGCCGTGGTTCGTTACCTGGCTGACAACCACATGATCCCGCTTCGCCGCATCGTCACGCCGCACGGTTACGGCACGCTCAACCCGGTGGCCGACAACACGACGCGTGATGGCCGCAAAGAGAATCGCCGGGTCGAAGTCAAGGTTCTGGTCAACAAGGGCATGTCGTCCCCGGCGGCGCCAGTTCCGATGAACAAGCCCAACTCAAACGGCGCAGGGCAATAACTCTATTGCGCCCCTGTCCCGCGCTTCAATAAATCAATAACTGCAGTAACGAGTGGTAGGCTCCGATGGCGCGCTTACCACTCGTTGTTGTTTTTAGACGGTTCAGTTATTGTGTTGCTACCCCGTCGGTCGAAACTGACGTCGATCTAAAGACAGCAAAGAAAGCAGGCGAATAGATGATGAACCGGATTCGGAATTTCAGATCTTTAAAATCTCTGGCCTTTTTATTGATTATTTTCGGACTCATGTTCGCGATGACCGTCGCCGGACAAACCACACGCGCACGGCGAGTCAATGACGAGCCTCAACAGCCGCCGCAACAGCGCAACCAGGAGCCGCAGAAACCTCAACAGGGGACTCAGAAGCCTCCTGAGAAGAAACCCACGCCCGAACCCGAAGCGGAGACTATCCGCATCAACTCCAATCTGGTCGCGGTTCCCGTCTCGGTGACGGACGCTCAGGGCAATCCGATCCGTAATCTGGCGGCCGAAGATTTTCAGGTCGAAGAAGAGGGATCACCGCAGCAGCTGCAAACTCTGGGCGAGCCGGGCAAAACCCCGATCGAACTGGCGCTGCTCTTCGACGTTTCTCGCAGCGTCCGCAACCGCTTCGATTTCGAGCGCGAGACGGCAGGCAGGTTTCTCAAAGAGGTTTTGAAACCCGGCGACGCCGTCTCCGTCTTTTCAATCGGCACGGAGCCGAGGCTCTCCATCCAGCGCACAAGCAACGTCGATAGCGCCGTCGCCTCCACGGCCGCCATTCAACCGACCGAAGAGGCCACGGCCTTTTTCGACACCGTGGTCAAAGCCGCGCGTTATCTGAACGATAGCTCCAATCCCGGGGTCCGTCGCGTCATGGTTGTTATCTCGGACGGCGAAGACACCAATAGCGAACGATTTAAACTGGTGAGCGACGCTGCGCGCGAGTTGCAACGCGCCGACACTCTCCTTTACGCGATCAATCCGAGCGGACCGTCGATCCGCCTCAACAGGATCAGCACAAAAGGTCACGACGGAATGGTCAAACTGGCGAATGAGACCGGCGGGCTGGCTTTCCTGCCGGACAAGCTCGAGGACTTAACCAGGGTTTTCAGCCAGATCGCGGCTGAATTGCAGGCGCAGTACCTGCTCGGTTATTACTCTTCCAATGAAACAAACGACGGCAAATTCCGCCACATCACGGTCCGGGTCCCCAAACGCGCCGACCTCCGCATCCGCGCAAGACAGGGCTACTACGCTCCGAAAAACTAGCAGCGCCGCCTGCGAGGCGCCGCGCGCTTGAGCAAACGGTCGTATGCGAGAGTCAACCGTTTGCTCAAGCGCGCGGCGCCGTACCGGCGTTGTCAATCACTAGTTTTCACAGATTGGGGCGCCACAACAACGCCAATCCCGCGCCGCGCGCTTGACGTCGAACTGACAGTTCGACGTACATCCGATCATTTCCTCGCAAGGTAGAACATCCTGCCGTCGCTCAGCGTGAATCCGAATTCTCGTCGCGCGTCATAAGCCCTGACGCGGCTGAACCCGCACTCGGCCAGCGCCGCGATCACATCATCCGGGTCGTAATACCTTTGAAACAGGGTCAAATCAGAACGCCGCCAGGCCGCGCCTTCCGGCGTGAACATCGTCACGTCGTAGCGCTTCAACTTCTCTTCGGACTTGTAACTGGCGCGCACCACGCAGACATGGTCGTTTTCGACCATCTCCAGAGAATTGCCAAACCTCTCCGATTCATCCTCAAGGTTCAGGTCGAAAAGAAATATCCCGTCGTCCTCCAGAGCCGCGTAAACGTTGCGGAAGACCCTCTTCAATTCTTCAAACTCCATTACGTGATTGAGGCTGTCGAAGGCTGAGATGACGGCCTGGAACTTATCAGGCAGCTTGAAAGTCCGCGCGTCGGCGTGAATGAATACGGCGCCGGGCGCGTTCTCACGGGCGAATCTCAACATCGCTTCCGAGCCGTCAACGCCGGTGACGCGGTAACCCCGATCCGTCAGGCCTTTCGCAATCTGCCCCGTGCCGCAGCATAAGTCGAGAATGCGGCACCCGTCCGGCAGATGTGGAAAAAGTATGATGTTGAAGATGGACAGGGCGGGTCGGCTGTACTCCCCGCCCCAGTATTTGTTGTAGAACCACGCGAAACGGTCGTAATCGGAATAAATATTTGCCGCCTGGATTGCCATCCGTTACTTCTTCGGTTCGATCAACCGGTTGTACTTCTTCAACACCTCTCGCACGCCGTCGTGCGGCAGCGCGACGACTTTGTGATCGTCGCGACCGACCATCGTCTCGGCGGCGACCATCGCGTTGATGATCGCCTCTTCGACTGACTGCACGGTCGCTTCGAACAAAGGATTCATCCGGTCGTTCGGCAGCATTACGAGCTGGGCCGTCCCGCCCGATTGCGCGGCGTTGGGGTTGGCCGTGGAGAAGGCGATGAAGATGTCGCCCGAACTGTTGCCAGCCACGCTGCCCGTGCGCGCAAGTCCCATCGCGGCCCGGCGCGCCAATCGCTTCAACTGATGGGGCATCAGCGGCGCGTCGGTCGCGACGACAATGATGATCGAGCCGTTCTCGCGCTGCCGGAACGCGCCTTCGGAAAGCTCTTTGCCCACTGGCGCGCCCGCGATCGTCAGTTGATGCCGCAAACCAAAATTCGATTGAACCAGGGCGCCCACGGTGTAACCGCCCTGCCGCTCGTTGAGCTTGCGTGACGCCGTGCCGATGCCGCCTTTGAATTCAAAGCAAACCATTCCCGTGCCGCCGCCTACGTTGCCTTCAGCGACCGTCCCCGATCTGGCGTTGTCCAGCGCGTCGAAGACGTGCTGCTGTTTGACATGAAATCCGTTGATGTCGTTGAGCCAGCCGTCCCAGGTCTCGGCGACAACGGGCAATCCCCAGGGCTGCATCGTTTTGCTGAACTGGCGCGATTGCCACGCGATCACCGCGTCGCGCACAACGCCGACGCTCGAAGTGTTCGTGATCATCACCGGCCCTTCCAGAAATCCCGACTCTTCGATCCAGGTCGTGCCGGTCATCTCGCCGTTGCCGTTGAGCGAGAACCAGCCGGCGAAGACCGGATCGTTCGACGATTTGCCCCGCGGATGAATCGCCGTGACGCCCGTCCGCACAGGTCCGACCGCGACCTGTAGTTTGCCATCGCCTGAGATCAGCGTCGTGTGGCCGACCTCGACGCCTTTGACATCAGTGATCGCGTTGAGCGGGCCGGGCGCTCCGTCGAATGGAATGCCCAGGTCGCGCGCTCGGGGTTTCGATGGTGTCTGAGAATCGCCCTGCGCCGTCATAGTTTGAAAAGTCACTGTCAGAATAAAAAACAAACTGAAAAAATCCGCCAGAATCCGTCGCATCCGCGTCATCGGTGTTCCACTTCCTTTCCTCGAATCAGCGCCGCGAGCGGTAGAGAGCCCGGCTTCACCCGGATTCGCGCTCGGCGCCGCTCGCGGTACTGATTGTCATAGGCTAAACTGCGCTGCGATTTCGCATCATCAGGGAGGGCGCCATGAATTTGCAAGACAAAGTTGTAGTCGTCACCGGGGGCGCGAACGGCATCGGCCGCGCGCTGTGCAGACGCTTCGCCGCCGAGGGGGCGCGCGGCGTCATGGTTTCAGACGTTGATTTCGACGCGGCCTCGAAGGTCGCCGCCGAGATCAATGGCCTCGCAGTCAAAACTGACGTAGCCGGCGAAGCCGACGTCGCCGCCCTCGTCGCAAAAACCAACGAAGCTTTCGGTCCCATCGACCTCTTCTGCTCGAACGCGGGCATCGGCGGCATGCCGGGTTTTGAGCAGGTCACGAACGAA
>Ga0126383_10003358_pt1 | contig 10584 bp, 9 predicted proteins | sample PanSoiMetPlot_35_FD_96882 | JGI IMG/M metagenome (GOLD analysis project Ga0126383, IMG submission 96882) | Tropical forest soil microbial communities from Panama - MetaG Plot_35 | ecosystem: Environmental > Terrestrial > Soil > Tropical forest > Bulk soil | place: Panama | collected 2016-02-17
GGTGCGTGAGCTGTCGGGACAGGTGGGCAGTGAAACCGTCCGCCTCGCCGACTTTACGCATGTGCCGACACACTGTAAGTTCGTCGCCCTGATGCCGCAATGGGACTTCCTGAACTTCATCGCTGCTCACGGTCGGTGCTATCCAGGCTTTAAACTCAGGATGCAGTCGGAAGTAACCGACTTACTGGAGGAAAATGGCCTTATCAATGGCCTGCGTGCCAGGACTCCCGGAGGCGATCTCGAAGTTCGCGCCACCCTCACGATTGGGGCTGACGGGCGCCATTCGATCGTGCGCCAGCGCGCCGGACTCGAAGTGATCAACTTTGGTGCGCCGATGGACGTTCTGTGGACGCGCTTGAGCCGCTTCCCCACGGATCCGCCGCAAACCTTCGGCCACATTGAGCGCGGCAGAATGCTGGTGCTGCTGAATCGGGAGGCTTACTGGCAGTGTGCCTATCTGGTTCCCAAAGGCGCGGCAGACGAAGTTCGCCAGCGCGGCTTGGGTGCTTTTCGCGAAGATATTGCCAAGCTGGAGCCTTTTCTGAGCGACCGCGTTGGCGAACTCAATGATTGGGAGCAGGTCAGCTTGCTGACCGTTACGGTCGATCGGCTCTCGCGATGGTCGCGCCCCGCTTTGCTCTGCATCGGCGATTGCGCGCACGCTATGTCGCCCATCGGCGGGGTCGGCATCAATCTCGCAATACAAGACGCCGTCGCAGCTGCGAATATCCTTGGTCCGAAGCTGCTGTCTGGATCGCTCTCGGGTGCGGATCTGAAAGCCGTTCAGCAGCGCCGGATGTTTCCAACTGCGGCAACACAGCGGCTGCAGATCGTGATCCAAAACAATGTGATTCAGCGCGCCTTGGACAGCGCGAACCCGAAGCCGTTGAAGCTGCCCTGGGTGATGAAGCTGCTTAACGTCTTCCCCGTCCTCCGCCGCATCCCCGCGCGCATGGTCGGCGTCGGCTTTCGCCCGGAGCACATCCACCTTCCCCCTGCCCCTGCGGCATTAAGGCCTCCACCACCCGCGCCAACGCGCAACGCCCCGCATCACATCTCTTAATGCGACGATTCTTTCGTCACGAACCTGCCATAACGTCAAAGTTCGAAAGCGAGGTCTCATCGATATCGAAAACTGGCGCAAGTTTGGCGTCTTTAGAAACATATCCAGGAAAGCGCGATTCGGCTGGGCGAGGCAATGCCCGCCCATCTGGGTTGCGTCAGGCTGACTTCAAACCGACAACGATAGCGGCCGTCTCTTCTGCAGCATTCTGAGGATCCAATAGGCGGCCGTCGCGGCGGCAAGATGTTTCAGCGTATGGCCGCTGACGATGTTCCCTAACGAGAAAATCGGCTTGTCCAGCGCCTCCAGGACTTTTGCCAAAGCATAGAAACCGACGACAACCGCCAGATCCGATCCTCGTGTGTAACGTGGCGGAAAGAGAAGTGCCAGCAAGAGAACAAGCGCCGAATACACCTGCACGGCGGCATAGAAGCGTAGGTCTCCCTCGCCTCGTGCTTCATTCATGTACCACTGCAGCACACTAGCCAACCCCACGAGCAAAAGGATCGGAAGTAACCGCAGGCCAAGTCGAAGGCTGATGCGCTCTGCGATCACCGCCGCCACCATCGCCATGAATGCGATCGTCATAGGCAGGCGGTCCCACACGAGCCGGGCGTTACTTGCGGACCAATGATAGTAGGAGGAGCCGAACGCTGTCAGGAACACACCCACAAAGACGAGCAGATAAGGCCATCGCTCGCGCGGATCAATAAACGGTCCGGTCGTCGCACTTGCATCGCGCCGAGATAAGAAAATCAGACCCCATACACCGACAACGGCGAAAGGAAAATTCGAAGTCACATCGGCAAAGTGCGGGATGCCGAGAAAGCTGCGCTGGTCCGCGAACTGGTGATACGACTGTGGCTGCGGAATGGGCGGCAACAAGACGGCAATCAAGGCTACTGCCGCGGTGAGCGCAAACAAGAGCCACAGACTCGAATTTCGGGAAATCACAGGCCCCTCTCAGTTGGTTGGTTTTTCCTTCCGCGAGCCGAATTTGTGGGAATAGGCCCAGGTGAATTCCGCGCCAAACAAGAAGACCTGGGCGGAGTAATAGACCCACAGCAAGACCACGACGAGGGACCCTGCTGGCCCAAAGCGCGAGCTGACCCCATTTCTCCCCAGGTACACTCCGATCACGAATTTGCCGGCAATAAACAGCAGTGAGTTGACCACGGCGCCGATCCAGACATCCTTCCAATCGATGTCCACGCGAGGCATCAATTTGTAGATCATCGCGAACACAATGGTCGACAACACGATGCCCACGGTCACGTCGAAGGTGTAGGCCACGGTCGTCCAACCACCAAACCGCGGATGCCACCACCTGCTGAGCGCGTCCAGACCGGCACTGTACGACAGCGAGACCATCAACAGGAAACCAATGCCAAGAACCAGGCCAAAGGACAATAACCGGGCGCGCGCGAGTCTCCACAAGCTGAAGCTGCTACTAGCCCTTGCCGGCACCCGCCAGATGCGATCGAACGCGTCCTGCAGTTCCGCGAACACGGCGGTCGAGCCGATCATAAGGAAAACAATGCCGACAACCACCGCCAGGACACTCCCGGTTGGCTTCCGCGCGCTTTCCAGCAGGCCCTGTACGGCCAAAGCGCCAGGCGTTCCGAGCATGCTCTGCAGTTGATAAAAGATCTCAGCACGGACAGCTCCTTCGCCGAAGACAAGGCCGGCGATGGAACTGACGATAAGTAAAAGGGGGGCGATCGAAAACATCGTGTAAAAAGCCAAGGCCGCACCCATGCTCTGTGCGTAGTCGTGCACCCAATTCACGGCTGCCGCTCTTAACAGACTGGTGACCTCGTCGCGACTCATGGTGCCATTCCGTGCCCCTGGGGTACACAGAGCATCGTGGAAGGTGGAGCATCATGGTTGTGCCGCAGGCAGGGATGCTCGGATACGCTGGGAGAAGTCCGGAGCATCGCCGGCAGCTTGGGCCAAGCTATTGATCCATGCACGACGCCGCAACTCTTCGAAAGACAGGGTGGGATTCAGCAAGCCTGCCCGATACAGGCCCCGATCGGAATACCCGTTAAGCCAGAAACGAATGTCAAAATCGTGGAGCTTACCGGCGATCCTCGCATAACGCACGATGTTGATAGTGCAACTGTTGCTGAGGAGATGGTAAAACTCCGGCCGGGTTGCAAGTTCGTTGATGCGGTCAAGGTAGACGAGGAACAGCCGGCGCGCATTTTCGGGCCGTGTCTCAACGTGGTAAAGATACACGTCCTCGTGGCGGTAATTCGTGCGTACCCGCACGATGTCTCGCTCATCTCCCACCACGTAGATCAAGCCGAATTGCTTAAAGATTGAGGCGAGAGGGTCAAATCCCTGTCCAATCTGTCGTCTCGCTTCAATCGAGATGCACACGGGAAGCGCGTTGTCGAAATTGAAACTCACAAAAGTGTGCGCTATCGGTATGGGCATCCAATAGGAGACATAGAAATCCAGCGAAGTCAGATGTGAGAGCAACACTTCACGCGATTCATAGTGCGGCGTGAAGTCCGTGGTCGAGCGATAGTCAAAGTTGCGAAAATTTTTCAGCAACACGCGGTCGCCATCACGGAGCGCCTGCGGCAGCACGGCCACCTCTGTTTGCCACGGGCGGTTGAACGAAGGCTGGATAGACAGGTATAAAACAACCACGGCGAGGAACAACCCTCCGAAGACAAGAACTGTGCGCAGGCTTCGCTTCCACCACAGCGCATAAATGCCGAACGCCAGGAACGCGATTGCCAAAACCAGGCGTAGCCAGGCCCACGGAAGATTCGACCAATAGAGCGCAAGTGTCGCCCAGGCTAGGACAAAGAAGCGGAATAAGAATCCCAGCCCAGTCCAAAGCCAGGCGATGGGCTTTAGCAGCCACGGGGTGGAAGACAGGCGTGCTTCAGTCGATGTCATGAGCATTGCTCCTGGTGTTGGGCCGTGCCGCGATCCTTGGTTTTGTCTCACAGCGAGCTGAGGCCACCCGAGTGCCAGGCGACGTAGAGGCCGGGACCCGTTTGTGTCCTACTTCCTCGACATTCATGGGATTGCTGCCCTTCGAATTCCTGCCCTTCCGCCGGTTGCGTGGAGTGCAAACTGTTATCCAGAATCGAGTTCCTGTCAAGACTTTGGACTCGGGTGCATTTTCCGCGGCGACCGCCGGACCGCCTCTCAACCTAGGTCGCGGTCCTGGCGTCGCTTACTATCTTTCGGGGCCGCTCTCTGTTAGACAAGTCCGGACAAGTTTTAAACACTACAGAACAGATACTTGCCCTACCGACGACTACGCAGGACCGTCTCACGCTGCCACGAGTAGCCCGGCTGACGCTCTCTTTAGCCATGTTGCCGTTCGCGAAAAGCAAGGCATGCGGCCAGCTGGCTTCGGGCTTTTGTTCGCGAAAAAACAAGTCGACGATCTCATCTACAACGAGAACGGCAACGACGTGTTGCTCATCAAATACATCAACCCTGCCTCGCAAACTGTCCAAGGTGGAGATTCATGCGTCACCCGCTTGCTGCTAGTACTCTAAGTTTCCGATCAGCGCGTTAGGACTTGAAGCGGATGAATTTAACGAACTAGGCTAGATGCGGTCAGTTCATCGCTGCCGAATGACCCGGCTGCCACATCCACCCAAACCGAGTCAGAGACGAAAGCTTCTCGGACTCGGATTTCTTGCTCAATCCGCCTTGGACAAATACACTAGCGGCCAACTCAGGAGGCCCGCTATAAAGCTCTCAGTCTTCTGCGGAGTGAGCGTCGATGGCTTTCTGGCCCGGCCAGACAATGCCCTCGATTTCTTAGATGCGGGCGGGCAGGAGCCGCACGGCTTCGAGGAATTCTACGGCAGCGTCGATGTGGTCGCCATCGGCAGGAAGACCTTCGAAGTTGTACTGAAATTTGGGTCGTGGTTTTACGGAAAGAAGCCGGTATTTGTATTGAGCAGCCGTCCGCTCGACTTGTCATCAGTCAAAGGCGGCGTGGTCGAGCAGATGTCGGGAGGACCGGCCGAAATCGTAAGGCAGCTCAAGTCCCGCGGCTTCAAACACGCTTATATAGACGGCGGCGTTACCATTCAGAGATTTCTTGCGGCGGGATGTATCGACCGACTGGTGATCACACGCGTGCCGGTACTGATCGGTGCAGGTATTCCGTTGTTTGGCCCGGTACCGCGCGACATCAGCCTTCGTCACGTGGCTACGCGCTCCTATAAAGGCGGCCTGGTGCAGAGTGAATACGAAATTGGCGCTGAGGCACAGATCCAATGAAGCGCACGCATGTTAATCAAGCCGAGGCCGCCGGATTCGCCCGTGCGTTCGGCCGCGAAGCCGATGCCATCGTCTGAAAACTAGCGATAGCCCAAGAACGTAAAAGTGATCGCGCGTGGCGATCGGCAGTTTCCTCAAATCGAATCGACGGCCGAGCTTTAAGGGTTTGGAGAAATGCCGGTCAGAAATTTGTGAAGCAGTTTGACGCTGCGAACACGGCAGCAATGATCAGGTCGGAGTTGGCCGCGGCAGTGAGAAGGGCAGCACAGCGATGCATTGCTGCACTGGGTCACGGCTCCTCCAAAAAGTCTCCGCCGATAGTCTAGTGCAAGGCAGATCAGGATGTTGCGAAGTCACCTTGCGGCCGAAAGCTCTTCAGGGCGTCAGTCTCATCCTCAAAGCTAGGAACGACATCTAGTAGGCGGAATACCCTCAGCACGTTCAGCACCCGGCCTCGCGGAGCCAGAAGTTTCAAGACGCCACCAGCCCGTTTGAGAGAAACGAACACTTCCACAATGATGCTTACGGCAGAACTGTCGATCTGCGACAGGTTCATAAGGTTCAGCAGCAACTTGCGCTTACCGACGTCGAGCAACTTGCGTAGATCTTTGCTCAGCAATTCGCTCTCGCCTGTGTCGACGGTCGATTTTCCAAAGAGATCCACCACACTGACATCGCCACAGTCCCGGATTGAGATCAGAAGAGCCACAACACTCTGATGTGTGTGCAACGAGATAGGTTACACGGCAGCCCGTCGCCAGACGGTCGAAAGGATTCTAACTCGCTGCAGAGGTGGGTAAAACCAACGCCACGGCCTCGCGTTGAGACCATTAACGTGCGCGTAACGTAGCCGAAGGAGGATGGTGGTCTCAATACCGATCAAGGAGGTGCGCGTTATGTCTTGCCGACAGACGTTGATTGCGGGCACGGGGCTGATGCTTGGTGCGCTGCTTGCGGGATGCAATTACCGCGGGGAAGAACCGGTCAAGCAGAAGGATTTTGCGGTCAACACCGAGGTCAAGACCGCCATCGGCGCGGCGGGCAGCACGTTTGTGAATCCGATCATGACGCAATGGATCGATAAGTACCGGCAGGTGCATCCTGCGACGCAGGTGAACTATCGCGCCATCGGCAGCGCTGCGGGGGTGACCGAATTAAAGCAGGGCACGCTGGAAATCGCCGCCACTGATGCGCCGCTGAACGATGAGCAGTTGAAAGAGATGGCGGCCATTATTCAGGTTCCCGTCGCCGCTGGCCCGGTGTGTGCGGTCTACAACTTGCCGACGCTGAAAACGCCGCTGCGGCTGAGCGGCTCGACGCTGGCGGGGATATTCCTTGGCAAAATCATCAGCTGGCAAGACCCGGCGATTGCGCATGACAATCCCGATGCGCAGCTGCCGCACGCGGCCATCATCGTTGTGCATCGAAGCGACGGAAGCGGCACCACAAACATTTTGGCGTCGTATCTCGCGAAGGTGAGCGCGGAGTGGTCGCACGATGCCGGCCAGGGTCTTACCGTGAAGTGGCCGGTGGGGATTGGCGCGCAGGGCAGCAGCGGGGTGCTGGATTTTGTCAGCGCAAATACCGGCACGATCGGGTATGCGGAACTGAACTACGCGAAGGCCAAGAATCTGCCGGTGGCCTGGATTGAGAATCGCGCGGGCAGTTACGTAGCGCCGAGCCCGGCGAGCGCAACCGCGGCGGTTGAAGCGGCCAGCGATGCATTGGAAAAAGATGTGCGCGCATCGGTAGTGGACCCGCCGGCTGCAGCGAAGGAGGCGTATCCAATTACAGGCCTGACGTTTTTTTTGATCGCCAAGGACGGAAGTGACTTGGCCGAACGGCAGGCGATTCGGGACTTTATTCAGTACACTGTGAATGGCGGCCAGGATCTGGCGGAAGGTTTGGACTATGCGAAGCTGCGCAAGGCAATTCAGCAGCGCGCGCAAAGTTTGCTGGGAGAAATGCAGGTGAACGGCCAGGTAGTGAAATCGACATAGCCACCGAAAGGCCGTAGTGCGGCAGAGCAGTTTACGATTTAGTTGGACCAGGAGCGACTCGATCTGCGGCCGCCGCTGCTGCACCGCCATCAAGTGGGTGGGCCTGCGGATCCAAAACGCGCTCCAAGCGATTGCCTTAGCGGATAGATTGCGACGAGGCGCAGAAGTTGGGTGGTCGCTCCTGGCGGAGTGAAGCCGAGCTATCCGGGTCCGCTGGCAAGCTAGCATGTCACCGGATCTGAAAGTCCGTGTACGGTTGCCGCGGCGCAATCGCGACAATGCACAAATCATCTGCCTAAATTGATGTATAAAAGATTGTGCGATATCGAAGAGTTTCGAGCGTGGTGTTTTCGCTTCTCTGTTGGGGTTCCCTGACGTGCGGACAGAAGGCAACGGGTTCCTCTTTTGTTTCCAACAATTCGAGCGCTGGAGCGAATTCGGCGAATGCACCTTTCATCGTGATTGGATTCGTCGGCGGATTCGTGCGGCACGACGATACCGTGCACAGCCCGGTGCAAGTGGCCGAGCGAATCCGCAAGGACTATCCGCCGAGCGTCTATATAAAGGTATTTGAAAATCGCCGACGGGAGCAGGCTCATCAAGTAATCCTGAAGCTTTTGGACACCAACCGCGACGGGACGCTATCCGACGAAGAAAAACGAAATGCGAGGATCGTCCTTTACGGAATGAGCTGGGGCGGATCGGAAACCGTGGCGCTGGCGCGCGAATTACAGGCGGAGACAATTCCAGTGCTGTTGACCATTCAGGTGGACAGCGTGGAAAAGATTCGGGAGAACGATGAAGTCATTCCGGCCAATGTGGCCGAGGCTGTGAATTTCTACGAATCGGACGGCTTTGTGCACGGACGTTCCGAGATTCGAGCTGAAGATCCGGCGCGTACGAAGATTTTGGGCAACTTTCACTTCAGCTACACGTCGATGCCTGCAAATTGCGAGAAGTACCCCTGGTGGGACCGATGGTTCGTCAAGCCACACACGGAAATCGAGTGCGATCCGACGGTGTGGAATAAAGTGGAGGCGCTGATTCGTGCAAAATTGCCGCCGACGGGAGGGAGCCAAGTTTCTCAGGGATAGCCGATTATGGCTCTACCGAAGGAGGGGGGTGGTTTTCACCAAGGCGTTGTCGGTTTCGACGGAGAGGTGTTGGAGCATCGTCCAATCCCGCTCGAGCTCCAGCATCGTTTCGCGGCTGTGTTTTGCACTTTTCAAGACGCCTCGTGTGCGGGCGAGAAGAAATTTGTAAGCCAATTGCGGGTTGGAGCCAGCCGCCAGAGCGTTACGCGCGCTCAGGCCGACTCGTAAGGGCTCGCCGCCCTCCCAGAGGTCCATCCATACTGAGCCGTCTTCGTCGACGGTTGCGGTGCCTTCGCGGTCGAGGTCTTTCAAGAAATGAGACAGTTCGTGCTTGTCGACGATGTCCTTGCTTGCCTGGACAGTCGACTCTAAAGCTTTTCGGTAGTGCTTCCATTCGCTGGGCGTGCCAACGAGTTGCACGCGGTCGTCAGGCGTAGTAGCCGTCCGTTGCAGCGCAGTAGTTGAACTCTCCACATTGGGGCCCGAGGTGGGATATTTCTCGAAGGTATGCTCCGGATTGAAGCGTCCAGTGAGGAGGTATGAGGCGGCGATGAACGGCAGAACGCGGTCTGCAAAGAGCACCATGGGGATGAGAAGTTTCTTCGAGCGATACAACTGCTCCGTACCCGAACGGACTTCGCTGCTTTGCTTAATCGTACCGGGCACTTGCGCAAAGTGCATCACGCGAAAATTCGATTGAGGATGGTGGAGGGCGTAGTGCGTAAACGTGCGAGCAACCGCCTTGGGGCTCTCCATCCCGAAGTCGTTCAGGTAATCCCGATGAACCGCGTGGGGGAAATAGAAATTGATGGCCCCTCGCGTGAAATCGGCGCAATTGCGGATGACGCCGTTGAAATTGTTTTTGTTCGGCCGCTTGTTGAATTCGGCGATGAATTTCTCATCCTGCTCGAGCGTGGTGTCTACCGCAAAAATGTAGACACTGCGGATCATAGTTGCCGCAACCATCTCCCGCCATTCGGACTTCTGGCTGGTCCGGCAGGCGTTGGTGTCGCAATATTGCGAAAGATATTTCTCGCGGTAGCGCTCTTCCAGCAGGTGCTTGACCTGGGCCGATCCGAATATCGGGCGGTTTTGCGGATCTTCAACTCCATAAAGATAGACGCTCAGCGGAACGACGTTCCATTCGTACGGATGGTCCTCACCGATATTGATGTATGTACTCATCACCGAGCCAATTTCGCCGGGGCGACACAAACGGAGCTTTACTGGGGAATCCGCACAGATGTTTGAAAAATAGACCGCGGTGTGGCCGGTGCCGGTGATCCTGTCCATGCTCTCGCCCAACGATTCGTTGAGCACGACTCCGACGCCGGCTCGTGCGAGCGGACACACCAAAAACGCAACCAGGAACGAAAAGATAAAACTAGCGGCGGAAATTGGACGCCGGGGAAAGGAACGTGGTGTGGCAGGTTGGCAAGCTTTTGCAACGAATGAGAGCAAGAAGTTCTCTTTCCGCCATCAGCGACTGGGCCCTTCGCCAGATCAGCCTCTAAGAATTCAACCCGATTCAGCACGGAAAGTCTCTACGGCAGATACCTTATAAACAGCATTGAAGTTAGGTGGGGCCTGGTGGGCCTGTCCTGCCTAAGCTGGAAATGGAGACAGCGTTCATCCGCTAAGATAACGGAGCGAACACATGAAGAAGCAACGGAGGCACTACACGCCGGAAGAGAAGGTTGTCATTCTGATGCGGCATTTGGTTGAAGGAGTGCCGATCTCGGATCTGTGTGACGAACGGGGACTCCAGCCAACCGTGTTCTACCGCTGGCAGAAGGAGTTTTTCGAGAATGGAGCGGCAGCTTTTCAACAAAGGAGACGCACCAACCATCAGCCTGAACAGGAACGAATCGCTTATCTGGAGCAGAAGATCCAGACGAAAGATGAGGTTTTGGCTGAACTGATGGCAGAGCATGTTGCCCTAAAAAAAAGAGTTGGGAACTCTGACCCGGGCCTGGGTTCCGCACGATACGCGGGACCAGATCGTGGATTTCGTCCGGCGCTGGTCTCGGAAGACCGAGATCGGCGCGGGGCGTTTCATCCGGTGGCTCGACATTACAGCCAGCAAGTTCTACGGCTGGCGCGAGCGGTACGGCAAGGTGAATGAGCATAACCGCTGGGTTCCCCGGGACTTTTGGCTGGA
>Ga0126383_10003361_pt1 | contig 10581 bp, 10 predicted proteins | sample PanSoiMetPlot_35_FD_96882 | JGI IMG/M metagenome (GOLD analysis project Ga0126383, IMG submission 96882) | Tropical forest soil microbial communities from Panama - MetaG Plot_35 | ecosystem: Environmental > Terrestrial > Soil > Tropical forest > Bulk soil | place: Panama | collected 2016-02-17
AGGCCGAGTACGACACCATCCGCGCCGTGAAGCGCACGACGCGGCTGCCGGTGATCGCGAACGGCGACATCGCGACACCCGAGGACGCGAAGCGCGTGCTCGACTACACCGGCGCCGACGGCGTCATGATCGGGCGCGCCGCGCAAGGGGCGCCCTGGATCTTCCGGGAGATCGAGCACTATCTCGCGACGGGCCGGCGGCCGGCGCCGCCGACCACCGGCGAGATCCGCGAGGTGCTCGTCGCCCATCTCGCGGAGCTCTACCAGTTCTACGGGCGCGAGACCGGCGTGAAGGTCGCGCGCAAGCACATCGCCTGGTACACGCGGGGGCTCGAGCGCTCGGCCGAGCTGCGCGCCGCGGTGAACCGGGCCGAATCGGACGAGGAGCAGCTCGCGGAGGTCGAGCGCTTCTTCCGGCAGATCGGGCAGCAAGAACCCGTCCTGCGCCACAACAAAGAAGAGGAGATGGCGGCATGAGGCAGACGTCGAGCGAGATCGCGGAGTCCGTGCGCAAGTCGCTGGATCGCTACTTCAAAGACCTGGACGGCGAACGACCGCGCGCGATCTATGACATGGTGCTGAAGAACGTCGAGAAGCCGATGCTGGAGACGGTCCTCGACAAGGCCGAGGGAAACCAAACGATCGCCGCCGCGATGCTCGGCATCAACCGCAATACCCTGCGGAAGAAGATCCAGCAGCACAAGATCAAGGTGTGAAGGGTGAAACGTGAAGGGTGCGCGCCGTCGGTGTGCGCTGCATCCCGTCACATGCCCACCCTTCGCGCGAGTCGATGGACATCCGCATCAGGCAGGCGCTGATCAGCGTCTCTGACAAGACGGGGATCGTCGAATTCGCGCGGGCGCTCGCGCCTTTCCGGGTGTCGCTCCTCTCCAGCGGCGGCACGGCTAAGCTGCTCGCCGCGAACGGCGTCGCGGTCACCGAGGTCGCCGATTACACCGGCTACCCCGAGATGCTGGACGGCCGCGTCAAGACCCTGCACCCGAAGGTCCACGGCGGCCTCCTCGCGCGGCGCGATTCACCCGCGCACATGGCGGCGATCAGCGAGGCGGGCATCGAACCGATCGACCTCGTCGTCGTCAACCTCTATCCCTTCCAGCAGGCAGTGGCCCGCGACGACTGCACGCTCGACGACGCCGTCGAGAACATCGATATCGGCGGGCCAGCGATGGTCCGCGCGGCGGCGAAGAACCATGCTGGCGTCGCCGTCGTGACCGACACCGCGGACTACGCCGGTGTCCTCGCCGAGCTGAAGGCCAAGGACGGCGCCCTCTCGGCTGCGACGCGCCTCGCGCTCGCCAAGCGGGCGTTCGCGCACACGGCGGCCTACGACGCGGCGATCGCGAGCTATCTCGCCGGCCTCGACTCCGATCGGCGCCCTGCCCTCTTCCCGGACCGACTCGTCCTGCAGTGGGAAAAGGTCCAGGAGATGCGCTACGGGGAGAATCCGCATCAGCGGGCCGCTTTCTATCGCGACCTCGAGCCCGCCGCGGGGAGCCTCGCCCACTACCGGCAGCTCCAGGGCAAGGAGCTCTCCTACAACAACATCGCCGATGCCGACGCCGCCTGGGAGTGCGTGAAGAGCTTCGAGCGCACGGCGTGCGTGATCGTCAAACACGCGAATCCGTGCGGCGTCGCCGAAGGACCGGACTCCCTCTCGGCGTACAGCCGCGCGTTCAAGACCGATCCCACGTCGGCGTTCGGCGGCATCATCGCCTTCAATCGGCCGCTCGATGGCCCCGCGGCAGCCGCGGTCGCGAAGCAATTCGTCGAGGTCGTGATCGCGCCCGAGTTCGACGCCGAAGCGCGCGCGGCCCTCGCCGGCAAGGAGAACGTGCGAGTGCTCGCGGTGCCGATGGGTCGCGACACCGAGCGCTACGACCTCAAGCGCGTCGGCGGCGGGATGCTCGTGCAAACGCCGGACGCCCGGAGCGTCACCGCCGCCGAGCTCAAGGTCGTGACGCGGCGCGCGCCGACAGCGGACGAGCTCGAGGATCTCCTGTTCGCCTGGCGCGTCGCGAAGTTCGTCAAGTCGAACGCGATCGTCTTCGCAGGCGGTGGCACGACGCTCGGCGTCGGCGCCGGGCAGATGAGCCGCGTCGACAGCGCGCGCATCGCGGCGATCAAGGCCGAGAACGCGGGGCTCTCGCTGCGCGGCTCGGTGGTCGCCTCGGACGCTTTCTTTCCGTTCCGCGACGGCGTTGACACGGTGGCGCAGGCCGGGGCGAAGGCGATCATCCAGCCCGGCGGCAGCGTGCGGGACGACGAGGTGATCGCGGCCGCGGACGAGCGCGGGCTTGCGATGGTGTTCACCGGCGTGCGTCATTTCCGGCATTGAGCGCGGGCGAATGAAGCTCCTCGTCATGGGCAGCGGCGGGCGGGAACACGCACTCGCCTGGAAGCTCGCACAGAGCCCGCGCGTCCAGAAGGTGTACGTCGCGCCCGGCAACGGCGGCACCGCGCGCGACCCGGGCGTCGAGAACGTCCCGATCACCGAGCTCGCCGAGCTCGCCGACTTCGCGGGGCGCGAGCGAATCCAGCTGACGGTGGTGGGACCCGAAGCGCCGCTCGCCGCGGGGGTCGTGGATCTCTTCCGCGCCCGCGGCCTGCGGATCTTCGGTCCGATCAAGGCGGCCGCGCAGCTCGAAAGCTCCAAGGCATTCGCGAAGGGCTTCCTCTTCCGGCACCACATCCCTACCGCCGACTACCAGAGCTTCACCGAGGCGCAAGCCGCGCACGGTTACATCGACATCAAGGGTGCGCCGATCGTCGTGAAGGCCGACGGCCTCGCCGCGGGCAAGGGCGTCGTCGTCGCGGCGACCAAGGACGAGGCCCACGCTGCGGTCGATCGCATCCTCGTGGAGCAAGCGATGGGCGACGCGGGCGGCCGGCTCGTGGTCGAGGATTTTCTCGAAGGCGAGGAGACGAGCTTCATCGTGCTCGTCGACGGCGAGCGCAGCCTCGCGCTCGCCACCAGCCAGGATCACAAGCGATTGCGTGACGGCGACGAGGGGCCCAACACCGGCGGCATGGGCGCGTACTCGCCGGCGACCGTCGTGACGCCCGCGATCCACGCCCGGATCGTGCGCGAGATCATCACGCCGACGGTGCGCGGAATGGCCCAGGACGGCATCCCGTACTCCGGGTTTCTCTACGCGGGGCTAATGATCGACCGCGCCGGCAATCCGAAGGTCCTCGAGTTCAACTGCCGCCTCGGCGACCCCGAGACGCAGCCGATCCTCCTGCGGCTGAAGAGCGACCTCTTCGACTTGCTCGAGCACGCGCTCGAAGGGCGCCTCGATCGCATCGAGGCCGCATGGGACCGTCGCGCGGCGCTCGGGGTGGTGCTTGCGACCGCGAACTATCCCGAAACGCCGCGGAAGGGCGACGCAATCGTCGGCATCCCGCCGGCCGCGGACGACTGCCGCGTGTTCCACGCCGGCACCGAGCTCGTCGAAGGGAAGCTCGTTACGAGCGGTGGCCGCGTGCTTTGCGTCACCGCGCTCGGCGACAGCGTCAAGCTCGCGCAGAAGCGCGCCTACGAAGCGGTGACCGCGATCCGGTTCGACGGGATGCAATACCGGCGGGACATCGGCTTCCGCGCCGCCGCGCGCCGCGGCTGAGCCGAACTGCCGCTGTGGTTAAATGCGGCGCATGGACATCGCCGCGGTCAAGCACTACTTCGCCGGTCTGCAGGCGCGGATCGTCGCCACGCTCGAGTCGCTGGACGGCGGACGGTTCCGCAGCGACGCGTGGACGCGCGCCGAGGGCGGCGGCGGCGAGTCGCGCGTGCTCGAGGACGGCGAAGTCTTCGAGCGCGGCGGTGTCAACTTCTCCCACGTCGCGGGAGCGAAGCTGCCGCCGTCTGCCACCGCGTCGCGACCGGAGCTCGCCGGACGCGGCTTCGAGGCGATGGGCGTGTCGCTCGTGCTCCACCCGCGCAACCCGTACGTGCCCACGGTGCACATGAACGTGCGGTATCTCGTCGCGGCGAAGGGAGGCGAAGCCGCGGTCTGGTGGTTCGGCGGGGGCATGGACCTCACTCCGTACTACGGTTTCGAGGAGGACGCGGTGCACTTCCATCGCACGTGCCGGGAGGCGCTCGCAGCGTTCGGCGCCGATCTGCATCCGCGCTTCAAGCGCTGGTGCGACGAGTACTTCCACCTCCGCCACCGCGGCGAGCCACGCGGGGTCGGCGGCATCTTCTTCGACGACCTCGCGGCGCCCGATTTCGAGACCTGCTTCGCGGTCGTTCGCAGCGTCGGGGATCACTTCCTCCCCGCCTACCTCCCGATCGTCGAACGCCGCCGCGACACGCCGTACGGTGAGCGCGAGCGCGACTTCCAGGCGTATCGTCGGGGGCGCTACGTCGAGTTCAACCTGGTGTACGACCGCGGAACGCTGTTCGGCCTGCAATCGGGCGGCCGCAGCGAGTCGATCCTGATGTCGCTCCCGCCGGTCGTGAAGTGGCGGTACGACTGGCGGCCCGCCCCCGGCACGCCGGAGGCGCGGCTGTACGAGGTCTTCCTCGCGCCTCGCGATTGGGTCTAGCAGCCGAGCTGGCGGGCGAGATCGACGAAGTCCTTCGCGTTGACGTCGAAGCGCGCCTCCGGCGCGAGATCGGCCTTTGCCGGATCACCGCGCTCCATCGGCCTCGCCACGAACGCCGTTCGCAGGCCCGAGCGCGCCGCCGCGTCGAGGTCGCTTTTGTGCGCGGCGACCATCATCACCTCCTCCGGCTGCAAGCGAAGCAGCCGCGCCGCACCGAGGTAGGTCTCCGCATCGGGCTTGTAGTGACCGAAGAGCTCCGCCGAGAGGATGCAATCCCACGGCAGAGCGCCGTGCTTCGCCATGTTGGTGAGCAGCGCGACGTTGCCGTTCGAGAGCGTCGCGATCACATGCCTCTTCTTGAGCCGCTTCAGGCCCGGGACCGAATCCTTCCACGGCGCGAGCCGATGCCATGCCAGGTTGAAATGGGACTTCTCGGCATCGGTCAGCCCGTCGAGCCGGAAGCGCACGAGCAGCTCGTCGAGGATCATGCGGTGCAGGTCGTCGATGACGGTCCAGGGGAGGTCGCCTCGCCGCACGCGGTCCATCGCCGGCCGGTAGCCGTCGCGCCACGCATCAGCGAACGCCACCCAGTCGATGAGGAGCCGCTTCTTGCGCCCGAGCTTGCGCCCCTCGGCGATGATCGAGCCGCGCCAGTCGACGACCGTGCCGAACACGTCGAACGTCAGTGCCTTGATGCCGCGAAGCGCGCGTTTCATTCTCTCCCCTCCCCGGTTCTGCCCTCGGGCCGCTCCGGAAGGAACAGCTGCAGCAGGTCGTTGAGAAACCGGCGCCCGAGCGCGGTCGGACGGATCCGCGCGTGGTCGCGCTCGATCAGCCCTCTCGCCTCGGCGGCCGCAAGCGCCCGGTCGGCCGCGGCGATCGGCTCTCCGGTACGCTCGGCGAACAGCGCGACGTCGAAGCCCGCGGCGAGCCGCAGCGCGTTCATCATGAACTCGAAGGCGAGCTCGCGGCGTTCGATCGTGTGCCGTTCCTGCACCGGGTCGCCGGCTGCGACGCGAGCGAGATACTCGCGCGGCTGCTTGTAGCGCATCTCGCGCACGACGCGATCGTGGAAGGACAGCTTCGAGTGAGCGCCGGCGCCGACGCCGAGATAGTCCCCGAACCGCCAGTAGTTCAGGTTGTGCCGGCACTCGGCGCCCGGGCGGGCGTACGCCGAGGTCTCGTAGTGCGCATAACCGGCCGCGGCGAGCCGCTTCTCGACCATGTCGCCGATCGCGGCGGAAGTCTCCTCGTCCGGCAACGGCGGCGGGAAGCGGTGGAAGAGCGTGTTCGGCTCGAGCGTGAGATGGTAGAAGGAAAGGTGCGGCGCGCGCGCCGCGAGCGCCTTTGCCACGTCCTCTTCGGCAGCCGCGAGCGTCTGTTCGGGCAGCGCATACATCAGATCGAGATTGAAATTCGCGAAGCTCGCGTGCGCGATCTCGATCGCGCGGTGCGCCTCGCGGTCGTCGTGGATCCGCCCGAGCGAGCGCAACTGCGCGGGATCGAAGCTCTGGATCCCGATCGAGAGCCGGTTGACGCCGGCGGCGCGGAAGTCCCTGAACTTCTCGGCCTCGAACGTACCGGGATTCGCCTCGAGCGTGATCTCCGCATCCGCCGCGAGCGGGAGGCGCGCGCGGAACGCGGCGAGCAGCCGGTCGATCGCTCCCGCGGAGAGCAGACTCGGGGTGCCGCCGCCGAAGAAGATCGAGTGGATCCGCCGCCCCCAGACCGACGGCAGCGCCCGCTCGAGGTCGGCGATGAGGGCGTCGACGTATGCGGCCTCGGGTAGCGCGGTGTGCAATTCGTGCGAGTTGAAGTCGCAGTACGGGCACTTGCGGACGCACCACGGCACGTGAACGTAGAGGGCGAGCGGCGGGAGCGCGGCGAGGTGGAGGCGGCGGCTAGCGGCAGGGGCCGGTACGACGGTGGTTGGCATCGGTGCGCCCGGATGATAGAGCAGCCGCCGCTGCGGCGCGCCTTGACAGACTCCCTGGGCGGGCGGATACAGAAGTGCGGCGCACACGCCGACTCGCAAAGGGGGAGAAAACATGGCGAACATGCAGCGACGCGTATTGATGAAGGGCGCGGCGGTGGGTGCGCTCGCCTTCACCTTGGGCGAGGCCGAGGTCCTCCTCACCGCACGCGAGGCGCGCGCGCAAGGCGTACCGTTCCGGCTGCTTACCGCCGAGCAGGCCGAGACCTTGGAGGCGCTCGGCGAAACACTCGTGCCCGGAGCGCGCCAGGCGGGGATCGCTCATTTCGTCGATCAGCAGCTCGCCGGGCCCCCCGGAGAGTGCCTCCTCACCGCGCGCGTGGTCAATGTCCGACCGCCGTTTGCAGGCTTCTATCGCGCCGCGCTGGGCGCGGTCGACCGGACGAGCCAGGCGGCCTCCAAGCAGCGTTTCGCGCAACTCGGCGCCGCGGAGCAGCGCGAGTTCGTCGATCGCATGCGCCAGGCAAAGCTCGAAGGATGGCAGGGCCCGCCGCCGCCGTTCGTGTACTTCGTGCTGCGCAGCGACGCGGTCGACGTCGTTTACGGCACCGTGGAAGGATTCGAGCGGCTGGGCGTCCCGTACATGCCGCACATCGCTCCCGAGCGGAGGTGGTGATCATGGCGACGCTCGAAAAGGTCGATGTCGTCATCGTCGGCGCGGGCGCGTCCGGCAGCGTGTTCGCCGCGGTGCTGGCGCGCGCGGGCAAGCGGGTCGTGCTGCTCGAGCAGGGACCGAACTGGGAAATGCGCGACCTCGTCAGCTCCGAGATTTGGGGGCGACGGCTGAAGCCGACGGGTTCGCCGTTTCAGCTCGAGGGCCGGAACGCCGTCGGGTTCGCCTACAACTCAGGGTGGGGCGTCGGTGGTGCCGCCCTACACTACTTCGCCAACTTCCCGCGGTTGCTGCCAACCGATTTCCGCATGAAGAGCGAGTTCGGGCGCGGTCTCGACTGGCCGATCACCTATGACGATCTTGCGCCCTACTACGATCGGGTCGCGCGCGACGTCGGCGTCTCGGGCGACGCCGAAGCGGAGCGGCGATGGCGGCCGGTGAAGGAGCCCTACCCGATGCCGCCACTCAAGACGTTCCGCCATGGCGAGATCTGGGTGAAGGGCTTCGAGGCGCTTGGCATGCATACCGTGCCCGCCCCGGTCGCGATCAACAGCGTCGCATACAAGGGACGTCCGGCCTGCATCTACGACGGCTGGTGTCACGTGGGCTGCCCGACGGGCGCGCTCGCCAACCCGCAGGTGACCTATCTCGGCGAGGCGCTCGGGAAAGGCGCAGTCGTGCGCCCGCACAGCACCGTCACGCGAGTGCTCACCAATGCCAAGGGAGAGCGGGTCTTGGGCGTCGAGTACTTCGACCAGAAGAAGGAGCGCCAGGTCCAGGAGGCGTCCGTCGTAGTGCTCGCCGCGTTCTCGGCGCAGAACCCGCGGATCTTGCTGAACTCGGCGACTGATCGGCATCCGCAGGGCCTCGCGAACGCGAGCGGGCTCGTGGGCCGCTATTTGATGACGCACACTGGGGCGGCGGTCTGGGGCATCTTCGACGAACACGTCGAAAACTACATGGGCGTCACCGGCGCCCAGCGCATGTCCTACGACCGCTACCCGAAGACGAGCCGCAAGGGGGCGTTCGGGAGCACGTTCTGGGTGCTTGGCCCGGCGCTCAAGCCGAACGACCTCGGCGGGATCGCCAATGCACGGGGCGACCTGTTCGGTCCGGAGCTTGACGCCTTCATGAAGCGCGCGGCGCGCGGTCTCGCCAAGATCCAGGCGTTCGGCGAGGAACTGCCCAATCCGGAGAACCGCCTCGAGCTCTCGACCGATAAGGACGAGTTCGGCTTCCCGCTCGCGCGCATCTTCCACACCTACGACCAGGACGCGCTCGGGGTGTGGAGCGGCTCGCTCGACGAGGGCATGCAGATCGCGAAGGCGGCGGGCGCGAGGGAAGCGTGGCCGGCACGAACCTCGGTGCCCACGATCCACTTGTGCGGAGGCACCATCATGGGCACGAGCGCGGGCAATTCCGTGGTGAACAGCTACGGGCAGACCCACGAGCTCTCGAACCTCTACATCGCCGGGCCGGGCATCTATCCGACCGAGGGCGCGTCCAACCCGACGTATGCCCTAAACGCCCTGTCCCTCCGAGGCGCTGAGCAGCTCGCCGCGAACTGGACGAGCATTGCCGGCTGATAGCGGGGCTGATGAACGCGGTTTGCGCCAGAGGCGCTGGCTAGCTCAGGCGCTGCCGGGTCAGGTAGATCAGCGCCGCAACGACCACGAGGCCAAGCAAGGTCAGCCCTCTTCCCTAAGCAGCGCGAGCAGCCGGCGGAGCGCCTTGCCGCGGTGGCTGACGGCGTGCTTCTCGCTCGGTGCGAGTTCGGACGCAGTCTTGCCGAGATCGGGAAGATAGAAATGGGGGTCGTAGCCGAAGCCGCCGTTGCCGCGCCGCGCGGCGATGACCTCCCCGTGCCAGCGTCCCTCGGCGATCAGAGGCTCGGGGTCTTCGGCGTGGCGCACCAGGACCACGACACAATAGTAGTGAGCACGCCTGTCGGCCTTGCCCTCGAGCAGGGCGACCAGCTTCTCGTTGTTGCGTCGGTCGGACTTCGGCTCGCCGGCGAACCGCGCCGAGTGCACGCCCGGCTCGCCGTCGAGCGCAGCGACGCAGATCCCGGAATCGTCGGCGAGCGCCGGCAGTCTCGCGTGCCGCGCGGCGTTGCGCGCTTTGGCGAGCGCGTTCTCGACGAAGGTGGCGTGCGGCTCATCGGCGTCCGGCACGCCGAGCGCGCCCTGCGGCACAACCTCGATCCCGAGCGGCGCGAAGAGGTCCGCGAGCTCGCGAAGCTTGCCGGGGTTGGACGACGCGAGGACGAGCTGCGTCACCGATGCGTCACAGGTCAAGCGCAGTCCGCTGCTTCGCGATCAGCTCCCGGATCCCGCGCTCGGCAAGCGCAACGAGGGACACCATTTCGACGGGCGTGAACGGCGCACCCTCGGCCGTCCCCTGCAGCTCAACGAAACCGCCGGCGCCGGTCATCACCACGTTCATATCGGTATCGCAGCGCGAGTCCTCGGCGTAGTCGAGGTCGAGGACTGGCACGCCCTGGTACAAGCCGACCGACACCGCGGCGACGAAGTCGTGAATCGGCGACTCGGCGAGGAGTCCCCGTTCGGTCAGGACCGAGACCGCGTCGTGGACCGCGACGAAGCTGCCGGTAATGCTCGCAGTGCGCGTCCCGCCGTCGGCCTGGAGGACGTCGCAGTCAACCTGGATCGTCCGTGTGCCGAGCTTGTCGAGGGCGATCACCGCGCGCAAACTGCGCCCGATCAGCCGCTGGATCTCGAGCGTGCGGCCCGACTGCTTGCCGCGCGCCGCCTCGCGCTCGGTGCGGGTGTTGGTCGCGCGCGGGAGCATGCCGTATTCGGCGGTAAGCCAGCCCTGGCCCTTGTCCTTCAGGAAGGGCGGCACGCGCTCCTCGACGCTCGCGGTGCAGACGACCCGGGTGTCGCCGAACTCGACCAGCACCGAGCCCTCGGCATGCTTGGTGTAGCCGCGGGTGATCCGCACGGGACGAAGCGCCTCGGGCGCGCGGCCGCTCGGCCTTGCCCAAGCTTCACGCTCCACCCTTCGCCCTCACTTCGAGTGCTTCTGGATCGCGTTGCGGATCTCGTCGATCGCGCGCTCGATCTCGTCGTCCGTGAGGTAGCCGGCCTGTCCCGGCGGGGGCTTCGACTTGCCGAACTGCTCCACGGTCGTCTTGATCTGGGTCGGATCCATGCTGACGGTGGAGATCCAATCGGCCGCGTCCGAGGCGTACTCGTCGGCCCAGGTCATCGCGACCACCGACGCGTTATCGCCGTCCTTGCCCGCGCGCGCCTCCGCCATGTCGAGCAGGATCGGAATCGCCCGCATGATCTCGCCGCGGATCAGCTCCTCGCAGAGCTGCCGCGAGGAGAGCGGACCCCACACGCCGTCCGTGGCGAGCAGGATCGTGTCCTGGTGGCGCAGCG
>Ga0126383_10003362_pt1 | contig 10580 bp, 9 predicted proteins | sample PanSoiMetPlot_35_FD_96882 | JGI IMG/M metagenome (GOLD analysis project Ga0126383, IMG submission 96882) | Tropical forest soil microbial communities from Panama - MetaG Plot_35 | ecosystem: Environmental > Terrestrial > Soil > Tropical forest > Bulk soil | place: Panama | collected 2016-02-17
CAGCACTGCGCGCGATGGTTCGTCGAGCCGGTGGTTGGCGCGGCCGATACGCTGGGTGAGGCGCGATGCACCTTTGGGAGCGCCCACATTGATGACGAGGTCGACATCGCCCCAGTCGATGCCGAGATCAAGGGAGGATGTGCAGACCACGGCGCGCAGCCGGCCGGCGGCCATGGCGGCCTCGACCTTGCGGCGCTGTGCGGTGTCGAGCGAACCGTGATGCAGGCCAATGGCGAGGCCGTCATCGTTGATGCGCCACAGCTCCTGGAACAGCATCTCAGCCTGGCTGCGGGTGTTGACGAACATCACCGTGGTGCGATGCCGCCCGATAAGCTCATACATCTCCCCGAGCGCATATCGTGCCGTATGTCCGGCCCAGGGCAGGCGCTCGGCGGTGTTCAGCATGGTGACGACCGGCGTGGCGCCGCCTTCGGCAATGAGGACATCGGCCTGCGCGCGCCTGCCACCACACTGGGGGACCAAATAGCGGGCAAGTTCATCCGGCGCCGCCACCGTGGCGGAAAGCCCGATCGTCATCAGGGTGGGGGCGATGCGATGGAGGCGCGCGAGCCCAAGCGCAAGCAGATCTCCTCGCTTAGACGTCACCAGCGCATGCAATTCGTCCAGCACGATGCGCTTGAGCGTCGCGAATAGAAAGGGCGCATCGGCGGTCGACAACAGCAGCGCGAGCTGCTCAGGAGTAGTAAGCAGGACGTCAGGCGGATAGCGCCGCTGCCGCGTGCGCTTCGACGCGGGCGTGTCGCCGGTGCGGGTCTCGACCCGGATCGGCAGGCCCATCTCGGCGACCGGCTGCTCCAAATTGCGGGCGATGTCCACGGCCAGAGCTTTGAGCGGGGATATGTAGAGGGTATGCAGGCCGCTCCCTGACGCGACCGCGTTGCGCCCGACGCCGCTCCGCAACGAGTTTGCGGTCAGCTCGACGAGGGTCGGCAAAAATCCGGCGAGCGTCTTGCCGCCTCCGGTCGGAGCGATCAGCAGGGTGGACCGGCCGACACGCGCCTTGTCAAGCAGCGCGATCTGGTGCGCACGGGGCGTCCATCCCCGGCTCGCGAACCAGCGGCCGAACGGCGCCGGCAGGGTTGGCGTTGTCATATCGGGTGCAAGGGACACGTGCCTAGCACTACAGGACCGATCGGCGGGTGTCACCGGCCACGCTCCCGGGAGGGCAGGGCCCGTCGCATGTAGGGCGGGGGCACTTCTCCCTCTCCCCGCAAGCGGGGACAAGGTCGGGGTGATGGGCCTCTGCACAGGCTCGCACTCGCGGAGAGGCCCCCACCCGGAATTTGCGCCACAAGCGCGCAAATTCCGACCTCTAGGGAGAGGTAAGACCGCGGCCACACGCGATGATCCCTCCCCTCGGGAGGGAGTTGTCGCAGCAGCGCCTGCGAAAAGGAAGAGAGAGGTGTTGGGATATGAACCATCCGATCGCAAATTGCGCACCTCCTGAAAGCGAACCCCAAAAGGGGATGGAGACCCGCGAAGTGCGTATTCCGCCAGCGGGGCTGGCCGGGACATTGCGATATCCGCGGCAGGGCAATGCCGTTGTTGTCTTCGCACATGGCAGCGGTTCCAGCCGTTGAGCCCGCGCAACAGGGCGGTCGCGGAGGGGCTGAATACGCAGGAATTTGGCACATTGCTGTTCGATCTCCTGACGTTAGAAGAGGAGGGCGATCGGGCGAACGTGTTCGATGTTACCCTGTTGGCGGAACGACTCGTTGATGCCGTCAACTGGCTTGATCGAGAATCTCCCGCGGCCCCGCGGGCGCTCGGATTGTTCGGCGCGAGCACTGGAGCGGCGGCCGCGCTCGTAGCAGCGGCCCGGCTCGGAGGTCGCATCGGCGCGATCGTCTCTCGCGGCGGACGCCCCGATCTGGCTGATGAGATCTTGCATCAGGTTAGCACGCCGACGCTCCTGATCGTGGGCGGCGTGGACCACGGTGTGATCGAACTCAACGAACGGGCGTTGAGCCGCCTGAAAGGTCCAAAGGCGTTGGAGATCATCCCGGGTGCGAGCCATCTCTTCCCGGAGCCGGGAGCACTGGAGGCGGTGATAGATCGTGCTGCACGGTGGTTTGCACGCCATCTTGCGGTAAGACTGCCGCAGGCTGGCTCGCGCGGCTAGAAGGCGTTCCAATGAAGTTGACGGATGCTTTCACTTCTCCCGGTCGGGGAGAGGTCCGCGACGCCCGTGATTTAACCTCATCGGAGCGCGCTCTGGACGTTGCTGAGGGACCTTCGCAACGGCCCCTCCAGGGCATATCTGGGTTCCATGCGTCCCGCGGAGCTTCTCACTCCGACTCCGGCAGGCTTGTGTTGCCCGCCGGGCAGCTTCCACGTCGACCCGGTTCGCCCGGTCGCACGCGCGTTGATCACCCACGCCCACTCCGATCATGCGAGGCCGGGCCACGGCGCTGTATTGGCGACAGCGGAGACGCTTGACCTTATGCGTCTGCGCTACGGCGACAACTTCGCGGCTTCGGTTCAGCCCATCCGATACGGCGAGCCTGTACGGCTTGACCGCGTGACGGTGAGCTTGCATCCGGCGGGTCACGTACTCGGCTCCGCCCAGATTCTCATCGAGGCCAATGGTCTGCGCGTGGTGGCGTCGGGCGACTACAAGGATGTTGCCGATCCGACCTGCCGGCCCTTCGAGCCCGTCCGCTGCGATGTTTTCATCACCGAAGCAACTTTCGGGCTTCCGGTGTTCCGTCACGGCGACCCGCGGGCGGAGATCGAGAAGCTCTTGCGATCGGTCGGCCTGTTTCCCGAGCGCGCGCACATGATCGGCGCCTATTCGCTCGGCAAGGCGCAGCGCGTCGTTGCGCTGCTGCGCGCCGCCGGTTACGATTGGCCGATCTATCTCCACGGAGCAGTCGAAGCCATCACACGCTACTACGCGAACCACGTCGACCTCGGCGAACTCCGCCTCGCCAGAGACGCAGATCGGAGCAACCTCGCCGGTGCGATCGTGATCTGCCCGCCGGCGGCGCTAAACGACCGCTGGTCGCGCCGCTTTCCAGACCCCGTTACGGCCTTCGCGTCCGGGTGGATGCGGATAAGAGCGCGCGCGCGCCAGCGCGGCATCGCCTTGCCGCTGGTGATCTCGGATCATTCCGATTGGGACGGATTGACCGCTGCCATCGCGGCCACCGGTGCTTCCGAGATTTGGGTGACGCACGGCGCTGAGGAGGCGCTGGTCTATTGGTGCCGGACCCGCGGCCTCGGGGCGCGGCCACTGCATATCGGCTACGGCGACGAAGACGCCGAATCCGAGGGTCTGGAAAGCCACGGGCCGTGAACCGCTTCGCGGCGCTGCTCGATCGCCTCGCTTACGAGCCCGGCCGCAATGCCAAGCTGCGGCTGCTCACCGATTATTTCCGCACAACGGCCGATCCCGACCGCGGCTACGCGCTCGCCGCTATCACGGGCGCGTTGTCGTTCCGGTACGCCAAGCCCGGCCTCATTCGCACCCTGATCGCGGAGCGCACGGACCCGACCCTGTTCGCCATGTCCTATGACTATGTAGGTGACCTGTCTGAAACGGTCGCACTGATGTGGCCGGTCAACGGTCACGACCGTCTCCTCTCCCGCTTGCAGGAAAGGATTAGGGGACACCCCAAGACTCGCGGCGAGGGCCTCCTCCCCGGCCGTCCCCCGCAAGCGGAGGAGGGGAAGGAGGAGGAACCGGCCCCCGCGATCTCTCCGATCCCGGGCGCAGAAAAATCGCAGCCCCAAGGCCCGACGCTGTCGGAGGTCGTGACGACGCTGGCGTCGCTCGGCAAGGCCGATCTGCCGGCACAATTGGCCGAATGGCTCGATGGCCTCGATGAGGTGGGAAGATGGGCGTTGTTGAAGCTCGTCACCGGCGCGTTGCGGATCGGCGTGTCGGCGCGGCTCGCCAAGACCGCGGTCGCGGCGCTCGGCGAGCGCGACACGGACGAAATCGAAATGATCTGGCCCAGCCTGACGCCACCCTATGCGGTTCTGTTCGCCTGGCTGGAAGGTCGCGCCAGCAAGCCTGAAAGCGGCGATCCGGCGCCGTTTCGCCCGCCCATGCTGTCCCATGCCATTCAAGAGGCGGATTTCGCCGCGCTCGACCCCGCCGAGTTTCTCGCGGAGTGGAAATGGGACGGCATCCGGGTCCAGGCCGTGGCGGGCCGGCGCCCCGACGGTTACATGGTCAAACGGCTGTTCTCGCGCACCGGTGAGGACATCTCGGCGAGTTTCCCGGATCTGGTGGAATCGTTTGCCTTTGAAGGCGCGCTCGACGGCGAGTTGTTGATCAGGCGCGACGGCCGCGTGCAGTCGTTCAATGTTCTCCAGCAGCGCCTCAATCGCAAGACGGTGACGCCCAAGCTGATAGCGGAATTTCCGGCGCATCTGCGCGCGTATGATCTTCTGGTTGATGGCGCCGCCGACCTGCGCGAAAAAGCCTTCGCGGTGCGGCGTGTGCGACTCGAAGCCGTCATCGCAAAGCTTGACCTTGCGCGTATCGACCTGTCGCCGCTGGTACCCTTCGCCACATGGGTGGAGCTCGCGGCCGCGCGGGCCGATCCCGCCACTGCGGGCGCTGGCCTCGATGCGCAAGCCGTCGAAGGCATCATGATCAAGCGGCGTGACGCGCCCTATCTGCCGGGCCGGCCGAAGGGGCCGTGGTGGAAATGGAAACGCGATCCCTTCGTGGTCGACGCGGTGCTGATGTACGCGCAGCGCGGCCACGGAAAACGCTCGTCGTTTTATTCGGACTACACCTTCGGGGTCTGGACGACGGGGCCGACAGGCGAGGAACTGGTCCCCGTTGGCAAAGCCTATTTCGGCTTCACGGATGCGGAACTCGCCGAGATCGACAAGTTCGTGCGCAACAACACCGTCGCCCGTTTTGGCCCGGTGCGGGAAATCGTGCACACGGCCGACCGCGGTTTAGTGTTCGAAGTGGCGTTCGAGGGCCTGCAGCGTTCGACGAGACACAGATCGGGCATTGCGATGCGCTTCCCGCGCATCAGCCGGCTGCGCTGGGACAAGCACCCGCGCGACGCCGACCGGCTGGAGGCGCTTCAGGTTTTGCTCGATCGCGGGAGGGAAGGCAACGGCGGTGCGCCGCGCCAGCGCGCTCGCAAAATCGCCGCCGCGGATGTACTAAAGTGACCGCTCTGCAACATTGTAATCACAATCCACATGCCGAATGACGCAGCGTTGATCTCGGCCGTTTTCGTGACGCTGCGTTTTGCCCTCCGGCCGGCTGTCAGAAGGAGCACACTGGCTGCTCCGACCACTGCTGCACGCGTGAACAAAGCAGCCGTCGACACGTGGTCCAACTCCACCGTCGCCAGGCATCGCCCGAGATGGCAGGTATCGGTGGATGAGCTGCCGTCAGCAGCAATCGTACATCCCGGTCGAAGATGACCATACCTGCTGCGACGCAAGTCGCGGTGCTAACATTCAGAAATCCGGCTTCGCGGCCTGAGGCACTAGGCTCACCCATGAAGAGCCGGCTCCCCGCGTGTTCTCGGCGCATACGGCTTCTGGCCAGGTGCCCTCCGCACGGCGATAGGTCACGAGCGCAGACCACGGCATGGTGAAGGTCGTCGGATCCTCGACCGTGATCTCGACCTGCAATCCCGGCTTCGTCGGGTCGAGGTCGATCTCGCCTCTCCCATATGGATTGGCGGGTGGGCTCGATCGTCCCGCGCCGAAATAAGCGCTTTCGTGCCTCAGCTGAGCATCGCGCGCCATTGTTCCATCGATGAGCCGATAGCGCTCGATCACGTGCAACGCCGCGCTGAACGGTGTGCCGTACCTGTCGATCATCGAGAGCGGCCCGACCTTCTGGCCAATCGTATCGATCACGAGCGTGTCACCCTCATAATGGCCGACTGACTCGCCTTGCCACGATGGCACCGGGTGCGCCGAATGGGGCACACTCAGGCGCACGTCGCGGACATTGTGATCACTGAGGTAGAGCAGAAGGACCTTGTCTTTCTGCTGGATCAGTTGCATGCCTTGTTGAATGCTCAATATGAACGGGGTTGGTTCCGGCCAGCACTGGTTATGCGGATTGGGCAGCACGGTCCCGCTCAATTCCATTTCGCCGATCTTCTTGATCGTCGCTGCCGCCTCCGGCCTCAATATCGGATTGGTGTAGTCGCCGACCACACTCTGGATAATGCTGCCGTCGGGCCTCCGAAGCTTGCTGACGACCGGACCTGGTCCCGACCATGGCGGTTCAAGATTGAACCAGCGCGCCCAGATGCCCGATAAATCCGGGATGGATGCGGCACTTTCCGCGCCACTGCTGCCTGGCGCAACCCGAGGCGCCTCCGCTTGGGCGAAAACGGGCGTCGCCGGCGCTGACGTCAGCGTCGCCATCAAGAGGAAATACTGCGGCCGCAAGTGCATGCTCTCCTCCCTCTTTCATTAGGTTCGGCAAGAACCTCTCCCATCAAGCTACACAGTCTAGTGCGCACCGGGAAGGGAGACGCGACGTTGGCCCGCCACATCCGGGTCACCCGCGGTGGCCCGATAGCGTGCCGCGATTCCTGTCGAACGGAATGACGAACGGGTCGTCCAGCGCGCCCCCTACTTGACCTGGAACCATCGCGCGCCCTTGAGCGATGATCCCGCCATCAGCCTTCCGTCATTCTCCAGCTGACCGGGGCCAACGCGGCCCTGGCGCGACCAAGGCGGGCTCGAACCGAGTCACCAATGCCTCAAAGGGTCGGAATGAGGTAATATCCGCGCCAAGCTCAAACTGGGGAGGAACTCCATGAGGCATGTCATTTCATTATTGGTGCTCGCTTGCGCGCTGGCGAATCCGGCGTTCGCCCAGCTCCAGGACAAGCCGGTACCGATGGACAAGGCTCCGTTTCACATCCCGGTCTTTTCCAACGACTACATCGTCTTGCTAAACGTCAATATTCCACCCGGGCGCAACACCGGCTACCACATCCATTATGCCGACTCAGTGTCGGTGAATTTGACGCCGGCCTCACAAACAAACCAGACTTATGGCTCGTCCGAAGTGAGCGCGCCGGGTACGGGTGGCGAAGGTGAACCGGGCCGTACAACGTTCACGAATGTGACCAAGAATGGGCCGCGTACGCACAAGGCGACCAACGTCGGCCCGACGCCGTTCCACAACATCTCCTTCATCCTGAAAGATCGCTCGCCGGCGGGAACCACCGTGTCGGATCGCTCGGGTGTCACCGGCTACACACAGATCATGGATAACGCGCGCATAAGGGCTTGGCGTGTGGTTCTGAAACCGGGAGAGGCGACCGGACAGATCACGCAAACGGCGGCGGGGCTCAGGGTCTACGTCCGCGGCGGCGTGCTAGCCGAAATAGGGCCGGGATCGGCCGATCGTGGCATGGCTCCCTACGAAGGCGATTTCATCTGGCAGGATGCCGGGCAGACGAGGGCGGTGAAGAACACCGGTACCACGCTCATCGAATTCGTCGAGTTTGAGCTGAAATAGGCCGGCCATCCGGCGCCACGATCAGTTGGTACAGCTTGGACCGGGCCAAAACTGGAGGAACCAAGTGAATCTCGAACCGCCAAGCGGCTCCAGGGTTTCGGTAACGACAGATGACGCCGATCCTCTGATCATGATTCCTCACGGAAACGGTGGTCTGATGCGCTATTTTGTCGGGTCTGTTCTTGCTGGCTTGGCTCGGCGGATGGTTCGCCGGATTTAGCAGTGCATCCTCGAAGCTGTCGTCCGGCCAAGCCTCTGCCATCCTCGTTTTCTGGCTAGTGGGCTGGACGCTGGGAGGTGCCTTCGCGGTGTATTGGGCCTATCGGGCGTTGCGCCCCTCCGTGCCGGAGTCGCTGAGACTGATGCCGAACGGCGTAACATAGGACTCCGGTATTCCCCCGTTTCAGACCTATTTCGGCCACACATCCCAAAGGGATGCATGGAAATCCATGTTTCCAAAGACGACGCGCGCGGAGCTTGATTGGCGGAAACTTCAGTCGTTGCGTCTAAGAGAAACTAATGATGGAAATCGACTTACGGTCGATGCCGACGCGTTGCGTCTCGATATAGCGCAATCCGCTAGCGAGATTGAACGCGAGTGGCTCTATCAATTGCTCGCGAACCGCTATTCCCTACCGTTGGGACAGGGGAACACGCTCGCAGACCGCCGGTCTGGTTAGTGTTGGAGCCAGTGAATGTCTGGAAGTGGCCGATACTGTCGAAAAAGTCCGCGGCATCCCGCTGGAATGCAACAATCGAATCATCAGAGTCGACTTTTTGAATCGAACTTGCGCTTTCAACCCTCATTTTGAATCAATCTTGCGCAGGGATCCTCGAAAAATCTTTTTCGACAGCATCGACCACTCGGAGAAGTTCAACGACATCCGTATGACTTCCGTTCTCAGGGGAAGAGCGGAAGACATTTACTCGTAATGAGTTCTTCGCTTTTTTTGACCCCAAACAGGCGAACGCAGTGTCAGGAGCCTGCAATGCAATTGCGGTGGTGTTGCGAAGGCACGTGCGCAGACTGCCGGCATGTTAGCTGTAATACCGTACGAAGTCGGTGCGACTGCAACGCGCCTCAAGGGGCGTGTCAATGAACTGAGGCGTCCGGCGCTCGGCTCGGTGGGTCGGATCGAACCTCACTCACCACCTCCAAAATTGCAGCCACGACCGCGTCGGGGCGGTCGTACTGAACGTTGTGGCCGGCGTCGCACACAAATTCGATGGGTACTACGCACCGACCATAACGCGATATCGTTCTGAAGCTCGAGCCAAACGCGATCAAGCTTGTGGCCCTTTCCCTTGACAGCGCAATTTGACGTCGGCTCAGGCGTTGGGACAATCCGCGTTCGCGCGGCGATCGGGCGTGCGCGGAGCTGACGAAATGTTCTGACCGCGCCGAGTGTAGACGGGATGGAGTCCCATTCCGATATAACGGGCCGCTACCTTCACCAGCATAGCCGCTTCGAGTGATTCTCCGAGCGCGGCCTCGTCGAATTGATGCGGATGCGAAGCATCAATGTAGACAAAGTCCGGAAACCTTGTCGCCGTAGAGCTTCGTGTAGGTGGTGATGTAGAGGCCACCTATTGAATGGCCGGTCATCACGAACGGGCCGCTCTCGCCAACACCTCTGTCGGCCATTTTGCGTCGCCGGCGCGATCGTTTTGCGGATCGGAACGATGCCTGTCGAACGCCTGGTCGCAGCAAATGAACTGCCGACAGGTTGGCACGCGGGTGGTCTCCGACAGCACGCATCGCCTGATCGGGCGAAACCTAAAACACTGACTTCGCGATATCGACATGGCGTCGATGCGAATGGCAACGTAGTTTTCTGTCGCCAACTCAACTGGCGTTATGTCCTGACGTTCTTTCAGAAGCTGCCGCCCGTGCCTGGTTTGGCATCGAGGTCTGGGCGTCATCGCATTATTGGCACCTGAACTTCAGCAGCTCGTACCACTTGCGGGGTAGATGGTCGGCCGCGGTCAGCTGGGAGCAAGCCCCGCGATTGCCGGCCATGGCGTGCAATTTGGTACTGGCGGGGTTTTGGGTGTTGTGCTGACATGTGTTGACAGCGACCCCTGCGTTCAAGCGATAACCTGCTGATGAACAATCGAAATACTGATTGAGGTCGTCATGGCAAATGACGTGGTCAACCGCTTCCTTGGCGGCTCGCCGCTCACGGTGCTGGCGCGGCTCGTACTGTTGTCGATCGTGGTCGGGGTTATCCTCTCGGCGGCCGGGCTCGATCCGTGGAATATTCTTCACAGCATCGAAAAATTGATCCGGCAGGTCTGGGACATGGGATTCGATGCCGTCCGCTGGCTGTGGCGCTACTTCCTGCTTGGGGCCGTCCTGGTGGTGCCGATCTGGCTCCTGGTACGTCTGACCCGCGGAGTGGCCGGAAGGGGGTGAAGCTCAACCCATCCCCCACAAAATGATTGTCCTCGAAAACATTGCACTGGACGCCGTCGCCCGCAGGTTATAATTCCTATCATCGGGGACGCTTCACCTACACCGGCGCGGTGGATCTGTCGGTTACCTTTCGGGAGCCCGACCATGTTGACGCACGCGCAAATCTGGATGGCCATCGACCGGCTGGCCGCACGGTCGAAGCTCTCGGCATCCGGGCTTGCCAAGCGGGCCGGCCTCGATCCGACCACGTTCAACAGGTCGAAGCGCATCACGCCCGACGGACGGGCTCGCTGGCCGTCGACCGAATCGGTCGCAAAATCGCTCGCCGCCACTGGTGCGACGCTTGATCAATTCGTCGCCTTGATCTCCGATGAGATGCAACCGCTCGACAAGGGGGTACCGCTCATCAGTTTCGCCAAGGCCGCCGCCACCGGCCGCTTCGACGGCAACGGATTCCCGTTGGGCGACGGGTGGGACACGATACCGTTTCCTGCCGTCGAGGACATCCATGCATATGCGCTGGAGATAACCGGCGATTCGCTCCTTCCGGCCTATCGTGACGGCACCCACGTCATCGTGTCGCCGGCGGCGCCGATCCGCCGCGGCGATCGCGTCGTTGTCAAGACCAGTAGCGGCGAGGTGTTGCTCAGGGAATTCAAGCGCAAGACC